>Ga0105240_10005761_pt1 | contig 18375 bp, 16 predicted proteins | sample KBSC54metaG_FD_80426 | JGI IMG/M metagenome (GOLD analysis project Ga0105240, IMG submission 80426) | Corn rhizosphere microbial communities from Kellogg Biological Station, Michigan, USA - KBS C5-4 metaG | ecosystem: Host-associated > Plants > Roots > Rhizosphere > Soil | place: Michigan, USA...
ATCCCGGCCCTCCGCTGCGCCGCGGCCGGGATGAGTCTCAGTTCGCCAGCGCCCAGTGCGGGACCTCGACGCCGATCTCCAGCGTCGAGCAGGTCTCGCCGCGGTCGAGCCGCACCATCACCTTGTCCCGGTCGACGGTGATATGCCGCGCGATCGCGGCCAGGATCTCCTGCTGCAGGACGGCGATCAGGTCGCCGCGCCCCGCCATCCCGCGTTCGTGGGCCAGGAGCGCCCGCAGGCGGTCGCGGGCCTGCGGGGCCGAGCGCGGGCGGGCCAGGAAGCCGAACAGGCTCATGCGGCCGCCTTCCGCGCGAACAGGCGGCTGATGAAGCCCCTCGGCGCGGTCGGCGTCGTGATGGGCACCGTCTCGCCGAGCAGTCGCCGGGCCGCCTCGGCATAGGCGCGCGCCGCCGGACTGGCCGGATTGTGCAAGGTGATCGGGCAGCCGACGTTGGAGGCCATCAGCACGTCCTGGCTCTCCACCACGATCCCGAGCAGCGGGATGGCCAGGATTTCCAGCACGTCCTCCACGCTCATCATCTCGCCGCGCGCCGCGCGCAACGGGTCGAAGCGGGTGATCAGCAGGTGCTTCTCCATCGCCTCGCCGGACTCCGCCCGGCAGGTCTTGGAATCCAGCAGGCCGATGATCCGGTCGGAGTCGCGCACCGACGAGACCTCGGGGTTGGCCACCACCACCGCTACGTCGGCGAAGCGCATCGCCAGCGTCGCCCCCTTCTCGATGCCCGCGGGGCTGTCGCAGACGATCCAGTCGAACCGCCCGCGCAGCTCGTCGATCACCCTGCCGACGCCGTCCTGGGTCAACGCCTCCTTGTCCCGGGTCTGGGACGCGGCCAGCAGCGACAGGTTCTCCAGCCGCTTGTCGCGGATCATGGCCTGGGCCAGCTTGGCGTCGCCGTGGATCACGTTGACCAGGTCGAACACCACCCGCCGTTCGGCGCCCAGCACCAGGTCCAGGTTCCGCAGGCCCACGTCGAAGTCCACCAGCGCGACGCTCTGGCCCGCCTGGGCCAGGGCCGCGCCCAACGCCGCGGAGGTGGTGGTCTTGCCGACGCCCCCCTTGCCCGACGTCACCACCATTACCTTTGACATGCGACACCCTCTCCAACTGCCGCCTGCCGGCGGCGCATCTCAATCCAGCGGCGCCAACCGCAGCGCGCCCCGGTCGCACCAGATCTGTGCGGACCGGCCCCGCAGGCCGTCGCTCCAGTCCTCCGCCGTCCGGTAGTGGCCGCCGACCGCCACCAGCTCCGCTTCCAGCCGGTGGCAGAAGATGCGCGCCGCCTCGCCCGTGACGAGGCCGGCGATCGCCCGCCCGCGCAGGGCGCCGTAGACGTGGATCGACCCGCCCGCGATCACCTCCGCGCCCGACGCCACCGCCCCGATCACCGTCACGTCGCCGTGCTCGAACAGGATCGACTGGCCCGAGCGGACGGGGCGGTCGATGACCAGGGACGGCGGCGCGCGCGAAGCCGGGGCTTCGGGCTCGGGCGCCGCCGGGGGCGCCGAAACCGGCGCCGCCGCGTCCGCGGCCGGCGCGGTCGTCGGCGGCTCGTCCGGCGTCGGCATCGGCCGGCTGGGGCCGCCCTGGGTCACGGTCGGCACGCCGTCCCAGCGGGTGCCGGCCAGCAGATCGGCCTCGATCCCTTCCACGCCGATGATCCGCAGCTCGCGGGCCATCAGCCCGTCCAGGGCCTGCACGGCCAGGTCGGCGGCGTCCGCCGTCCCGGCCAGGTCCACGATCACCGGCCGGCCGGCGAACAGGGCGGCGGCCCGTCCGAGATGCTGGTCCAGGGCCGCGAACCAGGCGTCCAGCGGCGCCTCGGGGGCGATGATCAGGGCCAGGAAACTGCGCCCGCGCACAACGATCTTGGGCAGCGCGCGGGGTTCGGGCGCCCCGGCGGCCTGGCTCTGCGGATCGGTCTTGAAACGCTCGGCAAGCATGCGCACGGCCGTACTGATGGTGGCGCTCCCCCGAGCTCCGCCATGTCACGCCTGGAAGGTTAACGAGCGGTTAACTTTAACCTTTTGTCCACAGGTTCGAGAGTGTGCGCCGCTTGCCGGCGCCGCGCGTTAAGGTGGCGCCCCACCCCGGAGCCCGGCCATGACCGCACCCGTCTTCCAGACCGTCAATCCCGCCACCGGCCAGCCCGGCCGCAGCTACGCCGGCCACACGCCCGACGAGGCTCTGGCCATCGTGCGGGCGGTCCATGCGGCGCAGGGACCGTGGCGGCGCACGGCTTTCTCCGAGCGGGCCGGGCAGATGCGCCAGGCCGCGGCGCTGATCCGCGAGCGACGCGAGCGCTATGCAGCCCTGATGACCGAGGAGATGGGCAAGACCCTGCGCGACGGCCGCGACGAGCTCGAGAAGTGCGCCTGGAGCTGCGAGTACTTCGCCGAGCACGCCGCGACCTTCCTGGCCCACCGTCCGCAGGACATGAGCGAGCGCCACGCCGGCCCCGGCCCCGTCCCCCGCGCCTACGTCGCCTACAATCCGCTGGGCGTGGTGCTGGCCATCATGCCGTGGAACTTCCCGTTCTGGCAGGCGATCCGCTTCGCCGCCCCGGCGCTGATGGCCGGCAACGGGGCGGTGCTGAAGCACGCCTCGAACGTGCCCGGCTGCGCCCTGGCGCTGGAGGAGATCTTCCGCGACGCCGGCTTCCCGGAGGACCTCTTCCGCACAGTGCTGATCAGCGGCGGCGAGGTGCGCCCGTTGATCGAGGACCGGCATGTGGCGGCGGTGACCCTGACCGGGAGCGTCCCGGCCGGCCGTGCGGTGGCTTCGGCGGCCGGCGGCGTGCTGAAGAAGGCGGTGCTCGAGCTGGGCGGCTCGGACGCCTATGTGGTGCTGGAGGACGCCGATATCGCTGCGGCGGCCAGGATCTGCGTGGCCGGCCGCATGGTCAACGGCGGCCAGAGCTGCATTGCCGCCAAGCGCTTCGTGGTCGTCGAGTCGGTGCGGGCGGCGTTCGAGACGGCGGTGGTGGAGGAGATGCGCGCGTTCACGCTCGGCGATCCGACCTCGCCCGACACCCGCCTCGGGCCGTTGGAGAGCGTCGCGGCCCGCGACGGCATCGCCGACCAGGTCCGCCGCAGCCTCTCGGCCGGGGCGCGGCTGCTGCTGGGCGGCGAGACGCCGGACCGGCCGGGCGCCTGGTACCCCGCCACGGTGCTCTCCGACGTGCGCCCCGGCCAGCCGGCCCATGACGAGGAGGTGTTCGGCCCGGTGGCGGCGATCATCGCCGCCAGGGACGAGATCGACGCGATCCGCATCGCCAACGACAGCCCCTTCGGCCTGGGCTCGGCCGTGTTCAGCGGCGACGAGGCGCGGGCCGAGCGGATCGCCGCCGAGGACCTGGACGCTGGCATGGCGTTCGTGAACCTCAACGTCCGCTCCGACCCGCGCCTGCCGTTCGGCGGCGTCAAGGACTCCGGCTACGGCCGCGAGGTGTCCGACTTCGGCATCCGCGAGTTCTGCAACATCAAGACTGTGGTGGTGCAGCCGGCGGGGTAGGGGGAGCGCCCTTCGACCCAAACTCTCGGCCCCTGCAAATCTTCTGTCGCCGTCGCCGGCTTGAGACCACCGCCGCCAAGGCATAGGTGGGCGCCATGGCCAACGCCGCCGCCGTCCCCGCCATGCCGCCGCCGCTCAGGGGCGCGCGGCTGGCGCTGATCTCGCTGGCGCTGGCGCTCGGCACCTTCATGCAGGTGCTGGACAGCACCATCGCCAACGTCTCCATCCCCACCATCTCCGGCAACCTGGCGGTCAGCCCTGACCAGGGCACCTGGGTGATCACCCTGTTCGCCATGGCCAACGGCGTGTCGGTGCCGCTGACCGGCTGGCTGATGGGCCGCTACGGCGTGGTCAAGACCTTCGCCGCCTCGGTGGTGCTGTTCACCGCCGCCTCGTTCCTCTGCGGCGCGGCGTGGGACCTGCCGTCGCTGCTGCTGTTCCGGGTGATCCAGGGCGGCGTGTCGGGACCGATGATCCCGGGCTCGCAGGCGCTGCTGATCTCGATCTTCCCGCTGCGCCAGCGCGGCACCGCGCTGGCGATCTGGTCGATGACCACCCTGGTGGCGCCGATCTGCGGCCCGATCCTTGGCGGCTGGATCTCGGACAACACCAGCTGGCGGTGGATCTTCTACATCAATATCCCGGTCGGGATCTTCTGCGCCCTGGTCTGCTACCGCGGCCTGATCGACCGCGAGACCCCGACCCGCAAGCTGCCGATCGACACGGTGGGCTTCCTGCTTCTCCTGCTCTGGGTCTGCGCCGCCCAGATCATGCTGGACCGCGGCAAGGACTCCGATTGGTTCAATTCGCCCCTGATCATGGGCCTGGCGGTGGTCTCGGCGCTCGCCTTCATCGCCTGGCTGATCTGGGAGCTGACCGAGAAGCATCCGATCGTCGACCTGACCCTGTTCCGCTCGCGCAATTTCGCCCTCGGCACCATCGTCTTCTGCCTCGCCTTCGCGGTGTTCTTCGGCGGCAATGTGCTGCAGCCGATCTGGCTGCAGACCCGGATGGGCTACGTGGCCACCTGGGCCGGCCTGGTGGCGGCGCCGAGCGGCGCGGTGGCGGTGCTGCTGACCCCGTTGGCGGCGCGTATCGGCGCCAAGGTCGACGCGCGGCTGACGGGCACCCTGGCGCTGGTGGCCTATGCGATCTCCTACTTCATGCGCGCCGGCTACACCCCTGACGCCAACTTCACCGCCCTGATGCTGCCGCTGATGGTGCAGGGCGTGGCGATGAGCACCTTCTTCGTCTCGATGATCACCATCCAGCTGCGCGACATCCCGGCGGCCCAGAACCCGGCCGCCAGCGGCCTTTCCAACTTCTGCCGGATCACCTTCGGCGGCTTCGCCGCCTCGCTGGTCACCGCGCTCTGGGACCGGCGCGAGGCCGTCCACCAGTCGGCGCTCGCCGACGCGCAGGGCAACGACGGCGCGGCCTGGAGGCAGGCGATGGATACGCTGCAGGGCCTCGGCGCTGGCCCACAGCAGGCGATGGAAAGCCTGACCGGACAGGTGGTGAACCAGGCCTACACCATCGCCGCCCTCGACATCTTCTGGCTCTCGGGCGTGATGGTCGTGCTGCTGATCCCGCTCCTCTGGCTGGCCAAGCGCTCGATGAGCGGCGGTGGCGCGGTCGCCGGCGGAGAGTAGCGTTCTCAATTCCCGGGCACGTAGTGCTCCCCAGGTGGAATGTGTGAATCGCCTGGCGTGAACGGGGAGAGGGGTACTCGAGGGCAAAGAAGGGACCGGGACGAGAAATCGACCGCCTTGACCCTGCCACCAGCGCGCCCGACAACCCGCACGCCTTGACCACCGAAACGATTCCCCACGCCGCCCCGGCCGCGCCTGCGCCCGACGAGCCGGACACCCGCCGCAGCGCCGGGATCGTCGGCATCGCGGTGATCGGTTCGCGCATGTTCGGCCTGGTCCGCGAGCAGGTGTTCGCGGCCATGTTCGGCGCCGGCAAGCTGCTCGACGCCTACAACGCCGCCTTCCAGATCCCCAACCTGTTGCGCGACCTGTTCGCAGAGGGGGCGCTGTCCACCGCCTTCACCGCCCTTTTCACCCGCACCTGGGACAAGGAAGGACCAGTCCCCGCCTGGCGGCTGGCCAACCTGACCCTCAGCGCCATGGTGTTCGTGGTCGGCCTGGTCTCGCTGGCCGCCATCGCCGCCGCGCCGCTGATCGTCCAGGTCACCAACTTCGGCTTCCATTCCGTGCCCGGCAAGTTCGAGCTGGCCGTGAACCTGACCCGCGTCCTCTTCCCCTTCATCCTGTTCGTCTCGCTGGCCGCGGCGGTGATGGGGATGCTGAACGCGCGGTTCGTGTTCGGGGTGCCGGCCTCGGCCTCGACCGTGTTCAACATCGTCTCGGTGACCGCCGGCGTCGCCTTCGCCTTCGTGTTCGACGACCACGCCCGGGCCACCTGGCCGCATCCCGTCTTCACCGACAAGGCGCTCTACGGAGTCTGCGTCGGCGTGCTGCTGGGGGGTGTCGCGCAGCTCGGCATGCAGCTGCCCTCGCTCTGGCGGCTGGGCTTCCGCTTCCGCTGGGAGCTGGCGCTCAGCGACCCGCGGCTGAAGGAGCTCTGGGCCCTGATGTGGCCCAGCGTGATCGCCGGCGCCGCGGTGCAGGTCAACGTGCTGGTCAACGGCATGTTCGCCTCCGAGATCGACGGCGGCCGATCCTGGCTGAACTGCGCGTTTCGGCTGATGCAGTTCCCGATCGGCCTGTTCGGGGTGTCGCTGGCCACCGTCACCCTGCCGGCGGTGGCGCGCCGCTTCGCCCAGGACGACATGGGCGCATTCGGCCGCACGGTGCGGGCCTCCATGCGCCTGACCCTGTTCCTCAGCGTGCCGGCGGCGGTGGGCCTGGGCGTGATGGCCAGCCCGATCATCGCCCTGATCTACCAGCACGGCCACTTCAGCGCCCACGACACCGCGATGACCGCCCTGGCCCTGCAGGCCTATGCGATCGGCCTGGCCGGCTATGCGGCGATCAAGGTGCTGACGCCCTGCTTCTATGCCCTGAACCTGCCCACCACGCCCTTGCGCATCAGCCTGATCGGAATCGGGGTGAACCTCGTGCTCAACGTCATGAACGCCAAGCTGTTCGGGCTGGGCCACGCGGGCCTGGCGCTCGCCACCTCCGGCGTCGCGGTGGCCAACTTCGGCCAGCTGTGCGCCGCCCTGAGCCGGCGGGTGGATTTCGGCAGCCTGGCGGAGTGGCTGGGCTTCGGCGCCCGGGTGATCCTGGCGGCGGCGGTCTGCGGCGGCGTGGCCTGGGGCGCCTACCAGGGCGTGCTGCTCGTGTCCCACGCCGCGCTGGCGCACGCGATCGGCCTGATCGCCGCGATCGTCGCCTCGATCGTCGCCTATGCCGCCGCCGCCTGGGCCCTGCGCATCCCCGAGACCACCGAGTTCGCCACGGCCATGCGCCGCCGACTGGTCCGGCGCTGAGCGGGCTCGCCCAACGGCCGCGAAGCGGCGGGCAAAGATTCTACCGCAGAGATCGCAGAGCCGCCCGCTCGCGGGCTATCCGCGGAGGTCGCCGAGAGAGGGTGACGCTCTGCGTCCTCCGCGTAACCTCCGCGTCCTCTGCGGTAGACTCTTAGCTCCGCTGTGCGGATCGGCAGGCCGGGAGGCGCTTGCCCCACCCCGCTCCAGCGGATAAGCCGCCGCGCATGGGACTTCGCTCATCCTCCGGCCGATGGCGTCGCTGACGCGCCCGATCCGGCGCGCCGGCCACGACGCGCCTCGTCCCTGACCGATTTCCGAAGAGACCAGCCATGAGCCACCCCGCCCCGGCCCCCTACGCGGGTCCCCAGCGCGTCCTCTCCGGCGTGCAGCCGTCCGGCGACCTCCACCTCGGCAACTACCTCGGCGCCCTGGTGAAGTTCGTCGCCCTGCAGGACCAGATGGAATGCCTGTTCTGCGTCGTCGACCTGCACGCCATCACCACCTGGCAGGAGCCGGCGAAGCTGGCCGCCCAGACCCGGGAGATCGCCGCGGCCTACCTGGCCGCCGGGGTCGACCCGAACAAGGCGGCCATCTTCGCCCAGTCGGCGGTGCCGGCCCATGCCGAACTGGCCTGGATCTTCCAGTGCGTGGCCCGGCTCGGCTGGCTCGACCGGATGACCCAGTTCAAGGAGAAGAGCGGCAAGCACAAGGAGCGCGCCAGCGTCGGCCTCTACACCTACCCGGTGCTGCAGGCCGCCGACATCCTGGTCTACAAGGCCACCCACGTCCCGGTGGGCGAGGACCAGAAGCAGCACCTCGAGCTGACCCGCGACATCGCCGGCAAGTTCAACCATGACTTTGGCGCGCCCGGCTTCTTCCCGCTCACGGAGCCGGTGATCGAGGGCCCGGGGGCGCGGGTGATGTCGCTGCGCGATGGCCTCGCCAAGATGTCCAAGTCCGACCCGTCGGACCTGTCGCGCATCAACCTGATCGACGACGCCGACGCCATCGCCGCCAAGGTCCGCAAGGCCAAGACGGACCCCGCGCCGCTGCCGGAAAGCCTCGATGACCTGAGGGACCGCCCGGAAGCCGACAACCTGGTGGGCATCTTCGCGGCCCTGACCGGCCGGACCAAGGCGCAGGTGCTGTCGGAGTGGGGCGGCAAGGGCTTCGGGGCGTTCAAGCCGGCGCTCGCCGACCTCGTCGTCTCGCGCCTCGGGCCGGTCTCGGCCGCCATGCGCGGCTTTCTCGCCGATCCAGCTCAGATCGACCGGGTGCTCGCCGACGGCGCCGAGCGCGCCCGCGCCATCGCCGACCCGATCGTCGCCGAGACCAAGAAGATCGTCGGCTTCTGGCCCGGCTGAGCGGCCGCCCCGACCCTAGTCGAACCCGATGTAGCGCTTGAAGTTGGGCAGGATGGTCGACCAGGTGTCGACGTAGTCAGCGAGGTTCGCGCTGGTGGAGCCGTGTTCGACGTCGAGGTCCATCTCCACGTAGGGGTCGTTCTCGTCGTCGAGCCACGCCTTCAGGAAGCGTTTGTCCTTGTTCCAGGCGTTGATCTTGGTCGCGCTGAAACCGTCGTCCAGATCGAAACCCGCCTGGAAGGTCAGGGACTCGCAGCGCCGCGTGCCGTGGCATCCGTAGAAGAAGATCGTGAAATTGGTGCCGTCGGCTGCGCTGCTGACCTTGGGGTCGCCGTCGTTGTCCACGCCGATGACCGCCTTGTATCCCTTGGCGTGCAGCACGCCGGCGACCCATTCCGGCGTGACTCCTTCCGGCGCTGCCGAGGCCGAAGGGCGCGCGGCGTGACGTGTCGCGGCGTGGCTTCCCGAGACGACGAGCACCGCCGCCAGGACTGCGAGGATCGGGATCTGTTTCATGTTCCGTCCAGGTGACGAGCGAGCTTGGCTGTGGATTGAGCGCGAGGCTGGCGTCCAAATCAAGACGCCGCGTCCAGAGGCCTCGGTTGCAACCGGCCGCCGTTCGGCCCATCTACCGCCTTGCAAGAGGCGCCAATGTTCATTCAGACCGAAGCCACCCCCAATCCCGAAGTGCTGAAGTTCCTGCCTGGGCGGCAGGTGCTGCCCGGCGGCTCGCGCGAATTTCCCGACGCCGACGCCGCTGCCGCCTCGTCGCTGGCAAGCGCGGTGTTCGCGCTGGACGGGGTCAGGCGGGTCTATTTCGGCGACGACTTCCTGACCGTCACCAAGGATCCCGACCACGAATGGGCGCACCTGAAGGCGCCGATCCTGGCCGAGATCATGGACCATTTCACCAGCGGCGCGCCGATCCTCGAGGGCGAGGCGCCGGCCGAGGTGGTGGCCGGCGACGAGGACGTCTACGAGGGCGAGGCGGCCGACATCGTGGCCGAGATCAAGGAATTGCTCGAGACGCGCGTGCGTCCGGCGGTAGCCCAGGACGGCGGCGACATCCTGTTCTCCCGCTACGAGCCCGAGACCGGCGTGGTCTGGCTGCACATGCGCGGCGCCTGCTCCGGCTGCCCCTCGTCGGCCGCGACCCTGAAGTCGGGCGTCGAGAACATGCTCAAGCACTATGTGCCAGAGATCACCCGCGTCGAGCAGACGCTGTAGCCTGCTGATCGTCCTGGGAACATGTCATCCCGGAAGCGGCGAAGCCGCTGTCCGGGATCTTCCGTCGCAGCCCGCGCTGAGATCCCGGACAAGCCGCTGCCGCGGCTTTCCGGGATGAAACTCGAATTGAGGATAGGCCGCAGTTGACCACCCTCGTCATCGACACCTGCCTGGGCGCCTGCCAGGTCGCGGTCGTGCGCGAGGGGCGATTGCTGGCCGCCAGGTCGGAGCTGATGCAACGCGGCCATCAGGAACGGCTGGCGGTGATGACCCAGGACGTCGTGGGCGAGGCCGGTCTGCGCTTCGACAAGCTGGAGCGGATCGCCGTGACGATCGGCCCGGGCTCCTTCACCGGCCTGCGCGTGGGCCTGGCCTTCGCCAAGGGCTTGGCGCTCGCCACCGGCGCGCCGCTGGTGGGCATGGGAACGCTGCAGGCGCTGGCGGCCAGCGCCGACGACGGCCGCACGGCCGGCGTGATCGACGCCCGGCGCGGGCAGGTCTACGCCCAGGCGTTCGAGGCCGGCCGGCCCCTGGATCCGCCGCAGGTGCTGCCCTTCGACGTGGCGGCGGCGCGGCTGCGCGAGTTGGCGGTCCTGGCGATCGGTCCGGGCGCCGGCCTGTTCGCCGAGACTCTGGGGGTGGGTCGAACGCTGGAGATTGCCGCGCCCGATCTGGACGTGCTGGCGCGTCTCGCCGAAGCGGCGCCGGCGGGTGACGAGGTGCGTCCGCTCTATCTGCGCGCGCCCGACGCCAAGCTGCCCGGATGAGGCCCGCGTCCCTCGCCGACGCGGCAATCCTCGCCGACGTCCACGCCAGCGCGTTCGAGACGCCCTGGAGCGCCGCCGACATCGCCGCGGTGCTGGAGGGGCCCGGCGCCTTCGGGCTGGTTGCCCGCGGCGAGGGAGGCGAGGCGGCGGGCTTCATCCTCTGCCGCGCCGTCGCCGGCGAGGCCGAGATCCTGACCCTGGCCGTGCGGCCTGACCACCGCCGCCACGGGCTCGCCCGCGCGCTGACCGAAACGGCCGCCGGCATCGCCGCATCGGCGGCCTGCGAGGCGATGTTCCTCGAGGTGGCGGCGGACAATCCCGGCGCCATCGCGCTTTATGGGCAAACCGGTTTTGCGTCCGTCGGCCGCCGCGCCGGCTATTACGGCCGCGCCTCGGGATCGAGCATCGACGCCATTGTCATGCGCCGGGCGCTTAACACCTGAGGGGCCGCGCCCTATCATAGAGGTCAGAGGCAAGGCGGAGCCAAGGCGTGGACCGGATCGAACTGCTTTGCGCCGAGAAGGGCATGCGCATGACCGAGCAGCGGCGGGTGATCGCCCGCGTGCTGTCGGTGGCCCATGACCATCCCGACGTGGAGGAACTGCACCGGCGCGCCCACGCCGTCGACCCGCACATCTCCATCGCCACGGTCTATCGGACCGTGCGCCTGTTCGAGGAAGCCGGCATCCTGACTCGCCACGAGTTCCACGGCGGCCGCTCCCGCTACGAGGAGGCGCCGGAGACCCACCACGACCACCTGATCAACATGAAGACGGGGGAGGTGGTGGAGTTCGTCGACGAGGAGATCGAGGCGCTGCAGAAGGCCATCGCGCGGCGCCTGGGCTACCGGCTGATCGATCATCGGCTGGAGCTCTATGCCGTCCCATCAGACGATTAGGCGCCGCCAAGGCGCCGCTTCAACCATTTCGAAGAGGGAAGATTTCACATGGACTATCGCAGGCTGGGCGACAGTGGGCTGAAGGTCAGCGAGATCGGCCTCGGGTGCAACAACTTCGGGATGCGGATCGACCAGGACGAGACCACCCGGGTGGTCAACGCCGCGATCGACGCGGGGATCAACTTCTTCGACACCGCCGACATCTATGGCGGCACCCAGTCGGAGGTGATGCTGGGGCAGGCGCTCGGCGACCGGCGCAAGGACATCATCCTGGCGACCAAGTTCGCCATGCCGCTCAGCAAGGACCCCTACCAGCGCGGCGGCTCGCGCCGCTACATCATGAAGGCGGTGGAGGCCAGCCTGACGCGGCTCGGCACCGATTACATCGACCTCTACCAGATGCACCAGCCCGACCCGGACACCCCGATCGAGGAGACGCTGAGCGCCCTCGACGACCTCGTGACCCAGGGCAAGGTCCGCTACCTCGGCAACTCCAACTTCACCGGCTGGCAGATCGCCGACGCCGACTGGACGGCGCGCTCGGACCATCTGAGCCGGTTCGTTTCGGCCCAGAACAACTACAGCCTGCTCGAGCGCAAGGTGGAGACCGAAGTGAACCCCGCCTGCCAGCGCTTCGGCCTGGGCATGCTGCCCTACTTCCCGCTGGCGTCCGGCTTGCTGAGCGGCAAGTACCACCGCGGCGAGGCGCCGGCCGAAGGCACACGCCTCGCCGCCTGGGGACGCGCCGGCGCCCAGTCGCTCAACGACCAGAATTTCGACCGGATCGACAAGCTCTCCGCCTGGGCGGCCGAGCGAGGCCACGCCATCCTCGACCTCGCGTTCGCCTGGCTGCTCGGCAACCCGGTGGTCTCCTCGGTGATCGCCGGCGCCACCCGGCCTGAACAGGTCGCCGCGAACGCCGCCACCGCCAGCTGGAAGCTGACTCCGGACGAGGTGAAGGACGTCACCAAGCTGGCGGCGTGAGGCCGGAACACCGCCCCGCACGGCGGACGACGCGCCGATGATCCCCTGGGTTCAGCTGGACGCCGCGCCGCTGCCTGAAGGCGGCGAACTGCGGCTGATGCAGCGCGGCGCCGAGTTCTCGATCATGGCCGGCAGTCTCGAGCTGATGAACAGCCGGCGCAGCGGGTCCGAGGTGGCCCTCGCCACGCTGTCGGCCGAGGCTCTGGGGCCGCGGCAATCCGCGCAGGTGCTGATCGGCGGCCTGGGGATGGGATTCACCCTGGGCGCGGCCCGCACCGCCTGGGGCGCGGACGCCAGGTTCACCGTCGCCGAACTGGTTCCGGCGGTGGTGGCCTGGGCCAGGGGGCCACTTGCCGGGGTTGTCGGCGACAGCTTCGAGGATTCGCGCGTGACCATCCGCGAAGCCGACGTGGGCGCGCTGATCCGATCCGCCTACGCGGCCTATGACGCCATCCTGCTCGACGTCGACAATGGTCCGCATGGGATGGGCCATGCGTCGAACGACGATCTCTACGACCGCGCGGGACTGCTTGCCGCGCGCCGCGCCCTTCGCCCGCGCGGGGTCCTGGCGGTGTGGTCCGCGGCGTCGGACCCTCAGTTCGTGGCGCGCATGCGCCGGGCGGGCTTCGGGGTCACCGAGCATCAGGTCCGCGCCCATCGGGGCAAGGGCCCGCGGCACATCATCTGGCTGGGCGTCAGTCCGGGATAGACCTTGTCAGGTCTTCAGGTCGGGGCGCGAGGCCAGGAAGGCCGCCTTCTCCGCTGCGCTCAGCACCTTGCCGGGCTTCTGACGCGAAACCCTCGGCGTCGGCGGCGCATACACGCCGCGCGACGAGGAATTGCTCGGCGGCCGGGATCTCTGGGAATCAGCTATCGGACTCGTCCTTCCAGGGTCTGCGGCGAAGTCGCCGTTCCCTACAGCGACCGCTTCACCTCTTCGACGTTGAAGCACTCGATAAGATCGCCTTCCTTGATGTCCTGGAAGCCCTGGAACGCCATGCCGCATTCCTGGCCCGCAACCACCTCGTTCACCTCGTCCTTGAAGCGCTTCAGGGTCTGCAGGACGCCAAGCTCCAGCACCACGATGCCCTCGCGCACGATCCGGACGCGCGAGCCCTTGCGCACCGTGCCCTCGGTCACCCGGCAGCCGGCAACCTTGCCGACCTTGGTGATGTCGAACACCTGCAGCACCTCGGCGTTGCCGAGGAAGGTCTCGCGCTGGATCGGCGAGAGCATGCCCGAGAGCACGCCTTTGATGTCGTCCAGCAGGTCGTAGATGATCGCGTAGTAGCGGATCTCCACGCCCTCGCGCTCGGCGAGGTCGCGGGCCTGGCGCGAAGCGCGGACGTTGAAGCCCAGGATCGGGGCGTTGGCGCCCTTGGCCAGCATCACGTCGCTCTCGTTGATCTGGCCGGCGCCGCTGAGGATGATCCGCGCGCGGACCTCGTCGGTGCTGATCTTCTCCAGCGAGCCGACGATGGCCTCGGCCGAGCCCTGCACGTCCGCCTTGATCAGCAGCGGCAGCTCGGAGACCCGCTTGTCGGCGAGCTTGGCCATCATATCGACCAGGGATGTCCCGGCGGTCGGTGACACGTTGCGCTCGCGCTTCACCCGCACGCGGTACTCGGTGAGTTCGCGGGCGCGGGCCTCGTCTTCCACCACCGCCAGCGCCTCGCCCGGATCGGGCGCGCCGTCGAGGCCGAGGATCTCCACCGGGGTGGAGGGCTCGGCGGACGCCAGCTGCTCGTCGCGTTCGTTCAGCAGGGCGCGCACCCGGCCCCATTGCGCCCCGGCCACGACGATATCGCCGCGCTTCAGGGTGCCGCGCTTGACCAGGACGGTGGCCACGGCGCCGCGGCCGCGGTCGACCTTGGACTCGATCACCACGCCCTCGGCCGTGCGGTCGGGGTTGGCCTTCAGGTCCATCACCTCGGCCTGCAGCAGGATGGCCTCGATCAGGTTGTCGAGCCCCGTCTTCTGCAGCGCCGACACCTCGACCACCTGGGTCTCGCCGCCCAGGCTCTCGACCACGATCTCGTGTTGCAGCAGTTCGTTGATCACGCGGGTCGGGTCGGCGTCCGGCCGGTCCATCTTGTTGATGGCTACGATGATCGGAGCGCCGGCCGCCCTGGCGTGCTGGATCGCCTCGATCGTCTGAGGCATCACGCCGTCGTCGCCGGCCACCACCAGCACCACGATGTCGGTGATGTTGGCGCCGCGGGCGCGCATCGCCGAGAAGGCCGCGTGGCCGGGCGTGTCGAGGAAGGTCACCCGCTCGCCATCCCGCAGCCGCACCTGGTAGGCGCCGATGTGCTGGGTGATCCCGCCATGCTCGCCGCCGGCGACGTCGGTCGAGCGCAGGGCGTCGAGCAGCGAGGTCTTGCCATGGTCGACGTGGCCCATGATGGTCACCACCGGTGGCCTGGGCAGCAGGTGGTCGTCGACGTCCTCTTCGCCGATGAAGCCCACCTCGACGTCGCTCTCGGAGACCCGCCGCACGGTGTGACCGAATTCGGACGCCACCAGTTCGGCGGTGTCGGAGTCGATCACGTCGTTGATCTTGGCCATCACGCCCTGACGCATCAGGAACTTGATGATCTCGACGCCGCGGATCGCCATCCGCTGCGCCAGGTCCTGGACGGTGATGACGTCCGGGATGACAACTTCACGTCCCGTCCGGGCCTGTTCGACCTGGCCGCCCTTGCGCTTCTCGCGTTCGCGTTCACGCGCCCGGCGGACCGAGGCGAGCGAGCGCATGCGTTCGACGGCGTCCTCGTCATCTCCGGCCACGGCCTGGATGGTCAGTCGCCCCTCGCGGCGCTTCGGCTCGCCCTTGGTGCGAGAGACGGCTTTGCCCGTCGCGGCGGTCTTGCCGCGCTTGGTGGCGTCTTCCTCGTCGAAATCCGGACGGCGATCGAGGTTCAGGCTGCCCGGCCGCGGAGTCTGCCGCGCGGCGCGCTGGAACTCGGGCCCGGCCGGGGCCGTGGACGGCGCCGGCCGGCCGGCGCCCGGCGGTCGCGGGCCGGTCGGGCGATTGCCCTCCCGTGGGCCGGCCGGGCGGGGATTGAGGGCGGAATAGCGGACCGTCTCGCCGGCCCGGGCAGGTGGGCGATCGCCGCGCGGCGCGTCGCGATAGCCGCCGCCACCGCCGCCGCCTTCGCGCGGACCGCGGGGCGGGAAACCCCCTTCGGGGCGCGGACCGCGGGGCGGGAAACCGCCCTCGGGACGCGAGCCACGGGGGGCGAAGGCGCCGGCGTCGGGGCGCGGCGGACCGCGCTCCGGGCGGTAGGTGGTGGTGCTGGAACGATCGTCGCGGCGATCGCGGCCCTGGTCAGGAGCGCGGCCACCCTGGTCGGGGCCACGGCCCTCGTAACCGCGGCCTTGCCCGGGCGCGGCCGCCGGACGTGGCGGCTCCGCGCGGGCCATGACTGGCGGCGACCGCGGGGCCGCAGGTTCCGGCCGGGGCGCAGGTTCCAACCGGGGCGGCGGCTCCTGACGCGGCGCTTCCGCCTCGGGCGCGGCGGGTGCGGCGACGGCCTCGGGCGCGGCGGCGACAGGCGCCGGGGCCTGCGGGACCGGAGCCTCGACCGGCTTCGAGGCCGGCGCTTCGGCGATGACCGGAGCCGGAGCCGGAGCCGGAGCGGGCGGCGGCGCCTCGGCGGCGACGCGCACGTCGTCGGCCTTGCGGCGCGCCTCCTCTTCCCGGCGGCGGCCTTCCTCCTCGTGCTCGCGGCGCTCGGCGTTCTGGCGCTCCTGCGCGAGACGGGCCTCGATCACCCGCTGGCGGGCGCGACGCTCCTCCTCGGAGAGGCCGTGCGTCGCGTCGCCCGCTGCCGGGCGGGACGCGGGGGCCGGCCCCCGGACGTCGAACACCGGCCGCTTCTCTGCGGCGGACGGCGCGGCCAGATTCGGCGGCGCGTCGACGCGACGGCGCTTGGTCTCCACCACGACGGTCTTCGACCGACCGTGGCTGAAGCTCTGCTTCACCGTGCCGGTGCTGACGGACCCCATGCGGGGTTTCAGCGTCAGGGGGGCCCGTCCCGGCCGGTTGTCATTCTCGTCCGTCATGCGCTCGCTTGACTATACCTGCCGGCCACCCCGGCCAAATCACTTCGAAAACTCCCAACGCCGGCCGGACGCGTCGCGTCCGTCCGGGCCAGGGGCTCCTCGCGCCGACTCTCAAGGGAGAAGCGGGCGGAAGCCTGATAGGCGCTCGACATCGGATGTCCAGCGCTCGGCGCTCCGCCCCGCAAGGAAGGCGGTGTGTACCACATTCCCGGCGCCCAAGGCCAAACTCAATTCGTCCGACGTGAAGATCGTCAACGCCCGGGGCGGCCGATCGGCCCGACGCGCCGCCGCGAGCAGCTTGCGCCGGCCGTCGTCGGCGCCGTCGCTTGCCTCCACCAGCCAGGCTGCCTTGCCCGCCGTGATGGCCGCCATCACCCGCTCGAACCCGAAGGTAAGATCGCCGGCCTTGCGCGCAAGACCGAGGGCCGAAAGAAGCCGCTGGCGCAGCAGCCTTTCCACCTGGTCGGCGAGGTCGGCCGGCGCGGTCAGCCGGGTCTTGGCCGCCCGCGAGAACAGGTTCTTGCGGGCGGCCTGTTCCACCGATGCGCGGTCCGCGGCGACCCAAAGTCCCCGTCCCGGCAGCTTGCGCGCCAGGTCCGGCGTCACCGCGCCATCCGGCCCGGCGACGAACCGGATCAGCTGGGATTCGTCACGCACCTCGCCCGAGACGACGTCGCGCCGCTCGCGGGAGACCGAGGCGAGGGTCCGGTTTGCCCGATCGGGGCCGATCTTACGCCTCCTCGACCTCGGCGACGCCTTCTTCGGTCTCGGCGAACTCTTCCTCGGGCTCGGGCTCAGGCTCGATCCAGCCGGCGGCGACACGGGCGCGCATGATCAACGCCTCGGCGTCCTCGGGCGACAGATTGAAATCGTCCAGGTAACCCGGCTCGCGCACCCGCTCGCCGTCCTTGGTCTCGTAGTAGCCGCGGATGTCGTCGGGGACCAGACCGGCGAGGTCCTCGAGCGTCTTCACGCCGTTCTCGCCCAGCGCGACCGAGATCGGCAGGGTGACGCCCTCGACCTCCAGCACGCCGTCCTCGACCCCCAGCTCGCGGCGGCGGGCGTCGTACTCGGCGGCCTCCTTCTCCAGGTAGTCGCGGGCCCGCGCCTGGATCTCCTCGGCGGTCTCCTCGTCGAATCCCTCGATGTCGGCGATCTCGGACGCGTCGACGTAGGCCACGTCCTCCACCGTCGCAAAGCCCTCGGTGACCAGCAGCTGGGCGATCACCTCGTCCACGTCCAGGGCCTCCTGGAACAGGGTGGTGCGCTCGGCGAACTCGCGCTGCCGGCGCTCCGAGTCCTGGCTCTCGGTCATGATGTCGATCTGCCAGCCGGTCAGCTGGCTGGCGAGGCGCACGTTCTGGCCGCGCCGGCCGATCGCCAGGCTGAGCTGCTCGTCGGGCACCACCACCTCGACCCGCCCGGCCTCCTCGTCCATCACAACCTTGGTGACTTCCGCGGGGGCCAGGGCGTTGACCAGGAAGGTCGCCTCGTCGGGGCTCCACTGGATGATGTCGATCTTCTCGCCCTGCAGCTCGGCCACCACCGCCTGCACCCGGCTGCCGCGCATGCCGACGCAGGCGCCGACCGGGTCGATCGAGCTGTCGTTCGAAACCACCGCCATCTTGGCGCGGCTGCCGGGGTCGCGCGCCACGGCGCGGATCTCGATCACCCCGTCGTAGACCTCGGGCACTTCCTGGGCGAACAGCTTGGCCATGAACCCGCCGTGGGCGCGGCTGAGCATGATCTGCGGGCCCTTGGTCTCCCGCCGAACGTCATAGATGTACGACCGCACCCGGTCGCCGACCTGGAAGTTCTCGCGCGGGATCGACTGGTCGCGGCGCATGATGCCTTCGCCACGGCCCAGGTCGACGATCACATTGCCGTACTCGACCCGCTTGGCGACGCCGTTGACGATCTCGCCGGTGCGGTCCTTGAACTCCTCGTACTGGCGCTCGCGCTCGGCCTCGCGGACCTTGCCGGTGACCACCTGGCGGGCCATCTGGGTCTGCACCCGGCCGAACTCGAACGGCGGCAGGGTCTCGACGTAGGTCTTGCCGATCTCGGCCTGCTTG
>Ga0105240_10005762_pt1 | contig 18375 bp, 20 predicted proteins | sample KBSC54metaG_FD_80426 | JGI IMG/M metagenome (GOLD analysis project Ga0105240, IMG submission 80426) | Corn rhizosphere microbial communities from Kellogg Biological Station, Michigan, USA - KBS C5-4 metaG | ecosystem: Host-associated > Plants > Roots > Rhizosphere > Soil | place: Michigan, USA...
CGACGCCAAATGACTTCTTAGCTCCGGGCGAGCAGCACCACCTGGAGCTTTCAGGACGAACTCCGCCTATTTCGTCGTCGAGTTCGACATACCCGATGCGCTGGCGGTGCGTCCCTCTTTCTCCAGCCTTTGCGCCATCTCTAGGTGTTTGCGCAGGTCCGGTAGGATAGCCTTGGCGTAGTCTGCCGCGGGCCCAGAACCGCTGTTGGCTTCCTTTTCATACTTCGCGATATCTTCCTGATGATCCTTCACCATATCCTTGATGAAGTGTTCATCGAAGCTCTCGCTCGAAAGGCCCGATAGTTCCATATACTTGGCCTTCTGCTTCGCGGTAGGCTGAGATGGTGGGGTCACTCCCAGAGCCGCCGCGGCCTGCTGTGCCTTGTCGTTCGCGGCGGCGTGATCTTTAACCAACATAGCGCCGAAGTCTTTCACACCTTGACTCGCGCCTTTCTGTTCGGCGAGGTTGCCTACCTTGACTTCCGCTAGATTTCCCTGGACCGACTCTTTTAGGAAATGTTGACCAGCCTGGTCCGCGGCAAACGCGAACGATGTTAACAGCAGAGCTCCGGCGCCCGCCGTGATAAGACTCGACTTGATATTCATGACGGATACTCCTCAGTGGCGACTCAATAACGATTCCTCTCAGCGACGTTCCGCTGGAGTAGAACCCAGAGCAGCCTCGAAGCAAGTCGGATGCCAGGCGTGCTTACGCTAGCTGCAACTCAAGCGCTGTCTGCAGGCAGCGCGGGCGTGCGCGTGCAGCCAAGATTGCGCCGCTTCCGGCAGATGGTCGATTCGGCACGCTGCCGAAGTAGCGATTGATCTAAATCAATCAACACTGCACGCGCTGCACCAAGTAGCGCGTAATCGCGCTCCTTACCCTCGCGCATGCCTGCAATGAGATGTCCCACGACATACCCTTAACTCTTAAGGATTGGAACGCGGGTTCGGGCTAATCGTTTGAAGAAGGAGGCACAATGTGAACAGCGCGGCATTTCAGTGAGGCGTGCGCCGGCTGCGATCTACGCGCCGACGTTGCTTGCGGAGCGCTCGGCGCCGGGTCCCAAATGAAAATCGCACAGATCGCGCCGCTATATGAGTCGGTACCACCCAAGCTCTACGGCGGAACGGAACAAGTTGTCGCCGATCTGTGCGACGCGTTGGTCGCCGCGGGGCAAGAAGTTACGTTGTTCGCCAGCGCCGAATCGAGAACCCGCGCGCGGTTGGTTGCCGTGCGCGATCAAGCCCTGCGACTTGATCCCAAGGCTTCAAGAACCTCCGATCTGGCGGCTCACCTCAACATGATGTGGGAAGCGAAGGCGCGTGCGCAGGAATTTGACATTCTACATTTCCACACGAATCTGGTGCATTTCTCTTTCTTCGCACAGGAGGCTCAAAAGACAGTCACGACGCTGCATGGGCAGTTGGGTCTGAAGGACCTCGCGCCGCTTTACCGTCGGTGCCCCAGCTTCGGATTGGTGTCGATCTCCGACAACCAACGTGCACCCCTACCTAACGCACATTGGCTGGCCACGGTGCACCACGGGATTCCACCAGAACAGTACACGTTCTATGAACAGCCTGGCGCGGGTTATTTGGCGTTCCTGGGCCGCCTGTCCGCCGAAAAGCAACCTCACATCGCGATCCAGGTTGCCAGGCGCGCCGGAATCCCCCTGAAGATCGCGGCAAAGAAGCCGGCTGCGGATGCCAGTTATTTTGAGACCGCTGTAAAACCTCTGCTGTCGTCGTCTCTAGTCGAATATATCGGTGAGATCGGCCATGAGGCCAAATCGGAGTTCCTGGGCAATGCGCGCGCATTGCTTTTTCCCATCAATTGGCCGGAGCCTTTCGGGTTGGTCATGATCGAAGCGATGGCGTGCGGGACCCCCGTCATAGCTTGGAAGTGCGGATCGGTGCCCGAGGTGATCGAGGACGGAGTTACCGGCTTTATTGTCACTTCAGAAGAAGAAGCATTGAATGCGATCACACACTTGCCTGAGCTAGATCGCTCGCGAATTCGCGCAAGATTCGAGGAGCGCTTCAGCGCCGCGGCCATGGCGAATGACTACCTAGAAGTGTACTCACGTTTACTAGCTGCGCCCCTGACCGACCCGGCACCGAACTCGGGCTGAGCTAGCTTCAGCCCGCCCTTAGGCGCCGCTGTTAGGTCAGTATCGGACTCAGCGGTTGGGAGAAGTGCCGACAGATAAAGCCGGCTGCGCCAGTCGCTGCTGGATGTGTTAGGGTAAAGACGCTCCTAAGGAGAGTAGCATGACCTTGATAGTACGCACCCCGACCTTCGCCGAAGACAACACTATTCCCGCTCAATTTACCAAAGACGGAGGCAACGTCTCACCGCTGATTGAATGGCAAGGCGCCCCGCGGGGCACGAAAAGCTATGCTCTGGTTGTGGAAGATCCCGACGCGCCCAAGGGCACGTTCCGACACTGGGCCGCTTATAACATTCCCGCGGACTTGCAACGACTGGCCGAAGGCGCAGGTTCGCGCGAGCAGGGCGCAGCGCTGCAAATGGCAAGCAATGATTTCGGCAATATGCGCTACGACGGGCCGCAGCCTCCTGTGGGTGACGCTGCGCACCACTATCACTTTAGGCTATTTGCCTTGGATGTGCCTGAGCTGGATGTCGAAGAGGATTGCTCGGCGGAAGATGTGCTCGAGGCGGCAAAAGCACACTCGATCGCGGAGGCCGATACAGTTGGGCTGTTCGCACGGCACCCCTAACGCGATCTTTGCCGCTTTGCGCGGCCGCAGCGCACGACATGACTTCTATCGAGCAATCGAACGAATGGATGCGCGAAATGCGTCGAGGCGATTGGGAAGCCGCCTGGCGTATCAGTGACCGGATCTGCGAAGAACGTCGTGGGCTGCAGCCACGCGATGTCCAGACGGGGCAACAGGTACCACGGCATCTGCAGTGGGTGTGGGACGGTTCGTCTTTAATCGGCAAGCGGGTGCTGGTGTGCTGTTATCATGGCCTCGGCGATACGATCCAATTCATTCGGTTCGTGCCGCTCCTAAAGCGTAGCGTCGCGCAAATTACGGTAGTGGCACAAGCGAAGCTCCTGCCGCTGCTGGAGACAATAGAGGGAATTGATGCTTTGCTGCCGCTGGAGGAGAGGCCATGCAGCGCACAGCGTGATGTTGATATCGAGATTATGGAACTTCCGCATGCCCTACGCACAACGCTGCGGACCTTACCGGCGAAGGTCCCCTATCTGCACGTTAAGGCGAAAGCACGGCCGAGTGCGCCGCGGCCGTACCCACGAGTCGGGCTCGTATGGCAATCGGGGAGCTGGGATGCGAACCGGTCGGTAGAGCCCCAGCTAATGGCAAAGTTGACCGAGCTCGACGGCATCCACTTCAGTATCTTGCAACGTGGACTGGGCTTCGCATCGCTATGTCCTGTAGGGGGCGAAGTGCCCCTCATTCATGACATTCTCGACGAAGCTGCCGAACTGCTGAGCCTCGATCTGTTGGTCTGTGTGGATACTTTCTCGGCGCACCTAGCGGGTGCGCTCGGCGTCCCAACTTGGACGCTGCTACCGGTTCAGGCGGACTGGCGCTGGATGGATGGCCGGGAGGACACGCCATGGTACCCAACCATGCGGTTGTTCCGGCAGGGCCAAGCTGGCGACTGGGAATCGGTCATTGCACGGGTGGCGCAGGAGCTCAAACGGATTGCGCAATGATGATCCGCGTGAGCGGTATCAGTCCATTGCTGGCTTTATTTGCGCTACACCTCGCCGGCACCGCTGCCGCAGACACACCTGGCGCGGCGTTGCAATTCGATACACGCGGCGGTGATGCCTGGAGTTTCTCCAAAGTTATATCAGGGACGATGAACGGAAACCGCTGCGATGCGGTTGAGTTAGTGAGTTCTCTGGGCCGCACCCGCGCACAACTCTCAGAGGACCGATTCACTGCGACGGTTCCATTGCGCGGTGGGTATAACACCGTGAGCGCGATGTGCCTATACAAGGGCAACCGGGTGGGGAACGTGGTCCGCCAGAGCTGGAATGTACGGTTACTCGATATTCCGGCCGCCCACGCTGAAGTCTCGATCGAAGGAGATGCGGTGTTGATCAATGCCCGTAGCAGTACGGTGGCGCCCGGAGTGCCGGCGCCGCTCGTTCGGTATAGCTGGCGCCCTGTCGCAACTAATCCCGCACAACTGGAGGTACTCCGATCTGCAACTCTTAGCATTACCAGCGTCCGGGGTCCGCTGCTGCGTCTACGTTCACCGAAGATAGACGGCGATTACCGTGTCAGCTTGAGTGTCCGGGACGCCTTCGGACGCAATGGCAAGGGAACCGTCCTTTTCCGGGTAGTGGATGGTAAGGCGGTGGCAATCGATATCATGCACGAGCATCCGGATTGGCGGGCTTGTACGATTCTGTACGGAGTTGCCCCAGCCCTTTTCGGCAGCGGCGGCCTCGCCGATGTCGCACGGCGGCTGGAAGAGATCTCGAGCCTGGGGATAACGGCATTATGGTTGTCACCCGTGACGGACGCGCCTCCAGGCGACTTCGGTTACTCCCTAACAGATCCATTTCGAGTGCGCAGGAGCCTGGGCTCGTCGGCGGAGCTGCGCAGCCTAATCACGAAGGCTCACGCCCACGGAATGCGCGTCCTGCTCGACTTCGTCACAAACCACCTATCCAAGGAGCATCCGTATTTCTTGAACACCGTACGGTTCGGCCGACGCTCGCCGTATTTCAGTTGGTTTGAACGCGACCACGGCGACCAGCCTACGCACTACTTCGACTGGACCTCGCTCGAGAATCTTAACTATGGCAACGTCGAGGTTCGCAACTACGTCTTGGCTGCAGTGACTTACTGGTTCCGCAACTTTCCAATCGACGGGTTTCGCGCGGATGCCGCTTGGGCCATTCGGCAGCGAGACCCCGCTTTCTGGCCTGTCATGCGGGCGGAGGTGGAAAACATCCACCCAGGGGTGCTGCTGATTGCCGAAGCCTCAGCGCGTGACCCGTATTATACGAGCCAAGGCTTTGACGCAGCCTATGACTGGACAGCGGAACTAGGGCTCTGGGCCTGGCAAGGCGTATTCGGTCCCGGGGGACAACCGCCCAATCTGCGGCTGCTGCGTGCTGCGCTCACTAATGACGGAAGCGTGCTCGCCGATAGCGCCGGGGTCCTACATTTCCTCAACAACAATGACACGGGAAAGCGCTTCATCACGGTTCACGGTCTGTTAGACACGCGCCTAGCCGCGGCATTGCTGTTGACCATCCCCGGGATACCGCTCATCTATGCTGGCGACGAAGTCGGAGCGTCATTCCAACCCTATGCCCATCCCTCACCGATCAGGTGGAGCGATCCTAATCATCTGGCGCCGTTCTATAGGCGGTTGATCCGGCTGCGACTACAGATCCCCGCGTTGCGCTCCTCGACATTGCGATGGGTCCATACGAGCCGCGACGCTTCAGTGCTCGCATACATCCGCAAAGGTAGTAAGCCAGATCGGGACGTCGCGGTTGTTTTGAACTTCGGAGCGTCCTCCTTTGCACTACCGCTGGCGTCCGTGCAGTCCGAGAACGTCCCCGCAGTTTCCTGGCAGCTAGAAGATCTTCTTACCGGGACAAGCACCGGACTGCCGCCCGATCGGGAATCGATATGGCTGGCGCCCCACGGAGCCATCCTTTTGCGGCGTGCTGTTGCCGCGAGTTCCGATACACTCAGCTCTTCTTGTTCTGAGCGCTCTCACGGCTGATGATTTTGGAGAACAGGCTGTCGTCGTCGTACACCAGAGCCAGGCCGCGGGTATCGAACTCTTCGAAGAACTCATCCCACGAGATCTCCTGCAAACCTTCGTGCTCCGACTGCTTCGACTTGGGAAACATAATTCTGATGATGCCGACGTCGCCTTGGTCGTGAGTGCGAGCGACGGCCGCCGGCTTGCCCCCATGTTTGCTGGCCCAATTGCGGATTGTCTCGTGATCGGTGGTTGTCTCGCTCATGGTCGGATCCTCCAGAAGCTGCTAGTGTCAACAGGAGCAATGCTCATTCCTCCCTCCCCTCCTGACGCACGCCACCCAGGCATGCGGTGAATTCGGCACCGAAGAGAAATATCTGGGAGGTGTAATAAAGCCATAGGAGCAGCGCCGCAAAGGATGAAGCCGCACCAAATGCGGAGGGCTGAGTCGAGTGTGCCAGGTACAGACCAACGGCCCAATGGCCGGCATCAAACAGCACAGCGGTTAGAAGACCGCCGAGCAGCACATCCTTCCAGGGCAGACGGCGGGTGGGCATGTACCGATAGATCAGCGTAAACAGGGCAGCTACTAGAAGGAGCGACAGCAGCAAGTTGAGGACGCCCGTCACCGCCACAAAAGCCGGGAAGGCGCTGGCAACCCAGGCACGCAGGCTGGCCAAGGCAGTTGATAAGCTTAGGGAGACCAACAGCAGAAAGCCCAACGCAAGAATAAACCCAAAGGATAGTAGGCGTGTGCGCACCCATCCGCGCACGCCGCTCGCGGCGAGCGCCCTGCTCTTCCAAATGGTTTCCAGCGCTGTCTGGAGGGCTGCAAGCACCGTGGTCGCGCCAATGAGCAGGGTGACAATGCTGATCGCGGTCGCAATGGGACCTTGCTTATGCTCAGCGCTGCGTACAGCACCGAGGAGGATTTTCGCGGTCGCGGGACCGAAGAGCGCGGAGAGTTGGGCGCCGACCTGCCCGTACGCCGCGGTCTCACTCACAATCAGACCCGCGAGGCTGAGCAGAATGACCAGGAGCGGCGCAATCGAAAAAGCACAATAGAAGGCCAGCGCCGCCCCAGTCGTCGACGCATTATCGGCACTCCAATAGCGGCCAGCGCAGCCGAGAAGAATCAGCGCTCGTTTGAGGCGCACGCGTGGACTTGTCATCGGCGATCGCTCAGATGCCCTTTCCTGCAAGAATAGCTCCCGGCGCATCGCTGCCAAGGCCTCGTCAGCCCTGCTGCGGAGCTCGAGGCTCTTGGCATCCGTCTTGCTGCATATTCGGCACACGCCCCGCGCTCTACGCATGCCATCGTCAGCATGCGGCCCGGTAGCGTGAACAACTAAGTTCAATGACTCGCCACGCATGCCCTGAGCGTGCACGGCCCGGCAGAAGCACAAGTGCTGCATGAGTTTGCCACAAGAGTCCGCCTCTACTCGCACTGGGACAGCAGGTTGTGGGGGAAAACGCGCTTCTTTGGGGCGGCGGCAGTGACCAATGCGGCGTTAGTCGAGTTGTGCTCACTACAATGTTCTGGGCAGTGGATTGGAAACGCTGCAGTCGAGCTGCTGTCGGCTGCGGGTCGTCGCCTGGAGCGACTCAACATCGAGACCGCGGGACACATCGAGCGCGGTATTCTCTGCAATCGCGACCTGGACACCTCGCTCATTACCTTGGAGCAGACTGTGCTTGAGCATATGCTCCAACAGCAGGCCGGGCGGTCTCCCCGCCGGCACGGACAAGCCATCCAGCAAATCAACCGATTATTGTTTTGCGTCGAGCAGTGGATGTGGCCGTCTGAACGCTGGCCAAGCGGTTCTCTCTACCGTAGCGTGCTGCGGCGGGCGCGCAGTGAACTCGGCCGTCGGCCCGACTTTGCTGTTTTCCCCGACCGCGTCGGCATCGGGCACGCTCTGATTCGCATGCTGCGGTAGGAGAGAGTACCGCCAAGCCCTCAAGGTTGTCCCTGCCCTCCACCTGCGCCGTAGATATTGCCCGTTGCAAAACTCGCATCCGCGGCAGCGAGTTGCACGTAGATCGACGCCAGCTCTGCGGGCTGCCCTGGCCGGCCGAATACCGTCGTGCTGCCAAACTGCGTGTATTTCTTTTCGGAAGCGCCGCCGCTGATTTGCAGCGGAGTCCAGATCGGTCCGGGAGCTACTCCATTCACCCGAATACCCTTCCCCGCCAACTGTTTGGCTAGGGACTTCACATAATTCATTGTTGCGGCCTTAGTTTGGGCATAATCGTATAAGTCTGGCGACGGGTCGTAAGCTTGTTCGGAAGTCGTGCCAATGATGCAGGCCCCTGCCTTAAGATGCGGCACTGCCGCCTTGATGATCCAGAATGGCGCATAAATGTTGGTCTTCATGGTCGCGTCAAAATCTTCCGTGGTGAGATCCAGAATCGACGCTCGCGACTGCTGGCGGCCTGCATTGCACACCACAATGTCGAGACTGCCGAGCTTTTCCATGGCTTCTGAGACTAACTTGCGACAAAACGCCTCGTCGCGGATATCCCCCGGTATAGCGATGCCGTTACGACCGGCCTTCTTGATGAACTGAATCACTTCTTGAGCATCCGGCTCCTCAGAGGGAAGGTAATTGATCGCGACGTCAGCTCCCTCACGCGCATACGCGATGGCTGCGGCCCGCCCCATTCCGGAGTCTCCCCCCGTAATAAGCGCTTTGCGGCCTGATAAGCGGCCGGAACCACGATAACTTGACTCCCCGTGATCCGGCTTCGGGTCCATTTTACCGGCCAGACCCGGCCACGGTTGCGTTTGACTCTTGAAGGGGGGTTTGGGGTACTTGGAACGCGGATCATCCATAGCGGGTTCGCTCATAGCGGGTTCGCTCCGTTGAGTGTTTGTTTGCGGTTGTTGAGAGAAGGCGGTACCCCCGGCGGCGAGGCCAACTCCCACTAATCTCATCGCCTGACGGCGTGAGACCGCATTTGACGATTTCTGCGGCATAGCTTCACTCCAGGGACAATGAGCTTCCAACGAACGGCAGCGATGTTTGTTGCCAGCGCCACAACAAAAACATCTTTGCAGTACGAGGCTCGAGGCGCTCGGGTGCACCTCATTTGCGGCATACCTTAGCGCAGCACAGTGCTTGCCCTACTCCACTACTTCTTGCAGCCCTGTCGGTCGCGAGGCCGGCGGGCGCCTGAGGCGGAATCGCTGCCGGCGTGACAGCCTTAGTCGTCAGAGAGCAGCGCTCGAACCTCAGTGTGTCGCGCTCCTGGCCACCAACTCCGCGGAGGGCGGACTACTCCATGAATGATGCGGGGGTGGCGAGCTGAGCTCCCACTCGAGTCCACGTGCACCCTCCCAAGCGCGATTGCCGGCGGGCACGTGCGTCCGCGCGCACTTCCAAATAATGTAGGGAAACAAGAGCTGCGCGGCGCCGTATACGAATCCTCCAATCGAGGAGACCATGTTCCAATCGGTAAATTGGATGGCATAGTCGGGAATCCGCCGTGGCATGCCGGCTAGACCGAGAAAATGCTGCGGGAAGAACAACACATTGACAAAAATAGCCGATAACCAGAAATGCCAATTCGCCAGCCGTATATCGTACAGATTGCCGGTCCATTTCGGCAGCCAGTAGTACACACCCGCCTGCATGGCAAACACGGCTCCCGTAACCAGTACGTAGTGGAAATGCGCAACCACAAAATAGGTATCCTGGTACTGATAGTCCGCCGGCACTATCGCAAGCATCAGCCCAGAGAAGCCGCCGACGCTGAAAAGAACGATGAACGCTACCGCAAACAACATAGGGGGCTCGAATGAGAGTGAACCCCGCTGCATCGTTGTGACCCAGTTGAACACCTTTACGCCGGTGGGGACCGCGATGAGCATCGTGCTGAGCATGAAGAACAAGTTGCCGGCTAGTGGCATTCCCACAACGAACATGTGATGGGCCCAAACAATGAACGAAAGGAAAGCGATTGAGGCGATAGCGTACACCATAGCCTCGTAGCCGAAGATGGGTTTGCGAGAGAACGCCGGAATGACTTCAGAGACGATACCGAACGCCGGCAGGATCATGATGTAAACTTCCGGATGACCAAAGAACCAGAACAAATGCTGGTACATGACCGGGTCTCCGCCGCCGGCCGCGGTGAAGAAAGTGGTGCCGAAGTAGTGATCGGTTAGCAACATGGTTACGGTGCCGGCGAGGACCGGCATAACGGCGATCAGCAAGTAGGCGGTAATCAGCCAGCTCCATACGAACAGCGGCATACGCAGCAAGGACATGGCTGGCGCGCGCAGATTCACGATAGTCACGATTACGTTGATGGCACCCAGGATGGAGGAGATACCCATTAGATGAATGGCAAAGATCATCATGGGAAAGCTGGCGCCAGTCTGCAGCACCAGCGGCGGGTACATGGTCCACCCAGCACCGGGGGGACCGCCAGGTACAAACAGAGTCGACAATAGCAGCAGGAACGCGAACGGCAGAATCCAAAAGCTCAAGTTGTTGAGCCGCGGTAGCGCCATATCAGGCGCCCCGAGCTGCAGCGGCACCATCCAATTTGCGAAGCCCGTCCAGGCCGGCATAATCGCGCCGAAGATCATCACCAACCCATGCAAGGTGGTGAGCGAGTTGAAAAACTGCGGGTCGAAGAACTGCAACCCGGGCTCGAACAACTCCATCCTGATCAGCATGGCAAAAATACCGCCGGCGAGCCACATCGTGCACGAAAAAACCAGATACATCGTGCCGATGTCCTTATGATTGGTGGCATAAATCCAGCGCCGCCAGCCGTTTGGCGCAGCAGTGTGTCGCTCTGCCGCTAGCGCGGACCCGGGTGAGCTCATATCAAGGTTCCTCCAGATAGAGATAACTCGCGCGCAGCGGAGGGACGCCGGATCGCACTCCGCGGCCGCGCTCACGCTCTCTTGAACGCATCGGCGCCTCGGCATACGGAGAATCGATTGATAAGAAGACTCGAGTCGCGACGCAAGGTTTGTTCCAACGCCCCACCAGGGATACCCCCTATGTCGCGCCGCTACTTCATCAAGACTTACGGCGTCCGGAATCGAACGGTCCGCAGTGAATAGGCCTCGTATCCCACATTATCCTAAGTTAACGACTAGCGACTTGTTTCTGCCTAACATCGCGCCGCCTTCAGTCACCAACCAACGTGCACGCATGCGCCGAGGGCGAATGCGCGTCAGATAGCAGGGAGTAACACCGATGACCTCAACTATGTTCGACCGGCGCACGCTCATGACAGGCGCCGCTGCAGCCGCAACGGCATTTCCTCTGCGCAGCGCCTTCGCCCAGGCGGCCGCCGCCGAGGGCGACTGGCTCGCAATGGTCAAGTCCCAACATACTCAGATCTCGACCGCTTCTGGAGCAGGTCATCGCCGATGCAACCAACCTCAGCCCGCAACTCAGCGCGGGATTGCAACAACTCGGATACCTCCTAACAGCGCATAGTGTCGCGGAGGAGAATGTGCAGTATCCCGCGTTAGCGCTACAGGGAATTCCGCTCGGCTCCGCGGAACTTTACCTGGAGCAGGACGCCCAGAAGGTATTGAATAGCCGCATCAACCTGGAATTGATGGACACAGGCGCGACCGCGAAACTGGTCGAAGCGCTGCAAGCGCTGCAAGGCATTGTTCTGAAACACGCTAAAGAGCACGAAGAGTCGGATTTGTATCCACAGCTCCACCAGAAGTTGACAAGCCAACAGAACATGCTGCTGACACAGAGCTACGCTCGCTTCTTCGCAATGGTCAAAGCGGCTTAAGTGCTGCGTGTCGCGCGCAGGGACGGAATTTCTCACGTTTTAGTTGCATCTACTCACGTTTTACTTGCATCTAATATCAACGCGGATCGAAGTTATGACCTCGCCGCCGAACCGGCTGGCAGCAACCCGGCGTTAGCGTCGCCGGTGCGCGCGCACGTTAATTGCTTACTGATTGCTTAGACAGATGCCTGTGTATTTGAAATTTCATGAGGAGCAAGTCTATGGAAGCCACAGCGCCCGGTCACAACCGCACAGGGTCCGGCCTGAATCCTGGCGATACGCAGTTGATGCTGGCGGCCGTCCGCGAACTATCGCCGCTAAGTCCGATTAGCACTCGCCAAGCGGAGGTCGAGCGGCTGAGCTACATCAGCGCGGCTGACACTATCGGCTCCATACCGCCACCGCTCTCGGTGACGACCGGGGCGGTCAAGAAAGTGGCGGCGAAGCTCAAGGGGGTGAGTCCGAATATATTTCTCGACAAACTGGGCGAGCGGATCGCGTTCGAGCGCGCAGGGACGCGGCTGTATGAAGCGATCATTGCAAAATACGTGGCACTGATCGACAACCACGGCGATTCTTTACTGGCCGCCAATACGATACCTACGGCGTCGGGCCAAAACGGCCACGGTGCTCCGACCAGTGAGACCGCGTTAGAGACACTTCATCGCATTCGGTCGGAGGAACTGGGCCACTTTCGCCTGCTCTGCGACGCGACGACTCACCTCGGCGCTGACGCAACTGCGCAGACGCCGTGCGCCGACGTGATCGCGACCGCCTCAATGGGCTTGTTGCAAGTGATCACCGACCCGCGCACAACCCTGGCGCAGAGCCTGAACGCAATACTAACAGCGGAGCTCACCGACAACGCGGGCTGGGAGCTGTTGACCGATTTAGCAACGCAAGCGGGACAGAAGGAGCTAGCGGAACAGTTTTCGCGGGCGCTCGCGGCCGAGGCGCAGCACCAGGCCATTGTCACTGCCTGGCTCAAATCCCTCGTCGTAGACGCAGTAGGGAGCCCGGCCGTCTGACTCGCCTGTACAGGAGATCAACATGACTATCGACCTCTTAAAAGACAAAGGCACGCCTCCGGAGAAGCAGCGGATGAGCTGGAAGGACCTGGTCGGCAAGCCGATCAGCAAGCTTGATGACGACGCTTTCACGCGCGCGCGCATCATTCTGATGAATGGACTCGAACTGGACTCCCTGAGGACTAAGCAGGTCGCCTTGCGGATGAACCGCGACGCGAGGGTGGAGTTAGCGCAACTCATGCGGGCCGAGCACCATCAGGCCACAGCCGTTAACTGGCTCATTGGAGCCGATCACTCACCGCTTGAGACCACAATTGCGTATGAGCAGGTTGCCATAGAGGTAACGGCTGCAGTCGCGCAGCTAGAACCTGACGAGTACCTCGCGCAGGGTTACCGTTATGCGCTCCTAGAGGATTTCGATCATCTCTATCGTTACTCGGCGCTCCTTGACCGACTCGAAGGCAAGGACGCAAACAACATAGTCCAAGGGTATACGGATATTGTTCCAGCGCGACCGACGACCGTGCATCACCGCGCACCCGAGCATGATCTGTTACGTCCCTACGAGCGCAGCGCCGCCCTCGCGACTAAGCTCCACGCTGTCACTTTAACCGGCGGGGAGTACCAAACGCATGACTACTACATGAACATCGGGCCGCTATTCGCCGATCCGTTGGCCAGACAGCTTTATGCCGAGATCGCCTCGGTCGAGGCTCAACACATCACACATTACGGGAGCATGATCAATCCCGAAGAGTCGCTGCTGGAGAAGTTACTAATTGGCGAGGCCTGCGAAGTTTGGAACTATGCGGCTTGCGTAGAGCAGGAAAGCAACCCACGTGTCAAAGCCATTTGGGAACGTTTCCTGGACTATGAGTTAGGGCATCTTCAAGTGGCGCTGAAGTTGTGCAAAGACATCGAGCGGCGCGACCCGGCAGAGATTCTCGGCGATACGCGTCTGCCGCCTGGCATTGAATTCAAGAGCCATCGAGAGTTCCTAAAGGAGACCATTGCGCGCGAGACCTCGCTGCGCAAAGATGCCACCGAGTTTGTGAGTGAGGACCAAGAAGGGCGCTCGTCGCTTGCCTATCGCGATGTGCTGAACGCGGACGGCTCTCCTTCCGCCGCTATTTCGGAAACTTACAGTTGGACACCCGGCACTGAGCTTGCACGTGCGGACCTAGCGGCATAAAGAAGGAGCGCACGCGCCGCGGGTATGCAGTGGGCTAGAGCCCAAAGCTCTAGCCTCCTGCATTCGCAACTTTCCTCAACGAAGTGCAAGTCTGACGCGCAACGGACCGCATGATTCTTGCTATCGAACGGCGTCGAATTCAGGTGTTCGTCAATTCCGGCCTATGCAACACGACCGCCGCCGCTCCCGCACCGTGGTCTACGTCGCAGCGGGCGCCAACCTCTCGATAGCCACAACCAAGTTCGTTGTCGCCGGAGTAACCGGAAGCTCAGCCTTATTTTCCGAAGGTTTTCACTCGTTGGTCGACACGGGCAACGAGCTGTTACTTCTGCTGGGAATGGGCCGAAGTCAGCGTCCGCCGGATCGGGAGTTTCCATTCGGCTACTCTAGAGAGCTGTACTTCTGGTCGTTCATTGTCGCATTACTCCTATTTGGCGGCGGCGGTGCCTTGGCGATCTATGAGGGGATCAGCCGACTGCGCCATCCCATCCCGCTTGGGCACCCTCTCTGGGCTTATGTTGTCATTGGCGCAGCAGCCACGTTCGAGACGACTTCACTCATCACAGCGTTGCGAGAGCTGGAGCGCCAGGCAATGCCCGGTCCGCTCTGGCAAAAAATCCACCGCAGCAAAGACCCCGCCGTCTTCACCGTTATCATTGAAGATTTCGCCGCTCTCCTTGGCCTAGCGGTCGCCGCAATCGGCGTCTTTCTTGGACATGTGTTCAGTACTCCACGTTATGACGCAGGCGCATCTATCGTTATCGGCCTCCTTCTCTGCGGTGCTGCGCTGGCGCTCGCAACCGAAAGCCGCAGCCTACTCTTGGGCGAGAGCGCACATCCTGCCGTTGTAAACGACATCCGCGCAATTGTGGCCCGCGATCCTCGCGTTGAATCCGTCCGCCAGCCCCTTACCATGCAAATGGGCCCTCAAGACGTCCTGCTAAATCTGGAAGTCGAGTTTCGTCCTGGCATTTCTGCCGACGATCATGTTGAAGCCATTCGCAGCATTGAGGCCGAGGTGCGCCGTAGGCATCCCAACATACAGCGTATTTTTATCGAAGCTCGCAGCCGGCACTGACTGCAGCACAGCCCAAGCCGCGCCTGCCGAAGGATCAGCAAAAACGCGGCACGGCGGGCACCGTCTTTGCTTGCAGGCAGTGTATTGAGAGGACAGGGAGCGGTCATTGAACGCTGCCAACATCGCGTTGCCCTTGCGACTGCTTAGACTCACCGCCACGCTGATGTGGATATGCCTCTGTAGTTGTACTCTTGGTCCCAACTTCAAAAGGCCCGATGTGCCGCATTTGGCGTATGCGCCGCCGGCAGCGGCCATCGGCGAACAACAGACTCGCTACGGCGAGGAAGTCGCGGCAAATTGGTTTCAACTGTTCAAGTCAGATGCACTCGATGATCTAGTTCAGGACGCCTTGGCAGCAAATTCGGATCTTGAGGCGGCTAGGCACAATCTCAGAGCGGCACAATATGAGCTGGAGGCAGTAGCGGGCTTGGCTTACCGCACTTGGAGCTCGACGGCCGGGCCCAACGTGCGCGAGCCAACGGCAGCCTTTTATACGAACCGGACGAGAAATTACAGGTAAGCGCTAATCAATTCTCGCTCGGACCCTCTCTGGCGTACGATCTTGATCCGTTCGGGCGCCTGCGCCGAACGATTGAAGCACAAGCAGCACAGGTCTCGAGCGTGGGCAATCAGGCGCTGAATCTCTACGTGACGCTGGTCGATCAAGTCGTCGTGACCGCTTTCCGATACGCAGCCGCCGTGGAAGAGATCGACGTAACTCGACGGCTCATAGCCGACCTGCAGGCGCAGTACGATCTGACTCACCTCCTCGAGAATTCCGGGAAAATCGTGCGCAGTGAGACCTTGCAGGCGCAAACGCAGTTGCAGAGCACCCGCGCCACGCTACCGGCACTGGAGAAACAACGGGACACTTATCGTAACGCCCTATTTCGCCTGACCGGCAAAGCGCCTCAGGAAAATACAATACCCCAAATCACTCTGCGTGATTTCACGCTTCCAGCGCAGATTCCCGTATCGATTCCGTCGCGGCTGGTCCGCCAGCGACCCGACATTTTGGAAGCCGAGGACCTGCTGCATCAAGCCAGCGCCGCTATCGGCGTGGCTGAGGCAGCGCGCCTGCCTTCACTGAACCTGTCGGCGCAGTACGCTCAACAATCCATCATGACCAGTGACCTCTTCACCAAAGTCGCCCAGATCTGGTCCGCAGGGCTCAACCTTAGTGCTCCAGTGTTCGAGGGCGGAACCCTCAGAGCGCGCGAAAAGGAGGCTAGGGAGCGCTATCTGCAAGCGCAAGCTCAATACAAGAGCGCTGTCACTGATGCGTTTGTCGAAGTAGCCGACGCCCTACAAGTCTTGCAGCACGACGCCGACGACTATAGCGCCCACACGATTGCACTGAATGCCGCTCGCGAGAATCGGGATCTGGCAAGAACGCAATTTGAGCGTGGCAGAGTGAATGAGCTGGTCGTTCTGACGGCAGAACAACAATATCAAAACGCCGCCCTCAGCCAGGTGATGGCCGACGCACAACGTTTTTCGGACACAGCGGAGCTCTTCCGCTCGCTCGGCGGTGGTTGGTGGGACGGTGCTGACCCCCGGACGCTGCCCGTGAGTCAGGCCAACATTTCGACGCAACCTTATGGGCAATAAAGAATCACCTGGGCAGCAAGACAACGGCGGCCAGACTGTAAAGCTCGAAGGCACATTTGAAGGCAAGTTGCTACAGGAGCGACGGCCGCAAACGAACTCAAGCGAGCCGCAGAGTTCACAGCAGCACAAATCGAAACGACGCGACGAAAATCCGTCTCAAAAAAGCGATGAACGAACGGCCGGTAAAGAGGAATCGGCCCACGCTGCCTCTCAGGACGGGACATCCAAGTCATCGAAGCGCAAGTCCTACCGCTTCATTTGGATTTTCGGCACCGTGGTTGTCCTGATCGGTCTAGGCGTCCTCATCTATCACCTTACTGTCGGTCGCTATCACGTCAAAACCAAGGACGCTTATGTCAACGGCAATCTGATCCGGCTCGCGCCGCAGGTCAGCGGTACGGTCATTCAAGTCACGACCGACCAGACGCAGCCCGTCACTCGCGGTCAGTTGTTGGTCCGCCTCGACCCGCACGATACTGATGTATCGCTCGCACAAGCCAAGGCCAACCTGGCGCAAACCGTTCGGGACGTCGCGCAGCTATTCGCTCAGGAGCGCCGTGATGCTGCGGCGGTCAGCGCCCAGGAGGCCCAGCTCACTCTAGCGAACCAGAATCTGGCGCGCGACCAAGCGCTCATCAAAGCCCACGGCGTATCAGAGGAGGACCTGGAGCGAGATCAGGAGAATGCTCGCAACGCCGAGGCCGGCGTCCGGCAAGCACGTGCTGCTTTGGCGGCCACCCAGGCGGCTATTCAAGGAACGCAACCGCAGACTCATCCACGAGTCAAACAGGCGGAAGCCAATCTGCGCTCGGCTTGGTTGGCGTCCAGTAGGACACGTGTCCTATCCCCCATATCCGGCTATGTGGTGCGACGGTCAGTGCAACTTGGCCAACAAGTCAACCCCGGCATCGAAATGCTCGCCGCCTCGCAATGCACCCGCACTTGCGTCAACTCCTAGGCAGGCCCTCGACAGAAACACAACCTGAGAAGCTCGGGATGCGCTGGCTAGTCGGCGCACTCAGTCCAGCTTGGAGTGTCGGGCCGACCCTTGGTAGACCGCCGCAAGTTGCTCGCCCACTATTGGGTTCCAGAGAGCATAACCTTTCGCGTTCATATGCACCCCGTCAGGCAAGAAGATATCGGTGCGCAACTTGCCCTCTTGATACATGACGCTCGCGACGTCGACGAACCGCATGTTCTTCTGCTTCGCTACGAAAGCCTCGACCAGGCGGTTGGTACGCTCGGCGTTCGCGCGTACTCTCTTTCCAAAAAAGGCGTCGCTCGGGGTTGGTTTCATGGACAGAAACAGCAGAGCTGTTCCAGGTAGGTCACGCGAGATTCGCGTGGCGAACTCCTCGAAGCGCTGCAGGAATACATCAGGAGCATCGCCTCGATAGATGTCGTTGTCGCAGTACACAACAATCACCGCGGGTAGGTATTTCTTGACCACATCGTCGTAGAAATAATTTACGTCAGCGAGCGTTGAGCCGCCAAAGCCCCTGTTGATGACAGGGTAAGCGGGAAAAGCGTGTGCAGTTTCCCAAAACACCACGCTCGAGCTACCCACGAACAAAATGGGACTTGCCGGCAGCGTATTGCGCGCGTCCAGCTCCTTGAATTTCTCGATGTCTGGACGAAAACGCTCGATAGTGGGAACAGCATTGAGCGGATACCGGGCTTGCACCTCGTAGTAGAGCGCCAGAAGCGATTGGTAATGCTCCGGATGCGCTTCATAGTCCTGCAGGCGATCGTTCCAGAAGGTCAGCGCACGCTTGTAGAAGGCATCTACGTCTGCCGTCTCAATCGATTGCTTCGCCTGGGACTGCTTGAGGAAGAATTGAAAAGACTCGGCTGTTTCGGGTTCGTGCGCTACCGCAACCACGGCCCAAACACAGCAAAGCGATATCGCAGCGATAGTAGGCAGTCGCAAGTTTTTCACCGTCATTCTTCA
>Ga0105240_10005763_pt1 | contig 18372 bp, 15 predicted proteins | sample KBSC54metaG_FD_80426 | JGI IMG/M metagenome (GOLD analysis project Ga0105240, IMG submission 80426) | Corn rhizosphere microbial communities from Kellogg Biological Station, Michigan, USA - KBS C5-4 metaG | ecosystem: Host-associated > Plants > Roots > Rhizosphere > Soil | place: Michigan, USA...
CACCACCCCCGCAGCTATGGCGAGCCTACTACAGTCTCAAGTCGACATGCGCGGATTGCCGCCACGGAGCAGGCAGGCCGCTCCCGTTGCGCGGCGGGCCGGTGATGATCCGTGACTCAGTTCAAGTTTTATATTTGGCCAAACAGGCCTGCGGCCGTTTGGCGGATTTGCCTTTTAGGACCCTTAGCCGTCCTCGTGCTGAATCCATTTCGCGGGCGGCGGCCGTTTGGCGGATTTGCCTCTTAGGACCCTTAGCCGTCCTCGTGCTGAGTCCATTTCGCGGGCGGGCGGCCGTTTGGCGGATTCAGGTAGGACCTTTTGCCCTCCTCATGCATCAGTTGCCTTCGCGGAAGGCGACGAAGCTGTGTGGCTCGATGCGCAGCTCATAGCCGAGCTGCGGCGCTGCCGCGACCGATGACGGTGAAAGGAAGCTCGGGATTGCGGGCAGGGGCTCGCCGCCCGACGTCCCTCCTCCTGTCAGGTTGGTCAGCCGGGCGAAGTTCCCGATGACCCGCACGGCAGCGGGATGATCGAGATACGACTCGATCACGAAACTGCCATTGGCATACTCGAAGAGACTGATCTGAGCAGGTCCCTCGAGCGTCACCGGGAGGCCGGCCGTCAGGTATCGGCGGAGCGCATCGAGCACCGGCGCCGGTAGGGAATAGAGGTCGTTCATTTCCTGCGGCACGGCCAGCACATACAGCTCGCCTTTGCCATAGTGATCCATCAACAGCAGGGGCACGCCGGCCTGATTGTCGATGCCTCGCAGAACCGCCCATTCCTCGTTCGTGTAGAAGTGGATGAGCGGGAAAAGGATGGGCTTCGAACGGCCGAGCACTGTGCCGCCCCCGAAACCGAAGCCCTCGACATAGTCCGTGGCGGGCACCACATCCCGCGTGACGCGCATGTCCGTGACCTGATCGAAGCCCTTGTCCTGTATTGCCTGCAACAGCCCGGAAGTGATGACCACGTTGCCGCCGCCACGCAGGTGGCGCTCGATCTGCGACACGATGTTGGGGTCCCCAGCAGCGGCCTGCGTCAGAAAGACGGTCTTTGCATCAGGCCACTGCGGGTACATCTCAACGGGTATCCCGACCATCCCCACGGTCTCGGGGAGAAAGTCCTCGCCCGTCGAGCCGTACGGCCGATAGGTCGCGAGTCCCACGGGCTTGCCCAGGGAGCCGGCGACCTCATCCACCTTGTGCAGGGCGTACTGCACTGCATCGGCGAGCAATGGGTAGCTCGCGCCAGGGGCGCCCGGGACATCGCCGCAACACTGCCGCGCCATGTCGAAGTAGTTGAAGGTAGTCGGCAGGCGTTCCCAGGCGTCGCGGTTACGCGGGTCGGCGATGCGCAACAGATCCATGTACTCGAAGAGGTTGATGGCCGGCGCCTTGGCGAGGATCGTATCCCAGAGCTGACCGGCGTAGCGGTCGAGATACTGCATGGCGATGGGATCGACCCAGCCGCCGCCGTTACGGCCGGGGGCGATATTCTCGAAGTAGCGGAAAATCTCGTAGCTCTCGTAGGGCCTCAGCTGTTGGTCCGTGGTCGCAGCGTAGCGGGTCTCATCCCCGGTCCAGATCTCCGGGAAGATCTGCGGCTCATTCTTGAGGTCGAAGCCCATCTCCTGGAAGGACGGGTAGAAGTTCGGAAACTTGATGATGACCCTGACGTTGGGGTTGGCGGCCTTGGCGGGCTTCAAAATGAGATCGCGCGAGACCTCGTCCATGGTGCGCATGCGAAACTGCGCCCAGCTCTGCCTGCCCTTGGCGGTGATGTCCGAGTCGCTCTTGGTGTTGAAGAAGAAGAGGTCATCGAGCACGAAAGTATCGAAATGCCGCGCCAGCAGCGCCGACATTCGGCTTGCAAGCTCGCGGTCGGCGGGCACCGTGTAGTCGAGCGTCTGGAATTGCGCGCTGCGGCCGGCGCCGAGCATCGCCATGCCGCCGGCGACTGCAACGCCCTGCGACACGAAGAACTGCTTCACCTGCCCGATGGTCGCGTCATCGGCGCTGACGCCGGAGCGATAGGCCTCGATGAACACCTGATCGACGTGCAGCCGGCTGCTGATCGACTGCCAGCTCGAGCGCATCCATGCCGGATCGCGCGCCATGTGCTGCACCACCTGTACGGGAACGTAGACCGTCACCCTGAAGCTGCGGAAGGGCTGCGGCGCTGCGCGCCCCGCCGCAGTCCGCCAGGGCGCGGCGGCAACCGTAACGGCAGCGAGAAAGAGCACAGCCGGGGTCAGCCAGTGTCTGCGTAGCGGCATTCTCGTCTCCGCGGCGGGCTGGATTGCGGTCACATTGGACTGGGTAGCGCTACCATGACGCCACCATACACCGTATGACACCGTGCGGGAAAGGGAGCAGCGTTTTTCAGCGCTGCAGCGTGCGAACCAGTGCCGGCAACTGCCCGAAGCCATCCAGCGCGGCGAGGCAGGGGATCGCCTCGGCCGCTCCGCGGCGATAGCCGTGCTTCATGAGCACGAAAGGCACGCCAGCGGAGCTGGCGGTCGCCGCATCGACCTCACTGTCACCCACGAGGAGCGCGTCCTCGCGCCCGGCACCGAATCCCTCGAGCAGATGTCGCAGCACCCGCGGATCGGGCTTGCGATAAGGGAGGGAGTCGCCACCCACCACCCGGGCGAAGTATTTCGCCAGCCCGAGCTTCACGAGAATGCGACTGCTGATGCGCTCGGGCTTGTTGGTACACACTGCAAGCGGAATGGCCGCCGCGTGCAGCGCCTGCAGTGCCTCATCCGTACCGGGAAAGGCAGTCGTCCGCGATGTCGCATCGGCCTCGTAGTGCCGCATGAAGATTTGCGCAGCCTCGGCGTGATCGGCGCGCTCGAATTGCCGCGCCTTCAGGGCACGCGCGACGAGCATCGCGACGCCGTCACCGATCATCGCGCGCACCTCCGGGACCGGAAGTGGCGCGCAACCGAAGTCCGCCAGCATGCTGTTGATCGCCGCCGCCAGGTCGGCCGCGCTGTCGATGAGCGTGCCATCGAGGTCGAATACGATGAGTGCAGGCACCATTCGGGCGCTGAGAGTGGGCCTACGCCGCCCGATCCGGCTGCTCGAAATACACCAGCGTCCGGTAAGGGAAGACGACCTTCCCATCCTGTTGGTGGCGATCGAACACTTCCCGCAGACCCGCCATCAGCGGCGCGTGCTCCGGACGGTCGGGCATCGGAGCGTAGGAAGAGGACATCACCCTGCCGGCCAGGCCCTCGAAATCGAACACCTGCTGATTGGCAAACGTGGCGAGCTGCGGCGCGCGGCCCAGGAACTGACTGATGCCGCCCTCCTGCGCGCGCAGCCGCGCCACGGCATCGTACTCGGGCGCGTAGCGGCGCAGCAGCGCCTCGTAGTCCTCGAGAAACGGTACCAGTCCCGTAGGCCGCTCGTTCCAGAGGAGCGCGGCCCAGGCGCCGGGCTTCAGGATGCGCAACGCCTCCGCTCGCGCCTTCCCGGGATCGAACCAATGAAATGATTGGCCGGCGACGAGCAGATCGAAGTACCGGTCCGGCATGGCGGTGTTTTCTGCGGTGCCCGACTGGGTATAGAACTCCCCGTGACTCAGCGCCAGGTCGGAGAAGTAGCGCATCTCCCGGTTGGGCTCGATCCCGAACACACGCGCCCCACGCTCGAGCAGGAGCGCCGAGAGAATGCCGGTGCCCGAGCCGAGATCGACGGCAGTCGCGCCGGCCTTGAGGCCGCAACGGGCCTCCAACAGATCGATGGCGGCGGCGGGGTAGCTCGGCCGGTACTTCGCATAGGTCTCGACACGGCCAAGAAATCGGTCGCTGGAGCTGAGCGGCATGAGCCCGATTGTACGCGAGCCGGCATCGGAAGAAGCCGTTCCCGCCGGTTCAGCTACACTCGGTCGGATGTTTCCCACACTCCTCAATGCGCGCGATCTCGGCGGGTATCCCACCCTGGACGGCGACGTTACGCGAGAGCGATCCCTCATCCGTGCCGATGACCTCGCGCAGCTCTCGTCGGACGGTCTGGTAGCCTTATCCGCCTACGGAGTCGAGACGGTACTCGACCTGCGCTGGCCGCAAGAGATTGCCGCTGCACCGAGCCCGGTGCCACGACGGCTGCCGGGCGTGCGCTACGTATCGGTCTCGCTACTCGCCGACAATCCGGGCCAATGGGGCACCTTGGGCGGGTACTGCGCCAAGGAGCAGTGGAAATGCACCGTTCTCGAGCGCTTGCAGCCGCAACTCAGGGAGGCGCTGGGAGTGATTGCCGCGGCGGGGCCCGGCCCCGTCCTCTTTCATTGCGTAGCGGGCAAGGATCGCACCGGTGTTATTGCCGCGCTCCTGCTCACCCTCGCGGATGCCACGCCGGACGCCATTGCCACTGACTATGCCGCGAGCACCGGAAACCTGAGGGACGCCTACCTGCGTCGCTACGACAAAGCCGACCCGGCCGCCATCCTCGAAGCCGTCCGCTGTCCGCAGGCGGGCGTCTACAACATGCTGCAGTATCTGGACCGCGCCGGCGGCATACGCGCCTACCTCAGCAGCATCGGTCTCGGCGCAGCGCAGATAGATCGCCTGCGGGCACGCCTCCGGTAACGTCGACAGCAAGTCACTGAGCGCGCGGAAGCCGCGTTGCTCGGCCCTTCCTGGGCCTCGCCCCTGCCCGCCGCAGGCGACTTCGAGCCAATCTACTGATTGGGCGCCTGCGGCGCGAAATCCACCCGCGTCGTCCAGTGCGGAATGCCGGGCAGGTCCGTATCGATGACGAGGTTGGCGTGCGCGAGCTGCTTCTTGGATGCAAGCCGCACGGCCGTTGGCGTGCCGCAGGTGGCATCGATGGGGAAAGCGCTCACGACGCTGATCGCCTTTGCCGCCGCCTGGTCCGCCTTGTCCTGACTCACGGGCTCGAGGTGTGCTCCGGTGATGTGGGCCTGCGGGGCGTTCACCACGTTGTATTGAACCCCTCCCTCCCAGGAACGCGTCTTCTTGTCCGGCTTCGCGGAAGTGTCGATGCTGGCCTGCCGCGTCAACGGCGGTGGCGTCAGCTCGATCTGCCGCGGCTGCTCCGGAAAGAGCTGCTGCCGCGTCGCCATGCCCTGCAGCCGCCATACCGCCAGGAATTGCAGCGGGAAGCTGCTCTTGCACTTCACGGAGAACATCGTCGTATAGGTGCCATCGGAATCCAACGACAGAGGCGCCTTCTGCCCGTCGGAGACGGCAAACACGTACACCGGCTGGCTCACCAGGGGGCCGGAGCTCACCTTGACGGTGAGGGGATACATGGCGACGTCCGGGTTGGCCTGGAACCGGCCCGGTGTCTGATCCTGCAACTGCACGTCACAGCCGGCCGAAGCCAGCGCCGCCAGGGCTACCAATAGAAAACCAATCTCACGCCGCATGCCGCCCCCTCTTTAGGTTTCTTGACACGGGATCAGCGCGGCAGAGTTTGACAAGACATGCCGGCCGTGGCAAGGGCGGCGCTGTCCTAAAAACAGAACGGGGGCCCGCCTGCGAGGCGGCCCCCCGTTCGGTATTGCGCGCGGCGCTTACTTCTTCTTGCGGGCGCCGGCTCTCTTGGCCGCACGGAAGGAAATCCCAGCCCGCATGGCCTTCTGCTGAACGGCCGCCGCGGTACGCCCGAGCTTCTTCGCGACCTCGCTGGTCGGGGTTCCCGCCTTCGCGAGCGACTTCAAGGTCTTCAGCTCACTGGCGCTCCAGGATGCGCCATCGTTCGGTGGACGTTTCGCCATTACTCGATACTCCAGAAAACACCCAACTGTAGGGTCGGACCGGAATCATACACGGTTTTGTGGAAAAAGGCGCGCCCAACATGGCGAAACGCGACCAATCGACATGTTGTAGGGTCGGGTCAGTTTGGAAAAGTGAGCGAGCCAGCGCTTCGGCTCGAGTCTCCTCGCGTGTTCCACGAGCGGGCACACCGACCGCTCGTGACGGGATTTGTGAAGAATTATTACTTGCGACGGCGGCTGTCGGCACACTCGCGGGTCCGCGCTCCATCCGGTGCGGTAACTTTTGCAACACTCCAGGCGTCAAGTCCCGGAGCGCTGCGCTGTCATACTCGAGATGAGCGGTGTCGACAGAGGCGCCGACATCGGCCTGTCCGGCGGCGCCCGGCCGCGCCGCACGGACAGTGCTGTCGCCGAATGGCGTCAGCAGCGATGTATCTTCTTATGGGGCAATCGCTATGTAATGCCTGCCGGACGAATTGCCCCCCCTCCAGGTATCAATAACGATACTGATCGGACTTGTAGGGACCGGCCTTCTGCACGCCGATATAGCGGGCCTGGGCATCGGTCAGCGTCGTGAGCTCGGCATCGAACTTCGTGAGCTGCAGCCGGGCGACCTTCTCATCCAGGTGCTTCGGCAAAACATACACGCCGACGGAGTACTTGCCCGGATGGCCGTAGAGCTCGATCTGCGCGAGGGTCTGGTTGGCGAAACTGGAGCTCATCACGTAGCTCGGATGACCGGTTGCGCAGCCGAGGTTCACCAGCCGCCCCTCGGCGAGCAGGATGATCCGCCGCCCATCGGGGAAGATCACGTGATCGACCTGGGGCTTGATGTTCTCCCAGGCATGACGCTTCAGGCTCGCGACGTCGATCTCGTTGTCGAAGTGGCCGATGTTGCACACGATGGCGTTGTTCTTCATGCGCTGCATGTGTGCGTAGGTGATGACCTGGTAGTTTCCCGTCGCCGTGACGAATATGTCCGCCTTGTCCGCCGCGTAGTCCATGGTCACCACGCGATAGCCCTCCATCGCCGCCTGCAGGGCGCAGATCGGATCGATTTCCGTCACCCAGACCTGGGCAGACAGCGCCTTGAGCGCCTGCGCGCAGCCCTTGCCTACATCCCCGTAGCCGCAGACCACGGCGATCTTGCCGGCCACCATGACGTCGGTGGCGCGCTTGATCCCATCGACCAGCGACTCGCGGCAGCCGTACAGATTGTCGAACTTGCTCTTGGTGACCGAGTCGTTGACGTTGATGGCCGGGAACGCGAGTGTTCCATCCTTGGCCATCTGGTAGAGGCGCTTGACGCCGGTGGTGGTCTCCTCGGTCACGCCCTTGATGTGGCGGATGCGCGTGGAATACCACTTGGGGTCGGCTTTGAGCTTCGCCTGGATGGCCGCATAGAGCGCCGCCTCCTCCTCGCTGTCCGGCTTTGCGACCACGGAAGGATCGCTCTCGGCACGAACGCCAAGATGCATCAGCAGCGTCGCATCGCCGCCGTCATCGAGGATCATGTTGGTGTAGCCGCCGTCCGGCCAGTCGAAGATCCGGTGGGTATAGTCCCAGTAGTCGGCCAGCGACTCGCCCTTCCACGCAAACACGGGCGTGCCGGCCGCTGCGATTGCCGCGGCTGCATGGTCCTGGGTCGAGAAGATGTTGCAGGAGGCCCAACGTACGCGCGCTCCCAGCGCCTGCAGCGTCTCGATCAGCACCGCAGTCTGGATGGTCATGTGCAAGGAGCCGGTGATACGCGCGCCAGCGAGCGGCTGTGACGATGCGTACTCCTCGCGGATGGCCATCAGTCCCGGCATCTCCGTCTGCGCGATGAGAATTTCCTTGCGGCCCCAGTCGGCGAGCGCCAGGTCGGCGACCTTGCAGTCTCTCGGGGCAGCGGTGGATTTGAGTGTGGCGTTCATGGGTCGAATGCTCCAATGACTTGGGTGAGCGCCGTGAGTAAATTACGCACGCCTCTGAGCCTGGCAGCGGGTCGAGACGCACCGGGGTAAACCCCAGCGTCCTGCCCGCCGTCGCAACGCTCCTCAGAGACGCCGCGCCGCCGCACCGCTGCGGCGGCGGGACGTTGGCGCCGGCCGTGGCGGGAAGTCCGCCGCAGCCAGCTCGGCTATTCAGGCGGCCTTGGCGCCCTTCGCCTCGGCGGCGAGCACCGCCGCGCGGTCGGTGCGCTCCCAGCTGAACTCCGGCTCCGTGCGTCCGAAATGGCCGTAGGAGGCGGTCTTCTGGTAGATGGGACGCGCAAGATCGAGCATCTCGCGCAGGCCGAAGGGCGTCAGGTCGAAGTTCTTGCGCACGATCGCGGTCAGCTGCTCCCGGGACAGGCGGCTGGTACCGAAGGCCTCCACCATGATGGAAGTCGGCTCAGCGACGCCGATGGCGTAAGAGAGCTGCACCTCACAACGCTCGGCGAGACCCGCAGCCACGATGTTCTTCGCCACGTAGCGTGCGGCGTAAGCTGCCGATCGATCGACCTTGGACGGGTCCTTGCCCGAGAACGCGCCGCCGCCGTGACGGGCATAGCCGCCGTAGGTGTCAACGATGATTTTGCGGCCCGTGAGGCCGCAGTCCCCCACCGGACCACCGACGACGAACCGGCCCGTGGGATTGATGTGGTATTTGGTGCGCTTATCGAGCCACTTCGCCGGCAGAACGGGCTTGAGGATCTCCTCCATCACCGCCTCGCGCAGCGCCTTGGTCGACACGTCGGGACTGTGCTGGGTCGAGAGCACCACCGCCTCGAGGCCGACGGGACGATCGTCCTCATACCGCAGCGTGACCTGGCTCTTCGCATCGGGGCGCAGCCACGAGAGCTTTCCTGACTTTCGCACTTGAGCCTGGCGCTTGACCAGGCGGTGCGCGAGGGTGATCGGCGCCGGCATGAGCACATCGGTTTCGTTGGTGGCGTAGCCGAACATCAGGCCCTGATCGCCCGCACCCTGCTTGCGCTCGTCCTTGCGGTCGACGCCCTGCGCAATGTCGGGGGACTGCTTGCCGATGATGTTGAGCACTCCGCAGCTCGCGCCGTCGAAGCCCATGTCGGAGGAGTCGTAGCCGATATCGAGTACGGTCTTGCGCACGAGCGCCTCGACGTCGACCCATGCGCTCGTCGTTACCTCGCCCGCGACGATCACGACACCAGTCTTGACCAGCGTCTCACAGGCCACACGCCCGCGGGGGTCCTCCTTGAGGATGGCATCCAGCATGGCGTCCGAGATTTGGTCGGCCACCTTGTCCGGATGCCCCTCGGAGACCGACTCGGAGGTGAAGAGATAGTCGTTGGCCATGTGTTCGGTTCCTGGGTTTGAATGAGGTTGAGTCGCTTGCGCGTCTGTAGATCAGTGGCCCGCCGCGAGTACCATCCTGGCGGCCGCGGCATCGCCGAAGCTTTCCGCCACGCGGCGCCGGATCTGCTCCGGCGTCGCACGGTGGTTCTGGGTGCCGCGCGACTCGATCTTGAGCGCGCCCATCACGGCTGCGATTCGGCCACAGGTCTCGTAATCGAGGTTGTGCAGCAGTCCATGCAGCAGGCCGGCGCGATAGGCATCGCCGCAGCCCGTGGGGTCGATCACGGCAGAGGTCTTCGCGCACGGGATCTCGAACTCCCCGTCCTGGGTGTAGATGCTCGATCCCTTGGGTCCGCGGGTGACGATGAGCGCCTCCACCCGCAGTGTCAGGTCCCGCACCGTCCAACCGGTCTTCTGCTGCAGCAGCTGCCACTCGTAGTCGTTGAGCGCCACCCAGTTGGCATGCTCGATGAAACGGTCGAGGTCCGCCGCCTCGAACATCGGCAGGCCTTGTCCGGGATCGAAGATGAAGGGAATGCCCAGGCCGGCGAACTGTTCCGCATGCTCGATCATGCCTCGGCGCCCGTCCGGAGCCACGATCCCGATGACCACGTCCTCGGCATCGATCACTTTGTTGAGGTGCGCATGCTGCATGGCGCCGGGATGAAAGGCGGTGATCTGGTTGTCATCCAGATCGGTGGTGATGAAAGCCTGGGCCGTAAGCTCCGAGTCGACCACCCGGACGTGCTCGAGCGGCAGGCTGATCTGCCGCATCCAGTCCCGGTACGGAGCGAAATCCCGCCCCACGGTAGCCATCGGAACGGCCGGATCGCCGAGCAGGCTCAGATTGTAGGCGATGTTGCCGGCACAGCCGCCGAATTCCCGCCGCAGCTTCGGCACGAGGAACGACACGTTGAGGATGTGAATCTGCTCGGCCAGTATGTGCTCGCGGAAGCGTCCTTCGAACACCATTATGGTGTCGAACGCCGCCGAACCACAGATCAATGCTTTGCGCGGCCGCTCATTCATGGTCTGACCGCTCGCCGAAAACTTCTCATAGGACCGCCTATGATAAGTTTTGTGCCGTTCGATGGCTATAGAGGGGGCTCGAGCGAGCCTCTATGAGGATGGCTGGGGCGCTGCAGCGTGCTCCGCGGCGGCCAGCAGTCCCACGCCACGCAGCGCCAGCTCGCTGAGGCCTGCCCCCTGGCGCTCCTTGTAATAAGTAATGATCTGGCGCCGCATGCGCGGCTCCCAGTAGCGCCGGAGGTGTCGCGCGACATCCTGCGCGGCCTGCTCCGTATCCCGCTCCGCAGCGAAGTAGGCGCTGATCTCGTTGGTCATTTTGATGAGAAGATCGATGTTCATGGGGATTCCAGACGCCAGGGATGAGCATAGACCACGTGCTGATGCTCGCGGGCAAACGCCACCAGGGTGAGACCCGCGCGCTCGGCCAGACGCACCGCGAAGGCGGTTGGCGCGGAAAAGGCCGCAACGAGACTCACGCCCACCGCCGCGCTCTTCTGCACCATCTCGAAGCTCGCGCGGCTCGTGAGGAGGAGCGCGCCTGCCGCGGGGTCGAGTCCGGAACGCACCAGCGCGCCGATGGTCTTGTCGAGCGCGTTGTGACGTCCCACGTCCTCGCGCACCACCTGAATTCCCCTGCCGGGCACGACCCAGGCCGCCGCATGCACACTGCCCGTGCGGGCGTTGACCGGCTGCCTGTGCGCCAACTCGGCGATGGCCTGGTGGAGCTCCGCCGCGCTCAACCGTACTCCGGGGCCGACGCTTTTCACTTCGCGGACCGCCGCTTCTACGGTCTCCTGACCGCACAGCCCACACCCGCTCCGCCCTGTCAGGTTGCGCCGGCGATCGAGCAGCGCCGAGAAACGCTCCCAGGCGACCGTGATTCGGACCTCGGCGGACTCCTCGCCGTAGCTCACCTCCACGCCGCGAATCTCCTCGGGACGCGCGACCAGCCCCTCGCTCAACGTGAATCCGACCGCGTAGTCCTCGAGGTCCGCCGGAGTGGCGAGCATTACGACGTGCGGCACGCCGTGATAGACGAGTGCGACCGGCATCTCCTCGGCGATGAGGTCCTGCTCGTGCGTCACCGCCCCATGTCGCCAGCGCTCGACCGGGAGCTCGATGCATGCTCGCCGGGACGCTTGCGAAGGGCTCCGCGACCGCTCCTCATCGGAGCCCGCCTCCGCCGGGGGAAGCGAGGAGTCGGCGATTGACACGATTCCGCCCAGCTGCCGGCCGATTCAGGCGGGCGCCGGATCGCGTTTGCGACGGCGCGCCGGCTTCGGCATCGCCCGCTCCTCCGCGGTGCGCTTGCGCCAGGCGTCCTTCTGATTGACCAACACGACTTCGACGGCCGTAACCTTGTACTCCGGACAGTTGGTCGCCCAGTCGGAGTTCTCGGTGGTGACCACGTTGGCGTTGGTTTCCGGGAAATGGAAGGTCGTGTACACCACCCCGGGCGCGATCCGCTCAGTGACCTTGGCGCGCAATACGGTCTCGCCCACACGGCTGGTGAGACCCACCCAGTCGCCATCGGCGATGCCGCGGACCTCCGCATCGTGCGGATGGATCTCCAGCAGATCCTCCGCGTGCCAGACGACATTCTCGGTACGTCGAGTCTGGGCCCCGACGTTGTATTGGGTCAGCACCCTCCCGGTGGTGAGGATGAGCGGGAAGCGACTGGTCGAGCGCTCGCTCGTAGGGACGTACTCGGTGAGGCAGAACTTGCCCTTGCCACGCACGAACTGATGTACGTGCATCGTCGGCGTGCCCTCTGGCGCGGCATCGTTGCACGGCCACTGGACGCTGCCGAGGCGATCGAGCTTCTCGTAGGTCACCCCTGCGAAGGTCGGCGTCAGCCGGGCGATCTCCTCCATGATCTCGGCGGGGTGGCGGTAAGGCATCGGAAAGCCCAAGGCCTCCGAGAGCAGCATGGTGATCTGCCAGTCCTCGTAACCCGCTTTGGGCGGCATGACCTTGCGCACCCGCGAGATGCGGCGCTCCGCATTGGTGAAGGTGCCGTCCTTCTCGAGGAAGGAGGAGCCCGGCAGGAAGACATGGGCGAATTTTGCGGTCTCGTTGAGGAACAGATCCTGCACGATCACGCACTCGAGCGCCTCCATGGCGCGCGCAATGTGGTGGGTATTGGGATCCGACTGCACGAAATCCTCGCCCTGCACGTACATGGCGCGGAAAGTGCCATCGAGCGCTGCCTCGAACATGTTGGGGATCCGCAGGCCCGGCTCCGGCTGCAGCGTCACGCCCCAGGCCTGTTCGAACAGTCCGCGCACCACCGGATCGGAGACGTGACGGTAGGCGCTGAACTCGTGCGGGAACGAGCCCATGTCGCACGAGCCCTGGACATTGTTCTGGCCGCGCAGCGGGTTGACGCCGACGCCCTCCCGGCCGAGATTGCCGGTGGCCATCGCGAGGTTGGCGAGCGCCATGACGGCGGTGGAACCCTGGCTGTGCTCGGTTACCCCGAGACCATAGTAGATGGCGCTGTTGGGACCCGCGGCGTAGAGCCGGGCCGCGCTGCGCACCAGAGGTGCCGGCACACCGGTCACGGTCTCCATGGCCTCCGGGGAGTAGCGGTCCGAGCCGATGAGCTCCTTCCACAGCTGATACGACTCCGGCTCGCAGCGCTCGGCGACGTACTCGTCCTTCGTCAGCCCCTCGGTCACGATGACGTGAGCGATGGTGTTGAGCATCGCGACATTGGTGCCGGGCCTCACCTGCAGGTGCACGTCCGCGGCGATGTGCGGGCTGCGCACGAGTCCGATGGCCCGTGGGTCGAGGATGATCAGCTTCGCTCCCTGACGCAGGCGCTGCTTCATCTGCGATGCAAACACCGGATGCCCGTCGGTCGGGTTGGCGCCGACCACGAGGATGACATCGGCCTTGGCGACGGAGGTGAAGGCCTGGGTGCCGGCCGACTCCCCAATCGTGCTCTTCAGCCCGTAACCGGTAGGGGAATGGCACACTCGCGCACAGGTGTCGACGTTGTTGTTGCCGAACGCGACCCGCACCATCTTCTGCACGAGGAAAGTCTCCTCGTTGGTACAGCGGGAAGAGGTGATGCCGCCGACGGAGTCGCGGCCGTATTTCGCCTGGATGCGCCGGATCTCATCGGCGGCGTAGCGGATCGCCTCCTCCCACGAGACCTCGCGCCACTCGTCGCGGATGGTCTTGCGGAGCATGGGCTTGAGCTTGCGATCGGAATGGGTGGCGTAACCAAACGCAAAGCGGCCCTTGACGCAGGCATGGCCGTGATTGGCATGGCCATCGCGATTGGGCGCCATGCGCACGACTTCGGTGGTCTCGCCCGTGCCGCGCACCTCGGCCTCGAAGCTGCAGCCCACGCCACAGTAGGCGCAAGTGGTGGTGACGGCGCGCTCCGGCTGGCCGAGGCGGATGACCGACTTCTCCATCAGAGCGGTCGTGGGACAAGCCTCGATGCAGGCTCCGCAGGACACGCACTCGGACTCGAAGAACGGCTGGTCCTGACTGGCCGCGATCTTCGACTCGAGGCCCCGGCCCTGAACCGTGAGCGCGAAGGTGCCCTGCACCTCATCGCAGGCGCGCACACAGCGCGAGCAGACGATGCATTGCTCCGGATCGAAGGTGAAGTATGGATTGCTCTCATCGCGGGCCAGCGGCTCGTGCGCGCGCCGGGGCTCGTATGAGGTGCGGGTGAGCCCGACCGTCCGCGCCACATCCTGAAGCTCGCAACGGGCTCCGGAAGGATCGAGCGGATGCTCGGAGAGATAAAGATCCAACACCCCGCGGCGCAGCGCGGTGAGCTTGTCCGAGTGAGTACGGATCTTCATCCCGGCCGCCACCGCCGTGGTGCAGGAGGCCGGGTAGCCTTTGCGCCCGTCGATCTCGACCAGGCACATGCGGCATGAGCCGAAGGCCTTCAGCGTGTCGGTGGCGCAGAGCTTCGGCACCGGGCCGCCGGCAAGCGCCGCGGCGCGCATGACGGAAGTGCCGGCGGGGACCGTGACGGACTTGCCGTCGATCTCCACCGTGACCGGCGCGCCCGCCTCGACGGGCGCCGGAGTTCCCAAATCCTCGTAATCAATCGCAAACATGGCTAGCTCTCTTCATGCGCTGCGCGCAGGACCCACATGAAGTCGCTGCGCGCCGGTAAGAATTCACGGTTCAATGCCGCACCCTTGCGATGAAATCACCGCGGAAGTGACGCAACGCGCTCTGCACCGGGAACGGGGCCATACCGCCCAGGCCGCACAGTGATCCCTGCACCATGAGCTCGCAAAGCTCCTCGAGCCTGCGTACGTTGCCTTCCGTCTCGACGCCCCCGATGATCCGGTCGATGACTTCGATGCCGCGGGTCGAGCCTATCCGGCAGGGCGTGCACTTGCCGCAGGACTCGATCGCGCAGAATTCCATTGCGTAGCGCGCCATGCGCGCCATGTCGACGGTGTCGTCGAAAGCGACGATGCCCCCATGGCCGAGCAATGCGCCAATGGCGGCGAGCGCCTCGTAGTCGACCAGCGTGTCGAACTGCGAAGCCGGGATGTAGGCGCCGAGCGGTCCACCGACCTGCACGGCCCGCAGCGGACGGCCGGAGGCCGAGCCGCCGCCATAGTCGTACAGAAGCTCCCGCAGCGTCAGGCCGAAGGCCCGTTCGACCAGCCCCCCGCGCTTGATGTTGCCGGCGAGCTGAATGGGCAGGGTGCCGCGGGATTTGGCCATCCCGTAGCCGGCGTAGTAGTCCGCTCCCCGATGCAGGATCGTGGGCACGCTCGCGAGCGTGATCACGTTGTTGACGATCGTCGGCCGGCCGAAGAGCCCTTTGATGGCCGGCAGCGGCGGGCGAACCCGAACCTCGCCCCGCTTGCCCTCCAGGCTCTCGAGCATGGAGGTCTCCTCGCCGCAGATGTAGGCGCCGGCTCCGAGGCGAACCTCGAGGTCGAACCGCTTGCCACTGCCCATCACGTCGCTGCCGAGATAGCGGGCCTGGTAGGCAGCCGCTATGGCCTCATTCAACGCCTGCAGCGCGTGAGGGTACTCCGCACGAAGATAGATGTAGCCCTGCGCAGCGCCGACGGCAACACCGGCGATCGTCATCCCCTCTATGAGGCTGAGTGGATCACCCTCCATCAGCATCCGGTCCGAGAACGTGCCGGAGTCGCCCTCGTCGGCATTACAGGTGACGTATTTCTGACCAGCGGGCTGCTCGAGCACGGTCTTCCATTTGATGCCGGTCGGAAAAGCCGCTCCGCCCCGCCCGCGCAGGCCCGAGCCGATGATCGCTTCCACGATCGATTCCGGGCTCATCGCCAGCGCGCGGCGTAGTCCCTGATATCCCCCGTGGACCACATAATCGGCGACACTGGCAGGGTCGACCACGCCCACGCGCGCAAAAGTCAGCCGCTGTTGGCTTGCGAGCCATGGGATGGCATCCGTGAGGCCGAGTGACAGCGGGTGTGTACCGCCGCTCAGAAACTGCGCATCGAAGAGCCCCGGCACATCGGCAATGCCCACCGGGCCGTACGCCATCCGCCCGTGCCTGCCCGCCACCTCCACCAAAGGCTCCAGCCAGTACGCCCCGCGAGAGCCTGTACGGATGACCTGTAGCTCCAGCCCGCGCAGCTTCGCCTCGCGCGCGATAGCCTGCGCCACCTCCCCCGCACCGAGCGAAAGAGCGCCGGCATCGCGGGGTACATACACCGTGAAAGTCATGCGGGAGCAGTCACCTCTTGCGGTCAGTGTCAGCGCCAGATAGCAGCGCGTCGAAGCGCTCGGGGGTCACTCTGCCGTGCAGCTGGCCATCGATCATCACCGCGGGCGAGCAGGCGCAATTACCTAGGCAGTAGACCGGCTCGAGCGAGTAACGCCCGTCAGGCGTCGTCTGATGGAAGTCTACTCCGAGCCGCTGCCGTGCGTGCGCGGCCAGCGCCTCACCGCCCACGGCCTGACAAGACTCGGCCCGGCATACGCTCACGGTGTGGGTGCCCGGGGGCGTGCTGCGAAAGTAGTGGTAGAACGAGACGACGCCGTGCACCTCGGCGCGCGACAGGTTCAGCTCCTCGGCCACGAGCGGCACGGCCGCGGGTGGCACGTACCCGAGCTCGGCCTGGATCGCGTGCAGCACTTCGAGCAGCGGCCCGGGACGCGACCTCAGGTGTCTCGTGATCCGCCGGACCGCCTCACCATGTTCGGAAGCCAAGTTCTCCATCCGGTAAGTATACGTCCGGCGACGCTGTCGTCTCCTACCCGTCCCCCGGGACGCCTGACCACCCTGGCGCAGTGTTCGATTTCCGGGACGCAGCGTTGACGCTACGTGGGCAATGTGAGCCTCGTCAGGCACCTAGCTGCCGGGCGTGATGCCGCAAATGGTCCTCCATGAACGTGGATATGAAGTAATACCCGTGGTCGTAGCCCTCGTGCCGGCGCAGGGTGAGCCTGACCGCGGATTGCCGACAGGCCTCCTCCAGGAGATGCGGATGCAGCTGCAGCTCCAGGAATTGATCGGCCAGGCCCTGATCCACGAGGATGGGCGGCCGCTCCGGCCCATTGGTCACCCGGGCTGCCAGCTCCGAGGCGTCGTAGGTCGCCCACTGCCCCGTATCCGCCCCGAGATAGCCGCTGAAAGCCTTCTGCCCCCATGGACAGCGGCGCGGCGCGCTGATGGGTGCAAACGCCGACACGGACCGATACCGCCCCGGATTGCGCAGCGCGATGGTCAGGGCCCCGTGCCCTCCCATCGAGTGGCCGAAAATGCCCGTGCGCTCCGCCGCCGCCGGAAACTGCGCCTCGATCAGCGAACGCAGCTCCTGGGTGATGTAGGTATACATCCGGTAGTGACGGGACCATGGTTCCGCCGTGGCATCCAAATAAAAGCCGGCGCTCACCCCGAAGTCCCATGAGTCGCTGTCGCCCGGAAGCTTCACACCCCGCGGGCTGGTGTCAGGGGCGACGAGCATCAGCCCGAGCTCGGCGGCGATGCGTTGCGCGCCGGCCTTGATCATGAAAGTCTCTTCGCTACAGGTGAGGCCCGCCAGATAGTAGAGCACCGGCACCGGGCCCGACTTCGCCTGCAGCGGCGTGAACACGGCAAAGCGCATCGGACAGCCGGTGCTCGCTGCCTCGTGGCGGTAGAAGCCAACCGTACCGCCGAAGCAGCGATGCTGGCTGATGACTTCGAAAGGCTGGCCGGCCATGGTCCGTCTCCCGGGAAGTACGGCAGGGAGGCCGCACCTTATACCGGGTCAGCCGGTGAGTCACCGCATGCACACGGTCCGGTGTACCACTGTTACATGACTGGAACAGGTCGAAGCGCCCGCCCCGGGAGCACACCCTGCACTCTAGTCGGCCGCACCACCCGCCTTGGCGGGTGCGCGCGCGCGTGCCGCGTCGGTGCCATCGCTTTCCCAACCGCCGCCGAGCGCCCGGTAAAGCTGGACCAGGTCGGCTGAAACTGCCGTCGTCGCATCCGCGAGCGCCAACTCGTTCTGCTCTTCGCTGCGCTCGGCATCGAGCACATCGATGAAGCTCGCCACCCCGCTCTGATATCGCTGCCGTGCGAGCTGACGGGCGTTGCGGCTCGCCGTCACCGCCGTGTGGAGGGAAGTGCTCCGTGCCTGATCGGAAGCATAGGCGGCGAGCGCGTCCTCGACCTGATTCAGCGCTGTGAGCACGGTCTGCGCGTAGATGACCGCCGCTTCCTTCGCTTTCAGCCGTTGCAGACGCACGGTCGCGCGCAGCCGTCCTCCCTCGAAGATCGGCAGCTCGATGGCTGGCCCGAACGAGGCGAAGCGGCTCGCCGTCTCGATGAGTCGCGAGAGTCCCACCGACTGAAACCCGCCTGCAGCCGTCAGCGTCAGCTGCGGGAAGTAGTTGGAGACTGCGACACCGACTTCCGCGGTGGCCGCGTGCAGATTGGCCTCGGCCTGGCGTATGTCCGGCCGGCGGCGTGCCAGGTCCGAAGGCAGGCCGATCGGCACGACAGGCGGGACGGGCGGCACGGGCTGCATCCCGCCGAGCTCGGTCCGCAGCGCCTCCGGCTGCTTCGCCATGAGCTGACTCAGCTGATTGATGTCGACCGTGATCTCCCGATCGGCGAGCGGCACTTGCGCCTCCGTCGTCCCGACTTCAGCCGTAGCGTTCTCGACATCCAGATCAGAGGTCAGCCCGGCGTTGCGCCGATCACGCGTGAGCTGCAGCAGATCGCGCTGCGTGGCGAGGCTGCGCTCCAGGATGGAGCGGCGAAGCTGCGCGCCGCGCAGATCGATATAGGTCGCTGCGACATCACTCACCATGGAGAGCA
>Ga0105240_10005764_pt1 | contig 18371 bp, 11 predicted proteins | sample KBSC54metaG_FD_80426 | JGI IMG/M metagenome (GOLD analysis project Ga0105240, IMG submission 80426) | Corn rhizosphere microbial communities from Kellogg Biological Station, Michigan, USA - KBS C5-4 metaG | ecosystem: Host-associated > Plants > Roots > Rhizosphere > Soil | place: Michigan, USA...
CGCAGTTAAAGCGAGGCTCAAAGAAATCGCCCCTTCGCTTCCCGCAGGAGTCGAGATCGTGAACGCATATGACCGCTCGTGGCTGATCGATGAATCTATCCAGACCCTGAAGCGCGATCTGATCGTCGAAGCCATCATCGTAAGCTTCGTCAGCATCGCATTCCTTTTTCACTTCCGCTCGGCCCTTGTGCCTATCCTCACCCTGCCCATAGCGGTGCTGGCTGCATTCATCCCCATGTACTTCCTGCATGTCAGCTCCAACATCATGTCGCTGGGCGGACTCGCGCTTGCAATCGGCGTCCTGATCGACGCAGCCATAGTGATGGTGGAGAACGGCTATCGTAGCCTCGCCGAACGCGCCGACACCCCGGACAAAAGCCAGAGCGAAGCAATTCTGATCGGCGCAGCGCAGCAGGTCGGACCCGCGCTCTTCTACTCGCTCATCATCATCGTGGTCTCATTCCTGCCCGTGTTTCTACTCGAAGCCCAGGAAGGGCGAATGTTCCGGCCCTTGGCCTGGACCAAGACCTTGGCGCTGATCTTCTCATCGCTGCTCTCCATCACGCTTGTGCCGGCCCTGATGCCCATCTTCCTGCGCGGAAGAATGCGCCCAGAATCGCAGAATCCGGCCGCCCGAATCACCCAGGCCATGTACCTGCCGGTATTGCGCTGGTGCCTGCGACACTGGAAAACGGTTGTTGCTCTCAACCTCATCTTCCTCGCTGTCACCATTCCCCTCTACTTCAAGCTCGGTAGCCAATTCATGCCCGCGCTGTATGAGGGCTCGGCGCTCTACATGCCCAGCGCTCTTCCCGGCATTTCCATCACTCAGGCAGCGGCGCTCATGCAGGAGCAGGACCGCATCATCAAATCATTTCCAGAAGTAGCAACCGTCTTCGGCGCGGTCGGCCGATCCGATTCGGCAACCGACAACGCTCCCCTTGATATGTATGACACCACCATTATGCTGAAGCCCCGCGAGCAGTGGCGGCCCGGCATGACTTATCAGAAACTCATCCAGGAGATGGACGAAAAGCTGCAGTTCCCCGGCCTCACAAATACGTGGACGATGCCAGTCCAGAACAGGCTGGACATGGAACTCACCGGCATCAAGACCGCTGTCGGAATCAAAATCCAGGGTCCGGATCTCGCGACCATCGAGTCAATCGGCGCGAACATGCAGCAAGCGCTCTCCACCATGCCGGACACCGGATCAGCCTTCGCGGAACGCGTATCCCAGGGCTTCTATCTGAATGTTGAGGTTGACCGGCCCACGGCTGCGCGCTACGGACTGACAGTCGCAGATGTACAGCGCATAGTCACCTCGGATATCGGCGGCATGAACGTCACCGAAAACATCGAAGGACGCCAGCGCTTCCCTGTGGCCGTTCGATACGAACGAGGCTCGCGTGACACTCCGAACGCCCTTGAGCAGGCGCTGGTGCCAACACCGAACGGAGAACAAATCCCGCTGAGCACGGTGGCGCGCGTATCGTACTCGCGCGGTCCATCGATGATCCGCGATGAAGAAGGACAACTGACCGGCTACGTCTACCTCAGTCCCAGGACAAACGACTACGGAGGCTATGTCGCTCGAGCGCAGAACCTGATTCGAACAAACGCTGCCATGCCACCCGGCTACACATGGCGCTGGGCAGGCGAGTACGAATTTCAGATCCGTGCAAAAGAGCGGCTGAAGATCATCGTGCCCATCGTCTTCTTCGTCATCTTTCTCTTGCTCTACATGGTCTTCAAGTCAGCGATTGAGGCCTTGGTTCTTATCTTTCCGACGCTCTACGCGATGTCGGGCGGTCTGCTGCTTCAGTGGATGATGGGTTATAACTTCAGCGTCGCAGTCTGGGTTGGCTACATTGCGCTCTTCGGCATCGCAGTCGAAACAGGCGTAGTGATGGTCGTTTATCTGCACGAAGCCTACGAGGATCGAGTTACACACGGCACGCTACAATCGGAAGCCGATCTCGAGCAGGCTGTCATTGACGGGGCGGTACAGCGTCTTCGCCCCAAACTGATGACCGTGACCGCTGTCATCCTGAGCCTTGCGCCCATTCTGTGGGAGACCGGCATCGGCTCCGACGTCATGAAGCCAATCGCTGCGCCCATCGTGGGCGGAATGATCACCTCCACAATCCACGTGCTCATTCTCGTGCCGGTGTTCTTCCTGCTCACGCGTCGAAGACAGCTCGCTCGAGCAGCTAAACCAACTTCATTCCAGTCAGTTCAGAAAGCTTAGCGATGAGTTGATCCTGGAATGCCGCGTCGGCCGTCTCGTTTGCCGGTGCTTGCACTTTGCGGTGGTACCAGTATTTGCCCGTAACCGTCGCTGCCGGACCGTCGCTGACCGCCAGCCACGTCTGCGTCTGATGTCCCATCTCCAGATCATCCGTCGCACCTGCGCCGCCCATCTTCGTTGGCACCCATCCCGGATCAACAGCATTGCTCAGAACCTCAGGCCAAAGTCGAGCCACACCAAGCGCAAACGCTGTCATCAAAAGTTTGCTATCGCAGTAAGCCTGCGTCTGATCCCACGGCCGGTCAGCCCAGTCCACATCCCGAAGCGAGGCTTTTCCGCTGCGATGCATGCCGCTGCTGAGGTAAATCAACCGGCGCGGCCGCTTAATCTGTGCGGTAAGAATGTACGGCGCCAGAACGTTGACCGCCAGAGTCTTCGCATGGCCCTCGGAAGTCGCGCTTCGCGTCGGAACGCGGTACACGCCGGCATTATGAACAATCGCGTCCATCCGCCCAAGTGCGTTCACCTCCTCCGCAACCTTTTGCGTTTCAGCAGCTCTGCTCAAATCTCCGAATACGATCCCCAGGCTTCGCGAAGCAAGCTCCGCAACCGAAGTTGCGCGATCCGCGGAGCGCGCATGCAACAGAACTTCATGTCCTTCCTCTATAAGGGTCCGGGCTGCAGCATAGCCAAGCCCATCCGTACTGCCGGTAATGAAAACGCGACTCATCGTATGCCCATGCTAAACGCCCGTCAGCTCATCAGTCCGTCCGCAGCGCCTCAATGGGATCCACCTGCGTTGCTCGCATAGCCGGCAAAAACATCGCCGCAAGCGAAACAACCACCAACAACACCGCCGCAATGCCAAACACCACCGGATCGAATACGCGAATCGGAAACGGCGAATTCTTCGCCATAACGCGCGTGAACACCCACGCCGCCGGCTCCGCAAGAGCAACCCCACACAGCAACCCGATCCCGATCTGCCGTGCACCGCGCCCAATAATGGACTTGAAAATCATTCTCCGGGTTGCCCCCAGCACCATCTTCACGCCAAACTCGCGTGTACGCTGGTTAACCGCAAACGACAACACGCCGTAAACACCTGTAACCGCCAGCATCACCGCAATCGACGCCATCACCAGCACGATGCGCGCCAGTGATCGCAACGCCCTTGCGTTTTGCTCCAGCGATTCCCAGATGGTCTGCGGTGTTTCCATCTGCGTAGGATCGACAGCTTTCACAGCATTCCTCACCGCGGTCTCTGCGTCCGATGCGCTCCCGGTGAAGCGCACATAGAGTTCCCCCTCCAGCGATCCTGCATCGCGCAGCGCATAGAGACGCGGTCCGTCGAGAACGCCAAAATGCTCCGAACGTGTGTCTACCGCAACACCAACAACGTTCAGGTGCCAGCCATTTGGCAAAATCACCACCTTCCCGATCGGATTCTCCTCCGGCCAGAACAGCTTCGCAAACGCCTGCGACACCACCGCCGACGACGAATCACCTGCACCCGCAAGATCCTCTCGAGCAAACGTCCGGCCTTCCACCAGGCGCACTCCGAAAGTCGCGAAGAAGTTCTGCGACACAAAATCAACAGAAGCCGGCTTTCCCTGCCCCTCACTCTGTCCTGGAGTTCGAATCTCCATCGGAGGAGTCTGGCGGAACGGCCGTATCGTCGCATGCGCAAACGACTGCACGTTCGGCAGCGCGCCAATCCGCTCTTCCACCGAACGGTAGAAGTCGGATGCCTTCGCCTTGTCCTGCGTCGTGTCGACATTCAACGACACCGACATCACATGCCGGGTCTCAAATCCTGGATCCATCGCCGTGACCATCCCCGGAAGCCGGCCAAACAGAACCGCCGCTGACAGCAGCACAAAGCTCATCGCCACCTGCGCGACAATCAGCCCATTCGTCGTTCGCGACCGCACGGTCGCCGCGCCCTCGCGCCCCTTCAGCGCTGAAAGCAGGTCGAGCTTCCACGCAGCGTGCAGCGGAGCCAGTGATGACGCCACCGTGGCGATCGCGATAAGCGCTGCCGTGAAGCCGAAGACGCGCCAATCCGGGTGCATCTGCGGCACGGTTCCCGACTCCTCAGGATTGATCGCGTTCATGATCATCAGCGGTACGCGGTACGCCACCGCCACGCTCAACGTCCCGGCCAGCAGAGCCATCAGAAGGCTCTCCAGCAGCAGCATGCGCGTTAGCCGTGCACGCCCCACGCCAAGCGCCAGCCTTATCGCAATCTCGCCGCGCCTCACAACCGCTTTCGAAAGAAACAGCATTGTCACATTGCTGCACGCAAGCAACAGCACGAGAGATAAGGGTCCAAGCACAAGGATCATCAACGCAACCGCATTGTGATGAAGCGATGGATTCTCCACGATCGACCCGTTCGTCAAGATGATTGATGTTCTGCGATTGAACGCTGAGATCTTGCGCTGCAGGTACGCACGGTCCTGCCGGCGCATGATCGTTTCCAACTCCGCCCTGGCGTCCGCCTTCGAGTATCCCGGTCTCAGCCGTCCTGAAACCTGTAACCACGGCATGTCAGGACTCGCCAGCAGATTATGGCTTCGGTCGAGCAGGGGCTGTGAAGTGTATGGGACGAAGATACCTCCTGCCAGAAAATTCGCCGCGTCCGCCGAAACCACTCCCACCACCTCAAATGGAAGCCCGTTCAGGTGAATCAGTTTCCCAACGATGCGCGGGTCGGCTCCGAACTTCGACCTCCAGAACGCATCGCTCAGCACCAGGACCTGCGCCTTCGCATCGCGCTTGCACTCATTTGCGGTAAAGAATCTGCCCATCTGCGGCTGGTCGAAGCCAACCACGTGAAAATAACTGCAATCCACCAGCACCGTGCCAACCCACTTCGGTCCCTGCTCCAGAACCGCGCCTGAAGGCTGCCACGCCGCTACTTCCTCCAGCGCGTGAGACTGAGCTCGGATAGCGTCATAGTCCTCCGTTGTAAAAGTGGAGTACTGCCCCGACCCGGTGAACCACCCCTCATACCGCGGATAAGCCTGAACAAAGCTGGCCTGATCCTTCCCGGTGGGCGAAGACAGCAGCAGCGCGTTCAACAGCGTGAACACGCCCGCATTAAGCCCGATACCGAGCGTCAATGCAACAACGGCAATGATCGAGAGAAACGGCGAGCGGCGTACCGATCGCAGGCTGTAGAGGAGGTCTTGCCGGTTGATCCACATGTGCGCGCTCCCGCAAGAACAGGTACTCAGAATCCCAGAGAAAGCCCCCTCTGGCAAGCACACCATTTATCCTGATGACGTACCATCACCTCTTTTATTAAGGAACAACATGGCTGAGATAGCCGTCGAGTCCACGCAGATTCCCGCGCAGTTGCCCGATCTTCATGTCGCTGTCCTCGGCGCCGGCAAGATGGGCGGAATCCTGCTGCAGGCCTTCCTCAAACAAAACCTGTTTGCTGCCGACAATGTCCACGCCACCGTCGCCCACGCGGAAAAAGCCCTTTCACGCGCCGCGCAGTGGGGGATAGATGTCGGCACCGACAATGTCGCAGCCGCGCAGCAGGCCGACCTGATCCTGCTTGGTGTCAAGCCGTTTCAGGTCCCGGACCTCATCGCACAGATCAAGCCGGTGCTCACGCCCGCGAAGACCATCGTCTCCTTCGCCGCATCCGTGAAGACGCGCGCGATTGAAGAAGCTGCCGGCATCGAGATCCCCGTCATCCGCGCCATGCCCAACACGCCTTCCGCTCTCGGCGCAGGCGTCGCCGGCCTCTGCCGCGGACGCTTCGTCAAGCCTGAGCAGATGGAACTCGCCCAGCGCATCTTCGAAACCGTCGGCCGCTCCGTCACCGTCGACGAAAAGCACATGGACGCCGTCACCGGCCTATCCGCCTCTGGCCCCGCATACGTCTACATCATCATCGAGGCCCTTGCCGAAGCCGGCGTCAAAGTCGGCCTACCCCGCGACACCGCCACACAACTCGCAGCCCAAACCGTCTTCGGCGCCGGCAAAATGGTCCTCGAAACCGGCTACCATCCCGCGCTCCTCAAAGACGAAGTCACCACCCCCGCCGGCTGCACCATCGACGGCATCCTCGAGTTGGAAGAAGGCGGCCTCCGCGTCACCTTAATCAAAGCCGTAATGCGCGCCACCCAACGCGCCAAAGAACTCGCCGCCGGCTAAACTCGACCAACAAACAACTCTGGGTGCCCCATCCTAACCGCGTGCTGTTCGCGGTCGGGGTGGGGAACAAAGATGTTGAGGGTGCCCCCCGTCCCTCGCATTTGCGGACCGGGGATCAAGACCTCGTGAGTAGATAGAGGCCGGGTGTATCTACACCGACGGTCATCCTGAGCGAAGCAGGGCGCAGTCAAAGGACCCGCAGTTGTTTTTATCGATGATCGATTGCTAATCAGGCAGGATAATGAAATTTCACCGGGAGCAAACGGATGTGGAGCAAGCAAAACTTGTCGCGATGCACTCTCCTCATAAGATCGCGCCGATCGCTTGCCGTCCCGAGTTTTGCAATAGGTCTCCTCTCTGGATGTCTGCTGATTCTGACCGAGCCGAGTCCGCTAAGCAATCACCGCAACTCAGTGTTGGACCGACCATTGACTACCTTCGTCTTTCGACTGGCGTACTCGGATTCCCAATGTACCTTTGGCTTCTCGGTAGCTTCGACGTTCCTACTAAAACCAAGGATGAGTAGGTGGCTGTGATCGTACTCAGTGGCTTCGGTGGCTTCGTGCTCGCTACCTTTTTCGGAACTGCATTTCTAATTCTCGGGACTGCTCTGTTCTAGTTGACCTCTTTGCCCATCCAACGCCCAACCTGGCTCCCCTCCTACATCCCCGAACTCCAGGGACTCCGCGGCATCGCAGTCCTGGCCGTCGTCTTCTACCACTGCCATCCCCGCTTCGAACACACCTTCCTCTACAAGCCCTCCCTCTGGGGATGGGCAGGCGTCAATCTCTTCTTCGTTCTCTCCGGATTCCTCATCACCTCCATCCTCCTCGAGTCGCGCAACCAGCCTCACTATTTCCGAAACTTCTACGCCCGCCGCGCTCTCCGCATCTGGCCCATCTACGTCCTCGTGCTCATCGTCTGCTACCTCAACGCTCCTTGGTTCATCGGCCTCCCGGTACTCGAAGCTTTCCGCACCGCCCCATGGTGGGCCTACATCCTTTTCCTGCAGAATCTCTTTCACATCGCACTCCCACCCGCCATCGGCCCCACTTGGTCTCTCGCCATCGAAGAGCAGTACTACTTCCTATGGGCTCCCCTCGTCCGCATCCTCCGAGCCCCATGGACGCTCGCTGCTCTGCTCATCTCATTCCTGATCGCCGCACCCATTTTTCGCCTCACCCGCCACCCATGGATCACTCCCACCCACACCCTCACGCACATCGATGGCATCGCGATGGGAAGTCTGCTTGCTCTCGGCCTCTACACGCTCCCGCTCTCCCGCCGCACATGGCTCACCATTGGCCTCATCGCCATTCCCGTCGGATTCATCTGCGCAGGAACCATTGCCGGCGGCACGGCATATCTCGACTCCGCGCTCACCACCATCTTCGCCGGCGCAGTCCTCGCCTCCATCGCATCAACCGGCTCCCGCGGACCCATCCACGCCATCCTCAGCCGCGGCCCGCTAGCCTACTACGGCAAGATCAGCTACGGCCTCTACATGACTCACATCGCCACCTTCGTCTACTTCGGATGGGTCGACGCCCGCCTCAACCCCTATGGAATCCCCGGCAACCTCGCCGTCGTCGCCTTCCGCATCGTCGCAACTACCCTTGTCGCCACCGCCCTCTGGTACGCCTTCGAGTCCCGCATCCTCCGCCTAAAACGCCACTTCCAGATTCCCGCGAAAGAACCGGAAAAGCAGCAAATCTTCTCTCTCTAGAAACCTGACCACACAGTCTCTTGGTGGCACCATAGATCGCGCCGAAGCCTCGCGAAGGCGGATGGCACGGCTTCGAGTCCCGCATCCTCCGCCTCAAGCGCCATTTCCAAGTCCCGCTAAAGAACGACAAAAACAGCAGACCTTCTCTATAACTCCCGCTATCGAGAAACATCCCACGCCCTATTACGGCATCTCAGCCCTCCGTGTGACATCAATCACCCCGCCTTCAACATTCCGCTGCTAGCCTGAACGTGTCAGATGACTTCCCCACGAGGTGCCCCCCATGACCGCGAAGACCGCGACCGCCGCAAACCCCGAAACCAGCCCCAACAACACCACCCAGGGCACCCTCTCCCCCGACCAGCTCCAGAAGATCAACGCCTACTTCCGCGCTGCTAACTACTTATCCGTCGGCCAGATCTACTTGAAAGACAATCCGCTTCTTGAACGTGCTCTGACCCTCGATGACGTCAAGCCGCGCCTCCTCGGACACTGGGGCACAACCCCCGGCCTCAATTTCCTCTACGTACACTGGAACCGCCTCATCAAAGAACGCCACCTCGACATGATCTACATCATCGGTCCCGGACACGGCGGTCCCGGCCTCGTGGCGAACACCTATCTCGAAGGCTCCTACTCGGAGATCTACCCCCACATCGAACAAAACCGCGACGGCATCAAGCGCCTCTTCCGCCAGTTCAGCTGGCCCTATGGAATCCCCAGCCACGTCGCCCCCGAAACCCCCGGTTCCATCCATGAAGGCGGCGAGCTCGGCTACTCCCTCGTCCACGCCTATGGCGCCGCATTCGACAATCCCAACCTCATCGTCGCTTGCGTAGTCGGTGACGGCGAAGCCGAAACGGGCCCCCTCGCCACCAGCTGGCACTCCAACAAGTTCCTCAATCCTGCCACCGACGGCGCCGTCATCCCCATCCTTCATCTCAACGGATACAAGATCGCCAACCCAACAGTCTTGGCCCGTATACCTCATGCAGAGCTTGAAGATCTGATGCGCGGCTACGGATACGAGCCCTACACACTCGAAGGCGATGATCCGCTCACCATGCATCAGAAAGCGGCCGAAATCTTCGATCGCATCTTCGATCGCATTGCCGAAATCCAGAAGAACGCCCGCGAAGGAAAATCAACAGAACGCCCCAGCTGGCCCATGCTCATCATGCGCACCCCCAAGGGCTGGACCGGTCCCAAGGAAGTCGACGGCAAGCCCGTAGAAAATACCTGGCGCGCTCATCAGGTTCCCTTCAGCGAACTCCGCGAGAAGCCCGACCACATCCGCCTCCTCGAAGACTGGATGCGCAGCTATAAGCCCGAAGAGCTCTTCGACGAAGACGGCGCCCTCCGCCCAGAACTCGCGGACATCGCTCCTAAGGGCCGCCTCCGCATGGGAATGAACGCTCACGCCAACGGGGGACTGCTCTGGCAGCCTCTCCGCATCCCCAGCTTCCGCGACTTCGCCGTGAAAGTCGAGACACCCGGCGCCACTACAGCTGAATCCACCCGCATCCTCGGCAAGCTTCTCCATGCCGTCATGCAGGCCAACAACGACACGCGCAACTTCCGTGTCTTCGGCCCCGACGAAACCGCCAGCAATCGCATCGGCGACGTCATCACCGGCACTGGCAAAACCTGGATGTCTGAAACCCTACCCGTCGACGTCGACCTCAGCCCCACCGGTCGTGTCATGGAAATCCTCAGCGAGCACATGTGCCAGGGATGGCTCGAAGGCTACCTCCTCACTGGCCGTCACGGCTTCTTCAGTTGCTATGAGGCGTTCATTCACATCGTCGATTCCATGGTCAACCAGCACGCGAAGTGGCTCAAAGTCACGCGCGGCATCCCATGGCGCAAACCCATCGCCTCTCTCAACTACCTTCTAAGCTCTCTCGTCTGGCGTCAGGATCACAACGGTTTCTCGCACCAGGACCCCGGCTTCATCGACCATCTCGTCAACAAAAAAGCCGACGTCGTCCGCATCTACCTCCCGCCGGACGCCAACACGCTTCTCTCCGTCGCCGACCACTGCCTGCGCAGCCGCCATTACATCAACCTCATCGTCGCCGGCAAGCAGCCAGCACCGCAGTGGCTCACCATCGACGAAGCCGTCGCCCACTGCACCACGGGCCTCGGCATCTGGAAATGGGCCTCAAATGACAACGGAGATCCTGAAGTCGTCATCGCTTGCTGCGGCGACGTACCCACCATGGAGGCACTCGCAGCCGTCTCACTCCTCGGCGAACAGGCGCCTGACCTCCGCGTCCGCGTCGTCAACATCGTCGACCTCATGACGCTGCAGCCGCAGTCTGAGCATCCGCACGGCCTTTCCGACGACGAATACGACGCCATTTTCCCGCCCAAGGTCCCAACCATCTTCGCCTTCCATGGATACCCATGGGGCATTCACCGCCTCACCTATCGCCGCCACAATCACGACAACCTGCACGTCCGCGGCTACAAGGAAGAAGGCACAACCACAACCCCATTCGACATGTGCGTGCTCAACAACATCGACCGCTTCCAGCTGACTCTCGACGCCATCACACGCGTCAAGCGCCTCGCTCCCAAAGTCGATGAAGCACGCCAGTGGTACTCAGAACAAATTCAGCGCCACCGTCTCTACGTCTCGGAACACGGCGAAGACCTCCCCGAGATCCAGAAGTGGCAATGGCAACCTGACAAAACGAAATAAGAACTTGGCGGAGGGAGCAGGGGCCTTTAAGGCCCCTGGTTTCCAAAGCCGGTGTACACGGCCTTCAGGCCCGGTTTTCAAGCAGAGGCCCGAGACACACAAACGAAACAGGAAAGAGACAGGGCCAGCCCCTGCAAAAACCAGCACGAGGTAAGTTCTCAAATGTCGTCTTTGCCGATTTTGGTTCTAAACAGTGGTTCCTCCTCCATCAAGTTCGCCATGTACGAAGCCACCGACGGCCAGCGCAACAAGATCTTCGAGGGCGCCGTCGACGGAATCGCCACTGACAACGGCAAGTTCTGGATCAAGGACGCCGCAGGCAACAAGCTCACCGACCAAACACCCGACCTGCCCACGCGATCCATCGCATTCAAGCTAGTCGCCGACACACTCAACTCCGGCAAATTTCCCAAACCCAAAGCCATCGGCCATCGCACCGTTTCCGGCAGCCCCACCGTTCTTGAAAACCAGCTCATCACTCCCGAGCTAATCGACAACCTCGATAAGTATGCCGACCTCGCACCGCTCCACACTCCCATCGCCGTCTACATCATGCGCGAGGCGCTCAAGCTCTTCCCCGGCATTCCCAACTTCGCCGTGCTCGACACCTACTTCCATCGCACCATCCCGGAAGTCGCGAAGCGCATGCCCATCCCCGACGAATACGTCGACATGGGTGTCCGTCGCTACGGCTACCACGGCATCTCTTACGAGTCGATCATCCACCAGCTCCAGCCCGACGTCCCCGAGAAGCTCATCGTCGCCCACCTCGGCAACGGCGCATCCATCTCTGCGATCCGCAACGGCCAGTGCCTCGACACCTCTATGGGCCTCACCCCAAGCGGCGGTATCATCAGCGCCTCGCGTACTGGCGACATCGATCCCGGCGTCGTCATCTTCATCCTCAAGCAGATCGCCAAATCTGAACCCGACACGCTCAAAGCCGCCGACAAACTCGAAACCGTCGTCAGCAAAAAATCCGGTCTCCTTGGCATGAGCGGCGTCTCCAATGACATGCGCGATCTCCGCGAAGCCATCAAGCAGGGCAACGAACACGCCCGCCTCGCCGTCGAGAAATTCACCTCAACTATCGCCAAATGGATCGGCAGCTTCTACGCCGAACTCAACGGCCTCGACATGCTCGTCTTCACCGGCGGCATCGGCGAAAACGACATCGCCTCCCGCGCCGAAATTTGCGCGAACCTTGAAGCCCTCGGTATCGTCATCGATCCTGCACGCAACAACGTCCGCGGCGCAGCCGCCATTTCCGCGTACAATTCCCCCGTGACAGTCTGCGTAATCCCCCCCGCCGAAGACCTCATGATCGTCAACCACGTCCTCCGCCTCCTCGGTGATTAAACAATCAGACTCACCAGCATTCCCTGTGCCCCATTCATCGCGCAGCCTTTCGCGCGATGAGTGGGAAAGGTGTCCCTAATCCCTAATCCCTTGTCCCTTGTCCCTCTCGTACCCTCCTTCCCCTGTAAACTTATCTATGTGAACGCGCACTCAATTCCCGCGCACCGAATTCCCGCGGCCGCCCTCAAGCCCCTTCCCTCGCCCGCCCTCCGCAATTACGCCTGGGCCGTCCTCGCTTACTTCATCGCCGTTATCCTCTGGGGAGCAGTCGTCCGCGCCACCGGCGCCGGCGCAGGCTGCGGAAATCACTGGCCTCTTTGCAACGGAACCGTGCTCCAGCATTCCGCCACCGCGAACACGATGATCGAGTTCACCCACCGGATCACCAGCGGCATCTCCTTCTTCTCCGCGGTCGGCCTCCTCATCTGGACATTCGCCGCCACGATGCGCGGCCATCTGGCCCGTGCCGCCTCGGTCGCCGTTGTCGCCTTCACGCTCATCGAAGCCATACTCGGCGCGCTACTCGTCAAGCTCGGCCTCACCGCCCAGAGCCAGTCGCCTCTGCGCCCCTGGTATCTCGCACTCCACCTCACAAACACCCTACTTTTACTTGCCGCTCTGACCCTCACCGCCCACATGCTCAGCCGCAAGCACGGCTACCTGCGCAACTCCATCCGCCTTGTCGCGCCCCTCGGAGCCATCGGGGGGATCATCCTCGTGCTCATCGTCGGCGTCACCGGCTCCCTCGCCGCTCTCGGCGACACGCTTTTTCCCGCTACCTCGCTCGGCTCAGCCCTGTCTCAGGATTTCTCGTCCACCAGCGGCTGGCTCGTGCGCTGGCGCTGGACTCACCCCACCATCGCCTTTCTGGCCAGCATCTTTCTCATCTGGATCCTCGTCCGCGCTGCCCGCCGCTCCACCCCGTGGGACAATCGCAGCCTCTCCGCCGCGATCCTCATCCTCCTCGCCCTTCAATACGTCCTCGGCGTCCTCGACGTCGTCCTCCTCGCCCCCGTCTGGCTCCAGACAATCCACCTCCTGGGCGCCGACGTCCTCTGGTCCGCCCTCGTAGTCCTCACTGCCAGACTCACCCTCCAACCGCTCACCCCAACCACCAGTTGAATCTGCCTCTCTCACCAATACTCATCACTCACTACTCACTGACCACCTAATCCCTAATCTCTCCCTAGTCCCTATGTCCCTACGTCCCTGTCTTTCAGTACAATTCCCACGATGACCACCAAGACCTCAAGGGCCACATCAAGCGCGCGCAAAGCTCCTGCGAAAAAGGCCAACCCCATCACCATGTCCATCGACATCGGCGGTTCCGGGCTCAAAGCCATGCTGCTCGACAGCGCAGGCAAGCCTGTCAGCGATCGCGTCCGCGTCGTCACGCCCGCCGTTCCAACACCGAGAGCCGTACTCAAAGGCCTCGATGAACTGCACAAGGCGCTCTCCAATTGCGATCGCGTCTCAGTTGGCTTCCCAGGCGTGGTGAAAAAAGGAATCACCTACACCGCTGCAAATCTCCACCCGACTTGGTACAACTTCCCGCTTGAAGCAGAACTCGCCAAACGTTGGAAGAAGCCCGTTCGCCTAGCCAACGACGCGGCAGTGCAGGGCTATGGAGCCATCAAGGGCAACGGCGTTGAACTGGCCATCACTCTCGGCACCGGCCTCGGCTCCTCGCTCTTCACCGACGGCCGTCTCTGCCCCGGTCTCGAACTAGGCCACCATCCCTGGAAGCGCGATCGTGAATACGAGGACTATCTCGGCCGACGCGGCCTCGACAAATACGGCAAGAAACGCTGGAACAAGTTCGTCCAGGAAATGATCGAACAGACCTACAAGCTCTTCAACTGGGACCACCTATACCTGGGCGGCGGCAACACCAAAAAGCTCGCCTTCAAGCCCGGAAAAAATGTCGAAGTGGTCTCCAACGAAGCTGGCCTCCTCGGCGGTGTAGCCCTCTGGCGCGAGTGGGACTGAGCCACCACTAACGCAAACACCAGATCACCAAACACTCGAAGACCCGCGGCCCAACCGCGGGTCTTCTGCCGTTCCCAGCACACTTCTAAATTCAGGAACTTAATCCCGCCTTGCGTTCGTATCTGAACACAGCAGCCCGTTTTCGGACGAACTAGTAATCATGCCGCGCGCACAACTCATCCCCAAACGGTTGCAGATCGGCCACTTGTCCAAAGCACGCGTTGGCTCTCCGCGTGCTCGCATCTCGAGTGAATCGTCCTTCAAGAGGTACGCATGCAGAAATTGACCTTTGACCTGAGATTCGCTCTTCGCCAGCTACGCAATTCGCTCGGTTTCGCAATCACCGCGGTGCTGATGCTCGCTTTCGCCATTGGCGCCACCACGGCCATCTTCTCCATCGTCGAAGGTGTTCTGCTGCGCCCGCTCCCCTTTCCCGATTCCAATCGCCTCATGGTCCTCTCCGATCACCTCGAAGGCGTGAACGTCGGTGCTGGCGGAGACGAGGTCGGCGTAACCGTGCGCGACATCATCGCATACACCCGCGATACTCATTCCTTCACCGCACTCGGCGGGTACCAGTTCTCCGGCTATGAATTATCCGGCAGAGGCGAACCGGCTCAGGTCAACGCCTCTCGTCTCACGGCCGGCGTATTCTCGGCGCTCGCAGTAGGGCCGGCTCTCGGACGCGTCTTCTCCGTCGACGACGATGAACATCATCAGCAGGTCGCGGTCCTCAGCTATGCGACCTGGCGCAACCGCTTCCACTCCGATGCGAACATCATCGGCGCCAAAATTCTCCTCGACCGCAAGCCATACATCGTCATCGGCGTCATGCCGAAGAACTTCGAGTTCCCGCTCGTTCCCGGCCAGCTCAACCGCTCCGAATTGTGGGTACCCATGAGCTTCGGAACTGACGAGCTTTCAGCCTCGCGTGCCGCTAACTGGAGCTACCAGATGATCGCCCGCCTCAAGCCCGGCATCACGCCCACCCAGGCTGAGAGCGACGCCAACCGCGTAGCCAAAGAGATCATGGCCGGGTATCCGGCCGATATGGCTAACCTGCGCATCACCGCGCTCGTCCGACCGCTTCAGAAGGACACCGTCCAGCAGTCCCGCTCCCTGCTCAACACTCTTTTCCTCGCCGTCGCGGTAGTCTTGCTCATCGCCTGCTTCAACCTTGCCGGTCTCATGCTGGTTCGCGCCATCCGTCGCCAGCGCGAAGTCGCTGTGCGCCTCGCATTGGGAGCCAGCGGAATAGCTCTCGTTCGCCAAGCCGTTCTGGAAAGCCTTGTTCTCAGTGTTAGCGGTGGCGTCCTCGGACTCATCTCCGCAGCCATTGCACTCAAAGTTGGTAAGAGCGTCCTGCCCGAGAATCTTCCCCGCATCAACGAAATTTCGCTCAGCTGGCAAGTGATTGCCTTTGCCCTCGCATTGGCGATCCTGACCGGCTTAGTCTGCGCGCTCGCGCCTGCATTCGCCGCCATCCGCACCAACGTGAACAGCAATCTGAAGGAAGGCGGTCGCACCGGAAGCGCGGGAGGCGGACACGCCCGCCTGCGCTCTGCGCTCGTCATTGCCGAAATCGCAATCGCCCTCGTACTGCTCACAGCCTCCGGCCTCCTGCTGCGCAGCTTCGATAACATGCGCGCGGTAGATCTTGGCTTCACACCGCAGCATGTCACTACCGCCTCTTACGGCCTGCCTCATCAGCAGTATTCAAAACAAACTCAAGTCGATGCTTTCAATCGCGAACTCCTGCTCAAGCTCAATCAGCTTCCAGGTGTACAGGCAGCCGGTCTCACGAGCATGCTGCCTTCGCAAGGGGTCAACAACAACCAGACCTTCGTCATCGACGGATATACGCCGCCTCTCGGCGCAAACATGAACCTCGCCACCGTATCCCAGGTCGATGGGAACTTTTTCACTGCGCTCGGCGTTCGCCTCATGCGCGGGCGAGTCTTCAGCGAAGCCGATCACGCCGGCACCCAACTCGCCGTCATCGTCAATCACAAGTTTGCGCAGCACTACTGGCCAAATACTGACCCCATCGGCAAGCGCCTGCGCATCGGCACACAGCAGATGCAGACCCCCTGGCTCACGGTGGTCGGCGAAGTCTCCGACACCCAGTTGCTCTCCCCTGATAACCCTGCAACCGAGCAGTACTACATCCCCGTCCAACAACAAGAGGAAGACCTCGGATCGCTCGGCCAGCCCGACGACCTGAATGGCAACGGCGGCTTCATCGTCCTCCGTTCCGCCGTGCCTCCTGAGCAGATGGAGAATGCCGTGCGTGCAACTGTCCGCTCCATCGATCCCCTGCTCCCCCTCACCCAGGTTCAGACCATGGAGCAGGTCGTCTCCGAATCCGAAGCCTCTCGCCGCTTCAACACAGCGCTTATCTCCAGCTTCGCTTTCGCCGCGGTCCTTCTCGCCATCCTCGGCATCTACTCCGTCATTGCCTTCTCTGTCGCATCACGCGTGCAGGAGATGGCAATCCGCATGACACTTGGTTCCCAGCGCTCCGCCATTGTCCGCCTGATACTTGCATCCGGTGCAAAGCTTGCCGCAATCGGATGCGTCATCGGACTGGCCGGCGCCGCAGCAGCCTCAGGTCTACTTCGCTCCATGCTCTTCAACGTAAGTCCGTTCGATCCCATTGTTCTCGCTCTAGCGGCCTTGTGTGTGCTTCTGCTAGCCATCGGAGCCTCAGCTCCACCCGCCCTCCGTGCTGCCTCCGTCCAGCCCATGCAAGCCCTCCGGGGAGAGTAAGTCCATCTGTCCGGTGCCCAGGTCTCCCGAATTTGGAGAGCTGAGCTAGAACTCAAACCTTCAGGAAAACGTGCGATCTCTCAACACACCTTTTGCCCCATTCATCGCGCAGCTTTTCGCGCGATGAGTGGGAAACAAAAATGCCGCATCGTTTTACGCCAACTCCGGTGGCCTGTAAGACGCACGATCTTTCCACACCGACTGTCATTCTGAGAGAAGCCGGTCCGCAAGGACTGGCGCAATCGAAGAACTCGCAGTCGCTCCTTAAGACTCCTGTGGCCCATTCATCGCGCAGCCTTTCGTGCGATGAGTGGGAAACGAAAACGCCTGAATTCCAATCACCATTCGTGTGCCCCATTCATCGCGCAACTTTTCGCGCGATGAGTGGGAAACTAATTCTCATCACGCCGGGTTCTCACTCTTCCCCGTCTCCCGCCCGAATCCGCCGCACCGCTCTCCCCAACTCTGCCGCAGCCGCTCACGCTCCTCGGGACTCATCTTCTCCCACCGCTCTCTCCGCTTCGAGCGCCTGTGTCCCCCTCCACCACTCCAACTTCCAAAAAGAATCCGACTCAGCAGCAGAATCCCCAGCGTCTGCCAGAACGTAATCATCTTGAAACCGAACAACGGTGGCAGCAGCCAGTTCCACAGATGCATCACCAGCTCACCAAACAGCCAAACGAACAGAACAATGGCCGGTGGCGCAATCACTGCAATCCAGACCTTCTTCATACAAATCCTCATTTCTCCTCAAACTCTTCGTGAATGCGTTGCAATCTCCTTCGCAGGTGAAGCACGGCATATCGCTTGCGCGAAAGCAGTGTGTTCACGTTCACACCCGTCTCCGTCGCAAGCTCCTTGAAGCTTCGTCCTTCCAGTTCGTGCGCAACGAAAACCTGTCGCTGCTCATCCGTCAACTCCGCAATCGCGCGCTGCAACTCCTCGAGCAGTAAGCCGCGGAGATACTCCGCCTCAGGACCGCCGTCCCGCGCGGGCAGCAGATCTTCTAGTTCCAGCAACTCGCCTTCATCCGTCTCGACAGCGCCTTCACTGAATGCCACCGATCGTTTCTTCCTGAATAGATCCGTAATCCGGTTTCGCGCTACGCGGTAAAGCCAACCGGTAACGAAATCGATGGGCAGCAACAGCCGATGGGCTCGAACCAGTTCGTAGAAGACCTCCTGCAGCAAGTCATCCGCGTCCGCATCGTTCGCCACGCGCCGCCGGATAAAGCTCCTCAGCCCCGGCTGTTCCTTCGCAATGACATCCGCAATTTGCCGGTCTTGCTCCATCATCGCGATCATGCTCGACGCCCCATCATCTACTTACAAGACGGGCGAGGCTCTCCAATATTGTGCCGCCCTTGTTTCACCAGAATAGTGCGAGGTAAATCA
>Ga0105240_10005767_pt1 | contig 18365 bp, 18 predicted proteins | sample KBSC54metaG_FD_80426 | JGI IMG/M metagenome (GOLD analysis project Ga0105240, IMG submission 80426) | Corn rhizosphere microbial communities from Kellogg Biological Station, Michigan, USA - KBS C5-4 metaG | ecosystem: Host-associated > Plants > Roots > Rhizosphere > Soil | place: Michigan, USA...
AAATGTTGTCGGGGGCGCGATGAGCGCCGCCGGGCCGCCCCAAGGCGCTAGAGCCCCCTCGGGGGGCGGCGCAGCGGCTTTGCCGCAAGCGTGGGGGCTTCAATGACTTTGGAAGTTGTCCTCATCACCGGCATGTCGGGCTCCGGCAAGTCGGTGGCGCTACGCGCGCTGGAGGACGCCGGCCATTACTGCGTCGACAACCTGCCGCCCGAGCTTTTGCTGTCTTTCGTGGAGCTGGAGCAAAACAGCGGCGCCGAGCGCGTGGCGATTGCCGTCGATGTTCGCAGCGCCACTTCGCTGCCATTGGTGCCGGCGCAGCTGCGCGAATTGCAGGATCGCGGCGTCACCGTGCGGCCGCTGTTCCTCGACGCCACGACCGATACCCTGGTGCGGCGCTTCTCCGAAACGCGGCGGCGCCATCCCTTGTCCAGCAACCGGCCGGGCGCACAGGCCAGCGAATTGCCGCACGACCGGCAGCATGCGCTGGTGGATGCGATCGAACTGGAGCGCGAGCTGCTGTCGGACCTGCGCGAGCAGGCGCACGTGATCGACACCAGCGTGATCCGGCCTTCGCAATTGCAGGCGCATGTGAAGTCGCTGCTGTCGGCACCGATCAGCCAGCTCACGCTGGTGTTCGAGTCGTTCGCATACAAGCGGGGCATCCCGGTGGACGCCGATTACGTGTTTGACGTGCGGATGCTGCCCAATCCGCATTACGAGACTTCTCTGCGCGAGCTCACCGGTCGCGACCAGCCGGTGATCGACTTCCTGCAGCAGCACGCCGACGTCGAGCAGATGTACAGCCATATCGAGCATTTCCTCAATCACTGGCTGGAGCCGCTGGCGCGCGACCACCGCAGCTACGTCACGGTCGCGATCGGCTGCACGGGCGGGCAGCACCGCTCGGTGTTCCTGGTGGAGAAACTGGCGCAGTCGTTCAGCGAGCGCTGGATCACCCTGAAACGCCACCGCGAACTCGACGCGGATTGACGCGGGTCACGCGGCAAGCAACTTCCTGATCGGCGCGGGCAAGCCCAATGCGGGCCACTCGTCCCCAGTGAACCAATCGCCTGCGTCGCGCACCGAACCCTTCGCGATCACGGCCCTCACCGGATGCAGGTGCAAATCCTTGTGCGTGAGCACGTGCACGAAAGGCGCGCCCTCCTGCAGCCGCGCGCCCGGCGCGGCCGCTTGCAACGCATCCCAGCTTTCGAATACGGGCGGGCAATACAGCCCTGCCCAGATTCCGGTGGCAGGGCGCCGGTGCAATCGCACCGAACCGTCGCGGCTGCGTGCAAGCAGCAACCATAGCGATTGCGTGCTGCGCTTGAAGTTTCGGGTCTTGACGGGATAGCTTTCCGGATTGCCCTCTGCCCGCGCGGCGCAAATTTCTCGCACCGGACAAAGCAGGCAACTCGGATTGCGCGACAGGCAGACCGTCGCGCCGAGGTCCATCAAGCCTTGCGTGTAGCGCGGCATCGCTTCGCGCAGTCCGCGCTTTGGCAGAAGCGCTTGCGCCTGCGCCCACAGCTCACGCTCGTTGACGGCCGAAGCCAGGTCGGCGCCGAAGGCAAGCACGCGCGTGAGCACACGTTTCACATTGCCATCCAATATCGCGACGCGTTCGCCGAAACAGAACGACGCTATGGCCGCGGCCGTGGAGCGGCCGATGCCCGGCAGCTTCTGCAGCTGTTCAGCAGTGCGCGGAAATTCGCCGGCATGCAAGTCGACCACTTCGCGCGCGCAGCGGTGCAGGTTACGAGCACGGCTGTAGTAACCCAGGCCGCTCCACAAACCGAACACTTCATCGAGTTCGGCCGATGCCAGCGCCTTCACGTGAGGAAAGCGCCGGAGAAAACGCTGGTAGTAATCGAGCACCGTGGCCACCTGCGTTTGCTGCAGCATGATTTCGGACAGCCACACGCGGTATGGATCGCGCGTGTTCTGCCAAGGCAGCGTGTTGCGCCCGTGAGTTTGCTGCCAGCGCACCACGCGGCCGGCAAAGCCTGCCGGCGCTTGCCTCATGCCGTCTGCAGTGCGGGCTGGGCCGCGGCGTTGCCGCTGGCGGGGATGGTGATCAGGTGATCGGTGAGCTCGGTGAGCTTCGTGTTCATCTCTTCGATGGCGGTTTCCTGGGCCTCGATCTCGCCGATGCGGTCGTCCAGGCCGCTGGCCGCTTCCTGGATGCGCTGGATTGCCTCAAGGCGGCGGCCGAAGTTGCGGCGGCGCTCGCGCAGCTGCGCATCGAGCTGGGCCGCGGCGGACTTGTTCCACAACTCCACTTCGCCCAGCGCGGACTCGTACACGACGCGCAGGCGCGTGGCCAACGCGCGTACCAGGCGGTCGGCGAACTCGGGCTGCGCCAAGCGGAAGGTGTTGCTCACTCCCATGTACTGGTTGTGGCTGCGCTCGACCAGGTCGAGGTCGCGTGCGAACCGCTCCAGGTCGGGCTCGCGCGGAGCCTGAAGCGAAAAACCGTATTCGGCATTGAGCTGGCGGAAAGTGCCGGTCAACATCGACTGGATTTCGGCGCTGATCGACTGGGCCTTGCGCAATCCGGTGCGCAGCCGATCGAAGGTGGATGCGTACGCCTTCTTCACGCCCAGCTTGATGCCCGGCTGCCGCAGCGCCGTGGTCAGCTCCGCCATCTCTGTCTTGAGCGTGTTTGTTCCGAGCAGGTGAAACACTTCGCGCAGCAGCTTCAGGTGCACCGAGCGAACCGCGTGGATACGCGCGCCGCTGACGTCGAAGTCGCCCTGCTCCTGTTCGATGCGCGCACGCATATGCTTGATGACCGACGTATTCTTGCCGCGCAAGCCGCGCAATTCGATCATCTGTTCGGCCAGGTCGCGCCGACGGATATTGATCGAGCGTGAGGCTTCGGTGCGCAGCTCGGCAATGCCACCGGCAACGGCGGCGCGCAAGATGTGCTGGCGCTGGCCCATGACACCTTCGGACAAGGCGCGCTCCAGGACCGGCAACTGGCTGGCCTGCAGCAAGGCGTTGTCGTTATTGACCTTCGCGACCAGCCCCTTCTGCGCGGAGACCGGGATCACCTGCTCGCGCGGCAAGCCCAGGATTTCGGCGGAGGTGGCGCGTTGCCGATCGATCTGCGCCTGGATTTGCGTGGGCGTGCTCAAAGAATCCCACAAGGTGTCGATCTTGTTGAGCACGACCAGGCGCGAATCGATGCTGTCGGATTCGGTGATGAGGTGCTCGCGCCAGATTGCAAGGTCGGACTTCGTCACGCCGGTATCCGCAGCAAGCAGGAAGACGACCGCGTGCGCCTGCGGAATAAGGTTGACAGTCAGCTCGGGCTCCGCGCCGATCGCGTTCAAGCCAGGCGTGTCGAGGATCACGAGGCCTTGCTTGAGCAGCGGATGCGCGATGTTGATCAGCGCGTGGCGCCAGCGCGGCACGTCCACGGTGCCGTCGGCCGCGACCGTGGGGTTTTCCGTCGGCGCGTCGTCGTGCCAGAAGCCCAGCGCACGGGCCTCGTCCTTGCTGACGTGCCGCACTTCCGCGACTTTCTCGAAAGCTTGCGCAAGCTGTGCGGGATCGTTGACGTCCAGGTCGACGCGCACCCATTTTTCAGGAGCGCCGCGCCATTCCATCAACGGTTGAGTTTGCAGGCGCGTTTCGATCGGCAGCAGGCGCAGGCACGGCGGCACTTCCGCGTCATATCCCAGCTCCGTCGGGCACATCGTCGTACGGCCTGCGCTGGCCGGCATGATGCGGCGCTTGTAACCGGCAAAGAAGATCGCGTTGATCAACTCCGATTTGCCGCGCGAGAATTCCGCGACGAAGGCCACCATGACCTTGTCGGAGCGAATCTGCGTTTCCAGCCGGCGCAGGCGCTCTTCGACCGCGTCATTCAGAAGATCGTGGTCGCGCAGCCACTCCGATAGCAATTTCAGGCGCAGGGCGAACTCACGCCGCCATACGCCATGCTGGTCGAATTGCTCGTTGAAGGAAGTGCCCACTGTGCTTACGAATATAGCATTGCATGGTGAAGCCGCTCACACCTTCTGACAATGGGGGCAGAAATAAGTCGCCCTTTGTCCCTGCCGAATACTTTTCACGGGCGTCGCGCAAATCCGACAAGGCTCGCCCGCCCGGTCGTACACCATGGCCTCCAGCTGAAAGTAACCCGACTCGCCGCGAGCGTTGGAGAAATCGCGCAGCGTGCTGCCGCCTTTGGCGACGGCGCGCGCCAGCACCTCGCGCACTGCCGCATGTAACCGGTCGGCGCGCAGGCGGCTGATACGCGAAGCGCGCGCCGTCGGGCGAATGCCTGCGAGGAACAATGCTTCGGATGCATAGATATTGCCGACGCCTACCACGAGGTCGCCGGATAGCAGCACCTGCTTGACTGCGGCATTGCGCCGCTTCAGGCCCGCGTGAAACGCCGCGGGATCGAATCCGTCCCCCAGCGGCTCGACTCCCAGCCGGCCCAGCAACTTCAGGCTCTGATCCGCGTCCTCCGCGCTCGCATAGACCACCGCCCCGAAGCGGCGGGGATCGTTCAGGCGCAGCGTGCCCCGGCTGGTTACCAAGTCGAAGTGGTCATGCGCTCCCGGCTCGGGCTGGTTCGGGGCAAAACTCAGGCTGCCAGACATGCCCAGGTGCAGCAGCAGCAAACCCTCATCCATATCGAGCAGCAGGTACTTGCCGCGCCGGCGCACACCCTGAACGGTCCTGCCGGCCAACCGGTCCGATTGCAGCCCGAGCGGCCAGCGCAAAGGCTTGCCCATTCGGACCCGCTCGATCGTCGCACCAGTGATGCGGTCGGCAAAACTCAGGCGCGTCACTTCGACTTCGGGCAATTCGGGCATGGTGATTAAGTCAGGGCTAAGCCAACAGGGAGGGCTTGGATTATTATGGTTCGATGAGAAGATTTCCCCTCGCGGCCGGCGTGCTCCTGCTGCTGGCCCTGGCGCAAACCGCGTGCGCCCAGATTCCAGCGGCGCCCGCCGCCGATGCCGCTGCCGAACCGCCCCCGCAGCCTACCGCTCTGGACGCCGAACTGTTTTATCAGCTCCTGCTAGGCGAGCTGGACGCGCAGGGCGCCGAGCCCGCGGCGGGCTATGCGCTGATCCTGGACGCGGCGCGCAAGACCAACGACCCCGCGCTTTATCAGCGTGCCGTCGACATGGCGTTCCAGGCGCGCTCGGGCGATGCCGCCCTTCAGGCGGCGAAGGCTTGGAAACAGGCATTCCCCACCTCGCGCGAAGCGAATCGCTATGTGCTGCAGATCCTGGTGGCGCTCAATCGCGTACCGGAAAGCGCCGATCCGCTCAAAGCCGAAATTGCGCTGGCCGATCCGAAGGAACGCAACGCCGCGCTGGCCGCGGTGCCGCGCATCTACGCACGCGTGAGTGACAAGAAGCAGGCGGCCACCGTCGTGGAGCAAGCCCTCGCAGATTACCTCGCGCAGCCTGCCACCGCCGCGGCGGCCTGGACCGCAGTCGGGCGGCTGCGTCTGGCCGCCGAAGACAGCGCCGGCGCGCTCGAGGCCGCACGGCGTGGCCAGGCGATCAGCCCGCGTAACGAGGGACCGGCCCTGCTTGCGCTGGAGTTGATGGATCCGAAGCTGCCGCAGGCTGAAGACGTCGTCAAGCGCTACATGGAAGGCAAGCCGCTGCCGGAAATGCGCATGGGTTATGCGCGCGCCCTGCTGGACCAGCAACGCTATGGCGATGCGTCGCAGCAGCTGAAGATCGTCACGACGGAAAAGCCCGATTACCCGGAGGCTTGGCTGGTGCAAGGGACCCTGCAGTTGCAGGACAACCAGGACGCGGCCGCCGAAGCGTCGCTCAAGCGCTATATTGAATTGGCGAAGTCGCAGCGCAGCGGCGAAGAAAAAAGCCGCGGCCTGGCGCAAGCTTATCTTTCGCTGTCGCGCATCGCGGAGAAGCGCAAGGACTACGCGATGGCGGGCGCATGGCTGGACCGCATCGACAACCAGCAGGACTTGATCGCCGCCCAGCAACGGCGCGCGTCGATCCTGGCGCGCCAGGGCAAACTGGAAGAAGGGCGCAAGCTGCTGCGCTCGCTGCCCGAACGCAATCCGGGCGACGCCCGCCTGAAGCTACTGGCCGAAACGCAGCTGCTGCGTGACAACCAGAAATACAAGGCTGCCTACGACCTGCTGGCCAAGGCCAACGCCAAGCCGCCGATCGATCCCGATCTCCTTTACGACCAGGCAATGCTGGCCGAGAAGATGAACGATCTGCCCGACATGGAGCGCCTCCTGCGGGAGGTGATCGCCGCCAAGCCGGATTACCAGCACGCATACAACGCGCTCGGATATTCGCTGGCTGAACGCAACCTGCGGCTGCCTGAAGCGAAGGAGCTGGTGCAAAAGGCGCTGGCGCTGGCGCCGGGCGACCCGTACATCAGCGACAGCCTCGCGTGGGTGGAATATCGAATGGGCAACAAGGCCGAAGCGCTGCGCATCCTCGACACCGCGTACAAGGCCCGGCCCGACGCCGACATAGCGGCGCACCTGGGCGAAGTGCTCTGGAGCATGGGGCAGCGCGATCGCGCACAAGCCATCTGGAAAGAAGGCCTGCTGCTGAACAGCGAAAACGACACGCTGCAGGAGACCCTGAAGCGCTTGCACGTGAAGCCATGAGGCTGCCGCCGCGGCCAGGCATTGGTGCTTGGCGCGCACTTTGCGCGGTGCTGCTGCTCGTGGTGCTTGCCGGCTGCGCCACGCCGCCCAAACCCGCGGGTCCGGTGAATGCCGAGACGGGACCCTGGAGCGGCAGGCTTGCATTGCAGGTTCAGGACAAGCCCAGTGAGTCGTTTTCGGCAGGATTCGAACTCAAGGGCAACGCCCGCCAAGGCGAGTTGACGCTGTATTCGCCATTGGGCGGCACACTCGCGGCGCTGGCCTGGGATGCCGGCTCCGCAACACTTCGCACGGGTAACGAGACACGTCAGTTCCCCTCAGTGGACTCACTGGTCGCGCACGTCACGGGCGAAGCCATTCCCGTGGCCGCCCTGTTCGACTGGTTGCGCGGAATAGATGCACGAGTCCCGGGATGGCGGCCGGACCTCACGCAATTGGCGCAAGGCAGGCTTTCCGCCAAGCGCTTCGAGCCCCGGCCCGAAGCCGACCTGCGCCTCGTGCTCGAGCACTAGCCGATACGGCGCGCAATGAAGTCGCTCCACGACGTCCCGGCGCCGGCCAAGCTCAATCTCTTTCTTCATGTGTTGGGTCGCCGGCCCGATGGCATGCACCTGTTGCAATCGGCTTTCGTGCTGATCGATTGGTGCGACACCCTGCACTTCGAATTGCGACTGCAGGGAGAGTTGAGCCGGGAGGATCTCACCTCCGCGTTGCCTGCGGAAGACCTGGTTCTGGCCGCGGCGCGGGCGCTGCAATCGGCGTCGGGCACGCCGCTGGGCGCGCACATCGCTGTCGAGAAGCGGGTGCCCACGCAAGCGGGCATGGGTGGCGGCTCGTCCGACGCAGCCACGTGCCTGTTGGCGCTCAACCGCCTATGGAACCTCAACTATCCGGTCGGAAAGCTGGCGCAGATCGGAGTGAAGCTGGGCGCCGATGTCCCATTTTTCCTCGGCGGGCACAACGCCTGGGTGGAAGGCATCGGCGAGCGGCTCACGCCGGTGGACCTGCCATCCGCGCGTTTCGCGGTCGCCAAGCCGCCGCAGGGGCTCGAAACGGCGCGTATCTTCCAGGATGCGCATCTGAAACGCAGCAGTGAGGCTGCTATAATTTCAGGCTTTGCTGCAAACCCGTACGCGTTTGGTGAAAACGACTTGCAGCCGGTCGCGCAGAGGCTTTGCCCCGGTGTCACGCAAGCCCTGCAATGGCTTGCTTCGCAAGGTTTCGCGGGCCGGATGACCGGTTCAGGCAGCGCGGTGTTCGCGCTGATGAAGCCAGCCCAGGGCTTGCAGGCCGCTCCGGCGGGTTGGCAGGTGCGGGAATGCGGCAGCTTGGAGGCTCACCCCCTGGTGGGATGGGCACCCAGCGACGATTCGGTGGGCGGCTGATTTCAGCCGTCGACCCGTGTAGGGGAGTCGCCAAGTTGGTTAAGGCACTGGATTTTGATTCCAGCATGCGAAGGTTCGAATCCTTCCTCCCCTGCCAGTTTTAGTGGGAATTTATGCAGGTCGTTCCGCATCCCGATTTCATGGTGTTCACAGGCAACGCCAATCCCGCCCTCGCGGCGGAGATTGCCGGTCACCTGGGCATCGCGCTGGGCGCGGCCAGCGTCGGGCGCTTCTCCGACGGCGAAGTCACGGTGGAGATCAACACCAACGTGCGGGCCCGCGACGTGTTCGTGGTGCAGTCCACCTGCGCGCCGACCAACGAGAACCTGATGGAACTGCTGATCATGGTCGATGCGCTCAAGCGGGCTTCCGCCGAGCGCATCAGCGCCGTGATCCCGTATTTCGGCTATGCCCGGCAGGACCGGCGCCCGCGTTCGTCGCGCGTGCCGATCTCGGCCAAGGTCGTCGCCAACCTGCTGCAGACTGTGGGTGTGTCACGCGTGTTGACGATGGACCTGCACGCCGACCAGATCCAGGGCTTCTTCGACATTCCCGTGGACAACATCTACGCGTCGCCGGTGCTGCTGTCGGACCTGCGGCAAAAGCAGTACGAAGACCTGATCGTGGTCTCGCCCGATGTCGGCGGCGTGGTTCGCGCACGGGCCCTTGCGAAGCAGCTGGACACCGATCTGGCGATCATCGACAAGCGGCGTCCACGCGCCAATGTGAGCGAGGTGATGCACGTGATCGGCGAGATCGACGGGCGCAACTGCGTGGTCATGGACGACATGATCGACACCGCCGGCACGCTGGTGAAGGCGGCGGAAGTGTTGAAGGAGCGCGGCGCCAGGAAGGTGTACGCGTATTGCACGCACCCCATTTTTTCAGGTCCGGCGATCGAGCGGATCGCCAAGGGCGGTGCGCTGGACGAGGTGGTGGTGACCAACACCATTCCGCTTTCGAAGGAAGCGCACGCCTGCAAGAAGATTCGCCAGCTCTCGGTGGCGCCGCTGATCGCGGAGACGATCCAGCGCATCGCCAAGGGAGAGTCGGTGATGAGTCTGTTCTCCGACCAGGAAAACCTGTTCTGAGGACGATGTAGCGGCTCCCTCGCGGGAGCCTTTTTAAACCGGAATCACACTGGTCGCGGTGGATTCCTTTTGGAGTGAGTCATGAAATTCGTCGCTTTCGAGCGCGCAAAGCAGGGCACGGGTGCGAGCCGCCGTCTCCGCAATACGGGCCGCGCACCCGGTATCGTTTATGGTGGCGATGGCCAGCCGCAGCTGATCGAGCTCGATCACAACGCGCTGTTCCACGCCATGAAGAAAGAAGCCTTCCATTCCACCATCCTGGACATGGAACTGGGCGGCAAGGAAGGCAAGGTGCTGCTGCGCGACGTGCAGATGCACCCGTACAAGCCGCAGATCCTGCACATCGACTTCCAGCGCGTCGATGCCAAGACCAAGCTGCACATGAAGGTGCCGCTGCACTACACCAAGGCCGAGGAATCGCAGGCCGTCAAGTTCGAGAACTGCGTGGTCAATCACGTCATGTCCGAGCTGGACATCTCCTGCCTGCCGGCCGACCTGCCCGAATACATCGAAGTGGACCTGTCGGGCATGAAGAAGGGCATGTCGCTGCACCTGAACGACATCACGCTGCCCAAGGGCGTGACAGCCGTGACGCGCGGTAAGCCGAACCCGGTACTGGTGTCGGTGGTGGTGACTGGCGGCGAAGAAGTGGCTGAAGAGGCCGTCGCTGCCGCGGGTGCTGAAGGCGCTGCGGCTCCTGCGGCCGCCGATGCCAAGGCCGCTCCTGCGGCCAAGGGCGGCGATGCGAAGGCCGAGGGCAAGGGCGAGGCCAAAGGTGACGGCAAGGCCGCGCCCGCCGCCAAGGCCCCGGCTGCCAAGTCCGCCAAGAAGTAAATTCATCACACGCCTGGCGGTAAACGGCCCACCTCGGTGGGCCGTTTTTTTTGTTTAATGGGCCCTGAATGATCAAACTGTTCGTTGGCCTGGGCAATCCAGGCGCCGAGTACGAAGCCACCCGCCACAACGCGGGCTTCTGGTGGTTGGAGGCGCTCGCGCGCGAGCTCAAGGTGCAGCTCGCGCCTGACAAGAGTTATCACGGGCGGGTTGCGCGCACCACGCTGCACGGGCAGACCGTGTGGCTGCTCGCGCCGCAGACTTTCATGAATCTCTCGGGCAAGTCCGTGGCGGCGCTTGCGCGCTTCTTCAAGATCAAACCCGAGGAAATGCTGGTCGCGCACGACGAACTCGATCTGGTGCCCGGCCAGGCCAAGCTCAAATTCGGCGGCAGCCACGCAGGCCACAACGGCTTGCGTGACATCCATGCGCAGTTGGGTACCGACGAGTACTGGCGCTTGCGCCTGGGTATCGGCCATCCGGGCGTGAAGGCCGAGGTGGTCGATTGGGTGTTGCAAAAGCCCGCGCCCGATCAGCGCACCGCGATGCAGGAGTGCATCGAACGCACGCTGACGGCCGTGCCCGCGATGCTCGCCGGCGAAATGGACAAGGCCACGCTGCTGGTGCACACCAGCAAACCTCCGCGGCCCAAGCCGCCGCGGCCCGACGGAGTGTGAGCACAAGCCAAGGAGGAGGAGCCATGACGACAAACTTGCAGGCATTCGTGCTGATGGCAGCCTGCGCGGGGGCAGCCATGCCGGCCGCTGCGCAGAGCGTGTATCGATGCGGCGACAGCTACAGCCAGAAGCCCTGTCCGGGCGGCGCGCTGGTGCCCACCGAGGATGCGCGTAGCGCGGACCAACGCGCGCAAACCCGAGAGGCCGCGCAACGGGACAGCAAGACGGCCGACGCGATGGAAAAAGCGCGATTGAAAGAAGAAGCCAAAGCGACGCAAGCCTATATTCCAGCGCCAATGATCGAACCCGCGGTCGAAGAGAAGAAACCAGAACCCGCCGTCAAGCCCAAGAAGCAGCAGTACTTCACCGCGGCCGCTCCGCGCAAGCCGGGTGAAGCCACACCCAAGAAGAAGAAAAAGAAGAGCGACGCGACGGCCAAGAACAAGGACATCTAGGCCCGCGCCGGGCCGGCGCTCAGGGCGTCGAAGCCTTGGCCTGGGCCGTCAGCCGCCGGTACTTGCCCCACAGCGTTTCGCGGTCTTCCGCGTGCTCAGGGTTGACGGGGATGCACGCCACGGGACAAACCTGCACGCACTGCGGCTCGTCGAAGTGCCCCACGCATTCGGTGCAACGCGCGGGATCGATCTCATAGATCTCCTCGCCCAGGTAGATGGCCTGGTTGGGACATTCCGGCTCACAGACATCGCAGTTGATGCACTGGTCGGTGATCATCAATGCCATGCCGGGACCCTGCCTGCACGAAGCTTGCTGCGCATAGTTCTGGCATTATCGGCGGCTTCATGAGCGTCTTCCTCGCCAAGCGCCTGATCACCCTGATTGCGACGCTGATAGGCGCTTCGGCAGTGGTGTTCGTGGTGCTGGAGATACTGCCGGGCAACGCGGCGCAGATCCTGATGGGCCCCGATGCATCGCCCGACGCTGTGCATGCGCTGGCGGTTCAGCTGGGCATCGATCGGCCTCCCATGGAACGCTATTGGCACTGGGTCAGCGGCATGCTCGTCGGCGACCTGGGCCAGTCATACGCATACAGCACGCCGGTGCGAGACCTGATCCTGGAACGTCTGGCGCTCACCGTTCCACTGGCGGTCATGGCGATGGTCATCACGACGGCCGTCGCGTTGGCGGCGGGCCTTTACGCAGCCTCGCGCCAGAACAAGCTGGGCGATATCGGCGTCATGAGCTTGTCGCAGATCGGCATCGCCATTCCCAACTTCTGGTTCGCGATCCTGCTGATCATCGTTTTCTCGGTTCACCTGAAATGGTTTTCGGCCGGCGGCTTCGCGGGCTGGGACGATGGCATCTTTGCGGGCCTGAAGTCGCTGCTGCTGCCCGCGATTTCGCTGGCGGTGGTGCAAGCCGCGATCCTCGCGCGCATCACACGATCGGCCGTGCTCGACGTGCTGCGCGAGGACTTCGTTCGCACCGCGCGCGCGAAAGGCGCGTCGCGCCGGCGCACGCTGTGGGGCCATGTCTTGCGCAACGCGATGATCCCGGTGATCACCGTGATGGGGCTGCAGTTCTCGGAGCTGCTCGCCGGCACCATCGTCGTCGAGAGCGTGTTCTATCTTCCGGGTCTGGGACGCCTGATCTTCCAGTCGATCTCCAATCGAGACCTGATCGTGGTGCGCAATTGCGTGATGCTGCTGGCGGCCATGGTCGTGATGGTGAACTTCGTCGTCGACGTGCTGTACGCCGTGATCGATCCGCGCGTCAAAGCGAGCGACATATGAAGCGCGCATTTCGCAACGCGAGCTTCGCGATTGGCGCCGTGCTCAGCATTGCGCTTGTCGCCGTCGCCGCGCTGTCCCTGATCTGGACGCCGCATTCACCGTATGAAGTGAACATGGCGGCCAAGCTATTGCCGCCAGACGCCAGCCATTGGCTTGGCACCGATCCTTACGGCCGCGACATCGTGTCTTTGCTGCTCGTGGGCGCTCGTGCATCGATCGTCGTCGGTATGGTCGCGGTCGGCATCGGGCTCATCGTCGGGGCCGCGCTGGGATTGCTGGCCTCTGCGCGCCGTGGCTGGGCCGAAGAACTGATCATGCGCATCGCGGACTTCGGATTCGCATTTCCCGCGATCCTTTCGGCCATCATGCTCACTGCCGTGTTCGGGCCCGGCATGGTGAACGCGATCATCGCGATCGGCATCTACAACATTCCCACCTTTGCCCGCATCACGCGCGCATCCGCCAACGCGGTGTGGTCGCGCGAGTTCGTGCTGGCCGCGCGCGCCTGCGGCAAGGGAGCATTCAGCATCACGATGGAGCACGTGCTGCCGAACATCGCCTCGGTGCTGATCGTGCAGGCCACCATCCGCTTCGCCATCGCGATCCTCGCGGAAGCCGCGCTTTCGTATCTGGGGCTGGGCACACAGCCCCCGCAGCCCTCGTGGGGGCGCATGCTCAGCGAAGCACAGAGCCTCATGTTTCAGGCGCCGATGCTGGCGGTGTACCCTGGGTTCGCAATCGCGTTGGCGGTGCTCGGATTGAACCTGCTGGGCGATGGTCTGCGCGATCGGTTCGACCCGCGGCTCGCTCGCAGGCGGTAGGACGGCCATGGCGCTGCTCGAAGTCAGCCATTTGCAGGTCAAGCTGCAGACCGACCGCGGTCCCGCCCTCGCCGTGCGCGACGTGAGCTTTTCGCTGGATCGCAGCGACACTTTGGGACTGGTCGGCGAATCCGGATGCGGCAAATCGATGACGGCGATGGCGATCATGGGCTTGCTGCCGGAGCAGGCCGAGCTTGCCGGGAGCATCCGCTTGGACGGCCAGGAGCTGATCTCCCAAGGCGAAGACGAGATGTCCCGTATCCGCGGCAACCGCATCGGCATGATCTTCCAGGAGCCGATGACCGCGCTCAATCCGGTGCACACCATCGGTGACCAGGTGGCCGAGCCGCTGCGGCTGCATCGAGGCGTCTCCGCGGCCCACGCCCGCAAGCAGGCAATTGCGTTGCTCGACCGAGTCGGCATTGCCGACGCGGCCAGGCGAATCGACGCCTATCCGCACCAGTTCTCCGGCGGACAGCGCCAGCGCGTCACGATAGCGATGGCACTGGCTTGCGGGCCAGACCTGCTGATCGCCGACGAGCCGACGACTGCGCTGGACGTGACCGTGCAGAAGCAGATCCTCGAACTGCTTGCCGGATTGGTGGCAGAACGCGGCATGGCCCTGATGCTGATCTCGCACGACTTGGGCGTGGTCGCGCAGAACGTTGCGCGCACACTTGTGATGTACGGCGGCAGCGTGGTGGAGAGCGGGCCTACCGAATCAGTGTTCGCGCATCGCATGCATCCGTACACGCTGGGACTCTTTGCGGCGCGGCCGGCGTTGCGATCGAAAAAAACCGAGCGGCTCGCGACCATCCCAGGGACCGTACCGGAATTGGCGGATCTTCCCTCCGGCTGCCCCTTTGCGGGGCGTTGCTGCTTCACGATCGCCGAATGTCATGCGACGGTTCCGCCGCCCTATGAACTTGAGCCCGGGCACCAGGCGCGTTGCATTCGACTGGAAGCGGTCGCGGCGGCGAGGAGTGCCTCCGCCCCTGCCGTCGATCATCCGGGGAGGGAGCAAGCACAATGAGCGCTCCCTTGCTTCAAGTTGACAGGCTCGTGCGCGAATATTCGCTGCCGAGGCAATCACTCTTTGGCGCGCCGAGCAAGGTGCATGCATTGAACGGCGTGAGCCTCACGATCGAAGCGGGTCGCAGCCTGGGCATCGTGGGCGAGTCCGGATCGGGCAAATCCACCTTGGCGCGGTTGGTGATGGCGCTGGACATTCCCACTTCGGGCAGCGTCAAACTCCTGGGACGAGATCTGCATGCCTTGCCGCGTGAGGAACTGCGCCAGGCCCGGCGCGACATCCAGATGGTGTTCCAGGACCCGTACGGCTCGCTGGATCCTCATCAGATGATCGGGCGCATCGTGACCGAGCCGCTCACGGCGCAGGGCTACAGCAGCCGAGACGAGTTGCGCGGCCGCGCCGCCGAGGTGCTCGAATCCGTGGGCTTGCGCACCGGCGACTTGCGAAAATATCCGCACGAATTTTCCGGCGGGCAGCGCCAGCGCATCGCCATTGCTCGTGCGCTCATCACGCGGCCACGGCTGATCGTCGCGGATGAGCCGGTCAGCGCGCTCGACGTGTCGGTGCAGGCGCAGGTGCTCAACCTGATGCAGGACCTGCAGTCTGAATTCGGCATCACGTACATGTTGATCAGTCACGACCTGGCGGTGGTGCATCAATTGTGCGATGAGGTCGCCGTGCTCTGGCAAGGCCGCATCGTCGAACAGGGGCCCCCTGAACGGTTGTTCGGCGCGGCCGAGCATCCGTACACGCGCGCTTTGCTGGAGGCCGTGCCCGAGGCCGAACCGGCGCGGCGTGCGAAGCTGTCCACGACGTGAGCGGCCCTTGCCAGGCCGCGCCAAACTCGGGGATGATGCAGGCGTGTTGAACCGCCGCACCGTCCTCACCACCGCCGCACTTGCTGCTGTTCCGCTGGCGCTCCCCCCGGCAATCGCCCAAGCCCGCAAGGATTCGCTGGTTCTAGCCATGGCACTGGAACCCAGCCCCGGTCTCGATCCGACCGGCGGCGCCGCATCATCGATCTCCGAAGTCACGCTCTACAACATCTTCGAAACGCTGACCAAGATCAATTCCGACGGCAGCGTCACACCGCTGCTGGCCGAGCGCTGGGAGGTCTCGCCCGACCTGAAAACCTACACCTTCAGGCTGCGCAAGGGCCTGAAGTTCCACAATGGCGAGCCTTTCAATGCGCAGGCGGTGAAGTTCTCCTATGACCGGGCCGGCGGCGAGAAGAGCACCAACAAGGACAAGCGAACCTTCGCCAATCTCAGCACCCAAGTGGTGGATGACTACACGGTGGTTGTCATCACGAAAGAGATCGACCCCGACTTCCCGTTCCTGCTTGGCCAGGGCACGGCGATCATCGTCGAGCCGAAGAGCGCCGAGGGCAATGCCACCAAGCCGACAGGCACCGGCCCGTACAAGCTGGAAAACTGGGTGAAGGGCTCCTCCATCACGTTGGGGAGGTGGGACGGCTTTCGGAATGCGAAAGACATCAAGCTCAGGAAGGCAACGTTCCGTTTCATTCCCGATCCCGCGGCACAAGTGGCGGCGCTCCTGGCGGGCGACGTGGACATCTTTCCCCGTGTGACGCCGCGCAGCGTGCCGCAATTCAAGAACAACCCGCGGTTCCAGGTGGTGGTGAGCGGCTCGCGCGCCAAGACCATCCTGGCCATCAACAACAAGAAGAAACCGCTGGACGATGTGCGCGTGCGCCGCGCCATCGCAGCCGCAATCGATCGAAAGGCGGTGATCGAAGGCGCGGGCGATGGTTACGGAGTGCCGATCGGCAGCCACTACGTTCCGGGCGCCCCCGGTTACGTGGACACGACAGGCATCAATCCCTACAACCCGGACAAGGCCCGCGCCCTGCTCAAGGAAGCGGGTGTCAAGACACCGCTGGAGTTGACACTGACGCTGCCACCGCCCGCGTATGCGCGCCAGGGCGGCGAGGTCATCGCGTCGGAGTTGGCGAAAGTTGGCATCGTGGCGAAATTGCAGAACGTGGAATGGGCGCAGTGGCTCTCCAACACCTATGGCGGCGCGCACAACTACGACCTGACGATCATTTCGCACGTTGAGCCCTTCGACCTGGGCAACTTCGCCAAGCCGGATTACTACTGGGGCTACCATTCTCAGCGCTTCGATCAGCTCTACGACAAGATCAAGACGGCGCAGCGACCCGCGGATCGAGCGAAACTGCTGGCGGATGCGCAGCGATTGCTGGCCGAAGACTGCGTCCACGCGTTCCTTTACCAACCGCAATGGGTGACGGTAGCCAACAAGAACGTGCGCGGCTTGTGGAAAGACATGCCGGTCTTCGTCAACGACTTGTCGGCGATGTCCTGGGCCTGAGCACCATGCACCAACAACACGGCAGGGCATTGCACGAGCTGTCGGCTCCCACCTTGATCGACGCGTACCGCAAGCGCGATTTGTCGCCCGTGGAAGTGACGCAGTCGGTGCTGGGCCACATCGAAGGCTGGGAGCATCACATTCGCGCGCTGTACCTGTTTCGCCCGGAGGCCGCGCTGCAGCAGGCCCGAGCGAGCGAGGCGCGGTGGCTGCGCGGCGAGAGCATGGGTCCGCTCGACGGTGTTCCGGTCACGATCAAGGACAACATCGCGACCCAGGGCGATCCCGTTCCGCTGGGCACCGCCGCGAGCGACCTCACGCCTGCCCTTTCCGATGCGCCACCCGCCGCCCGCGTACGTGAAGCCGGCGGCGTGATCATCGCCAAGACCACGATGCCCGACTACGGAATGCTTTCCTCGGGTTTGTCGAGCTTCCACAAGCTGGCGCGCAATCCATGGAATCTGCGCTGCACGCCGGGCGGCTCCAGTGCCGGAGCGGGCGCGGCGGCGGCGGCAGGCTATGGACCGTTGCACGTCGGCACCGATATCGGCGGCTCGCTGCGCCTGCCCGCGGGCTGGTGCGGCATCTTCACCTTGAAGCCGAGCCTGGGCCGCGTACCGGTGGATCCACCTTACACCGGGCGCTGCGCAGGGCCGATGACCCGCAGCGTCATCGATGCCGCGTGGTTCATGCAAGTGCTGTCGCTGCCGGACACGCGCGACAGCATGAACCTTCCGTATCAGGAGATAGCCTGGAACCGCTTCGACCAGGGCGCGGACAAACTCAAGGGACTGCGCATCGGGTTGTTGCTCGAATCAGGCTGCGGCCTGGCCGTGGAGCCCGAGGTGCGCGCCGCCATCGAAAACGCCGCGCGCCAGTTCGAGCGCGCAGGCGCCGTGGTCGCGCCGATGCGGCCCTTCATGACGCAGGCGATGCTGGACGGCATGGATCATTTCTGGCGCATGCGCGCATACATGGATATGAAAGCCCTTCCCGCCGTGACAAGGGCCAAGGTGCTTCCCTACATCCAGCAATGGGCCGATAGCGCCGCGGGCGTGGATGGGCAGGCCTTGTTCAAAGCCGCGAGCCAATTCCATGTCACGCGCGTCACCACGGTGAACGCGTGCCGCGCGTTCGACTACGTCATCTGCCCGACGTCCCCGGTGCCGGCTTTCGCCGCCGAACTGCCCTCGCCCACCAACGATCCGCTCCACCCGCTGGAGCACATCGGCTTCACGGTGCCGTTCAACATGTCGGAGCAGCCCGCGGCCTCCATTAATTGCGGCTACACCGAAAGCGGATTGCCGATCGGCCTGCAGATCGTCGGACAGCGCTTCGACGACCTGGGCGTGCTGCAGGTCTCGCGCGCCTACGAGTTGATCCGGGATGCGCAGCGCCCGTGGCCGCAACCGCCGTCCAAGGCGCTGCACGACGTCGACTGAGTTCCTCGGATGATCCGCCGATGAACGAAGCGCTGTCGCGACTCGCTGCAGAAATCGGATTGCAGCGAGCCGAGAATGGACCTCTGCGCCTGGCGTTCGGCCTCGCTTGCGCAGATCGCGTGCGGCATCTGCTGGAAGATCCGCGCGCACTGGAGTGCCTGGCCGTGCTTCGCGACTCGGTGGAGCGCGGGTGCGATGAAAGCGCTTTGAGCGCCGCGGCTCGGGAAGCAGCCCGGATCGCCAACAGCCATTGTGGATCGAACTCGATCGACGGCTCGGCGCATGCAGCCGTCTCCGCGACATACGCGGTGGCCAACGCGTTGGCCGGTCGCGCGCTGG
>Ga0105240_10005768_pt1 | contig 18361 bp, 15 predicted proteins | sample KBSC54metaG_FD_80426 | JGI IMG/M metagenome (GOLD analysis project Ga0105240, IMG submission 80426) | Corn rhizosphere microbial communities from Kellogg Biological Station, Michigan, USA - KBS C5-4 metaG | ecosystem: Host-associated > Plants > Roots > Rhizosphere > Soil | place: Michigan, USA...
ATGCGCGGCCAGCATCAGGCCGAGGATGCCGAACAGATACATTGCCAGAATGCCGCCGATGACCGACGACAAGAAAGCAGCAATCAGCAGGCGCTTGCCTTTGGCGTCCGGCATACGGCGCATGAACAGGCGCATGCAAAGACCGCACACCACCGCGCCGATCCACCAGCCCAGCAGGAAGCCGGCTGACGGCGCCACGAACACGCCGATACCGCCACGGCCACCCGACAGCAAAGGCAGGCCCAGCGCTACCGCGACCAGAAACAGTCCAATGGTATAGAACGCGCGCTTCGGGCCCAGCAGACAGCCGACCAGCATGATGCCCAACGATTGCAGCGTGATCGGCACGCCGAACGGCAGATCGATTTTAGGAATCAGGCCGAACACTGCGATCACGGCAGCGAACAGGGCGATGTAAGAAAGCGAGCGGGTAGATGTCATGGTGCCGGTTGTTGTCATGGAAGGGTCACTCATTAAAAGAAAATCGGTTATCGGGATTCACGGAATGCAAAGGATTCAGTGGATTACACGCCTTACTGTCTAGCCGCCAAGACGGGCGACCAGTGCATCGGCCACGCGTTCGGCGGTTTGCAGTGCGCGGATAGCCAGCGGCGCCAGCAGACGCAAGCCGCCGCCGCGTCCGGTGCGGGCGCGATGCGCATCGTCGAGACGTTGCCACTGCGCGTAAAAATTTTCAGCAAAACGCAGCGTCAGGCCGATGCCCAGCGCGATGCGTTCTACCGGCACGCCGAAGCGGCGCAACGGCGATAATATCGTTTCCAGCACCGTGAGCAAATCGTCAAAGCGCGTCGTGATGGTCAGCATCAATGCCAGCATCGATGCCGCCATGATACGCAAGGCACTGATCACGCCGACAGCCGGATCGCCTGCCAGCCAGTGGAACCCCGCAATCAGTGTGCATGCGATCAACAGGCCGCGCAGCATGCGCCATTGCCGCCAGCCTGCCGGGCCCAGCGAAAGAAACAGCGCCAGCACGATCATCGCTGCAACGGCAAGTTGAACGAGCACGCCGGTCAACATCAGCGCCGTGCCGCCGATGGACAGCGCCAACAGCTTGAGCCAGGCAGGCACTCCGTGCAGCCAGGTGCGGCGTGTGGAGTACAGGCTACGCATCGGCAGCTTGCTTCGGCAGAGCGCCGTCCATGAACGCTGTGTCCAGGATGATCGTATCGGCGACGCTGCGCTCGCGGACATCCTCGGCGTAGGCTGCGCAGACTTCCCGCCCCGGTCCGTCACCGCGCAAGATGCCATTGTCGAGCCACAGGACGCGCTCAAAGTCCCGCACGTGTTCCAGCAAATGGGTGGACAGAATGATCTGTTGATCGGTCGCACGGATCTGTGCAGACAGCCGCAGCTGACTCGGCATGTCGAGGCTGGAATAGGGTTCATCCAGCAGAAGCGTTGCCGGATGCGTGATTTGCAGCGCCATCAGGCAGACTTGCTGGCGCTGTCCCTGGCTCAGTTCACCGATGGCGCGCGGCGCCCAGTCGGCGCGATGCCGTTCAGCCAGAAAGGCAAGCGCCTGTTCACGCGCCTGCTTCTTTTCTGTCCCGGCCGCAGTCAGGCTGAACGCCAGTTCTTCAGCGACCGTCGGGAAGATGATCTGATCGTCCGGGTTCTGAAACATCAAGCCGACCTTGCGCGGCAATGTGCGGCGATCAGCGGCATGGGCGGTATCGCTGCCATGCACCGTCACGCGGCCCGACTGCGGTTGATCCAGTCCGCAAATGAGGCGAAACAGGCTGCTCTTGCCGGCGCCGTTGTCACCGATCAGGCCGATGCGCGATTGCGTCAAGTGCAGCGTCAATTGTTCGAAGACCACGCGGTCGCCGCGTTTGAGCGTGACCGATTCCAGTCTGATGCCGTGCGCGCTGTGTGACGGCACGCCGGGCCGGGTCATTGTATTTTGGTTCATATATAGATCGGCCTGTTTCCGCCGTAGGGTCGCCATTATATGACAGGCCGCGCGCGCTCCAGGCAAGGGTTGCTATGGCGCAATACATTGCGTCAAGGCGTACCGGGCGGAGTTGTCTGCCTGACATGAAGGGTGCCTGTGCTACGATGCCGTAATTATTCTTATTATTTTCAGGTGGGACCATGGCGCAGTACGGATTGGACTATCGTGGCAAACACATCACCGTGCTCGACAGCATTCATTCGGACAAGGGCGGTATCGCCTGCGCAGTGCATATCGGTGAAGACATTTATCCCCATATCAAAGGCGCACCGTTTGCCAACGTCGGTGCTGCACAAGCTGCGGGCGCTGCATTTGCACGCGCACTGATCGACGCGATGCTCGATGGCGATGCGGTGGAACATCAGGGTTATTTCATTCGCGCCAGCAGCCATGAGCAGCGCGACGGCTCCTGGGTTGGTGGTTACCAGTTGCATCGCAACGATAATCCGGTGCCTTTCCGCAGAGCTACTTGTGCGGAATTTCGCGGCAACAGCTCGTCGGAAGCGGAAGAGCATGCCATTACCGTGGCGCGAGAGGTTGTTGATGCCGACGTTGCGGCCGGAAAGTTGTAGTTTCGCGGCTGGTCTTTCTCTTCTTTTTTAATAAGCAAAAGCGCCCTGATGGGGCGCTTTTGCTTGTGCGTCTACCTTTGTCTGCGAAGTGCTTTCGCTCTCCTGCAGCAATCTTTTACTTCTTTCTGACCAGCGACAATTGTTCCTTCGGCAGCGGTGCATAGTCCGCCGGATTGGGCGAGTTGCTGATTTTGGCGATTGCGGCCTGGGTTTCCGGGCTCATGGGCCAGTTCAGGTTTTGTCCATGTGGCAGCGACGGTGACTGAAACCACTTTGCATAGATCTTGTTGATGTCGCCGGATTTGAAGATATTGGCGATGCTGCCGTCGACCACCTGTTTGAAGGCGGGATCATTCTTGCGATAAATCAGGCCGAAAGGCTCGACCGACAGTGCATCCTTGCCGACCACCAGTTCGTTTTTGATCTTGCTGCTGCCGGCCAGCGAGGCCAGTACGATATCGTCGTTCATGAAGGCGGCGGCCCGGCCGGTTTCCACGGCTAGCATTCCTTCGGCAGTATCGCGTGAGGCGATGATGTCGATGCCCAGCTTTTGCTCATCGTTGAGCATGGTGACCATTTTGATGTGCGTGGTACCGCTGTTGATGACCAGCTTTTTGCCACGCAGGTCGGCCAGCGATTGGATGTTGCTGGCGCGCTTGCTCAACAGGCGTGAACCACTGACGTAATAGGTTGGCGAAAACTCCACGATGTTCTGGCGCTCGGCCGTGTTGGTGGTGTTGCCGCATTCAATGTCGACCGTGCCGTTCTGAATCAGCGGGATGCGGCTGGACGAGGTTACCGGCACCATCGAGATGGTCAGTTGCGACATGCCAAGTTTGCGCTGGATGGTCTTGGCGATGGAGAGGCACAGGTCGACCGCATAGCCTTCGTAGTCCTGCTTGTCGTTCAGGTAAGAAAACGGTTTGGTCGAATCGCGTACGCCGAGCACGATCACGCCTTTTTCCTTGATTTTCTTCAGTGTGCCGTTCAGTTCATCGCTTTGTGCCGCATGGCTGTAATGCACGGTTTGCAGGCCGGCAAGAGCGCCGACATGGACCAATGCCAGTAAGAGTTTCTTCATTTCTTCCCCCTGATGTGATGTGTGGCGAGCGGATTACTTCGCGAAGATGTAATCCATGTTGGCGAAGGATTTGAATTCCAGTGCGTTGCCGGAAGGATCGAGAAAGAACATGGTGGCTTGCTCGCCGACTTCACCCTTGAAGCGGATGTAGGGTTCGATGATGAACTTGATGCCGGCAGACTTCAGCCGCGTGGCGAGGGCTTCCCACTCAGGCAAGGACAGGATCGCGCCGAAGTGGCGGGAGGGAACGTCATGGTCGTCTACCGAATTGCTGACGCTGAAACCGGTTTCTTCCGGCGCCAGATGCGCCACCAATTGATGGCCGTAAAAATTGAAATCCACCCATTTCTCGGAGCTGCGGCCTTCCGGGCAGCCGAGCAGGTCGCCATAGAAAGCACGTGCTTCAGCGATATCCTTGACGGGGAATGCGAGGTGAAATAGCGATGTCGATGTCATCTTGGTTTCCTTCCTGAATAAATGTCGATGAATGAAGTGCAAACAGGCCGCTGGAACGGGCATATGTCCGCAAGACCCTGCGATTGCCAAGGATTTAACGCAGTCTATATACACAAATTTGTGATGTAAAATTATCAATTTTGATCTTGTTAATTCAAATTTTTCATAAGCATGATTCGTTATCTGAAGACCTTTATCGCTGCAGCACAGCTTGGATCGTTCTCCACTGCCGGGGCGCGGCTGGGCTTGACGCAGTCTGCCGTCAGCATGCAAATCAGGCGGCTGGAAGAAGAATTGAACTGCGAGCTATTCACCCGCGTGGGGAAGTCCGTCACCGTCAGCGACCACGGCAAACAATTGCTGCGAACGTCGGAAGAAATCATCCGGCTGTTTGAATCCATGAAGGGACAGACCGAGGTCGCCGCTACCCGAGGCAAGATCGACATCGGCGCGATCTCTACCGTTCAGTTGGGTTTGTTGCCGGCAGCGCTGGCGGATTTTCGCAAGAAGCTGCCGCTGGTTGAGGTCAATGTCGTGCCGGGCACGTCGGTGCAATTAATGTCGCAAATCGACAGCAATGACTTATCGCTGGCGATCATGATCCGCCCCAATCTGAAGATGACCAAGGGGTTGACGTGGAGCACCATGCTGCGCGAAACCTATGTCGCCATCGCGCCGTTGTCGGCGCAGGAGACCTCAATCAAGGCTTTGCTGGCGGCGCATCCTTTTTTACGCTACAGCCGCCGCTCGTATGGCGGGCAATTGGTGGATCGCTATCTCAAGCGTACGCGTCTGCAGGTGAACGACACCATGGAGCTGGACGAACCCATGGTCATCATCGAAATGGTCAGGAAAGGGCTGGGCGTGGCGATCATTCCCTACGATCTCGCTGCCGGAGCGTCGATCAGGAAACTGCGCGTTTTGCCGCTGGGAGGAACCGGATTTTTTCGGGAAATCGGCGTGCTGCAGCGTATCGCGCCGGCACCCAGCATCGCTGTGGCAACGTTGCTGGAGTGTATCGAAGCAGCGGCGCTGGCCAAGGAAGAGAGCAGCGCCGCTCAGTTGAAGTCGGATATGGCTAAGGGGCAGCGTTAGCTTTGGCTGGGGTGTCGGCAGCGTTGGCTGCCAGCGCCGCCCGTTGCTGGAGGCTGCGGTTCAGACGCCATACCAGTGTCAATGCCACCAGCGACGTACCGACGACGACATAGCCGATCACGTCGAAGTTTTGCAGTTGGCCATCCGTCCCGATGGCGACGATGTGCCCCGCAACCACGGATGCCAGTCCACCCGACAGTTGCTGGATGGACGCGCTGATCGCGTTGAAAGACCCACGCTGATTAGCTGCCGGCACCGACGACACCAGCGCCTGGAACGGAATCATGCGCGAGAAAATCCCCACAAACAGCACGACGTTCACAAAAATCACCACCGGCAGCGACACGCGGCCCAGATGGGTGTAGACCAGCACCATCACGATCGACAAGCCGGTACCGAACATGAACACGCGGAATTTGCCGATCTTGTCCGCTGCCTTGCCGATCATCGGCCCGATGAAGATCGTGAACAAACCGGTGATCAGATAGACCGATGGCAGATGGTGCAGATCGATGCCCAGGTTAGCCACCAGATACGCGCTGCTGAACGGCATCAGCATGAAACCACCGGTCATCAGCAGGGCCGTCGTGGCAAACGCCATCAGATAGCGCGACTCGGTCACGGTATGGAACAGATGCATCCACGCGCTGTGTTCGCTCGGCATCTTCAGGTGATCGGTGACAGGTTGCATTTTCCACATCACGACCAGCCCGCCGATGGCGCCCATCGCTGCCATCGCAATGAAGGGGATATGCCAGTTCCAGCGATTCGACAGGTACAAACCGATCGGAATCCCCAGCACCTGGCTGGCGGCGAAGGCGGTCTGGATCATGCCCATCACGCGGCCACGCATGCTCAGCGGGAACAGATCAGTCGAGATGGCCAGCACGATGGAACCGATCACGCCGCCAAACAGGCCGGTAACGATGCGCGCCGCCAGCAGGCTTTCAAAGCTTTGTGCCAGGCCGCACCACAGCGTGCCCAGAATGAAGCCGGTGTAAAAGAACAGCAACAGGCGCTTGCGGTCAAAACGGTCTGCAAAACCGGCGGTCAGCAGGCCCGAGATACCGGCGCTGAACGCATAGGCTGACACCACCAGACCAAACTGGCTTGGTGCAATCTGCATGGCAGGCATGATCACGGCGCCCAGCGGCGACATGAGCATGAAGTCGAGAATCACGGCAAATTGCAGGAAGGCCAGCATGCCGACGACAAATTTCTGGTAACGAGAGAATTGATTGGGTGGAGCTGCGGTTGCGGTAGTCATGTTTTCTTTCTTAGGAGGACAAGCGCGGGGCTGAGGGCTTAGATAGCTGAAGACGTATCAGAGCGCGCAATATTGTATCTGGCTTGAAAACCAGTGCTAAATTTTCCTGAAGAGCAGGCGTGTTCTTCGCATCGCTGTCTTCAAGTGTGCTTTTGTGCTTCACAAAACCATCGTGAAGCGGCCTGAGCAAGTGCTTTCGAGGCGGCTGCTGTATCGTTGGCGTTACTGTCGGCGTTGGGCCACACCCACGCGACAATGCCATCAGGACGCACCAGCACGGCAGACACGCCGAGCTTATCTTTCGCATCGCCGGCGACATAGGTGACGCTGCCATTCCATCGGCACGCTGCCTCTTGCAGAGGTTTGCCGGCGCCGAAGTCCAGCAATAGACCTTTCCCGGTGCGGAGAAGATCACCCGGTCTGGCGCCGTCGATCAGCTCGAATTCAGGCACACTGCGGCCGACCAGCGGGTGACTGTCGCCAAGATCGTAGCGCAGCGACAGTCCCCACACGCGCTCGGCAAAATAGGTCGCGCCATCACGTGTTCCGATAAGATCCCGGATGATCGCTTCCAGCGCGCGCGAACTTCGGCTTGGCCGCATCAGCCCGACCTGAGCGCGCGACCAGTCAAGTATCTGCGCGCCTACCGGATGCCGTTCCGAGTGATAGCTGTCGAGCAAACCGTCCGGAGCATTGCAGTGGATGGTGGCCGCCAGCTTCCAGCCGAGATTCATGGCGTCACCCAATCCGAGGTTGAGCCCCTGGCCACCCAATGGTGAATGGATATGCGCCGCGTCGCCGGCGAGCAGCACTCGCCCCTTGCGATAGGCCGTCGCCTGAAAGGCACGGTCGGTCCAGGTGCTCGCAAGCTTGAGTGCCGTGACGGTGACGTCGGTGCCGGATACCCGTCGCAACACCGACTGCACGTGCTCCCGCGTCATCGGTTGAGTCCGATGGCAAGCACCGCCGTCAAAATCGACCATGGCGACAGTGCCCGGCGATTGGTAGGTGTACATGCCCGTGGCAGTGTAATGGCGGCCCGGAGAAAGTTTGTCCGGATCGGCCATCTCGATTTCTGCCGAATAGCCGGTGAACTCAGGCTCCGTGCCGGCAAACTCCATGTGGGCAAGCTTGCGCACGGTACTGTGGCCGCCATCGCATCCGATCAGCCAACGCGCACGAAAAGCCTGGCCGCCAGCACGAACGCTCACATCTTCCTCCGATTGCTCGAAAGCTTCTACTGCAAAGCCACGCCTGATCTCTACGCCCATGGCGCCAGCCCGGGCTGCCAATACGGATTCGATATGCGCCATATTGCAGACCAGGATCGCGTCAGTCTGACCCGGCAAACGATAGGCCCACTTTGAGGCGTCGATGTTGTCGCGGTAGAACTGAATGCCGGCAAAATGGCCGCCTGAAAGACGCGGCTGTTGCATCCAGTGCGCAGCGCCCGCGTTGCCACGGCGTGATGGATCCGAAGCATGCGTTGTATCTTGCTGCGCTTTGATGTCGTCCAACAAGTCGCGCCGATAAAATGATTCGACGGTAGGGATGGACAGGCCGCGCATCCCGAAAGGGAGCTGCTTCAATGGAGAATGTGGATCTTCGGCTTGCTCCAGCACCAACACGGAGAGACCGGCAAGGCGTAACTCGCAAGCCAGAAATAAACCAACAGGACCGCCGCCGGCAATGGCGGCATCGTAGATAAAAGCATCGTGCATGAAAACTCCTCAGTGGTCGTTCGACCAGGACGGTTCGTTGTCTTTGAGAACCGCACGGACGAACAAAGAACGCCAGGATGGCGTTGATATTCGTCGTGGGACTCATGCACGGGCATGGACAGAGCTTCAGCTTTCAGAAGGACCTGGGCTGGACCACACCAAGTCTGCCTTTTTCGACTTGGGTAATATAGCCGTTGGCCGATCGGCATGCAAGAGCGGAATAAAGAAAGAGCGCTCTCGGCTGACAAGCTGAACGGCAGAGTTGAGCTGCTGCAGCGGTAACGCACAGCCCTTGAATGATCGATCGTTCGTTAGCCTTGCGACGGCAGTCGGTGGCATTCAGAACTGTATCCCCGTATTGATAGCGGATGTGTTCCTATTGCGCACGGCGAGGCGGCGTTAGACTCGCACCATCAAGATGGTATTAAGTTCGGTCCGCATCGCGCTCTTGGTTGCTGACGCGGATGGAAGCGCATCCAAAAAAGGAACATTGCGGCCGAGAGATGAAGATCCTTCCATGCATGTGTTCCTGGATGCGTGTGGCAAAGCTGATGTTAAGTCCATGAACCAGGGATCCGCAAGAGACGGCGGGCACAGCCACTCAATGAGGGCGGTGCGGTATTCCTCATGAAGAGTGACCTATGCCGACCTTATGATCGCTTTAGAAGCATCGAGACGGAGAAGCGTTCAGCCGGATGGATTGAAACCGAGACTTCAAACACGTCGCCAGCTGCATCTGAATACCATCGGATGATTTTCAGTGCTGTTGTGCCGACCTCTACCTGCAATGCATGCGCCATCGATTCATCAATCGTTACCGCGCGGATTTCCTGTTCGACCTGCTCGATACGTCTTCCGTAACGTTTTTCTATCAGTGTGCTGATCAGCAAGCCTGGCGAATGTCGAACAAGTTCAGCGATTTCGGCATGCGCCGGTGGAATATAAACATCGGTCCACCCGACAGGCAATCGATCATTGGCGCTATCCATGCGCAGACTGGAAATGCGTATCCATGTGCTCCCGGCTTTGCACCGGAGATCTTCCGCAAGATCTTTCTTTATCTTCTGGCTCACAACATCCTGAAGCTTGCGGACATGGGTATTACCGAACTGGATCAGATCATCAAGCGATGCCAGCGACGGCCTGAATTCGTTTGTTGCCTGGATTGCTTCCACGCGCGTTCCGACATTTTTTTTGCGTGAAACCAGCCCCAGTTGTTGCAACTCGTGCAATGCGGCGCGCACTGTATGGCGGCTGGTGGAGTAGTGATCGCACAGCTCCATTTCTGTAGGAAGGAGGCTGCCGACAGGGAAGCGGCCGGAAGCAATGCTCTCTGTCAGATGCCGTGCGATATCAACGAAATTGGATTTTGTTGGCAAATGATTCATACATCAATTATGACGCGGAAGTTCAAATACGTGTTGCATCATATGTTCGGACATATTATATTTAATATGTCCGAACATAATAAATATTCATGGGCGAGACAATTTCATTTCGCTGTTCATTCATAGGCCTTTTATGTCGATCTCTGCTCTTCCGACAGCTAGTACGGTTGTCGATTCCATTTTGTTTCGTGATGCTTTTGGGACGGCGGCAATGCGCGCGCTGTTCTCTGATCATGCATTGATTCAACGTTATATCGACGTCGAGGTCGCCCTGGCGAAAGCTGAAGCCCGTGTGGGGGTGATTCCGGCAGAGGCCGCCGCCGTCATTGCGGAAAAATCGACAATTGATCTCATCGACTTTGAGCACATGCGTCACGAGACCGACATCGTCGGCTATCCGATTCTGCCTCTGGTGCATCAATTGGTGGGAATGTGCGGCGATGCGGGCCGCTATGTCCATTGGGGCGCAACGACACAAGACATCATGGATACCGCCGTCTCGCTCCAGGTGCGTGATGCCCTGGACGTGGTTGCCGGCGACATCCGCGAACTGCGCAAGATCCTGGCGGATCTGGCACTTAAACACCGTGATACGGCAATGGCAGGACGCACTCATCTGCAGCAAGCCTTGCCCGTGACATTCGGCTACAAGGCAGCGATCTGGCTGGCCATGTTCGATCGCCATCAGCAACGTCTGGCTGAGCTGCGTCCGCGTGTGGTCGTCGTTGAATTTGCGGGCGCCGCAGGAACATTGGCATCGCTGGGCGACAAAGGATTTGAAGTGCAGCGCGCATTGGCAGAAGAACTTGGTCTGGGCGTTCCGGCGACGACGTGGCACGTCGCGCGGGACGGCTTTGCCGAAGCCATCAACTTACTGGCGCTGGTTACCGGCTCGCTCGGCAAGATCGCGCTCGACATCATGATCATGGCGTCGACAGAATTCGGCGAAGTCTACGAGCCGTTCGTAAAAGGGCGAGGCGCCAGCAGCACCATGCCGCAAAAACGCAATCCGATATCCAGCGAGTTAATGCTGGCTGCCTCCAAGGCGGTGCGCCAGCATGCGGGGCTGATGGTGGATGCGATGGTGCAGGACTTCGAGCGCGCCACCGGACCATGGCACGCGGAGTGGATCGCTATTCCAGAAAGCTTCATTCTCACCGCCGGTGCATTGCATCAGGCGAAATTCGCCTTGGGTGGGTTGATTGTTGACACCGACCGCATGAAGGTCAATCTGGGTATCAGCAAAGGACTTATTGTCGCCGAGGCAGTGATGATGGGCATGGCTCCTTTGATCGGCCGTCAGCAAGCGCACGACATTGTGTACGACGCTTGCCGCAGCGCCAACGAAAATAAGGGTTCGCTGGCGGATGCCTTGGCCGCGATGCCCGAAGTGACGAAGCATTTCGACAGGGCTACGATCGATCGCCTGACCGATCCGGAGAACTATCTTGGTCTTGCTCCGCAAATGGTGGATCAGGCCATTCAATTGTCCGGCGAAATCAAAGCCTGATCGTCGCCGAGGAGACATGATGACTATAACTTTCAAAAAAACACCCTGGTACCGCAAACTCGGCATGCAAGTCTTGTTGTCGCTTGTACTTGGCATTGCGGTCGGCTTTCTATTTCCCAAATTTTCCCTGCAACTGAAACTGCTGGGAGATATGTTCCTGTCGCTCATCAAGGCCGGTGTAGCGCCGCTGGTCTTTCTGACTATCGTGCACGGTATTGCTTCGGCCGGGGATATCAAGAGCGCAGGTCGCGTGGGATGGCGTTCCATCGTCTACTTCGAGGTGGTGTCGACTATCGCATTGGTGGTGGGGCTGCTAGCGGGGAACTTGCTCGAGCTTGGCAGCAACATGAGTCACGTGACGGCGGGCGCTGCATCGCCGGCAGCTGCTAAAGCCGCGGAGACCCAGAGTTTTGCGTCGTTCATCATGCACATCGTGCCGGATAATTTCATCGGTGCGTTCGCCAAGGGCGAGCTGTTGCAAGTGGTTGTACTGGCAGTGATGGTGGGTATCGGTATTCTGGCAATTCCCGAAGGGCGCCGCGAGAAGGTCAACACCGGCCTCGACTACATATCGGAAGTTCTGTTTTCCTTCATCAACCTGGTCATGAAACTGGCGCCTATCGGCACCTTCGGCGCCGTGGCGTATTCGGTCGGCAGCAATGGCACTGCAGTTCTCGTTGCACTTGCACAGTTGGTACTGGGTTTTTACGGCGTCATCATCTTGTTCCTGGCGGTTGTTCTGGGTTCTGTCGCGAAGCTTGCCGGATTCAGTCTGTGGCGTTTTCTGCGTTACATCAAGGAAGAAATCTTTATCGTGCTGGGTACCGCTTCTTCCGAGAGCGCATTGCCGCGCCTGCTGATCAAGCTTGAGCGCCTCGGATGTGCGAAACAGACGGTTGGTCTGGTGCTGCCTACCGGCTACGCATTCAATCTCGACGGCACCTCCATTTTCATGGCGATGGGTGTGATGTTCATCGCGCATGCCTATGGCGTGCCTCTACATCTGGATCAGCAGCTCGGCATTCTGGTGTTGATGCTGTTGACTTCAAAAGGAGCGGCCACGGTATCGGGAGGTTCTTTCGTCGTGTTTGCGGCAACGGTGACATCGACAGGCATTTTGCCGATAGAAGGCTTGGCAGTCATCTTCGGCGTATATCGATTTTTGTCGATGGCGATCGCAACCTGCAACACGATCGGTAACAGTGTGGCAACCGTTGTGGTTGCAAAGTGGTCCGGGACGTTCGACGCAGCCACTGCGGAAAAGCATCTGTATCCAGAGCGCTATCCTCAAATGATGGCTGAGGATGAAAGCCTGAACAGTACTAACAGACCACAAGACGTTCGAATCTAATCCAGGTTTTTCAGTCAAGCCGACTATCTTTCACGGATAGTCGGCTTTTTGCCTATTAATTTTTCAGGGATGGCGTCTCCCGTTTATCGTGAGCGCCGCAGTGGGGTAAAACATGTTTTCAAAAATTTCCATCAGGGCGCGATTGATCGGGGCTATTTTTGTTTTGGTCTCTCTCATGCTTGCTGTTGGCGTCATTGGGCAAATATCCAATCGTGCCGGCGAAGCAGCCTTGCATGAAACCTATTCTGTGCAGCTGGCTTCAGCGCTGGCGATCGGGGAGTCCAAATACAATCTGGCGGTTGCACGTATCGCCATTGACCGGGCATTGCTGCATCCGGAATCGGGGGATATCAAGGCACTGGTCGATAAGACCAGGGATTATCTGAAAGTATCCGACAACGCCTGGCGCCGCTATCTGGATTTGCCAAAGACTGCTGAGGAAGATGCGATTGCAAAAGATGTTTCCGCCAAACGCAACACCTTTATTCAGCAGGCGCTGGAGCCCTCGCTGGCAGCCCTGCTGCGCAACGACGCTACGTCGGCCGACAAAATAACCATGCAAGTTGCTCCACCTATGGCACTGGCATTTACCAAGAGTGGAAATCAGCTGGATCAATATCTTTTAAAGCACGGTCAAGAGAACTACGAAGGATTCAGCAGCGAATTTCATCAGATGGGTTTCATCTCTGTCGGCATGATTATTCTCGGCGTTGCTGTAGGCATCCTGTGCGGCTGGGGACTGCAGCGCGCCATTGCACGTCCGCTGAATCAAGCGCTGACCCACTTCTCGGCAATTGCCGATGGCGATCTGAGCCGCGACATTCTTATCCAGTCTCAAGACGAGATGGGCAAACTGATGAACGGTTTAAAAACTATGCGTGACGGATTGCGTGCCACTGTCACCGCCGTACGCCAATCCGCCGATTCGATGGCGACGGCGACGAGTCAGATTGCCTCCGGCAATGCCGATTTGTCACAGCGAACGGAAGAACAGGCTGCGTCGCTGGAGCAGACTGCCGCAAGCATCGAGGAATTGACTGGTACGGTAGGCCAGAATTCGGAAAGTGCTCGCCAGGCAAATGCAATTGCGAACGAGGCCGAATCGATTTCTATCCGCGGCGGAGAAGTGACCGATAAAGTCGTGCACACCATGCGCGATATAAAAAGCAGCTCGGATCAGATGTCGGCCATCATTAGCGTCATTGACGGCATTGCGTTCCAGACCAACATTCTTGCACTCAACGCCGCTGTGGAAGCTGCCCGTGCAGGGGAGCAGGGCAGAGGCTTTGCCGTGGTCGCCAGCGAAGTGCGGGCGTTGGCGCAGCGTTCTGCGGTAGCGGCAAAAGAAATCAAGCAGCTCATTGATGAATCCGTCAATAAAGTCGACAGCGGCACGGTATTGGTAGAGCAGGCCGGCGCCACCATGCAGGATATTACCGACGCCGTGAGAAAAGTGAGTTCCATCATTCGTGAAATTTCAGTTGCATCGGATGAGCAAAAAGACGGTATCGATCAGATCAACAAAGCCGTTGCTCAAATGGATGGCGTAACGCAGCAAAATGCCGCGCTCGTCGAAGAAGCGGCAGCGGCATCGATGTCTCTTCAAGAGCAGGCCAGGACATTGCAAGATGCGGTATCAAAGTTTCAATACGACAGCGCCGAGATCGCATCCTTCTCGGGGGCGCGTTCTGGCGCCAGTCAACTGGTGACGTATTCCAGGCGCATTTCGCCGGCACGTTCCAGGCTTAGCTGATTTCATTTCCCTGTCTGGGAATCACATTGGATTACCACTTTGCCGAGCTAAAGATGAGTACATCAAGAATAGAGAAGGATGCCTTCGGTCCCGTTGAAATTCCTGCCGATCGCTATTGGGGCGCACAGACTCAGCGGACCTTGGCGGTTTTTGGTACGGCAGAAGAGCATTTCCCCGCAGCACTGATTCACGCATTTGGCCTGCACAAGCTTGCAGCCGCGCGCGCCAACCTCGAATGTGGCGTGCTCGATACGCAGCGTGTAAAAGTCATCGAACAAGCCGCTATTGAAGTGAGCGAAGGGAAATGGGACGCGCATTTTCCTCTGAGCATCTGGCAACCGGCTCAGGAACGCAGACGAACATGAATGCGAATGAAGTCATCGCCAATCGCGCTAATGTGCTGCTTGGAGAAGGGCTAGGTACGAAGCATCCGGTTCACCCGAACGATCACGTCAATGCATCGCAGTCGTCGAATGACAGTTTTCCGACCGTCATGCACATCAGCACCGCATTGCAGCTTACCAGTCAGCTTCGACCGGCGCTTGTCTCTTTGCATGCATCGCTGGAAGAGCGTGCGCTGGCGTTCAACGATGTCGTCAAGATCGCCCGCACGCATCTCATGGATGCCGTGCCGACGACAATGGGGCGTGCCTTTTCTGCTTACGCCTATCAGTTGCAGGCAGCCGTGCAGCGCATCGACGACGTATTGCCGAGGATTATGCTGCTTGCGCAAGGCGGCACCGCTGCCGGCACTGGATTGAATGCGCCGGAGCATTTTGCCGAACGCTTCTGTTCGGAACTTGCCGTCAGTACCGGATTGCCGTTCCAGACGCATCCCAACAGACTGGAAGGCATGGCAGCGCACGATACGATGGTCGAGGTATCCGGTGTACTCAATACGATTGCCACTTCATTGGTGAAGATTGCCAACGACATCCGTTTGCTGGGCTCGGGGCCGCGCTGTGGTCTGGGCGAGCTGATTATTCCGGACGATGGACTGACTTCGTCGATCATGCCTGGAAAGCGCAATCCGACCATTGCAGAGGTACTGATTCAGGCATGTTTTCAGGTGATGGGAAACCATCAGACTGTTACCCTCTCAGGTGCGTCAGGCTTGTTTGAGCTGAACGTGGCGAAACCCGTCATTATCTACAACGTGCTGCAATCAATTCGCATCCTGAGCAATACCTGCAAGACATTCTCCGAGCGTGTGGTAGCCGGACTCCAGGTCGATGCGGAGCGTCTGGCCAAAAACGTCAACGATGCGCTGTTGTCCGTTACCGTGCTTAATCCCGTCCTTGGCTACGATGCCGTCGCGCAGATTACCGCCCTCGCACTGCGCGATCGGATCACGCCCCGCGCAGCAGCGCTGGCCTTGGGTTGCATTGATGCGGAGACGTACGACCGCCTGGTGAATCCAACAGAGATGGCCGGCGTGCGAAGTTCGACATCTTAGGCGCCATCTGCGCAGGAAGGCGTGAGGAAATTCGCTCATCGGCGATGGTGCTGCGATTATCTGATCCGTAAGGCTGAGGAAATCGGCGGCATTATCCTGACTGGGTATGCCATTGGGTGGAATTCATTCATCCGGAAAGTAAAAACGGCTTGCATCGCTGCAAGCCGTTTTCTATTGTGGTCAGCCGTTTGGCGCCACAACTTACCTTACTGTATTTCCATTACTGCTTCAACAACGTCTCCACCGCCAAAGCAATCGACAACAAACGGCGATCATTGCCACCGGCAGCAGCCAGCCCCAGGCCGACCGGTGCTGTTCCTGCAGCATGGCAAGGCAAGGACACCGCGCAACCATCGAGGAAATTGATCAGCGTCGGATTGCGCAGAATCAGACCATTGGCGGCGTAGTAGGCATCGTCGCTGGCCTGCAGGTCGGCGATCTTCGGCGCGATGATCGGTACGGTCGGCATCAGCAGGGCATCGTAGCCTGCAAGCTGGTGTTCAACCTTTGCGATCCAGTTGCGGCGGCTGTGCAGGACGTCGAGCAGGTCGGCGGCGCTCATCTCCTTGCCGCGCATGATGCGCGAGACCACGCGCTGGTCGTAGTGATCCTTGCGTTCGGCGATCAGTTGGCGGTGCCAGGTCCAGGCTTCGGCAGCGGTGAAGCCGCCCTTGGCATTGATGGCCGCCAGTTCGTTGAAGACCGGTACCTCTTGTTCGACGATCACGGCGCCCGCCGCCGATAGTTTTGCAATGGCTACCTGCATGCTGGCGGCGACATGTTCATCCATGCCGTCGCGCACGATGTTGGTCGGGTAGAGCAGACGCAAGCCGCGTAGCGGATGCGCCACCGGCGCGACGAACTCTTCGCCTGACAGCACGGCATCCATCATGGCGCAGCACAGGACGGTCGGCGCCATGGCGCCGATGGAGTCGAGATTTTCGGACAGCGGCAACACGCCTTGCATCGATACGCGGCGTGCGGTCGGCTTGAAGCCTGTGATGCCGCAGAACGCAGCCGGAATACGAATCGAGCCGCCGGTGTCCGAGCCGACGCCGGCTGAGGCCATGCCGTCGGTGACGGAAATCGCGGCGCCCGATGACGAGCCGCCGGGAATGCGTCCGCCATCAACGCCACCAACTTCGCGCTGCCATGGATTGCGCGGCGTGCCGTAATGCGGATTGATGCCGAGGCCGGAATAGGCGAATTCGGTCATGTTGGTGCGGCCGACGATCACGGCGCCCGCAGCGATCAGGCGTTTGACGACGACGGCGCTCTCGGTCGCTGCCGGATAGCCGCGCAAGGCGACCGAGCCGGCCAGCGTGGTTTCACCGGCGACGTCGAACAAATCCTTGATCGACACCGGCAGACCCTCAATCGGTGAGCGCACGATGCCGGCGCTGCGCAGCGTGTCGGAAGCCGTCGCGGCAGCGCGTGCGGAGTCGGCATAGAGACGCGTGAAAACGCGCGCGCCTTCGCCATCGGCGGCAGCGGCGCGTTGCAGTGCGAGCTCAGTCAGTTCAAGCGAGGAGCTGTTGTTGTTGCGCAGCTCTTCGCTTTGTTGATGCAGGCTTGGAATCATGTCTTGATCAGGGAAGAATGAGTCGGAAGAGTGAATCGGAATCAAGCGACTTCGGCGAGGATTTCCGCTTCATACGAATGACGCAATGCGCGTTGACGACGCGGATCGAACAACTCCATCGTGAACGACGTCGCAGGGCGGATGCCGCCGATCGCGCCGACCGTGCCGCAGGTCATACCGCAGCCTTCCGGCAGGATCTGCTTGCCGTCGGTGAAACGAGAGATCAGATCTTGCGGCGTGCGCAGGCTGGCCAGGGTGCCTTCCTGATACAGCACTTCCTTGCCGTCTTCCTTGATCCACGAACGAATTACCAGCTCGTCCCAGTAGTCGGCGACGTCGGCCAGCTTCCATGCGGCAGAGGCGACGGGTTTGACGCAGGCTTGTTTGGAGAAGGCCACGCTGTGTGCTTCGAGTTTGCGGTCGGTGTGATCCGACGCGATGCTGACGTACAGTTCGCCGCCGGCGTTGAAGACGAAAGTTTCCACTTCACCCGATGATTCGCCGCCCAGCACTTGCACTGCCGACGATTGCGTCAGCTGATTGCTCGACACGCGGTAATACAGCGGGACGGCGCTCGGACGCTGGATACCGAGGGCTGCCAGTTCTTCGATGTGATGCTCGATGGCGGCCATGTCGCGACCAGCCCAGCCGGCAATGATCAGCGTATGGATGTCGACGTTCAGCGATGTTGCTTCAGTTTGGAAAGAGAGTTTCATAAGGCCACTTCAGGTACGTGAAAAAGGGTGCGCCGCCGTGCAGAAACAAATAACAGAGGGATGGCGGCGCGGGGAAACAAGGTGCGTAGTGCTACTTGATTCAAAGGGTCAGACTTTTTTGATGAAGACGATCACCAGGAAGCTCGCGGCAAACTCCAACGCAGCGACGAAGTACAGGCCCGACGACAGCGAACCGGTGCTGGTCTTGAGTGCGCCGATCATGTACGGCGCGACGAAGCCTGCCAGGTTGCCGATCGAGTTGATCAGCGCGATGCCGCCAGCTGCTGCCGTGCTCGCCAGGAAGGCGGCAGGGATCGACCAGAACACCGGGAAGGCTGCCAGGATGCCGATTGCCGCCAGTGTCAGTGCGCACAGCGCCATGACTGCGTTGCCCAGCGTCAGGCCGGTCAGGATCAGGCCGACGCTGGCGATCAG
>Ga0105240_10005770_pt1 | contig 18360 bp, 20 predicted proteins | sample KBSC54metaG_FD_80426 | JGI IMG/M metagenome (GOLD analysis project Ga0105240, IMG submission 80426) | Corn rhizosphere microbial communities from Kellogg Biological Station, Michigan, USA - KBS C5-4 metaG | ecosystem: Host-associated > Plants > Roots > Rhizosphere > Soil | place: Michigan, USA...
ATTCATGGATGTCCTTTTAACGCTAAATGTTAACGTACTCGTAACTGTACTGATAGTGGTTTGCTTTCGTCTAATGTTAATAGTGTTCCGGCAAATGGTCGTTGATCTATTACCGTATATTCATCATGTGCATGATTGTTGTATAAAGAATCATATACAATATGCGGCTCTATGTGATAATTCTCCAAAAAATCAATAACGGCCTGCAATGGTACGTGAGTAAAGTCTGGCCAAATGATTGGTTTATTATTTCCGGAGGAAACGTATACAATGAGCCTGTTTTTCTCTAGAGGTTCATTTGGTTGTGGAGATTGTGCAAAGCACATATTTTGCGGGTATGGGTGTGGTACATGATAGATGCGTGGATGGATACCCTCTGTTTGTAGGCGTTGTGTTAACTCATCAAGAACAATACCAGTACAGAGTGGAGCACGTAAAGCGAGAGGTTTTTTTGTTGTTACGATAAACAAAGGTTGATTTTGCTTGATCGTGGTTCCTGCAGCAGGTGTTTGATTAAGAATAATACCTTCTGGTATATCTGCTTCTTCTTTTTGATCAATTAAGCGGAGATTAAGATTGTGTTGTGTAACAAGAGGAAGAATTGCGTGTATTTGTTTACCCACAAGAGCAGGGGTGATGCTTTCTGGTGCGCTGAATAATTTTTGCATTATCAGGTATCCCAGAATAAAGCTGCAAAAAGGCGCTAACCATAGGTAATTTTTATTATGTATATTCATAATCTATTAATGCACTTTGGGGTTTGCAGTAAGCCGGATTTTGTACTCTGAATCTGTGGTGCAACATTTTCAGAGGGACAACCATTTATCTATGCGACATACCCGCGTGTATAAACCGGAATGAACATACCGATACACGCTTTTTTGTCTTGCTTCCAGTAGGGTTTACCCCCTATACATATTGCTATGCATAAGCGTGCGCTCTTACCGCACGTTTTCACCATTGCTATACCCCAACTTACGCTAGGCTCCAGTTGGGGACCCCACAAAAGAAAGATTTCTTTGAGTGGGTGCCCGGTACGGAACAAAGTGTAGTACTGGGTTATTAGCTGTTTTTTTCTGTGGCACTTTCCATGAGCTTACGCTCTCCTATGTTTGACCCCATGCATGCACGGGAGGCTCAATGAAGAGATCTTGGTTATACTCCATAGGTACCGATGTTCATTAGAAGTCCGGACTTTCCTCGTGTAGGTGCAGGCCTTAGATTTAATATCATAGACCATAGCCTACGCGCGATTGTCTTGCATACCCCAAATATTTATTGTCAAAGAGAAACATGTTGTTATAAGTAGTGTACCACTAATTCTCATAATAGTATAGTGGTCTGTTGGCCAAATATGTAAAAAATAGCCTTCAACTGCGTATATTTGAATCATAATCCCCATGAGAGAGAGAACAATAAGGTGGACAGAGGAAGGGTATAGGTTCTTTCTGAAAAAAATACCAAGTATCGAGAGTGGCACAAGAACGGTACAGGCCAGAGCAAGAGAGTTGTAAAAGCAGAAAGACTCAAGGCCGAGTAAAAAAGCAAGAATGGCCAAAAGTGAGTAGCGTGGATTATGTGTTATGAGAAAGCAATAAAGGCATAAAAGAAGGGGAATAATTGATATGCCAATAAAAAAAAATTGCCCTAAGTCAACCAAAAGAAATAGGATTGTAGTTCCGAGGTATAACAGGTTTTGTTTGGTTTCGTTTACGTATAACATGATAATTAATGATAGCTGTTTTGTTATGGGAACGTTAGTTTTTTAAAATCCATATTTTTTTGTTGCGCATACTTATTGTACAAAAAAATAGTATCGATAATCTATTAAAACTATTGCAGAGTACTGATTTTTTTCGTTAAAAATTTAAAGAAAGTTTTTATTGTGATCAAACATATTATCCATCTTCTTTTGATTGTCGGATCTATTTCTTGTGTAGAAATCAAATCAATGGATTACATCGATTCACTGAATTTTGATTTTTTAAGTACGATTCTTCGATGTATTGGTATATTAGAGACTATTAATCCTGTTAATTCAAATATTCCCATGATCAGGAATGGTCAAATCAAGCAAGAGCCAATTATCCAACGCAAAAAGCTTTTACCCTACCTATCGATTGTACACAATGAAGATGGCACCAGTACAGTAAGCTTTGTGTTTGATGAGAGTAGTACCAGAAAGATAGATGTTTGTGGTGAAGGGCAATTATTTCTTCATCAGGATAAGGATCGGATTCAGGGATTAATTGAGATAAGAACAATAACCAAGAATATAAAAGACTTTGGCCTACTTGCTCCCCATAGTTCTGCCGGTAATACCGTTATTATTGATCCCAAAATATCAGGTGATACTGCAAACTATAGTTGCTCTATTTATGCAAAACGTATCCCAGCATTATTTTTAAATGATAAAGTTGGCGCAATATTGGCGACGGATATTATATTAAAACATTTGGTATTCAAGTTGCGAAATGAGGCTCGTGTATTAGAAAGTGATAAACGCATAAAGGTGCAATTGTTACGTGTGTATGCTTTTGATGATACAAAAATCACACTGTTGCAAGGGGTTGCTACATGTCAAGAGCTTCATTTATCTGGCAAAGCGCAATACACATCACAATTAAAAAGTGGTTGGGTGAGTATTGATGCATGTGGCAGAAGTAAAGCTCATATATTTTTCCAGAAGGATTTGAAGTGTCCAGGGAGCGTGGAGGGTGCATTATATGACATCAGTGAGTTGCGATATTCTGGTGCTCCAGCAATAAGTAATTTACAGCGCAGTTCTGCATCTTTGCTTAAGCGCATTGAGAAGTAATGTTATTGACAATGATGCCAATAGTGATATTTTTTGAACAATGTTACGTTGTGTATCATGAATAAAATATGAGGAGATAGCGATGAAACGTATTTTTGCACCCATGCTAATCGTTTTACTGTGCAGTGTAAACTTATCAGCAGGAGATCTTTATCAAGCTTTTAGCAAGCAACTTGTTGGAATTGGTGATCTTATTGAAAGGACTGAAAATGTTCCTGTGGTTAACAAACTCACTAATTTGTTACCGTTTGCAGTTTTAGCTGCAAGTTTAAAAGAGTGCCCAATACAAACATTCATGGTAGTTACCGGTTTACTTGCGTACATTGCGAGTCATAATGAATCGATTCGTTCAAAACTATCCGAATACAGTCGAATGAGCCAGGCATGGTTTCAGGGAAATAAAGCAAGGGGTGTCTACATAGATGATAGTCTCTTTATTTTTGACGGTGAAGATGCAGAAGATTCAGAAGAAGAGAGTCTTATAGAAGATAGTTTACTATTCGGCGAAGATGAAGATGAAAATGAAGATGATATGAGAGCTGCACATTGTCGCCAAAAATTTACCCGTAATTCTTTACTGTAAACATGGTAAGCTCTCAATGTTGTTTTGTGAAAAATTATTTTTATTGTGCGATGCTTTTTTTTGCACATACTCTTTTTGGTTATGGATTGCCCGGTGTTAATCTTGGGTTCACCAATATTCTTGATGGCGGTCCAGTACGACCAAATCCTGGTATATATTGGCAACAATACTTGCAATATTATACTACACAGCGTTTTTTAAATAGTGAGGGAAAACCACTTGGTGGTGGTATTTCCTCACCTCGTTTTAGAACTCTCAATACCATTACTCAGTTTGTATATCAGTGCAAAATGGTATTGCCACTGAAGGGAATGCCGGGTTTTGTGGTTGGTTTGCCTACGGTAATCTATTCAAAAATTAATAGAAATGAATTAGGCATACAAAGTAGTGGTAGTGGTTTTTGCAATCTTGGCTTGGGTATTTATACTCAATGGGGAGCCATAATGCATAAAGGGCGACCGCTCTTTATTCATCGTCTTGAGTTTGATTTTTCAATTCCGATGGGGAAAAATAAGTTGCCAGAAAAGCAGATTAATCCAAGCAACACATTTTTTTATTGCGGACCTCATTGGGCTGCAACATTATTTCTCTCTCATAAGTGGAGCTTGTCTTGGCGTTTGCATTATTTGTGGAATGCACAAAACGAAAAAATTAATTTCCGCGCTGGTGATGCAATGTACTTGAATTATAGTTTGGCATATGAACTGTATCCGCACCTATTTTTTGGAGCAGTTGGATACGCATTAGGACAATTGCACAATAACCGTGCAAATGGTGTAACAATCAAGAATAGCAAAGAGCGTGTGTTTGGTGCAGGTCCTGGTGTTGCATATTTCTTTTCAACAGATATTGTCTTCTTTAGTTACCTCTATCTTGAAGGCGGAGCAAGAAACCGTCCACAAGGTACAAGCTTTATTTCTCGCGTTGTAATGCATTTCTAATCATGAAAGGTATTTTATGAAGCATCAGTGCGCAATGATCGCTTTATTTTTTACGGTATCAATAGTTGAGGCTGCAAGTAAGCACGATCATCCAAGTAAATATTACGCTGCATGCAGAGAAATTGATAGAGCTGATGCAGGGCGTGTAAGAGATATCACCCGACAGATGAGGCTTATGTACGATAATGATCTTATTCACAGCATCAGGTGTGATTTGGGATTATTTCGGCAACAAGCCGAAGAAAAAAGAGAATGTATTTTGCAAGAATTCAAAAATTATTATGAAATAAGCGACGATCATTGGAAAGGGATACGGTTTAAGCTGTTTGATATACATAATACGAAGTACAAAAATAGATCACAATTTTGTGCAAATATTGCCAGCGATACAAATGTTCCTACAAGCGCAACTTTCTTAATTCAAAAAGAGTTGGTTTCTCGTGGTATTAATACAAGTCGAGTAGATCTTTCATCGGTAATAAGCGGTTCTCTTGTGTGTGACGTGATGGTTGGCAGTAAAAGAGATCTAATAGCTATCAATCCAAACACTTGGGATCAACAGTCTTTGCAGGAGAAGCAATGGATGAGTCTGTATGCTGTTGGAGCGATTGAAGAAGAACTGTCTCTTTTACCTCTATTGCTGAAACAGTGCTGGCATAATATAAAGCCAGCAAAGCGGAAGAATTTTACAGGGGTACTAAAGCTCATCGAGATGACGAAGATAGTGAATATGTATTTTCTGTGTTTAAGGAGCAAAGAGGCGGCATTTCTAGTGAAAAAATATGCTCATAGTATAGCTATCTCCTGTTTTACTGTAGATGATTATCGCTTTATTAGCTCAGTTGATTGGCGTTGGCAAGTATGTTGTGCTGTGCCGCATTACGTTCGCCCGTGTTGGTGGTTGGTAAAACAAAAGAAGATACTTGACGCTTCTGATCAAAGTTCATTTGAAGAGTCGCATAGTTCTAGCCACACTGATTCTACATCTGAGGAATCAGAAAGTGAAAGCGGTTCTGGTGAGCAAGAATCAAGCAAGTTGGATGATTATGTAGAGATGATTGATTGAGGAAAATCCCTGTTTTTTGCTTATTTTTAGGCTAATCTCCTTGTAAATTCTAAAATGAATGTGAAAAACATAAGGAATTTTGTCATTTTTTACTAAATATTGATATTGCAAGTTGAAATTATGTATCCTAAATAAAGGCAGATAAAGAGTCATATAATTTTAGGAGAATCGTATGTTTAGTAAAAAAAGTATAATAGTCGTTTTTGCTATTGCGCAGATAGCGCTTTCATCCTTTGCGATGGATCAAGGTGGCTTAAAAGATTTGTATCAACAATTATTGAAGATTCAGGGGCGTAATGATCCTGCTGAGAGTATGCGAACATATACACTAGAATGCTATTCAAACGAGGCATATTTCAATCGGTTACTCCAGAATGCTCATCACACAGGTTTAATAGAGCAATATCAAAAGATCTTATCAACGGAAGAAGGCTCTAATATTGTTTTGCGCATGATCAGGCCACGGTGCTTGAGACTTGCTGCATATATGCAGAATCACTATGGTGGAGGAAATGTTTTTGCATATGATGGTGGTGGAAGCGAAAAGGGCGCTGTAATTGGTCAGTATATGAATGCGGACAATAAGAATCTTACTATTACGAAATATAGCTTTTTAAATGGGTTGCTTGATCAAATTGACCGGGCAGCAGAAAAGCTTCAAGGAAATCAATATTTTCAGCGCATTAAACAAGAGCTCAGAACAAATCTTTTAGCAGCAATAGCAGATTCACAGGTAGCAATGGTAATTAAGAATTCACCTCCAGCAATGTTCGAGTCTCATTTGAAAATAATCAGAGAGTTCGGTGATGCTTTAATTCAAGCCGGTGATATGAAAGAGCTAGAAAATCTTAATAATACTTTACAAAAAGTGATTAATGACTTCCAGTAATGCTTAATCTAACCAAGGATTGTTTTAGTTATTATTTTGTTTTTCATGATTAATGAGCCATTGTTTACGCTCAATGCCGCCAGCATAGCCACACAAATCACCATTTGTTTTGATAATGCGGTGGCAGGGTACAACAATGGCTATTTTATTAACGCTATTAGCATGAGCAACAGCTCGGCAAGCGTTTTTATCGCCAATAATTGCCGCTTCTTGTGCGTAACTATAGGTATTACCATACGGAACTGTTTGTAATGCAGCCCATGCTTTGTGCTGAAATGGTGTTCCTAAAAATTGCACAGGTACGCTAAAGTTTTTTAATTTCCCCGCAAAGTATAATCCAAGTTCGTGTTCAACCAAATCGAGTGTATTGTTTTTTCCGGGAACAATCGTTGCGTTTGCTTTGATTTGTAGTTGTTGTATTTGCGTATCAATGTTTTTTCTGTTGCTGAATTCTAAAAGATACAATGCATTTTCGTCTGCAATTGCAATCATATCACCCAGTACGGTGTTTATGTGAAAAGATTTGAGAAATGTTTGAGTTATATGATTTTTTTTCTTGTTCATTGTGATATCCTGGGATTCAATTATATCTATAAAAAATATAACAAATGTTTATGCGTATAACAAAATGTTGTAAAGAATGTTGATTTGATCTGCTTTTTCCTAGCAATAAGGTGCAATCTGATAATATATCATGCAATCGTCCATGAAAACATTATGCTGAAAGAGTTAATTCTATGAATTGTATATATTACGTCACATTATTGAGTTGTTTAGTTATCACAGGATTATCTTTTGCTATGGATGTTCTTGAAGAATCTCAACCACAGCCTCTTAAATTATCTTTAATCTCTAAAATAAATGACGGAAAATTTATTAGTGATCATCAAATGATTTTGTCTGGAAGTGGTAACAAATTTACTGGTTTGGTTTCATATAATATCGAAACTAAAAAAGCAGAAAAGGTGAGGGCATTAGCGAATGAGGCACTCTCAATTGCAGTTCTTAGTTCGGGCCCCCATCGAAGAGTAACCTTCTGGGGTTACAAGGAATGTGGTGAAATATGCTTAGAAACAAAAGAAGCGCGTTTAGTTGATTGCTATATGGCTAGTAATAGATCTGTGGCATATGGTCGAAGTGGTAGATTGTTTTTGTATAATACAGGAGACCCTATAACAACAGCTAAGAATGAAACGTATATCAATGATGGCACAGTGCTTTTTTTATTTAACCGTTCGAAAAGAAGAAAAGTGGATTTTTTTAATCCAATGGAAAATATAGAGTGCCATAGGCTTGAGTGCAAAAGGGATCCATTGCGAGCTGGGACTATAGCATCTCGTCCAATGATCGACGATGAAATCGCTTATACGAGTCATATGGACGGGGTATCGATAGTTGATATCAAAGATAAGCATGTTGAGGAAAAGAGTTATATACCAGTAGATAGCTCTTTTGGATATGTATCAGGACCACTGAGATATAGCGATTATGGTTCCTATCTTGCAATCGGAGTAGGTGAAGCAACAGATCATTCTTTTCTTATATATGATTTTGAAAAAAAAGAATTAATAGAGACTCGTCGTAATGTCTTAGATGCTGTTTTTTATCCGAATGTTTTAGATGGTGTTTTTTATCCGCATGGTTCCATTATAACGCTATTACAAGGAGATTTTAAAGTTATTTTTTTTAACTTTAAAACACAAGAGATCATTGCTTCTATCAACGATTTTAGTCATTCTATTACAGAGAAAAAAGATTGCAATTTATCAATTGAGCTTTCTCCTGATGGAAAAAATATCGTTCTTTTTGTTAAGGCTAAAGAAGGAATATCTAATGCTTTCGTAATACCTGTACCCGTAGTTGTGTATGCTTATAACAAAGCTAATCAAGAGAAAAGATAACATACAATTAATATGACAAGCTATAGTATCTCACAGTTTATTTTTACAGTGATGGTTATTATGAGCGCCTTCTTTTGTGGCGCTCTCTTTTTTGTGGTCCAAAATCATACAGTCGATTTTTCTATTTTATCCCATTACAATGCAGGGCAACCATCATTGTTGTTAGATGATGAAGGCAATGTGTGGGGCAAATTTCAGTTGGATCGGCGAGATCCTGTTGATGGAGCACGTTTACCACAGCATTTGATCAATGCATTTATTGCAGCGGAAGATTGGGATTTTTTTAGGCATAATGGAATTTCGTGGAAAGGCATTGTGCGGTCAATTGCAGTCAATATTTATCATGGACGTAAAGCACAAGGTGCGAGTACTATTACTCAGCAATTAGTTAAGTTATTATTTTTTGATTCACAAAAAACATTCACGAGAAAAATTAAAGAACAGCTTTATGCAGTCGTTGTTGAGCGTCAGTTAACCAAAGAACAAATTTTACACACCTATCTTAACCATGTCTGTTTTGGTTGTGGTATTTATGGAGTTGAAGCGGCGAGTCAGCGATTTTGGGCTAAGCATGCACATGAAATTTCAATGGATCAAGCAGCAACGCTTGCGGGAATTATTCGCTCTCCTGCACGCTATTGTCCTTTGGTGTATCCACTTTCAGCCCAAAAACGGCGCGATGTTATTTTGGGAAAAATGAAGCATCTTGGTTTTATTTCTGATCAGGAATATGAAGATGCCTTATTATTGCCTGTTCAAATACAAGACAAACATTCTGATACATTCGCACCGCATATCAAAGAAATGTTGCGTATGCAGTTGGAGAATGTTGTGGGTAAAACTGCATTGTATTCATCAGGCTTACAGATTCAAACAACAGTGAACAAAAAGATACAAGAGGCTGCTCAAGATGCATTCAAGATAGAAATGGTAAAATTACGCCAAGAATTTGGCGATGAAATTGATGGTGGTATGATTGTGCTTGATCGTAAAACAGGAGAAATCAAAGCGCTAGTTGGTGGTTTTGATTTTGCCGCATCAAAATTTAACCGAGCAACACAAGCACGTAGGCAAATTGGATCAACATTAAAACCACTCATTTACGCTTGCGCGATAGAAAATGGCATGACATTCGCCGATACAGAAATAGATGAACCAACTGAGTGGTTGCAAAATAATACCGTATGGGCGCCGAAAAACTATAACAAAAAGTTTAATGGTCAGATTACCTTAGCATACGCATTGTCCCATTCAAATAACATTGTAGCTATCAAAACATTGTTGCAAGTTGGTGCTCAATCAGTGATTAACCTTGCAAAAAAATGTCGCATTAAAACTAATTTTCATACCTATCCTTCATTGGCCCTTGGTTGTGTTGATACAACGCTGTGTGAAGCTGCAGGTATGTTCAATGTGTTTGCCAATGATGGTGTGTATGTTGAGCCACATGGGATAGGATGGATAAAAGATAGGTGGGGTGCTCGAATATATAAAACAGTTGTTGATACAGAGCGAGTGATAGATAGTGCTGTTGTTGGACAAGTAAAAGCAGTTTTGTGTTTAGGCCTTGAACGAGTAAAACTTATGTATGGTCCAAAAAATTGGATTACATCAGAAGCAATGAGTAAAACGGGAACAACGAATGATTCTCGTACGTGTTGGTTTATTGGCTCAACGCCAACACTTACAACGGCAGTCTATGTTGGGTTTGATGACAATCGTTCGATGGGAAACAATGTGTATCCAATTCGAACGGCATTTCCTATTTGGCTTGCATTTAATCGCACAATTGAATCTTCTGAAAAGAGGTTTTCATATGATCCTGTTCTGCAAAAAACAGTTATTGATGAGCGTACGGGATTGCCTTCTCAGCTTGGCAAAAAGGGCGCTATTTCTATTTTGGTTTAGTTTATCTTATCAAACAATATGGCGGATAATAAGTACGCCATTTTATTGTTTTTGTTATATCAACTTCAGAGAGCAACGTTGAAGATACCATTTTTGATAATGGTTTAAAGACTGCTTTTTCTGCAAATGACATTTGCATATATATCGAATCATCTGCAATATTGAACAATTCTTTGAGTTTATCATATGCCTGATTTATGCGGTTCTGGTCTCTACTCAAAATATCTGCAGCAAGTGCTTCAATTTTTTCACGAGAATCGTGCTGATTTGATGGGTATTGTAATAAAACATCAAATACAAAATAGTTTCTACTGTTATCAACGATATATTTTTCACATTCAACTTCAAATGGCTGCATACCATTACGCATAAGTATAGCAAAAGACGCTGGGTTTTTTACATTGACGCACGCAATCATTTTTTGTAAGGGTACAGGTTGTTCTTCAAAGAAAGAGATAAGCTGATCAAAGTCTGGGTTTTCCTTTTTACCTTCATCTTTCCATTTTTCTATAAACATTGCTTTATCAATATTGGTTTTAAAGGCAAGCGTGGGTGAAGTAATTGACGTTGCAATAAATGCAGTGAATGCTTTAATAACTTCTTGTCCAAATTTACAACTACGTATTTCTGGTCGCAGGGCATATCCAAAAGACATGCATCCAGGAGAATCATTTGTTTTTGTACAAATAATGCCAATCAATTCTTGATCAGTTTTGCGTAGAATAGCAAACCCCAGGTCTGGAAAAATAATAGTATTGTTGTGCAGTGATAAGAGTTTTTTTCGAAGTTCTAACCAATTTTTATCGCGCAGGCACAATTGATCAAGGCTTTCAAAATGTTGATTCCGACGAAATTCTGATGGCGCGGTATCTTCTTGTTCTATTTTTTCCCATGTGCAGGTGTGTTCAAGTGTCCATGGTAGCAAGATGGTACGTTCTGTTTCTATCTGTTGGGCTGAACACGTTGTTATGAAAATAAAAAATAAAAGAGACGCAATCATTCGCATACTAATTCCCCATTGTTTTACCTGGGAATGTTAAATATTCTCCATAAATTTAGTATACATATGGTGGCAGATGCAATAATTGTTTTGGATATACGAGGATGTAGTGAAGCAGAATATACTATTGAGTCTTTTTATATGGACAAGTTTGTTGCATGCAGATGGAGCAGGAGGTATAAGAACTACCATATTAGCATTATCAGCCGCTTGTCCTCCAGCAGGAGCAATAGTTGTTGTTGCAGAAGTAGTTGCTTTTGGAGTTGCTGGTGTTGGCATGTATTGTGCTCATCAAAAATTAGAAAAAAATAAAAAATTTGATGGGTGTTTTTCGCAAGACGATGTGCTCAAACAATCCAAAGTACTGCCTTGTTATCCAGAAGATATTCCTTATAGTCGTGACTTGTCTTCACCTCCGGGTTGTCTTATTACCGTAGAAAAACCAAGAACAATAGAAACAGTGGCTCATGAAAAACCAGAGGGCATGAATGATGCATGTGCTTTTCCGATAGAAGTAGTGCGTGATTCCACTATGCATCGTTATGAGCAAAATAAAGATGATAGTGGTGAGAAAAAACAATATAATGGGCCTTGGTATAACCGCACTGAAGATTGGATTAATGAGCATCCATTTGGGCAGAAGATAAAAAAATCATTGGAGCGTTCGCAATATACTAACCAAGGCAAACGTGCTTTTAGGGTGATTAAAAATATAGAAAATTGCGATGGATTAAAAAAAGGTGATTATGTGGTTGTTGATGCTATGCATAAAGATCATCTTGAAGTATTTGATAAACGAGGTAGGTGGGTGCGTGTTGCAAATTTTGATGGAACTAAAAATGGTGATAAGACTCGCCAGGGCGAAAAGGAATCTCGTGGGCCTTTGGAAGAATAAATTATGTATTTTGAAAGATTAATATGTCAAAAAAATTATATTGTTGCGGTGCTTTAGATTATCAGGTGGAAAGTAAGGCTTGTCCTGTTGAATATAGTAAACAATGGCGAGAGTATAGTATTCGCGATTTTAATTCAACATCACGATCGCTCTTGATGTTTTGTCCAAATTGTGGAACCAGATTGCCATTGTCGTTACGAGATGAATGGTTCGATATATTAGAACATGAATACGGATTAGATGATCCAATGGAAGATGACAAAAAGAAAGTTCCTAAAGAATTTCTTAATGATGAATGGTGGAAAAGTCGTGATTTACAAAGTGATAAGAATGAAAATATTAATCTTACTTGTTCTTTAGATCGACCGGTAAGATTGCTATTTTAAAGTTGAGTTGGTTGAATAGGTATAAATATGGACGATCGAAGTTGGCTTGATAAAATACGTGAAGAAGTTGAACAAGCAAGACGCGATTATAAAGGACCTCATTGTTGTCTGACTATGGATCGTGGATTGGTCAGTGACACAAAAATTTTCGTATATAGTTCAGAATTTCGAGAATATGGAGTAAAAATACCGAAATCAACTGCTTACATAGGAATAGATTATTGTATGTTCTGTGGGAAAAAGCTACCTGTGTCTTTACGTCATGAATGGTTTGATATATTAGAAGAAGAATATGGATTAGAAAGCCCTATGGAAGAGGATAAAAAGAAAGTCCTAAAGAATTTTTGACTGAAGAGTGGTGGAAAAAACGTGGTTTATAAATTTAGAAAAATGCCTGATTAGTCAGGCGTTTTTTAATAATTCGGTAATTTTGTGAAATAAAGCCTCATAACTTTGTTCTACATCGCTTTGAGCAACAGTATAAAAGAGTTCCGGATATTCATGCGCCATTGCCCGTGCATTATCCACTTGGTGTGTTGTTGTATTTGTCTCGAGCGGGATGATGACGCATTGTTTATTGAAAAATTTAATTTCAAATAACGTTCCTGCTCCTGCTCGGCAGATAATTAGGTCCGCTGCGCAGTACATCAATGCAAGATCAGGATAGTAGCTAAATACATGAGCGGTAATATTTTTTGATGTGTAAAGACTATTCCAATCAGTTGCATCAAGAGATCCTGTCTGGTGAATAATTTGAACAATATCAGATGTGCATGAAGAATCATCAATCCACTGCTTTATGCACTGGTTCAAAAACAGTGAGCCTTGCGATCCACCAAGCACTAAAACAGTTTTTTTATTTGGTGATAACCCCAAAGCTGTTTGCGCAGTTACCTTATCAATTATGTTGTCTGCATTGTTATATTTTACCGGATATGGCGCAACAGAGCATTTGTCTGCAGGGAAATATTTTTGAGAGCTCGCAAAACAAGTGACAACTGAGGTTGCAAGTGGGGTAAGAAATTGTATTGCTTTGCCCGGTACTGCATCGAGTGAATATAAAACAATTGGTATGCGTAGGATAAATCCGGCAATGCAGGTCGGGATTGCAACAATTCCGCCTGTAGTGATAATTTTTTCTGGTTTATGTTTACACAAATAAAAAAAACTGACAAAAAAAGAACACATTGCATGCCACATGGTCCCAAAAAAAGATTGTGCACGAGTGGACAATGAAAGCATTACGTGGTGAGTAACAGCCTTGTTTTGAGATAAGATAGTTTTATCCAGCGGGGTATTTGCCGAAAAAAATAGAATATCAGATTGTTCTTTTTGTGCGATTGTTAAACAGGGGATGATGTGGCCGCCTGATTTTCCCGTAACGCAACAGATTTTAGCCCTACCTACACTATCGTTTTGGTTGGGCGCCCATATAAAACGGGGGAAAAACAAATTAAAAACGAATGCAAAAATTACAAAACTAACTATGGAGAATGTAATGAGGGTAGCTATATTCATGTTTGTGCTAACAACAGCTGCATCTTGTGCAGCGCTTTTTTTTCGTGATTATTTTTAACCAAATGTTGAGCTTTTTTAGTAAAGGTATCAGCATTTTCTCTATTGTTCAATGCATAATGTACTTTTGCCAGATGCAGTAGCATGGTGCCATTTTCGTGCAATGCAAGTTGTTCCAGGATCTGCTGAGCTTGCTCATATTTTTTTTCTTTGTACAAAATAAGTGCGTGCGTATCCAGGAAGTATGGATTAGTAGCGCTGTGTGCTAACGCTTTTTCAATGAATGCAAGCGCTTTCTTGGTATCTTTTCCTTTTGTTGCCCAGTAATATGCAAGGGTATTATTGACATGTGGGCAGTTACCATTCAAAGCATGTGCTTGTTCCAGGTTTGTTTTCATCAATTGATAATTGTTTTGATCGTAATGTAATAAAGCGAGCTGATACAAAACTTTTGCTTTGAGTGAGTTTTCTGTTGTGCTGGAAGCCGCTTTTTCAAGACAGGCAATTGCTAGATCATTTTGTGCATTACGCATATAATTTTCGGCGCAATACAGATTACACCACAGATTATCAGGATGTTTGGTCAGAACGGTAGAAAATGTTTCAGCAATCTGTATTCGTGGCATACCGTTATATGCAAGCAGCGATAATGCTTTTGGCCATAAAACGTTCTCTAAGTCTTGTGTCATGTATATAGCAAGTGTGGATGAGATTTCAGTAAAGTTTTTTATGGCACATAATACTTGTATTTTAAAAAGCTTATATTCATCGTTTGTTGGTTGTTCTGCTATGCAGCGGTTAACAACCAATAACGCCTGTTGCGGTTGATTGTTTTTAAATAGAATGAGTGCATTATCAATAGTTGCAGATTGGGATAGTAACGTTTGCTTGTTATCTTCTAGAGCTTTGTATTTCAGCATCAGTGTAAATAGATGTTTTTCTACTTGGCTGTTACTGCCGGCAAGCTCCAAGAATGTAGCATATCCTGAAAGTGCTTCTTTAATTTTGCCTTCTTTCTCATGCAGAGATGCATATAAAAGCCAACCTTTATCAAAGGCAGGATGCATTTCTAAGCACAATTGTATGCTTTGCAGTGCTTGTGGCAATTGATTCAATTGTATGTGTACATGGCATTGGAGAAAATAAAAAACAAAATTATTTGGTCTGCGTGGAGTATTATTAAGGAAAGCATTGATAGTCAATAGTGCATTTTCTGCTTCTTGTCTTTTTATATATGTTTGCGCAGCTTGTAGTGTGATTTCTGGATGTGTTTTAAATGTTTGGCTGAGCGTAATAAGAAGATTATCTGCTTTTTGAGATTGGTTTGTGTGTTGCAAAGCATTAACAAAAATAAGTTGAACATCAGGGTTTTGTGCAAACTTTTCAGATAAAGATGGCATAAGTTGTATAATTTGTTTGTATTGCTTTGTATCGGCAAGAAAGCTCAGGTAACCATTGTAGGTGTAAATAGAATTTTTCGATGAAAAAAGGTTTTTATACCAATTGTTGGCGAGCCCAAGATTGCCTGCAAAGTGATTATAGTTTGCCCAGAAATAGGAATGAAATGTTGTGGTATCATTAGCAACAGAATGTGCTATTGATGTGAATGCTATGCATAAAAAAAAACTATTTTTCTTCATTCTTTTACTACTCCTGGTAGCACCTAATGCGAAATGCTTTGAGTACTTCTCGTAGGGTAGGGTCTGCTATTTGTGCAAGGGTGCGTTCATCTTCTTTGGTTAAGATAACTTCTTTTTTCTTTTTTGTGACGATTGGTGCAGTAGAATCTTTTTTGCTTTTTTTTGCACCAATTTGTTTGAAGCGTATCTCTTTGATGTACGGTTGGTCTAGCTTTTCGTTGATTGTTTTAATAAGCAATGGTGATAAAAGGTATAACTCTTGCATCCAGCACGAATGAAAAACTCCAAGAATAATTACATCATCATAGATCTTTTCCAGACATACTTTGCTGTGTAAAGATCCAATTATGTCTCGCCAGCGAAACAAAAGATCAGTTTTCCAGTTGTTTTTTGGATTGATAAGTGTTTGCAAAAGTTCTTTTAAATCAGCTGCCATACAAAGTATATTTCGTATTTTAAGAAATGGTCATTGAAAGTATAATAACACAACAGGTTGAATTTGTTGATTTTTCAGCAAAGAACTTTTACCATTATGCTAAAATTTGATCAAAACATGATCGCTAAGGGAGGAATCATGAAACGTTATTGCAAGATTATATTGATGTGTTTGCAGGCAACAGTATTGTTTGGAGCACAGTTGGAAGCTCCCACAAAACAGGGAAGACGAAGAAGTCCTGTCCGCCCGCCAGAAAAAACACAGACAACTTCTGACCGTAGTGTTCCTATAAAGCTGACACAATCATCCGAAATTGCTATATCTCTGACAAAATCAGGTGAAATGCGTCTGCAATCACAGGCGAAAAGTCCATCTCAGGCTATCACTCCCGGAGATTATTTTTTCTGGGCTAGCGATCAAGGGTGTTCTCCAAGTTTCCGCGATTAAGAAAAAACAGTGTTCAATTGGTTGATAAAATTGCAAAAAATGGCGTTGTCTGCAAATACAGATTGCGCCAAAATGTTACACTACTGCCCGGCATTGGTGGTTGTAACTGAGCTTTTTGCAGTTGCATGATTAATTGGATGCTGTTTTCATTCTTGCTTTCGTGGTATTGGGAAAACCAATAGTTCAAAATTTGATCAAGCAGCTCCATACTTTCGCGTTCATTAATTGTTGTGGCATCAAGAATTTTAGAGAATTCGTTGCTCGCAACAATTTTTTTTGTAAAAACTTCAAATAATGGATGAGTTATTTCAGCAGATTGTGGCATATCTAATGTGTAAACAACACATCGTGAACGAATTGTTGGTACTACTTGCTCTGCCCGTTCAGCAAGTAAAATAAAATGATAGCCACGTGCAGGTTCTTCCATTGGTTTTAGTAATTTGTTAGCGCAAGCTGCTGTTAAAAAGTCTGCTTTTTGGATAATAAAAAAGAAAAGATCATCTGCTTGCAATTGCAGTGAAAGTGTTGCAAAAAGATCTTCAAATTGATCAATGGTGTAATTTTTTTCCGGATACAGCCACATAATTGCATGGTGCTGTCTTTCTCTAATCTGCATGCAATGAGTACATGTATTGCACCCATCTTTTTTACACAACATCTTTTGTAAAAATTGTTCCACCGCGTTAACTGCGTGATCATGCTGACCAACAAATAATTGAGCAGGTGGAAGCGTTTGTGCTGAATGTGTTAAGAAAGAGTACTCTTGATTTTTATCCATTTCTCTCTCGTAGCTCACGATATTGTTGTTCGGCTTTTACAGGATCAAAGTTCTTTACTCTCTCATCACAACCAGAATAGCGAATGCCGCAAAATTCAATGTTAAGTTCTTCGAGCGCTTTTTCAACGGCAAGTAGATATTTCATTTTATCATCAACAAAAACTACTTTTTTAGGGTAATAATTCATGATATTAAAAAAGCAGTTAAGAGCTTTTCCTTTATCATTGTTACCAGCGAATAAAATACCTTGTTTATAAAAGCATGGATGTTGCATAGGCAATACAAGATCTTGTGGATTAATATTTGGAGTAGGGAAGGTAATATTGATATTTTCAAGCTGTTCCAATGTTCTTTCTGCAATAAAGAGGTTACGTGCAGAAAGTGCCATTGCCACAATATTATTATGAGTAAGATGTTCGATTAAATCTTGTATAATAGTTTCTGTTGGTTGGAGAGGAACATTAAATTGTGCATAAAAATATGCCGGGAGTACATAATAAACTGAGGATGTTGGATCGTAACCCATTGCTAGTCTTTGATTAACCAAATGACAGAACCATTCATCGCTGCCCAGTTCTTCTATTGGGTGTGCAATGGTATTATCTATATCAAAAATAACAAGTGTATTGGGACTATCAATGTAATCAAGTACGGCTGAAAGTTTATTGCTTTCAATGATAAGAGCATAGCTTGTGATAGTTGTGCATAGGAGTAGATAGAGCGCTAGGCTCTTTTTTTTTGCAGAGAAAATTGATTTAAATGTATTTTTTTTTATGAAGCGAGTTTGTTTGTTTCTATCCATTGTTTGATAGCTTCGCACACTTGAATGTTGAGGTTTTCAGCTTGATCAGTTCCATCTACTATGATAACATTTGTGCGATTTTTATAAAGTTCTTCAAATCCATCAGCAACTTTATGGAGAAAGTCTGTGCGTTGTTCGTACGCGGATAAAGCACCCCGTTTGTTACAGCGTTCAAGAGCTGTTTTGACAGGAATGCGTACAAAGATTGTAAGATCAGGGGCAACATTGTCCATTGCCCAGCAGTTAATATCTCGTATTGCATCTAGAGGCAATCCTTCACCGTACCCTTGATATGCAAGTGACGAATCCGCCAGACGATCGGAAATTATTAGTTTTTTTTGTGCAAGAGAAGGAA
>Ga0105240_10005772_pt1 | contig 18356 bp, 16 predicted proteins | sample KBSC54metaG_FD_80426 | JGI IMG/M metagenome (GOLD analysis project Ga0105240, IMG submission 80426) | Corn rhizosphere microbial communities from Kellogg Biological Station, Michigan, USA - KBS C5-4 metaG | ecosystem: Host-associated > Plants > Roots > Rhizosphere > Soil | place: Michigan, USA...
CTGGGCCCTGTGCATCACCCAAGGGCCGACGCAATACATGTTCAGCGGCGACGGCAACGGCAATCTCTACAAGATGGACATGACCGGCAAGGTGCTGGGCATGACCATCACCGGCCAGGATCATGGCTCGGAAGACACGGGCGATTTGATCCATTCGCTGGATTGCCGCAGCCCGAATCTGGTCTATATCGGCTCGGCGTCGATGTATGACGTACAGAAGCTGACGCTGAAATAAACGAGACGCCCTTCATGCTGAGCTTGTCGAAGCATGAGGGCCTAACATCAAGCGCTCCCGGGAAACCGGGAGCGCTTTTTGTTTGGCGGATGAAAGAATAGAGGTACCGTAGCTGTTAACGCTGCCCGATGGCGGCCCCAGAGCAGAAAACAGCAAGGGCGCACGCATGCATCGCATCTTCTTCGCCGCCGCTGGATTTTATCTGCTGACCTTGGCGGTGGCGGCGCAGACGTCTCCGGGGGCACCACCCGGCATGCCAGGCGCCGCCGGATTGCCGCCGGGGGAGGGGCGCGATGCCACGATACGGGTCTGCGGCAAATGCCATGACGCCGGCATCTTCGCGAACCAGGCGCTAGACGCCGAAGGCTGGAAGCCAGTGGTGGACGAGATGGCCAAAATGTCCGACGGCACCGACGATGACTTTGCCGCCATCACCAGATATCTGACCAAAGCATTTCCGGCGAAATAGGCCCGTCCGTCACGTTGCAGTGCGATGCGCGAAGGCACCAGCGCGTAGGCGCGAACCGGAGCGCCAAAGTCATCTGGCATGGCGCTGCGCCCAACGCGGCGGTATGATGTTCCGGTTCGCATAAAGGACCGCGAAGCCGTCTAAGACGGCTGCAGCGGAGCGTCCTGATGCGTGCTTCCAGGAAAAACTCGCAAAAGCGCGGCCGGTGATCAACCGGCGCGATTATGTCTGCAACCGTCCATCACAGGAGTAAGATGATGCGTTGCGCGGGCGACCGCAACGCATAAGGAGCGCACCGCATAAGGGAGAAAGACATGAACAAGATCTATACGATTTCGACCCTTCTCGCTGTCATTCTCGCCATCGTCAGTCCTTTCGTGAACATACCGTACTCGGCCGCCGGATTGCTGATCCTGGGCGGCATCGGCGCGATCAACAATCCGCCGGATCTGCGGCTCAGGATCTACGCGGCGACCGTCATACTCATTCTGGGCGGAAAATCGCTGACCAATATACCCGTGGTGGGCGACCCACTCGCGGCCATATTCGTAGGCGTGGCGCTTGCGTTGACGGGCGCTTCGATCGTCGGCGTCAGCCTCGGGATTTTTCAACTGCTCAAGACGAATTTGTCCAAATGATGCGATAGGAACAGGCCGCCGCACGCTTACCGTTGATTGACATCAAGCGCTCCCGGTTCCCGGGGGCGCTTTCGTTTTGGGAACTCCCTTGCGCGAGCACGCCCCTCGACGCCACGTCGGAACCCTTTCATTTGCTGGTTGTTTGGTATCCATCGCATTAGCCAGGTGGAGACCTTACATGGCGACAATTATCGAAAAAGATGGCGGCAGCGGCGGCGGGGGAAACATCCTTTTGGCGTTCATTCTCGGCATCGTGATTCTGGCGGTGGCCGCGGTCGGCTTCTTCATGTGGGACAGCTACAAGAGCGGCGGCGCGCCCAAATCGGTCACCGTCACCGAGCATAAGTAAGGAGCATCAAGATGGGTGACCGGATTATCGTCACAGACGACGAGCCTAAGCCTGCGCCGGAAGTCGTGGTCGTCAAGCCCGAAGCGAAGCCGAAGGTGGAAAAGGTCGTCACGGAGAAAACGACCGTGGTCGAAAAGAAAGCAGAATAGGCAGCCGCCGGATTTATCCGATCAGTCCTGCTGCGCGTTGACAATCAAGAGCCGCAGCTGGCGTTGAACCGAGCTGCCCGTGATCGCGCGCAATTCCCAATAGGAATATCCTTGCTTGTGCAATTCCTCGCGAATCTGGGAAATCGACAAATAGCGTCCTGACTTCGCCAGTTCGAAGGCACGCTGAATAATGTCTTCCATTCCTCCGACCGAGGGTACCAATGCCGCTTCGCGGCTATCGTCGCGCAGACGAGGGTGCGATTCAAAACCAGACCGGATTGATGGTTAAAAGCGCAGCGATCGCCATTCCATCTTCCCTATCGGCATCCGCTTTGGGCGCAAACTGGACGTCGATCGTGCGAAATCAACAAGATCGCCAAGGTCTGCATATCCGGACCAATCGTTCGGGCTGATAATCGCACATCGAAAATCGGTCTGCGCTAATGTGAATAATTGAGTGCGATCGCCGGTGTAACGGAGGCGCGGGAATTGTGGACCGGCGCGAAAACACGCACCCCGACAATCACGCCAATATGGGGTGACCAGCTATATTCGATTGCAGGCGCGTAGCCGACAATGTCGCTATTGCCCGAATCGAGCCGGGTCGGTTGCGCGCCCTGCACACCGGCGGTCACGGTCGGGTCATTGTGGATATAAACCAGATCGCTCGCCAGCACCCATCGTTGCGTCAGGCTATATTCGAAGCTGGTCTGAACCGAGACTTGGGTGCCCGGTGTAGCATGACCGAGAAAGTCCTTGGATGTACCGTAGACGCTCGCGCCTTTAACCGGAAGGCCGGGGGCGGATGTTCCAGAAACGTCCAGGCGTGTGCGCAACAACCGGCCGGCTGGCATTTGCCACAGCATCTGAGAATAGATGGCCAAAGTTGTGGAATAGCCGCCAGTCCCAAAGCCGTCGCTGGCGCGGTCCAGCCGGTCATATTTCCCGGTCGGAAGGGTCTGAAGAACGGCCAGCGCGATGTCGGGCATGGTGCGCTCTTTGTCCATTGCCAGCAGCGAGTATTGCGCCCGCAAGGTGAGGTCGCCTGTATGCGGCCCAGAACTGTCGGGGCCGTTCTTAACGCTGCTCCAGGCGAAATCGGGCGCGATTCCGACCGTCCATTTGTCGGTCAATCCGTAGAGAAAATAAGTGAAGGAGTGAATTGTATCGCTGTTCTTTCCCGAAACGTCGAACAAATAGGGTTCGATCAACAAATGACCCTGCGGGAGATTGTGCGCGGAATAGGTAGCCAACGGCCCCGTCCACCAAGCATCATCAGGTGATTGCCGCACTTCACCGGCTATCGCGGCAAATCCGAACAGACAAAGCATCGGCGTCAATGCAAGAAGGTGCAGTGATTGCAGGGGCATCTTAAATTTCCTAAGATTTGCTTGGACATCGCACGCGGCGCAGTGCCATCAAAACGCGCTTTGCTTGTCACCATCACAAGAGAAACTCGTCATGCGGCCTTCTCTGGAATCTCTGCGCGTTTTGGAGACCTGTATCTCGGCCGGCAGCTTTGCCCGTGCCGCTGAACGGCTCTTTCTCACACCGGCGGCGGTCAGCTTGCGCATTCGCACACTGGAGGCCGAACTCAATCAGCCGCTTTTTACACGCATCGGTAAGCGGGTGATTCCGACAGAAGCAGCGTCAAATTTGGCAAGCCGGATACGGGAAGCGTTGGAGGAGATCACTGAGGCGCTCGACGAATTTCAGGCCGCCGCCCCGCCCCTTAAGGTGACGGCTCCGCCGACCTTCGCGTCACGGTGGCTTGCTCCCCGGTTGCCGCAATATGCCGCCGTACCCGGAAGCCATTCCGTCGAACTTGATGTCTCGACCGACATGCGCGAGCCGGAGGCTTTTGACGTTGCCATCAGAACAGGTGTCGGCGGATGGTCCGCGTTTCGGGAATATTCCCTCAGCCCTGTGGAAGCGACACCCATGCTGGCTCCCGCTCTGCTGGGAACGCGCTCCACTTTAACACCGGAGGATTTGTCTGAATTCACTCTTTTGCCCCATCCGGATTGGGAGCGGTGGTTTGCGGAAGCAGGGTGCAAGGCTCCGGCGAACCCGCGATTTATGGCTATTGATTATCCAACGCATGAATTGAACGCCAATGCCGCATTGGCGGGGGCAGGTGTGGCGCTGTTGTCCCCGTCTTTGTTCGGGCTGCTGGTGCTCAATGACCTACTCCTAATGCCTTTTTCCACGGTTCTGCGCGGGCCCGCTTGGCATTTTGCATTGATGCGCCGCGACGACGACCGGCCAGCACCGCAACATTTCTGCTCCTGGCTCATCGAGCAGGCGCGGCAATAGGGCAAACTTTGACGCTGCTGCGATACGGGGATGATCCGGCACGGCGCCAGGATTGCATGGAACCGACAGGGGCTTCGAAGGGTTAACACATCCTGTAAGGCATGGCGTTCGCATGCCGGAAAGGGTGTGCCATGAAAAAGTTGACGCTGATCTGCACCATCCTGATCTTGGTGCCGCTTATCGCCGGCTGTGTGTACCGGCCTTATGGCTATCGCGACGGTTATTATGGCAGCCGTTATGACGGCTATTATGGCGACCGCTATTATGGGCGGAATTATCGCGACGGTTATTATGGCGACCGCTATCGGTATCGCGACGGCGACCGCGACGGATATTACGACCGCGATTACAATCGCTAGAGCGATTTCAGGAAAAGTGCGCGGCGGCGCGCTCGGACTTCAGCTGGTCTTACGTTCGAAGCCGTGGCGTCCGAAGCCGTGGCGTCCGAGGCCTTGGCGTCCGAAGCCGGAGCGTCCCGCCGGGCCGCCGCTTGCGGGGCGTGGCTTGGCCGCTTACGCGGCCCGGATTTCGGCCTCTGGGTTGGCCAGCCGCAAGGTTAAGGTCGCGGTGGTGCCATCGCCCTCGATGCTGTCGATGGCCAGCGAGGCGCCCATCATCTGCGCCAGACGGAAACTGATCGCCAGGCCCAAACCGGTGCCTTGATATTTGCGGGCGAAAGCGCCTTCCGCCTGAACGAAAGGCTTTCCCAGTTGGGCGAGGGTCTCGGCGGGGATGCCGCAGCCCCGGTCGCTGACCCGGATGACGCAACGATCCGCGGCATGGGCGCAATGAATCTCCACCAGACCGCCCTCGTTGGAGAATTTGACGGCGTTCGAAAGCACATTGAGGAGTATTTGCCCCAGCACATTTTTGTCCGCGATGATTTGCGGCGAGGCGGAATCGCGATGGACCCGGATGCGGATATTGCGTTTTGCGGCAAGGATGCGCACGACGCGCAGGCTGCTCGCGATGGCTTCATGCGCGGAGATGGAGCCCAACTCGGTCTCCATCTTGTCGGCGTCGATTTTCGACAGCTGGAGAATATCGTTGACCAATCGGAGCAGATGTTTGCCGCTGGTATGAATGTCGCCGATATATTCGCGGTATTTGCCCTTGGGCATCGGGCCGAACGTTTCGGCCTGCAAGACCTCCGAGAAGCCCAGGATGGCGTTCAGCGGGGTTCTGAGTTCGTGACTCATATTGGCGATGAAGGCGCTTTTACTCCTGCTGGTTTCCTCCGCCGCGTGCGCTTGAGCCCGCATCGTGTCCAGCTCGGCCGCCAGAACACGCCGTTCGCCTTCTTTCAGGTGGTTGAGCGTGCGCCACCAGGTGAACCCAAGGCCCACAAAAGCAAGCGCCGCAATAAAGCTGACCAGCAGAACCGCCGGAAGAACCTGGTCGAAGAGTTGGCGGCCATTCGCCGAGGCCATCCAGCTCAACCGGAAGCCCGACGGCCGCTGCATCGGGTCCATCAGTTGAATGCCCGGTCCCTGGGAACGGTCGATCTTCAGATCCGAAATCCCGTATTTGCGCCCCAAGGCATCGATGGTCTTGACGTCCAGTTCCTGCGCCTCGATCAGTACGAACTGGGCAGCTCTTATTTGCGCAGGCCCTGCTTCGGAGGTGGGCACGACGGGTCCTGCCGCCACCATCGCGGGCAGCCCGTCCAAGGAGATGATCCCGGATATCCCTTTGCGTTGATCCTTCGCGGAGAAGGCACCTTGTGCCAACCGCTGCAGCATCGCAGGGGCCAGGGGCGCATCCCGCGCCGTGGCTGGCTCATGCACGCTATAGCTATAGGCCAAGCGGCCGGTTCTGGAGACGATAAAGACAGCGTCCGTGCCGAAGGTCTCGTGCAGATAAGGTCCCAGCACGTCGGTTTCCCACTTCGGATTGCGGGGGCCTTTAAGATAGTTGTAGAGCTGTTCCCAAGACGTGTAGTCCGCAACCGCCGAGACGATGCCGTCTTGATTGGTCTTGAGAATGGCGCCAACCAGCTGGGTTTGGCCTGCATTCTGCGCCCGGTCCATGTCCGACGACGCCGTGCCCAGCACCCAGAGAATAACGAGCACGCTGGCGCCGAGGATTGCGGCGGCGATGACGGCAAGGCTGGCGACCAAGCGGGTGGACCGCGAGCGGTATGTGGTTGGCGGGGTCATGACGCGCCCGCAACCTATTGGTATATCTTTAACAAATCCCCTCACAGGTGAGGGTTGGTGTGACTGGTTTGGTACGGATGGAACCCCAAGGAAGCCCCTTTGGGAGGGGAAAATCCGGACAGGTTAATACTGGCCGTACCGGCTGCGGACCGAGTTCAGGATCAGGGCCGGGTCATAGCCGGCGCCGTCCTTGAACACGGTCTCGACATTCTCGATGTCGGCGATGCTGGTGGAGGGATCGCCCTTCACCAGCACCAGATCGGCATCCTTGCCCGGCGCGATGGAACCGATGCGCTTGTCGAGGCCCAGATACGCCGCACCATTGAGCGTGCCGATGCGGATCGCTTCGACGGGCGAGAAGCCTGCTTGCACCAGAAGCTCGATCTCGCGCTGATCGCCGAAGCCGGGCAGCACCTGACCGCCGCCGGTGGGATCGGGGCCTGCCAACAGCAATCCGCCCGCCGCCGCGAATTCGCGCTCCAGCGCCAATTCGTTGGCCCACATCTTGGCATCCGCGGCGCGGCGCTCCGGCGTATGCGCGAGATTGAGGCCGCGCAGATAGAAATAATCCTGGCGTGCCTGCGGGCTCATCAATTCCAGTTGACGGGGCGGCAAGGTGCGATAGGTGGGCGAGGCGCCTTCGAACACCGGCAAGGTCGAGGTGACCGCGACATGGTGTGAGAGGAGGAGCGCGATCAGCGCCTTGGCCGGATCGCCATTGGGCGTCATCGCGGCAAGCGTGGGATCGCCATTGCTGTCGGGGCAGATGTCGGGCTTCTTGCCGGGATCGAGTTGGGTGTTGACCCAGAAGCCATGCTCCAGATTGTCGATGCCGAGCGCGGCGGCTTCGGGGTAACTCACCGAACAGAGATGGCCGGTGACTTTCAAGCCGTGACGGTGCGCTTCTTCGATGGCCGCGCCAAGTTCGGCGCGCGTGATGTTCATATACGCCTTGTAGGAGGTCGCGCCTTGTGAAGCCCAAAAGGCGACCGTGGCGCGGGCGTCCGCCGCGCCGGAGAGTTGATGCATCTGGATGAAGGGACTGTTGGGGCCTTCGAGATAGGGTGCCGTCACATCCATGTGCGGGCCCACGATATGGCCGGCATCGATCTCATGCTTGAGATTGAGATCGGTATAAGGCTCGACGCTGCCGGTGGTGCGCAGCGTGGTGACCCCGGCCGCCAGATAGAGACGCGGCGACGAGAATGTCATCTGCGGCACCATCAGCGGCTCATCGCCGTGACCGGTGGCGTCGAGATTGGGCCGGGCGATGTAATACATATGGTCGTGCATGCCCACCAGGCCGGGCATCACGCTCTTTCCCGTGGCATCGATGACTTTATATCTGTCCGGCACGGTGTCGGCGGCGGCCTGGATTGCCGCGATACGTCCATTCTCGATCAAGAGCGTGCGGTCGGCTTGGGCGGGCGCGCCGGTGCCATCAATGATGCGCACATGAGTCAGTGCGACCGGCCCGGCGTCCACTTTGACGAAGGCTTTGACATCGGCGCTGGGCGCGGCAGGCTGCGGCAGGATTTTCGCCGCCATGTCGAACGGCGCCGGTGCGGCGGCGCCAAGAAGAAGCGTCGCGGCGAGTGGAGTCAGCGTCCGGATCATGGCGGTCACCTATTGTGCGACGTATTTGTCGGCGCGATTGGAATAAAGATTGGCAAGGTAGACGGTCGAGGCATTGGGGCAGGCGATCTGGTGGATCGAGTCGATGGTGCTCGGCATGCGGCCGGCGCGGCCGAACTGGCCTAGGATCTTTCCGCTCAGATCCATCTTGTAGACGCGGCCCACGCTGCCCACGAACATCACCTGATTGGGGCCGCCGGTGAGGCACAGCGACCAGGGCGCGGTGGGAAGCCGCCACACCGCTTTCAGATTGCCGTCGGTGTCGAAAGTCTGGATGCGACCGTTGCCGCGGTCGGCGACATAGATCACATCATTGTCGTCGACCACCAGACTGTGGGGCGTGTTGAAATCGCCGGGCTGGGTGCCGCGCTCGCCCCAGGCTTTGACGAAATTGCCGTCGGCGTCGAACTTCGTCACTCGTGAATTGCCGTAGCCGTCGGCCACGAACATGGCTCCGTCCTTGCTCCAGCCGATATCGGTTTGCTGGTAGAAGGACGTCTTGGGCGGCACTGCGCGCTCGATCACATGGGTGGCATAAGTCCAGGGCTCCGGATTGGTGCCCAGCACCCCCACGGTGCGGCCTTCACTGTCGAAGCGATAGATGGTGTTGTCGGCGGCATCGACATACCAAAGATCGCCCTGGCGGTCGAAGCGCACATTGTGCGCCCCTTCGAACATGCGGGAGCCTTCGCCCCAGGCAGAAAGGAATGTGCCATCGGGCTTGAACTCCATCACCGGGTGGTAGCCGCGATTGAGCAGCACGATACGGCCGTTCGGCGCCACGGCCACGCCGCTCATCCGCCCCAGCACGTAATGGGCGGGATAATGGAAGAAGCCGGGCACGAGATGAAAGGCCAGCTGCGGGATCGGTTGCGCCGCCTGTTCTTGAGCTTCTATCGGGCTTGCGATGACCAGCAATGACGCGAGCGAGAAAATAAATCTCATGGCAGCCCCCCTGGCTCACGGGCGCGATCTTAAAAGACCTGCCATGGGCGGGCAAGAAAGCGCGGGCTAAGGCCTGAAAGTCCGGAAGAGCTCCAAAACGCCTTCGAATGACGGTCCGGCGCGCTTGCCCATGGCGACGCGCAGGAAGGGCGGCTTGCCTTCGGGGTGAACGGTTTCAAAGCGATGACCGCGAAACCCGAAGCTGCCGCCCTTGGTGAAAACCAGCGATCTGCGCCCAGCCTCGGTGGCGATCTTTTCATCCAGTCCGTCATAGGCCGCGGTGGACGGAAGATTGAAGATCACGAAGGGCGCCCGCCCGGCGGGATAGGACACAGCAAAGGCGGGATTGCCGCGCGCCGCTTCGGCCAGGGCGCGATTGTGCCAGAAGATGGCGTCTTCATAGCGCCGCGTCGTTTCGGGATCGAGAAACAGCGGCAATTCCAGCGCCGCCACGTCGGCGAAACGCAGTCCGGAGCCTTGAAGCGTGCGGATGCGGCGAAGTTCGTCCCCTCTCTGAGAGCCATAGAATGACACGATCCCGACATCGGCTAGTTCGAGTCCTGCCTGGAAGAGCTTCAGCCCCGAATGAAGGCGAAAGACGTCCTGGGTACCGTCAAGCGCGGCCAGCAATGTGTTCAATCCGTCGTCCAGCCCGGCCAGTGTGCTGTCGATGACGATGCGCGCCGTGCCCTCGGCATTGGCCCGCGCTGCGATCGTCTTGAAGGATGCTGACCCGAATTGCTTTCCGTCGCACCAGACCGGCTCGGCTATGACGATATCCGCCTGGTGAGAGGCGGTGTCGAATTGCCGGCCGTAAAGCCCAAGCAATTCGGCGGTCTCGAAATAGCAACCATCATGGCGCAGACGCGGCGCCCGTTCCTGCCCGGCGCTCAAGAGCGTGAGAAGCGCATTCATCGCCGCCTGGCCGCTGGAAAACAGAACATGGTCCCAGGTCCAGCCCGGCGGCGGCGGATCGAAGAAATTGGCGCAGCGCCTCTCCAGCGCGACGGGCTGCAAGTCGCGCTCATAGCCGAAATTGTGAAACCGCCCTGCCGGCGTAGTCGTCTTCTCGCCTTCAGCGGGAGAGCGGTAGGATTTGCTGGTGGAACTGGCGGCCGCTTCCAGCCACACATGTCTCAGCGCCAGCACCGCTTCGTCGAGCACCCGCTCGGCGGCCAATGGCGATGGCGCGCCGGCAAGCCTATTCTCCAGCTGGTCGCGCCAAGCCCCAAGCCGTCCCCCAAGATCGGGCACCGCAGCCGCCATCATCGCCGCGATGGCAATGAGGTCTTGCTGTTCGTCTTGAAGAGGGGTCGGTTCGCGCCACGCCGTCATCTCTGCGAAGTAACGCGCAAAGGGCGAATTGTTGCCTTTGGGTCTGGATTCATCCGGAGGCTGGCGGCAAACCAGCGGCCCAGCCGCTAGACTTTCTCGGCCGCGCTCTCGGATATCTGCAATTCCACTTGCTGGCGTCCCAGCACCGGATGATGCGCCGTCAACCGCACCAACCCCGGCTGCTCCTTAGCGCGAAGCCAGATCGCGCCGGTGCCGCCGGCCAGCGCGAAGGGATTGTCGCCGATGATCTCGGCGGGGCCTTCGATCTCGAAACGGATGGCGCCGTCGGAGAAGGGGAGGACGTTGTCGAACTCGTCGGTGACGCGGAAGACCACCCGCGTGGTGTCGGCGCCGTCGGCGATCAGGGCCCGGCCGTCCGCCACCAGAGCAAATTTTCGGTCCACGCCCGCGCCGCTATAGTTCTTGACGATGGCGCGTGTGCCGTTGCGATAGCCCTCGATGCGCAGATCGCCCCAATGATTGATATCCACCTTGATCTCCACCACGAACGGAGCGTAGCGCAGATGCGCGAACTGAACCCGGTCGGGATCGGCTTCCGCCACCAGCTTGCCGTCGATGTAGAATTTCAGATGGTCGCAATTGGAGCAGACCACGGCTTTGGAGAAGCCGATGGATTGATCGCCGATGGCCCAGTGGAAAGCGGGCTCCAGAACCACTTCCTCCGCCGGGTCGCATTGCGACTTGTAGAAGCCCGCCGCCGGTTTGGGCTCGCGGAAAATGTCCATCACGCCATGATAGCAGATGCGGTCGCCCGAGCCGAAATTGCCATGGGTGTTGTAGTCGAAGGCGCACCAGCCGATGCCGCCGGCATATTGCGGATTGGACGCCAGCTGGTCGTGTATGCGGGCGTGGCGCAGCGTGTGCTCCGTCAGCCGCTCGACATTATCGATGGTCTTGGTGGGAAAAGTGTGGCCCACGAATTCGGTGTTCAGATAGAGCGGATGGTTTGGCGGCTTCAGGGGGAAGTCGAAATCATTCATGGTGAAGACGTCCTCCAGGAATTCCGAGTCCTGGAAGTAGCGGATGCCGCCGGTCTGACGCGAGGGATCGAGTGCATGCGCCGCCGCATTGGTGCGGACATAGAAATCGTGATTGTCGCGCGACTCGTTGATGCGCACGCCCCAGAGAATGATGGAGGGGCGGTTCCAGTCGCGGCGGATCATGCGCCCGACATTGTCCACCGAAATATCCTGCCAGGGTTTGTCGCCGATATGCTGCCAGCCGGGAATCTCTTCCAGCACCAGCAAGCCCAGTTCATCGCAGGCGTCGAGGAAATGGCGCGACTGGGGATAATGCGAAGTGCGCACGATGTTGCATTTCAGATTCTGCTTGAGGATCTGGGCGTCGCGCCGCTGGGCCCGCGCCGGCATGGCCTGGCCGACAAAGGGGAAGGTCTGGTGGCGATCCAATCCCCGCAGCTTGACGATCTTGCCGTTCAATTCGAAACCATGGTCGGTGAAGCGGGCTTGACGGAAGCCGATACGTCGGCTGTCTTCGTCTATGATCTGATCGCCAGCGAGCAGCTTGACGTGAACAGTGTAGAGATTGGGATGGTCCAGATCCCAAAGTGCAATCCCAGCCAAGCCGGTGAGTGTCACGATTTGCGCCGCGGGTTCGGCCTTGGCGGCGGACGCTTCCACCCGCTTGGCGGCGCGGGCCACGATTTTGTCGCCTTGCTGGAGTGTGACCTCCAGGTTCATGGGCTCACCGGCCGGCGTCAGATGCTGGACGAAGCAACTGACATCGACAGAAGGATGACCGGTGAGCACATCTTTCGGGACGGCGAAGATATTCTCCAGGAAGCTCGCCGACACCACCCGCAACCAGACTTCGCGATAGATGCCGCCGAAAGTGAGGTAATCGATCCGGTCGCCGAAGGGCGGAATGTCGGCCCGCTCGGTGGAGTCCAGTTCGACCACCAGCACATTCTCGCCGTCCCAATTGATGTGCGGCGTCAATTCGAAAGAGAAGGGTGTGAAGCCGCCTTTGTATTCGCCCAGCTTCGTGCCGTTGATCCAGACGGTGGAGGCCGTCATCGCGCCTTCGAAATCCACAAAGACATGACGGCCGCGCCGGTCGGCTGGGAGTTTAAAGCGGCGGCGATAGACCGAGACGAAGGCGAAGGATTTTTCGTCAAAGCCGTGCCAGGGAAGCCGTGTGTTGGTATGGGGCAGGGCGATCCGCTCGAAGCCTGCATCGTCGAAGCGGGGCTCTCGCGCGGCCTCGCTAGGCGTGCGGCTGAAGCGCCAGTTGCGGTTGAGGGGAAAGACACTTCTACTTTCTGGCCGGCTCTGCGCCGCGCTGGTTTGTGCGACGGCGGGCGACGCCGCCGCGCCGGCGATCAGCGAACCCGTGGCCTTGAGAAAATCCCGCCTGTCCATATGCCCGGTCCCCCGGCCGCCGAATTCTTTAATGCCGCTCTCGCTCGCGCGAACGCGGGTATTGCCGCTGTCGCTCGCGCGAACGCGGGCAGATTGTATCATCCGGACAGTCGCGACAAGCCGACCTTAGGAGAGGGTGAGCGACCGACTCAGACTAGGTGGACGGCGAGAGTATGGTCGGCCTCGACTCCCGGGCTTAAGCGGAGCAGGCTGCCAAACCGCACTCTGGGGAGGGCTCAATGAAACACATTGGTTATGTGCTGCTCGCGATCATGGTCTCTGCCGTCGGGGCGCAAGCGCGCAATGTCTATGTTGCCGGGCATTATCTCGCCAATGGGCGCTATGTGGCGCCGCATTATATGACCGTGCCTGACGGGCCGGTCTATCCGGGCTATGCGCCGGGCTACGGCAATGTCGATCCCGAAGCGAATGCCGCGCCGGTGCCGATGCCTTATCCTTATGGCGCGCCTTATGCTCCCTATGGCGCGGCGCCCTATCAGGCGGCGCCTTATGTGCCGGCGCCGGGCTATGCGCCGAACTATGGCGGCTACATTCCCCGATAGGTTGGCTGCGATAAGGCGTTGCATGCCGCACCTGGATCGGTTTTCGCCGATGCCATAGGCTTGCGCCGAAAGCGGCGTGGGGGCGCCTGTCGAAATTGTCATCCCATTTCCCGCGTCTTCCGTCAGGAGGAGTCGCATGCCCTTTCGTCGCTGCTTGATCCTGCTGCCCCTTGTGGTGTTCGCGTCTGCGTCCGCCGCGCAAACACTTGGCTATCGCGACACCAAGCTTAGCCCCCAGCAACGCGCGCACGATCTCGTCGGCCGCATGAGTTTGGAGGAAAAGGCCAGCCAGCTGGAGGATTGGGCGCCCGCGATTCCCCGCCTTGGCGTGCCGGACTATCAGACCTGGAGCGAGGCGCTTCATGGCGTCGCCCGCGCCGGCTATGCCACCGTCTTTCCGCAAGCCATCGGCATGGCTGCGACCTGGGATACGTCCATCGTGCATACCATGGGCGGCATCATCGCCGACGAAGCGCGAGCGAAGTTCAACCAGGCGCAGCGCGAAGACAATCACCGCATTTTCTACGGTCTCACTTTCTGGTCGCCGAACGTCAACATCTTCCGCGATCCGCGCTGGGGCCGCGGCCAGGAGACCTATGGCGAAGACCCGTTCCTGACCGGCCGCATGGGTGTCGCCTTCGTTCAGGGCGTGCAAGGCCCCGATCCTGCGCATCCCATCGCCATCGCCACGCCCAAGCATTTCGCAGTTCATTCCGGGCCGGAGCCGCTGCGTCATGGCTTCGACGTCGAACCATCCCCCTATGATCTGGAAGACACCTATCTGCCCGCCTTCCGCGCCACCGTGACCGAAGGCCATGCCGGTTCGGTCATGTGCGCTTACAATGCTATCGATGGCGACCCCGCCTGCGCCAACAAGATGCTGCTGCAAGACCATCTGCGCGATGCCTGGGGCTTCAAGGGTTTTGTGGTGTCGGATTGCGGCGCCATCGCCGACATATTCCAGGGCCATAAGAAGGTCGCCGATATCGAGCACGCCGCGACGCTCTCGCTTCAGGCGGGAACTGATCTCTCCTGCAGCATCTGGGCGCCCGGATTCAACGCGCTAGCCGGCGCCGTCAAACAGGGCTTGGTCTCCGAAGATCTGGTGACGCAGTCCGCCGAGCGGCTCTTCACCGCGCGCATCGCGCTGGGGTTGTTCGATCCCAAGGGTTCAAACAAACTTGCCGCCATTCCGTTTTCCGATGTGGCGTCCGCGCCGCATCGCGCCGCGTCCTTGAAGGCGGCGGAAGAGTCGATTGTCCTTCTGAAGAATTCCGGCGTGCTGCCGCTGAAGCCCGCGAGCAAAATCGCCGTCATCGGGCCGACGGCCGATCTCTTGCCGTCGATCCTGGGCAATTATGAAGGCACGCCCTTCCATCCGGTGACGCCGCTGGATGGCATGATGGCCGCGTTCAAGAATACGTCGCTTCTTTATGCGCAAGGCTCGACCTTGGCCGAGGGCGCGGCGGTTCCGGTGCCGCGCACCGCGTTCGGGCCTGGCCTCAAGACCGAGTTCTTCGCCAGCGCCGACTGGAGCGGGCAGCCTGCCGCCGTCACCACCCAAAAGCTCATTCAAGCCGATTGGGAGAATGCCGAACCGCATCCGGCTATTCACAGTCATGACTATGCGGTGCGCTGGTCGGGCACACTCGCCATGCCCGCCGCCGGCCACTATGTCCTCTCCGTCGCGCCCAATGACAGCTTTCCTTATTCGCCGGTGGAGAAGTACCGCCTGCTGCTGGATGGAAAGCTGCTCTCCGAAGGCAGCTTGCGCCGTGACGCGACCGCCAGCGCCGCGCCCGGCGCGCCGCCCACCATGCCGCCGCCGATGAGCCGTCCCCTGACGCCTCAGATCGCCATCGACGCCACCGACAGCAGGCCGCATGACTTCGTGCTGGAATATTCGCATGCGGGCGACCGCGCCGGCGGCGGCGTCACCTTGCAATGGATCGCACCCGCTCAGGCGCAGATCGATGAAGCGGTTGCGCGCGCCAAAGAGGCCGATGTGGTCGTCGCTTTTGTCGGCCTGTCGCCCAATCTCGAAGGCGAAGAAATGGACATCAAGATTCCCGGTTTCGAGGGCGGCGACCGCACCGCGCTCGATCTGCCCGCCGCCCAGGAAAATCTGCTGGAAGCACTGGCCGCCGCCGGCAAACCGCTGGTGGTCGTGCTGCAATCCGGTTCGGCGGTGGCGCTCAACTGGGCCAACGCGCATGCGGACGCTGTTCTCGCGGCATGGTATCCAGGCGCCGAAGGCGGCACCGCCATCGCACGCACGCTGGTGGGACAGAACAATCCCGCCGGCCGTCTGCCTGTCACCTTCTACGCATCGCTGGACGGGATTCCGCCTTTCACCGATTATGGCATGAAGGACCGCACCTATCGCTATTTCCAGGGCAAGCCGCTTTGGGGCTTCGGCTACGGGCTGAGCTATACGAATTTCAAATATGGCGCCCTCAAATTGTCGGCGCAGACTCTGAAGGCGGGATCGCCGCTCACCGCGACAGTGGCGGTGACCAATACCGGCAAGATGGGCGGCGACGAAGTGGTGCAGGCCTATCTCAAGACGCCGATGGCGGACGGTCCCCGGCATGCGCTGGTGGCGTTCCAGCGGGTGGCCATCGCGCCGGGCGCGACCAAAAAAGTCACGCTCAAAATCGATCCGCGCGCGCTTTCCAGTGTGGACGCGAATGGCAACCGCGCCATCATTCCCGGCCTATACGGGCTGAGTGTGGGCGGGGCACAACCCGAAGAGGCCGTGTCCAAGGCCGAAACCGCCTTCGCGATCGCGGGCACCAAGGCGTTGCCGAAGTAGAAGACCGGACCTGCTACGCCGCGGCCTTTCTGCGCGCGCGCGTGTTGGTGAGGATCACGCCCGCGATGACGATGGCCGCGCCGGTCAAGGTGAGGGGGCCCGGCTTCTCGCCCAGCCACAGCCAGCTGATCAGAAGCGCGATGGGCGTCGAGAAATAGATGAAGCTCGTCACTTTGCTGACGCTGGCGCGCTGGATCGCCATGTTCCAGGTGAGATAGCCGATGAAGGTTGGCGACAGGCCTAACCACAGCAGCGCGGCGATCTTTGCCGGCGGCGCGGCGAGGAGCGCGTGCGGCAGGCCGAGGCCAAAGGGAATGGCCGCCACGGCGCCGCCGATGAAGGTGACAGTGGTGACGGACAGCGCGTTGAAACGGACCAGGAAAGGTTTTTGTCCCACGAAATAAAGCGAGGTGGCCACCACGCTGATCAAGACCAGCGCCGCCTTGGGTTGAAATGAGAGACTCTGGCCGCTGGTCAGGACCACCAGCACCACGCCCATCAGCGCCACCGTCAGGCCGGCGATGGTGCGGGGGGACAAGCGCTCGCCCAGCCACAGCGTGGAGGCCACGCCCGTCACCGCCGGCGACAGCGCCAGAATGATGGCGGCGGTGCCGCTGGCGACTTCCGTCTCCGCATAATTGAGACACAGGTGATAGAGGGTGAGGCCCATGACGCCCAAACCCAACAGCGGCGGCCATACGGAAAGCGGCGGCAGCTTCACGGCGCGCAGCCTGAGCCAGATCAGAAAGCAGACAAGGCCCAGGCCCAGGCGGGCCAGCGCGACCTCGCCCGGGGTGAAAGCGGCCAGCGCGTAAGAGATGGTGGCATAGGCCGAAGACCAGGTGAGCATCGCGACCACGACGAAAAAGAGCGCGCGCGCGTCGAGTTGGCCATGAGATTCCAAATGAGGGGATTCCATGGGCCGAGGATGGAGGAGGATGCGCGGCGTGTCGAGTGATCGTGGCACGCAGTTCGTCGAATCCTGCCCGCCGAATCGAAGTCCGCTTATGGCGCCGGGCCCGCGCCTCCTATACGCTCGCGGCGTTTTTCGGGGACCCCGCGCATGCGACATTCATATGGTCTGCTCCTGGCTTTTCTGATGGTCCCATCGTTCGTGCAAGCCGCGGAGAAGGACGCGCGCGAGGTTCTGCCGGATACGGTTGTGCCGCTGCACTATGATCTCCAACTTTCGCCGGATGCGGGCAAACTCACCTTCAAGGGCCGGGTGGCGATCACGGTGCAGGTCAACGCGCCAGTGAAAGAGATCGCCGTCAATGCCGAGGGTCTTACCTTCGCCAAGGCCACGCTGGACCAGGCGGCGCTGACGCTCACGCCGCTCGACACCAAGCTGGGACGCGAAATCTTCCGCGCGGCGCAGCCGGTGACGGCGGGACAGCATGTCCTCACCATCGATTACAGCGGCCCGATCACCCGCAACACGCTGGGCTTTTTCGCGATGGATTATCAAGGCGCGAACGGACCGCGCCGGACCTTGGCCACCAATCTGGAGCCGACCGGCGCGCGCAGGCTGCTGCCGTCCTGGGACGAACCGGCGCGCAAGGCCACCTTCACCATCACGGTCGATGCGCCCAAGAACCAGATGGCCGTCTCCAATATGCCGGTGGATCAGGTGACGCCGCTGTCCGGCGATCTGCAGCGCGTGCGGTTCAAAGAGTCGCCCAAGATGTCCACCTATCTGCTGTTTCTTGGCATCGGCGATTATGAGCGGGTGAAGAAAACCGTCGATGGCGTGGAAATCGGCGTGGTGGTCAAGCGGGGCGACACCGGCAAGGCGGGTTACGCGCTCGATCAGGCGGGAAAGATCCTGCATTATTATAACGGCTATTTCGGAATCAAATTTCCGCTGCCCAAGCTCGATCTGATCGCGGCGCCCGGCGAGATCAGCGGCGGTTCGATGGAGAATTGGGGCGCGATCTTCTATTCGCAGCAGCATCTTCTGTTCGATCCCAAGGCGTCCATCGAAAGCGACCGCCAGCTGGTCTTCATGGTGGTGGCGCATGAAATGGCGCATCAATGGTTCGGCGATCTGGTCACCATGGCCTGGTGGGACAATCTGTGGCTCAACGAAGGTTTTGCCCGCTGGATGCAAACCTATGCCGCCGACGACCTGCATCCGGAATGGAAGACGGGACTGCGCGCGCTTTCGATCTTCGAAGGCGGCAAGCAGGCGGACGCCATTCCCTCCACCCATCCAGTGGTCCAAACCATCCTGACCGCCGACCAGGCATCCCAGGCGTTCGACCAGATCACGTATGACAAAGGGGCCGCCGTGATCACCATGATCAACGCCACGGTCGGACGCGCGGCGTTCCAGAAAGGCGTGCA
>Ga0105240_10005773_pt1 | contig 18354 bp, 18 predicted proteins | sample KBSC54metaG_FD_80426 | JGI IMG/M metagenome (GOLD analysis project Ga0105240, IMG submission 80426) | Corn rhizosphere microbial communities from Kellogg Biological Station, Michigan, USA - KBS C5-4 metaG | ecosystem: Host-associated > Plants > Roots > Rhizosphere > Soil | place: Michigan, USA...
CCGCAGAAAAGCGATACTAAGAGAGTGACTCAAATCACTCCGTATTATATACATCAACTCTTTCTACGGTTTAGGGTTTAGGGGTTAAAAAGGGGGGTATTCCTACTCCCCTTCCTTTTAATAATAACCTACCGTATTCTTTTTCAACCCCATTCCTCCTTATTCCGTGTAACTTCTTTTTCTTTACCTTATTCAATGGAGATCCGTAGCCATCCCGTTTTTAATCTCTGATATTACCTTGCAAAAAACCCGTTCGTAAGCACCAGGCTCCAAGATCTCAATTCCTGAATTACCAAAGTCGCACACGAAGTTCGTTTCCGGAAAACCTACCTTTTTACCCCGGATGGAAAGAACCCTCCCGGCCAGTTGCCGGGAGGGTTTTCATTTTTACCCCACGAAGCCCGACCATCGGAGGTGCATACCTGATAAATTGACGTAGAGATGCAGTAGTGTTGCGCCCCTGAGTGCGCTCCCCTGAGCGTTGCGTCTACCCCTTGCGGGTACGAATGATCTTATAGATCTTAATGGCGCTCATCAGCAAGATCACGAACAGGAAGAGACCGAGCAGGCCCCAGACCCAGCTCATATTCTGCTTGACGACGACGAGCATGACGATCGCTACGAGGAAGATGGTAGCGACCTCGTTGTATATACGCAGCCGCTGTGAAGACCAGCGGAAATCACCCCGCATCTGCTGGCTGTAGATAGCCTGCAGGGAAAAGTGATAGGCGTACAATCCGACAACAAACCCCAGCTTGATCGCAAGCCAGGTGGGCACAGAACCCAGCATGATCATCATCCACGGACCAAAGATGAGGGTCAGTATAGCCGAAGGCCAGGTGATCCCCATCCAGAGCCGACGGATCATAATTCTGAACTGATTTTGGAGGACGGTCCGCTCCGGCTCCGGCTTCTCCGCCGCCTCTGCATTATAAACAAAGAGCCGGACCATATAGAACAGCCCGCTGAACCAGGTGACGATAAAAATAATGTGCAGCGCTTTTACATAACTATACATAGGAAGGAATTGTTGATTTCGGCAAAAAATTTCCCGGAAAAATAATTTTTTGTCTCAATACATCAAATGTCGGGGACTGGACTCCGTCCAGTCTAGTCCAGCAACATAGACTTATCCCCCGCTGCGTAGTCCCTGACCCACCCGGCCAGTGTCTTCACCCATAACGGATGTACATTCAGACATGGGATCATGGTATAGGCCTCTCCGCCGGCAGCGATGAACGATTCTTTCCCACGGATAGCGATCTCTTCGAGCGTTTCCAGGCAGTCGCTGATAAAGGCGGGACAAAGGATAAGTAATTTTTTGATGCCTTCCTTCGGCATCTCTTCCAAACGCACGTCGGTGAATGGTTCCAGCCATCCTTTCCCAAGCCTCGACTGGAAGGAATTGCTGTATTTGCCCTCCGGGATATCCAGCAGGCGGACCATCTCTTTTGTCGTGGCGAAACACTGGTGCCGGTAGCAGAAGGCGTGGGCCGGGGAGGCGGTGTCACAGCAGGTGGCCGACCGCATACAGTGGTTGCCGGTAGGGTCGGTCTTTTGCACGTGTCTGGCCGGAACGCCGTGATAGCTGAACAGGATATGGTCATAGTCCTGTCCGAGATAAGGGCGTATCTGCTCGCTGAGGGCCTGCAGATAGTGGGGCTCATTATAGAACGGCCTGATAAAATTCAGCCTGAATCCATAACCCTTCTTCTTGTGTGCCTCCTGGGCCCATTCCACGGCGGTCTCATAAGAAGCCATGGCATAGTGCGGGTACAGGGGAATAGCAAGCACCTCTTCCAGCTGCGGCGATCTCTTCAACAGCTGCCCGAAGGCGTGCTCCATGGAAGGATTGCCATAGCGCATGGCTATCTCCACTGGCTCTTCGACAATTGCCTGCAGGGCTTCCTGCAGCTGCTGCGTCAGCACGATCAGCGGAGAACCCTCTTTTGTCCAGATGGTGGAATAGGCTTCCGCGGACTTTGCCGCACGGAAGGGCACGATCAAACCCCCGACGAGTATCTTTCGGAAAAGCCACGGATAATCGATAACTCTCTTATCCATCAAAAATTCCATTAAATAAGTATGAACGTCTTTGGTTGCGGTGGAATCCGGCGATCCCAGATTCATCAGAAGGATAGCGCGCTTGCCTGTAGGTGTCATATCGGCCGTAAAGGTACGGTAATGCGGGACAATTTTATGGCCAGCCGGCTTGAAGAAGTCGTCGAAAAGCCCCGAATATGGTGATTAAGATCAATATCAGGAAGGACGCTGAGAAACGTCAGGCCAGGTGAACCACGCGTCCACCGTCCGTAAGGGCAATATATTAGCCATTTTCGCCTGACGTGCATTTTTACTTGAGAAACGTCAGGCCAGGTGGACCACGGGTCCACCGTCCGTAAGGACAATATATTAGCCATTTTCACCTGACGTGCATTTTTACTTGAGAAACGTCAGGCCAGGTGGACCACGGGTCCACCGTCCGTAAGGACAATATATTAGCCATTTTCACCTGACGTGTATTTTTACTTGAGAAACGTCAGGCCAGGTGGACCACGGGTCCACCGTCCGCAAGGACAATATATTAGCCATTTTCGCCTGACGTGTATTTTTACTTGAGAAACGTCAGGCGAAAACATGACAGTCTAATGACAGAAAAATTCGTTTTATAGAAACCCTTGAAAGTAACTTTGCGTTCATAATACCAAAAGAGCTATAAGCTGTAGAAATGGGTACAAGGACCTCTGATATCTCGGGATTTTACGTAGTAGGGATCAATTATAAGAAGACAGACGCTGCTATCAGAGGCCAGTTCGCCATCAATAACGAACAATACGACCGTATTCTCTCTCTGGCTCCCTCCCATCATCTCAACGAGCTCTTCGTCTTATCTACCTGCAACCGGACCGAAATATACGGCTTTGCCGACAACGCCGGCCAGCTGGCCAGCCTTCTCTGCGCGGAGACCATCGGAGACGTGGACAGCTTTATGGAGATGGCATATGTGAAAAGAGGATCACAGGCTATCGAGCATCTCTTCCTGGTTGGCGCCGGCATCGACTCCCAGATCCTCGGGGACTACGAGATAGTAGGACAGCTGAAGCTGGCTGTAAAATTCGCGCGCGAGCGCCAGTTCATAGGGGCTTCCATCGAACGGCTGGTCAACTGCGTGCTCCAGTCTTCCAAATCCATCAAGAACCAGACAGCATTGAGCGGCGGGACTGTCAGCGTCTCCTTCGCCGCAATTCAATACATCCGCGAGAATATAAGTGACCTTTCCAGCAAGAATATCCTTCTGATCGGGACAGGCAAGATCGGACGCAACACCTGCCGGAACATGGTAGACTATCTGTCCACCCGGAATATCACGCTGATCAACCGGACAGAGAGCACGGCCGACGAGCTGGCCGCCGAGATGGGCGTACAGTCTGCACCGTTAGAGCGGATCGAACAGCAGGCCGCCGCTGCCGATATCATCCTGGTAGCTACCAACGCCGAGCTGCCCACGCTGCTGCGCAGACATGTGGAAGGGCGCGGCCCCAAGCTGCTGATCGACCTTTCCATACCCTGCAACATCGAGGAGTCGGTCACGGAACTGCCCGGCATCACCCTTATCAATGTCGACGAGCTTTCGAAAATCAAGGACGAGACCCTGCAGAAAAGAGAGGCTGAAGTGCCGAAAGCAAAGGCGATCATCGCCGAGCATATTTCCGAGCTGATGGAATGGTACGAGATGCGCAGGCACGTGCCCGTACTGAAAGCCGTAAAGAGCAAATTAAAAGAACTACATACCAGCCCATTGTTCAGCCAGCTGTCGGGCCAGTCCATTCCCTGTACGACGGACATGGACGAACAGATCCAACGTGTGATCAACGGAATGGCGACCAGGATGCGGCAGAAGAACCAGGGCGGCTGCCACTATATTCAGGCAATTAACGAATATATTGCGGCGAATTAATTTCTTACCCCACCATGCAAACACCGATGCGGATAGGCACGAGAGAAAGTCAGCTGGCGGTCTGGCAGGCCACACAGGTAAAGGAGCTTCTTGAAAAAGAGGGCTTTTCCGCTGAACTGGTCTTTATAAAGAGCGAGGGTGACATGGATCTCAAGACCCCTCTGTATGAGATGGGTGTTCAGGGGGTGTTCACCCGCAGCCTCGACATCGCGCTGCTGAACAACAAGATCGACATCGCGGTGCACTCCATGAAGGACGTTCCGACGCAGCTGCCCGAAGGTATCCGGCAGGCGGCCGTGCTTCCCAGGGGACCGGTACGGGACCTTCTCGTTTACAAGACCGACCTCGGGTTCCTCCAGTCATCCGCACCTGCACAAATAGCCACCAGCAGCGTTCGCCGCCGGGCGCAGTGGCTGCATAAATACCCCAGCCACCAGCTGCACAACCTTCGCGGAAATGTCAATACCAGGCTGAGAAAATTGTCTGAAGAGAGCTGGGACGCCGCCATTTTTGCGCAGGCCGGGCTCGAGCGGATCAACGTCCGGCCCGAAAAAAGCATCGTCCTTGACTGGATGCTGCCGGCCCCCGCACAGGGCGCGATTCTCGTCGCCTGCCGCGTAGATGACGAGGCGGGCTTTTCGGCCTGTCAGCCGCTGAACGACGCCGACACGGCCCTTTGCACAAAGATCGAGCGCGACTTCCTCCGGACCCTGCTCGGCGGCTGTTCCACCCCTATCAGCGCGCTGGCCGAGATAGAAGATGGAGAAGTCTACTTTGCCGGCGAGCTGCTGTCGCCTGACGGACAGCAAAAGGTCGCCATAGAAAAGATACTTCCGGTTGAGAGAGCTACAGCCGTAGGAAGGACCGCGGCCGAAGAGCTGCTCGACAACGGCGGAAGAGCCATCGTAGAAGCGATAAAGGCGGTAAGCTCAAATGTCTGATCCCGATATACGTGTATTATCGACCCGGCCTTTGCCCGACGAGCTCATTAAAAGCGCCGGGGATAAGAGGATAGCCATCGACGTTATACCTTTCATAGCGACGGAGTCGACGGTGGATGAGCAGCTCATGCACGCCTTGAAGCAACGCCGGATGACCGTAGTGTTTACGAGCGCCAATGCGGTGGAGGCGGTGGGCGCCGCCAAGGACTGGATGGTATTTTGTCTGAGCGGAGCTACCCGGCATGCAGCTGCAAAGAACTTCGGAGAGAAGGCCATCGTCGACGTGGCGGATTCTGCGGTGCAGCTGGCGAAGAAGATCATAGAACACGGAGTCAGATCGGTGTGCTTCTTTTGCGGCGATCTGCGGAGAGAAGAGCTGCCTTCCATTTTGCGGCAGGCAGGCATCGGATACAGAGACGTGGTAGTATATAAGACCAGCGCCACCCCCCGGAAGATCGACGTTAATTATGACGGCATCCTTTTTTTCAGTCCCAGCGCCGTGGAGAGCTACCTCTCGATGAACAGTGTTCCGGAAGCAAGCACGCTGTTTGCGATCGGCAATACGACCGCGGCAGCGCTAAAAAAATACAATGTAGTGGTCAGCGACCGGCCCGAAGCGGCCGCGCTGGTAGACAAGGTGATCGAGCATTTTCAAAACAAAATATGACAACACTCAGGAACGATCTATTATTACGGACCTTAAGAGGAGAAAAGATAGAACGCCCACCCGTATGGATGATGCGTCAGGCCGGCCGCTATCTGCCGGACTATATGAAGCTAAAGGATAAATATTCATTCTTCGAGCGTTGCCAGACACCCGAGCTGGCTACGGAGATCACCATACAGCCCGTAGAGCAGGTGGGAGTGGACGCCGCTATCATCTTTTCCGATATCCTGGTAGTCCCGCAGGCCATGGGTATGGAAGTGCAGATGGTGGAAGGCAAAGGTCCGTTGCTACCCGATCCCATCAAAACGATCGCCGACCTGGATAAACTGATCGTTCCCGACGTCGACGAGCGGCTGGGCTATGTCTTCGATGCGTTGCGCCTGACAAAGAAGACGCTCGCCGGCAGGGTTCCGCTGATCGGGTTTGCGGGCTCTCCGTGGACCCTTTTGTGTTATATGGTGCAGGGCAAGGGCTCCAAGACCTTCGACGAGGCCAAGGCCTTCTGCTATACCCAGCCGGAGACGGCGCACCGCCTTTTACAGCAGATCACGGATACGACCATCGCCTATCTAAGGGGACAGGTCAGGGCCGGCGCCGACGTGGTACAGATCTTCGACAGCTGGGGCGGGCTGCTGGGTCCCGACGACTTCGAGAGCCTCTCCCTGCAATACATCCGCCAGATCGTAGCAGCGCTGAAAGATGAAGTGCTGACGATCATCTTCGCCAAAGGCGCGTGGCAGTCGTTGGACAGCATGGCCGCTACCGGCGCCCATGGACTTGGCATCGACTGGTGCATCAAGGCTTCGACGGCCCGGCAGCTGGCCGGCCCCCGGGTTGCGCTGCAGGGCAATTACGATCCTGCAAAACTGCTGTCGCCGATACCCGTCATCAAAAAAGAAGTAAAGGCCATGCTGGATGCCTTTAAGGGCTATCCTCATATCGCCAACCTGGGTCATGGCATCCTCCCCGATGTTCCGGTGGACCATGCCAGGGCCTTCGTCGAGACCGTGAAAGAATACAAATTCTAGCATATGGCATTCAGGGATCAATGGATAGCGTTCATTCACGACCTGCAGCTACGCATCTGCGACGCGCTTGAGCAGGAGGACGGGAAGGCCGTGTTCATCCTGGATCAGTGGGATCGGGAAGGGGGCGGCGGAGGCCGGACCAGGGTCATCGCAGGCGGCAACGTAATTGAAAAGGGCGGCGTAAATACCTCGGTGGTCTGGGGCCCTGTCACCGAGCCAATGCGCGCGCAGCTGAAGATCGAAGGAGACAACTGGTTCGCCTGCGGACTTTCGCTGGTGATCCATCCGGTAAACCCCTATGTTCCCACGACCCACGCCAACTGGCGTTATTTCGAGACCTATGATCAGGGGGGCAATATAACTGACCGATGGTTTGGCGGCGGCTCGGACCTCACCCCATATTATCTCTTTGAAGAGGACGCCGTGCATTTTCATCGAACGCTACGCGACGCCATGGAGCCCTTCGGCAGCGACCGGTATCCGAAATACAAAAAATGGTGTGACGAATATTTTGTCAATAAGCACCGGGGCGACGAGATGCGCGGCATCGGCGGCGTATTCTACGACCACCTCCGGCCTGTGGATGATGCGGATGCCGAGGCGCTTTTCGCCTTCCAGCAGGCCAACGGGAACGCCTTTTTACCCGCGTATCTCCCGATAGTACGGCGAAGAAAAGGACTCGCCTATGGCGACAGGGAGATCGAGTGGCAGGAGATCAGAAGGGGCCGGTACGTCGAGTTCAATCTTATCCATGACCGTGGGACCCTGTTCGGCCTGAAGACCAATGGCCGAACAGAAAGCATCCTCATGAGCCTGCCTCCGCGCGCGCGGTGGGGATACAACTATCAGCCCGCAGCCGGTAGTCCCGAGGCTCAGCTGCTGGATGCCTGTCTGCATCCGAAAGACTGGTTAAAATATGGGACAAAAAATTCTAATCAAATGTAATTCTTTGTCCCAAAACCATAATATCTGCACCCTGCGGCCTTAGGGGCCTTGTGTGCGGACCGGACTCCGTCCGGTTAAAATAAAAATTTTCTATATGTTCTTACAACGTCGCAATAGGATCCTGAGACAGTCGCCTTCGATAAGGAGCATGGTGGCAGAAACGATCCTGACCCCGAATGATTTTATAGTCCCCCTCTTCATCGACGAAGGCACCGGTGTAGTTCAGGAGATACCGTCCATGCCCGGCTATTTTCGCAGGAGTCTCGACGGTACGGTGGAAGAGGTTAAAGAGCTATGGCGGCTGGGTATCAGGAGCGTGCTGCTTTTCGTCAAGAGCAAGGACGAGCTGAAAGACAATACGGGCAGGGAAGCCTGGAACCCGGACGGACTGATGCAGCGGAGCATCAAGGCTATTAAGGATGCCGTGCCCGACATCGTCGTAATGACCGATGTGGCGCTGGATCCCTATTCTTCTTATGGGCACGATGGCATCGTGGAGAACGGCGAGATCGTCAACGATGCTACGGTCGAAGCGCTGATCAGGATGAGCATCAGTCATGCCGCCGCTGGGGCCGACTGGGTGGCGCCAAGCGATATGATGGACGGCCGTATCGGAGCGATCCGGCAGGCCTTCGAAGAAAATGGCTATACGAAGACCGGGATCATGGCCTATAGCGCCAAATACGCGTCCTGCTTTTACGGCCCCTTCCGCGATGCGCTGGACTCCGCCCCGGGATTCGGGGATAAAAAAACCTACCAGATGGACCCGGCTAACCGACTGGAGGCGATAAAAGAAGCGCTGATGGACGTAGAAGAAGGGGCGGATATCGTGATGGTAAAGCCTGCCCTGCCCTATCTGGATATAATCCGGGAGATAAAGGAATCCGTTCATGTCCCCGTGAGCGCCTATAATATCAGCGGAGAATACGCCATGATCAAGGCCGCTGCGAAGATGGGCTGGATCAACGAGGACAAGGCCATCATTGAAACCCTGACCTCGATAAAGAGGGCCGGTGCCGACCTGATCGCCACCTATTTCGCAAAAGACGCGGTCAAGTTATTGAACCGCTAAGTATCTTCGAGCTATGTATACCAAAAGCAAAGAACTTTTTGAAAGAGCGCAGCAGAGCATTCCCGGCGGTGTCAATTCACCCGTACGCGCCTTCCGCAGCGTGGGCGGCACGCCCGTCTTTATGAAAAGGGCGCAGGGCCCCTATCTCTATGACGTGGACGGCAACCGCTATATCGACTATATCGCTTCGTGGGGGCCGATGATCCTGGGTCATGCCTGGGAGCCTGTGGTAAAAGCCATTCAGGAATACGCCGCATATTCGACGTCGTTTGGCGCGCCTACACAACTGGAGATCGAAATGGCAGAGCTCATAAAGAGCATGGCGCCGAACGTCGATCTGGTGCGCATGGTCAGCAGCGGTACTGAGGCCTGTATGAGCGCTATCCGGCTTGCGCGCGGGTATACGGGCCGCAATAAGATCATCAAATTCGAAGGGCACTATCACGGGCACGCCGATCCTTTTCTCGTAAAGGCAGGCAGCGGTGTGGCGACCTTTAACATACAGACCGTACCGGGCGTCACTCCTGGTGTGTCACAGGATACGCTGACGGCAGCCTACAATGACCTCGAAGGGGTCGTAGAGCTGGTCGCGGCCCATCCCGCCCAGGTCGCGGCGATCATCGTGGAGCCCGTAGCCGGGAATATGGGCTGTATCCTGCCTGAGCCAGGATTCCTGGAAGGGCTGAGGACCCTTTGCGACCGGGAGGGCATCGTATTCATTTTCGATGAGGTCATGACCGGATTCCGGCTGGCTCCGGGAGGCGCGCAGCAGCGGCTTGGGATAAAGGCCGACCTGGTCACTTACGGCAAGGTCATCGGGGGCGGTATGCCCGTTGGAGCTTTTGGCGGCAAAAGGGAGATCATGCAACATATCGCTCCTTTAGGCAACGTCTACCAGGCCGGGACCCTCAGCGGCAATCCGATCGCCATGATCGCCGGCTTTACCATGCTGAACGAGCTGAAGAATAATCCAGCCATTTATGAAGAGCTGGAAGAAAAGACCGTATACCTGCGGGACGGGCTGGACAAGGTGTTCAGGACCTGGGGGCAACCCTACCGGATCAACCAGCTCGGTTCGATGATCAGCGTGCATTTCAGCGACCATCCGATCGTCGACTTCACTTCTGCATCCGGGGCCAACAATCAGCGTTTCAAAACATTTTTCCACTCCATGCTGCGGCGGGGTATCTATCTGCCGCCGTCTGCCTTCGAAAGCTGGTTCTTAAACAATGCATTAAGCACCAGTGACCTGGATGCAACGATCAACGCTGTCGCGGAAAGTCTGGCGGAGATTTAAACTTTAGTAATATCCGGGGAATAAACAGCTTTAGTGCAGCAGCAGCTCACAGGGCTTGAGCCCCGTATGCTTCTTGAAGGCCGTTGAGAAATGGGAGATGGAAGAATAGCCGAGCATGACGGAGACCTCGGTAACGCTAAGCCCTTTTTCGTAGAGGAGATAGCGGGCGTGCTCCATACGCTGGCCCTGGTAGAAGTCGAAGATCGTCGTCCCGAACATCTCCTTAAAACCCTTTTTCAGGTAGCATTCGTTGATTGCGACCTTGCGGCTGAGCTCCTTGATGGTCAGGGGTTCACCGATATGCTGGAGGAGTATCTCGCGGGCCTGGACGATCTTTTCGCGATCGGCCTCGTTTGCCAGGAACTTACACTGGAAGCTTTCCACTTCCTTTTCACCCACCATGCACTCCAGGCTGTACAGCAGGAGCATCTGGCTCTGGGCGTTGACAAAGATGTTCTCGAGGCTGTCGGTATAAGTATGGTTCAGCAGGGCCTCCAGAACCAGACGGGTCCTTCCGCAGAGCGAAAGGGTCTTGGAAAAAGAGGTCGTGTGCTTGAAGTCGAGCAGCTCATCGCTGACAGTGCTTTCGAGCTTACGCGGGCGGGCGAACTGGGACAGGTGTACCGACAGAAAGCGGAAGCTGACGACATCCACCGTCTCAACGCGCTCAGAGCAGCCGGGAGTAGTATTGGCCTTACAGGCATCGCATTCGATGTCCCAGGATGGTCCCCCGTGCGGCGCGACACCCGCTGATGCTTTTGCCGATCTGCGGCAGTAGACCCCGCCCGCCAGGCAAAAACGTAGTTCGACATAGTTCTGCGCCGGGTCTTCCTTCTTGTAGTGATAGATCATCATCCCGGTGTCGTCCAGGTTCCAGTGCGGGTTCTTCTGATATCGACGGATGGCATACTGAACCGAGCCAGGGATCTGGCGGTCCTTTTCCTGGAGCAGGATCAGCTGGTCCTGCATCACAGGCTGCTTATAAGCCATCATCAAAATATCGGGTGCCTGGAACATAGAAGGGCAAAATTACATTGAAAAAAGTAAATAAATACACTCCGATAGACCGGATGGTTCAGTCAAAGGCAGTTTTGACAAAAGAATGACGGGCTGGGTCTGAAAAAGCGCCGGAAAAAGGGGCATTTACGACCCCTCTCAGGACCCTGTTTACGACCCCGGAAATTGTGTGCAAACAGGGTGAATTTGGGGATATTATAACCTTGAAAACCCCTTATTTATCGTACATTTGTGATCCCTATTAAATTATTGTTAACTACACTATTCCAGTCAAAAACATGAGTGAATCAACACAGGAAGTTCTAAGCCCGGCAACCAATGGATATGGAGCAGACAGTATCCAGGTTCTTGAGGGCCTGGAGGCCGTGCGCAAACGTCCGGCGATGTATATCGGAGATATTGGAGTGAAAGGTCTTCACCACCTGGTGTATGAGGTAGTGGATAACTCGATTGACGAAGCCCTTGCAGGATACTGCAAGAACATCATAGTGACCATTTTTGAGGACAATTCGGTCCAGGTGGACGACGATGGTCGTGGTATCCCGACCGGTATCAATACGAAGGAAAAGAAGAGCGCCCTGGAAATGGTAATGACCATTCTGCACGCCGGTGGCAAATTCGACAAGAATACTTATAAAGTATCCGGCGGCCTGCACGGTGTGGGGGTAAGCTGCGTCAACGCGCTGAGCTCTCATCTGCACGTCACGGTATACAGGGAAGGCAAGATATTCGAGCAGGAGTACAATATCGGCATTCCCCAGTATCAGGTACGGGAGATAGGGCCGAGCGAGAAAACCGGGACCACGGTCCGTTTTTGGCCCGATGCCAGCATTTTCATCACCACCACCTACAACAAGGATATCCTCGAAGGCCGTCTCCGCGAGCTGGCCTTTCTCAACCGGGGCGTCCGCATCATACTGAACGACCTGCGCGAGAAGGAAGAGGACGGCAGCACCTATAGCAAGGCTTTCTACAGCGAAGGCGGCATCGTCGAGTTCGTAGAGATGCTGGACAAGAATGCGGGCCGGCAGCCGCTGATCCCCAACATTATCTACGTGGAAGGTCGTGACGAGGTCACCAATGTAGCGGTGGAGGTGGCCCTTACTTACAACGACAGCTACAACGAACATATCTATTCCTACGTCAACAATATCAACACGATCGAAGGAGGGACCCACGTGGCGGGCTTCCGCCGGGCGCTGACCCGGGTCTTTAAGGCCTATGGGGACAAACAGGGACTTTTCGAAAAGGCAAAAGTGGAGATAGAAGGCGACGACTTCAGGGAAGGGCTGAGCACGATCGTTTCCGTAAAGGTGCCCGAGCCGCAGTTCGAAGGCCAGACCAAGACCAAATTGGGTAACAACGAGGTCAGCGGTGTGGTCGATTCGACGGTCAGCAAGGTGCTGGATAATTATCTCGAGGAAAATCCCCGCGAGGCAAAGAATATCATCAACAAGGTAATCCTCGCAGCCCAGGCGAGGGCGGCGGCAAAAAAGGCCCGCGAGCTGGTTCAGCGCAAGAGCGTGCTCAGCGGCGGGGGTCTGCCAGGGAAACTGGCCGACTGTTCGGATCGCGATCCGAACCGCTGCGAACTGTTCCTCGTCGAAGGTGACTCGGCCGGTGGCACTGCCAAACAAGGCCGGGATCGGAGCTTCCAGGCGATCCTGCCCCTGCGGGGTAAGATCCTCAACGTAGAAAAAGCCATGGAGCACAAGATCTACGAGAACGAGGAAATTCGCAACATGTACACTGCGCTTGGCGTGACCGTGGGTACGCCTGAAGATCCGAAGGGGCTGAACCTTGCCAAGCTGCGTTATCACAAGCTCATCATCATGACCGATGCCGACGTCGACGGTAGCCATATCGCGACGCTTATCCTGACCTTTATCTACAGATATATGAAGGAGATGGTAGAGCAGGGCTATGTTTATCTCGCACAGCCGCCGCTATACCTCGTCAAGAAAGGCAAGGATCAGTCCTATGCATGGAATGAAGAGCAGAGAAAGATGTGGATCGAGAAATTGGGCGCCGGCAAAGAAGACAGCGTTACGGTACAACGTTATAAAGGTCTTGGAGAAATGAACTCCGACCAGCTTTGGGAGACGACGATGAATCCGAATACCCGCACTCTGAAGCAGGTGACCATCGAAAGCGCAGCGGAAGCAGATCGTATCTTCAGCATGCTGATGGGCGATGAAGTCGCTCCGAGACGTGATTTTATCGAGTCTCACGCGAAATACGCAAAGCTCGACGTATAGTCGGTCAGAACCCGCCCGGATAAATAATTCCGGGCAAATGCGCCAAAATTGTTAAGTTTACTGCAATTATTCTTACTAACCAGACCTGCGATAGCAGGCGTTAAATTGATGTATTATGTCAGATGTAACACTCACCGCCTACAACGTAAAGACGAAAGAGAAGAACGTGCCTATCCAGGATGCAGTCATTACTAAAACTGCCAAGGGCGCCTATATGGCCCAGGGTCATGACGGAAAAGGCAACAAGCTGACGACCCTTCTTGGAGAGGAAAAGGCGCTGGCCGCTATCAAGGCCGGCATCGCCAAACAAGGCTGGTAGACCGTAGAAAAGAAGATCAAACAATGCGGGTCCACAATTTCTATTGAATCCGGATCTCACGGGGACGCGTATGTAAAATATCTCTAAGCCAGGTGGCGGGGTTCGAAAGATCCCCGCCACTTTTTTTGGCTATTCCCCGCCAACTCTCCATCACAATCCCGCGTTTCACGCGCGGTTCACAGTCTCCTGGCCTCTCAGATATTATACAATATACCAAGCGTGAACTGGGTCAGATTGCTCACGGACGTACTGATACCGAAATTGTTTGTGACCGGACGATATTCCGGCGTTCCCGGATTCGCCTGCGAGCTGGAAGTATGGTTGTAATAGACGGACACCAGACCGGGCAGCATGGCTTCTGCCTGCCAGTGCCGTCCGAGGCGATAAGCAACGCCCGGAGCCAGTCCGAATGACGGTCCCCATGTGGTCCCTGTGGTTTCATACTGCTGACCTCCATTGTTGGTCGTCTTCGAATAGTTGAAATTGAGATTATTTTGCAAGAAGAGATTGAATCCCTGGCCCACCGGCTTGTATTTCCTCAGGAATACCCCGGCAGTATAGGAGTTTTGTTTATTGGCCGGACTGTTGGCTGCCGCGTAGTCGGTCTTCGAATGACCATAGCCAAGTATGACACCAAATACGAGGTTGTCCTTTACCGCCCAGCTGATGGAAGGCGTGATGTTAAAACTGGAAGAATGGGGATTGTTGTACGAATAAGAAGTATCGCCGCCCGTAGACCTGGAGTCGCCGAATGAAACGCCGCCGCCGATAAAGGTCGTGCCTTTTGTTATCTGGGCCTGGGAGAGAAAAGTAAAGGATAAGGCGAGCGCCGAGAGGAAAAGTTTTTTCATAAAAAAATTTAAGGTTAAAATGATGCGATAAAGATTGAAATAAGCGGTGGGATGAGCAATACCGTTAGCTTACTTTAATAAATCTTTAAGCGCGTTTTAACTTCTTTTTCATTAACTTATTCTTAACGGGCACAATAAAGCCGGCCGCCTGCGGGCGACCGGCTTCAGATCGATGCGTCGACCATTAATCTATTCTATCGGCGCCAAAATAGGAATGCAGTGCCTTCGGCAGAGCGATCCAGCCTTCCGTCTGGTGATTCTCCAGCAAGCAGGCCACGATACGCGGCAGCGCCAGCGAGCTTCCGTTGAGAGAGTGGACGAGCTGGGTCTTGCCTGCAGCGTCCTTGTAGCGGATCTTCATCCGGTTGGTCTGGAAGGATTCGAAATTGCTGACCGAGCTGACCTCGAGCCATTTCTCCTGCGCGGCGCTGTAGACCTCGAAGTCGTAGGTCAGCGCGGAAGTAAAGCCCATATCGCCGCCGCACAAACGAAGTATGCGATATTGCAGGTCCAGCGACTGGAGAAGCCGCTCTACGTGCGCCACCATCTCGTCGAGGACGTCATAGCTCTTCGCCGGATCTACCAGCTGGACGATCTCGACCTTATCGAACTGGTGGAGACGGTTGAGTCCGCGCACGTCTTTGCCATAGCTGCCGGCTTCCCGGCGAAAACAGGGGGTGTAGGCGGTCATGCGTATCGGCAGCCGGTCCTCCTTCACGATCTCGTCGCGGTAGATATTCGTTACGGGCACTTCGGCCGTGGGGATGAGGTAGAGGTCGTCCTCGTTGACATAGTACATCTGACCCTCTTTGTCCGGCAGCTGGCCGGTTCCGCGTGCAGAGGCTTCGTTGACCATGAGGGGAGGCTGGAACTCGGTGTAGCCGGCGGCCGTATTGTAGTCGAGGAAATACTGGATGAGGGCCCGCTGCAGCCTTGCTCCCTTGTTGATATATACGGGGAAGCCGCTGCCGGTGATCTTATTTCCCAGCTCGAAGTCGATGAGGTTGTATCTCTTCGCCAGGTCCCAGTGCGCCTGCGCGCCGGCGGGCAGGGCCGGCTTGCTGCCACCTTCGCGTACGGTGACATTGTCCTCAGCCGATCTGCCGCGGGGCACGATGGCTGCCGGGAGGTTGGGCAGACGGACAAGGGTGGTGTTCAGCTCGCTCTCGACGCTGGCCAGCTGGTCCGCGATGGGGGCCAGGGCTGCCTTGAGGGTGGCTACCTCCTGTTTTTTCTCCTCGGCCTCGGCCTTCTGGCCTTTTGCCATCAGCTGGCCGATCTCTTTTGAAAGAGCATTTACCCGGGACTGCGTGGTGTCGGATTCCAGCTGCAGCTTCTTCCGCTGGTCGTCGAGGCTGACGATAGTATCGACCAGGTCGAGCTCCTTAAAATTCCTGACACCAAGTCTTTCCTTTACAAAGTCTACATTTTGACGAATAAATGCTAGCTGTAACATAAAAGAGATTTTGTGAGTTTGCAGAATTTCCGAATTGTACGGAATCGCCCGGAAAAGTCTGAATTTCGACAAAGGTAATATCCGGAAACCGTACAAAATTGTATTTTGTGCAAAACCTTCTATATGATTGACCCTACAATGATCACCACCAGTACGGTTCTCGACGGACACCGCATCGTTCGTTCGCTGGGCGTGGTGCGTGGTATCACCGTGCGATCACGCAGCGTATTAGGCAACCTCGCAGGCGGATTGCAGACTCTCTTCGGCGGGCAGATATCCATCTACGTGGAGCTTTGCGAAAAGACCCGGGAAGAGGCTTTCCAGTATATGACGCAGCACGCCGCCGAGAGGGGCGCCAACGCTATCATCAATATGCGGTATGACGCCAACGAGGTGATGAACGGAGTGACGGAAGTGCTGGCCTATGGCACGGCGGTCGTAGTGGAGAAGGTTTAGTACCTTTGCAGGATGCAAAATGCACAAGATGATCTCCAGTCCCGCTGGTGGGACCTGGAAGCGAGGCTGGTAGAGCGGTTCGGCAAGAAGCCGGACATGGAGACCATCCTGTTCCTGATCGGGGTACAGGAGTTCGGGGATATCCGGAAGAAATTTTCCAAGGAAGAAAAGCAGGACCTGATGCATATCGCGGTGTGTTCTCTTTTCCGCCAGAGCGGCTATTATGAGCTCGAGCGGGTGGACGAGGGGGGCTGGCCGCATTTCCGTCAGCTGAAGGCATTGCCCGAGATGGGGCTCGCCGAGCAGGAAAATTTTCTGAAAGACCATATCCTGCTGTACTTTGACAATATGGACCGGGAAATATGATAAGGATACTCTTTACCGGGATTTGTATCATCAGTCTGTCGATCGCATGCAGCCCCAGCCGCATTGGCGGAGCCAGAAGAAAGGATATAGAGATGGTGACCACCAAAGGGGTTATCGTGCTGCGTCTTTCGGATTCGACGCCGCTGCACCGGGATAATTTCCTGCGACTCGTAAAGACGCATTTCTATGACAGTGTTCTCTTCCATCGCGTGATAAAGAACTTCATGATCCAGGCCGGGGACCCGGTCAGCCGGAGGGCTGCCGACAGCACCGATCTGGGTGACCATGACACCACGTATAAGATACCCGCGGAGTTCAGGGCGGGATTGTTCCACCGGAAAGGAGCGCTTGCCGCCGCCCGCGAGAGTGACAATGTGAATCCCACCAGGGCCAGCAGCGGCACCCAGTGGTATATCGTGGAAGGCCGCCGGTTTACGGATGCGGGGCTGGACTCTATGGAGCAGGGCCGGCTGAAAGGCAGGAAGATCCCTGCCGGCCAGCGGGAGGTCTATAGGTCAGTGGGCGGGGCGCCGCACCTGGACCAGTCGTATACCGTCTTCGGCGAGGTCGTGAGGGGACTGGATGTAGTCGACAGCATCGCCTCGGTACCCACTTCCGGGCGCCCGTCCGACCGCCCGCTGCAACCCGTTAGAATCCTGAAAATGAGACTCATCCGGCGTACTGACCGATCTGTCAAATAATTCTGTACGCACGTGTGGGAATTGGAAGGTTTTTTTAATCTTTGCAGCACACTTTAAACAAGTCTTTACAACAAAAATTTATAGACATGAATTTCCCTGACAATTTACGCTACACCAAAGACCATGAGTGGATCCGCCTGGAAGGAAATGAAGCCGTTATCGGAATTACCGAATTTGCCCAGCAGGAATTGGGGGATATCGTATACGTAGAAGTAGAGACTGTAGGCAAGTCGCTGGCGGCCGAGTCGGTTTTCGGCACGGTGGAGGCGGTAAAAACAGTTTCAGACCTTTATCTACCTGTCGCCGGTACCATCCTAGAGCTGAATCCCGACCTGACCCAGCATCCTGACCTGGTCAATTCCGATCCGTATGGCAAGGGCTGGATGATCCGTATGACGGTCAAGGATCCCGCCGACGTGGCCAAGCTGCTGGATGCCGCCGCGTATGGCAATATTGTGCATTGATGATTCTTTTCTCGATGATTTTTCTATTACTTTAGCACATTTTCATATCCATTGGGAATACCTACTACCTATACTGAGCAGGAATTGGTGCTGGCCCTGAAAGAGAGGAATAACCAAGCGTTTGGATTCCTGTACGACAATTACGCAGGGGCGCTCTATAGCATTATAAAACAGATCATTACAGATAATAATGAACTTGCCAGCGATGTACTTCAGGAGGTATTTATCAATATCTGGCGTAAGATCGAGACCTATGACCAGACCAAGGGGAGGCTGTTCACCTGGATGCTGAACATTGCGAGGAATGCCTCGATCGACATGCTTCGGTCGAAAGGATACCAGAATTCTCAGAAAAACCAGGAGTTTCCGGATAACGTATATAAGGGAGGAGCCAGCCAGACTACGCTGCAGAACGTCGATAATATAGGGCTTAAGAAAGTGCTGGAAAAGCTGAAGCCCGAACACCGGGTTCTCGTAGAGCTGGCTTATTTCAAGGGTTTTACCCATGAAGAGATCGCCGACATGATGTCTATCCCGCTCGGTACGGTAAAAACCCGC
>Ga0105240_10005776_pt1 | contig 18351 bp, 14 predicted proteins | sample KBSC54metaG_FD_80426 | JGI IMG/M metagenome (GOLD analysis project Ga0105240, IMG submission 80426) | Corn rhizosphere microbial communities from Kellogg Biological Station, Michigan, USA - KBS C5-4 metaG | ecosystem: Host-associated > Plants > Roots > Rhizosphere > Soil | place: Michigan, USA...
ATCAAGGCCGTCAATGGCGCCATGGTCTATGTCCGCGACGTCGCGAGCGTGCGTGACGGCAATCCGCCGCAGACCAACATCGTCCATGTCGACGGTAACCGCTCGGTTCTGATGATGGTGCTGAAGGCCGGCGCGATCTCGACGCTCGATATCATCTCCGGCATCAAGCAGAAGGTGGTTGAGATCAAATCGCAGCTTCCCGACACGCTGAAGATCGGCTTCGTCGGCGACCAATCGGTGTTCGTTCGCGGGGCCATCGGCGGCGTCGCCAATGAAGGCGTGATCGCGGCCTGCCTGACCAGCCTGATGATCCTGCTGTTCCTCGGAAGCTGGCGCTCGACCGTCATCATCGCGATCTCGATCCCGCTATCGATTCTGGGTGCCATCATCATGCTGTCGGCGGTCGGCGAGACGCTCAACATCATGACGCTGGGCGGGCTCGCGCTCGCCGTCGGCATCCTGGTCGATGACGCCACCGTCACCATCGAGAACATCAATTACCATCTCGAGCAGGGCAAGCCGGTGACGCAGGCGATCCTCGACGGCGCCCAACAGATCGTCACGCCCGCCTTCGTCTCGCTGCTCTGCATCTGCATCGTGTTCGTGCCGATGTTCTTCCTGACCGGTGTCGCCCGCTTCCTGTTCGTGCCGATGGCGGAAGCCGTGATGTTCGCCATGATGTGGTCGTTCATCCTGTCGCGCACGCTGGTGCCGACCATGGCGAATTATCTGTTGAAGCCGCATACGCATCATGAGGATGAGGCGCCGCAGCCGACGCGCAATCCTTTGGTCAAATTCCAGCGCGGTTTCGAGGCGCGGTTCGAGCGCTTCCGCCAGGGTTATCGCGATGTGCTGTCGCTGGCGCTCGGCCACCGCGCGATCTTCGTGACGGGCTTCCTCGGCTTTGTTGCGGTCTCGTTCCTGCTGGTGCCGTTCCTGGGACGAAACTTCTTCCCCTCGGTCGACGCCGGCAACATCCTCATGCACGTCCGCACGCAAATCGGCACCCGGGTCGAGGAGACTGCCAGCCAGTTCGCCGACGTGCAGAAGGCGATCCGCAAGATCATCCCCGCAAGCGAGATCGAGACGGTGACCGACAATATCGGCATGCCGATCTCCGGCATCAACATGACCTACAACAACACCGGCGTGATCGGTCCGCAGGACGGCGACATCCAGATCAAGCTCCGTGAAGGCCACCGGCCGACGGCCGAATATGTCAAGACGATGCGCGAGCAGCTGCCAAAGGTCTTTCCCGGCATGACGTTCGCGTTCCTGCCCGCCGACATCGTCAGCCAGATCCTCAATTTCGGCGCGCCAGCGCCGATCGACCTGCAGATCCGCGGCGCCAATGTGGCGGCGAATTTCGCTTATGCCGGCAAGCTGCTGGGTCGCATCCGCCGCATCCCCGGCATCGCGGATGCTCGCATCCAGCAGTCGCCCAACAGTCCGACCTTCGACATCGATGTCGACCGCACGCGCGCGCAATATGTCGGTCTCACCGAGCGCGACGTCACCAACAGCCTGGTCGTCAATCTCGCCGGCTCTTCGCAGGTCGCGCCGACCTACTATCTCAATCCGGAAAACGGCGTGTCGTATTCGATCGTGATGCAGACGCCGCAATACCAGATCGATTCCCTCTCCGCGCTGCAGGCGCTGCCGCTCACGGCGAGCGGCAATCCGCAATCGCCGATCCTGGGCGGCATCGCCGACATCAAGCGCACGACCTCGAGCGCGGTGGTGTCGCAATACGACATCCAGTCCATGGTGCAGATTTTCGCAACCCCGCAGGGCCGCGATCTCGGCGCGGTCGCCGCCGATGTCCGGGCGCTGCTTACGGAGACCGCCAAGGACGTGCCGAAAGGAAGCTCGGTGGTCCTGCTCGGCCAGGTGCAGACCATGGACTCGGCCTTCTCGGGCCTGTTGTTCGGGCTGCTCGCCGCGGCGGTGCTGATCTATCTTTTGATCGTCGTGAACTTCCAGTCCTGGTCCGACCCCTTCGTGATCATCACCGCGCTGCCGGCCGCGCTTGCCGGCATCGTCTGGATGCTGTTCACGACGCAAACGACGCTGTCGGTGCCGGCGCTGACCGGCGCCATCATGTGCATGGGCGTCGCCACCGCCAACAGCGTGCTGGTGATCAGTTTCGCCCGCGAACGCTATGAGGAGTTGGGCGATCCCGTGATGGCCGCGATGGAAGCGGGCTTTGTTCGCTTCCGTCCTGTTCTCATGACCGCGCTAGCCATGATCATCGGCATGGCGCCGATGGCACTCGGGCTGGGCGAGGGCGGCGAGCAGAACGCGCCGCTTGGGCGCGCTGTGATCGGCGGCCTGATCTTCGCTACGACGGCAACGTTAGTGTTTGTTCCGGTGGTTTTCAGTATGGTACACAAGAAACGAGGCGCCAGCGCCGCCGCCCCATTGGAGATCCAGCATGCCCATTGAACAGAGCCACCCGGTGTCGCGCCGGAAGCTGGGCATCATAGGCTTGCTGGCAAGTGTCGTGCTGGTTGCAGTCGTCATCACGGGTATTCGCGCGCGCGAACAATCCGACGAAAAGCTCAAGGAATGGACCGACGACCAGGCGGTTCCGACGGTGGCCGTGACGCTGCCGGACGCCAAGGTCATCAACCCGACCATCGACCTGCCGGGACGGCTGGAAGCCTATTACCGCGCGCCGATCTTCGCCCGTGTACAGGGCTATCTGAAGAGCTGGAGCGCCGACATTGGCGCCCGCGTCAAGGCCGGCCAGGTGATCGCCCAGATCGAGGCGCCCGATCTCGACCAGCAATTGATGCAGGCCAAGGCCGATCTTGCCAGCGCCGAAGCCAGCGCCAAGCTTTCGGCGGCGACGCTCGCGCGCCGCAAGACGCTGATCGCCTCCAACTTCGTCTCTATGCAGGAGATCGACGAGCGCACCGCCGATCTCTCCAACAAGGACGGCACGGTGAAGGCGGATCAGGCCAATGTCGAGCGGCTGGAAGCGCTCTCCGCCTACAAGAAGATCACCGCGCCGTTCGACGGCATCGTCACCGCGCGCGATACCGACGTTGGTGCGCTGATCAATGCCGGTGGCGGCTCGGGGCCCGCGATGTTCGTGATCTCGGACATTTCCAAGCTGCGCGTCTATGTCAACGTGCCGCAGAACTACGTTCCGCAGATCAAGATCGGCGCGAAGGCGGTTATCACGGTGCCCGAATATCCGAACCGCACCTTCCAGGCGACGGTGGAAGCTTCCGCGCAGGCGGTCGACGTTGCCTCCGGCACGACGCGGATGCAACTCGGCCTTACCAATTCGGGCGGCGAGCTCATGCCGGGCGGTTACGCCAATGTGCGCCTCAGCCTGCAGCGCGACGGCGTGCCGCTCTCCATTCCCGCGAGCGCGCTGATCTTCAACCAGAACGGCCTGCGCGTTGCGACCGTCGGCGCCGGCGACAAGATCCAGTTCAAGACGGTGAAGATCGCGCGCGATCTCGGCCGCACCATCGAGCTCGCCTCGGGGCTTTCGCCTGAGGATCGCGTCGTGGTGACGCCGCCCGACGGCATCGCCGACGGCGACCAGGTCCGCATCGCGGGCGCTACTGCCAAAGCCGACACCGCCAAGCCCAAGCCCGAGAAGGTCTCCGAGAAGCAGGACGCAAAGGGGTAATTACTCTCGTGCCCCGGATGCAACGCAGCGCGTAAGCGGTGCGTTGCTGATCCGGGGCCCATCCGCCCGCACGCTGTCTCATGGGTCCGCATCTGCGGGGCGGGCATCACTTCGTGCTGCACCGCGCGTGAGACACGAGCGTTATCTCACCCGCCACTGCGGCACGCCATCTTCCATCGTGATCTCGCCGAGCGATCCCACCGGCGTGCGATCCATGTTCCTTAAATGTGCGAGCGTCGTCTCATCGCTGGCAGAGATGCGCCCCAGCGTGCGCCTTCCGTCCTCGGTCCGCAGCATTACGACGCCATGCTCGACCTCGCCTTTGCCGCGATAGATCTCGGTGAAGGCCTCGACCTTGCCTCTACCGCCCGCTTCAGCGACGAACTCCGGCACCGTGCCTCTGTTGCGATCGGCGTCCGCCTGTACGCTGTGCTCCTGCTTCATCGCTTCGCTCGGCACCTGCCGCGACAACACGAGCCCGTGATGCTTGGTGACGAAGCCGCCCTGGCCATAGAGCAGGCCGAGCTTTGCGCCATCACGCATCTTGCGCACCATCGCGCAAGCCGCATGCGTCATATAGGTGTTGAGCGGCGCGCCGAAGAAGGTGAGCCCGCCTGTTACGGTCGGCTCGACGTCGGGACCGAGCCCCAGCGTCCGCCGTGCCATCTTGGGCACGCAGGGGAAGCAGCTATAGAGCTCGATCGCATCGAACATCCTGCCATCGCCGCCGGCGAGCTCCGTCACGGCATTGAGCACTGCATTCTGCGCGTGGCTCTCGTTGAACTGGTCGCGGATCAGATAATCGCGCGGCTCTTCGGCCGATGCGCCACCGACCGGATAGATGATCTTGTCTTCAGCAACGCGCGCGGCGCGCGCTTTGGCCAGACTTGTCAGCAGCACCGCGCCGCCCATGTTCACGGTGGGGTTCGCCACCATCAGCTTGGTGTAGGGCCAGGCGATCAGCCGGTTCTCCGGCGTCGGCGTCGTGATCTCGTCGGAGGTAAAGCGCTTCTTCAGCCAGGAATTGGGATTTTCCGACGCGACGCGCGAATAGGTCGACCATAGTGCGCCGGACTCGGCGAGCGCCTCGCGCGGTGTCTGGCCCCAATGCGCTGATGTCGCGCTCTCATAGAGCGGATAGACCGTGATCGGGCGGAACACGCCAAGCTTCACCGCAAGCGGCTTCTGGAACGCCGCGCCACGCTTGGGCTCTTCCACGTCCTTGGCAAAGGGCGTCCAGGGCAGGGTGATGCCTGATCGTTCCGCCTTGGTCGCCGTCGATTGCGCCTCGGCGCCACAGACGGCGGCCACCGAACATTCGCCGCGCGCGATACGCTGCGCCGCTTCGTGCAGGTAGCGGATCGGGCTCTCGCCGCCGACCGGGCCGTAATAGCAATGCGCAGGGTCGACGCCGAGCCGCGCCGCCAACAGCTTCTCCGGATCGCGATAGCGCCAGCTGAGGAAGCTCACGACATCGAGCGAGCCGATGTCGCCGAGGAGTTCTGCGCCGCTGTCGGCTTCCGCCTGCCGCAGTGCCTGTTCCAACAACGCGAGCGGCTCGAGGCCGTCGGCGATTTCCTTCGGACGGTCGACGATCTCGCCGACGCCGACGATGACGGGAATGCGGTCTTCGGGGATGTTTGCCATTCTTGTTTCACTTCCAGACATTTACTCAGTCGTCATTGCGAGAAGCGAAGCGACGAAGCAATCCATGGTGCCGCAAGTGGCGAAATGGATTGCTTCGCTGAGCCTGTCATCGGGCCGCGCTTCGCGCGGACCCGTTGGCTCGCAATGACGAAGGGTTGGGTTATTCCGCGACGAGTGCATTCATGTGCTCGATCGCCTCGACAAAATCTTCCTTGAACTCCTGCACCACGGCGCCGGCCGATTTCACGCTGTCGACGAGGCCGACGCCCTGACCGACGAAATAACTCACGAGGTCACGCGCCTTGGGATTGCCGGCCGCGGCCGCGCGGTCGATGGAATTGAAGGCGTCGCGGCTGATGATGCTTTGCAGCGGCATCGGCAGCGCGCCGGGGCTGTCGGGCGAGCGATCCCAGGCATCGGTCCAGACCGAGCGCAATTGCCGCGCGGGTTTCCCGGTGCGGCCCTTGGAGCGGATCGCGTCTCGCGAGGACGCCGCGATCATCTTCTCGCGGAAAATCTCGCTGGTCTCGGATTCCACCGTCGCCAGCCATACCGAGCCGGTCCACGCGCCGGCCGCGCCCATCGCCATGCAGGCTGCCATCTGACGGCCGGTCATGATGCCGCCGGCAGCCAGCACCGGCACGTCGCGGATCGGCTTGATCGCCTTGATCACCTCCGGCACCAGCACCATGGTCGACACTTCGCCGCAATGGCCGCCAGCCTCGGTGCCCTGCACGACCAGGATATCGACGCCGGCCGCGACCTGCCGCAGCGCATGCTCCTTGGCGCCGACCAGCGCCGCGACCGGAACGCCGTGCCGGCGGCCGCGATCGATCATCTCCTTCGGCGGCACGCCGAGCGCGTTGGCGATCAGCTTGATCGGATGGCGAAAGGACACGTCGAGCAACTCGAGCGCAGTCTCGGCATCAAAGGGTTGCGGCTGATTATCGGCCACGTTCTGCGTCGTCAGCTCGATGTCGTGTTTCCTGAGCAGATTGCGGGTGAAGTCGCGATGCTCCCTTGAGATGCGTGCTTCCAGACTTTTCCAGGTGACGTTCTTCTCGCCCGCGGTCGAGATGTTTTCGGGGATCAGCACGTCGACGCCATAGGGCTTGCCGTCGACATGGGCGTCGATCCATTTCAGCTCCCGCTCCAGCGTTTCCGGCGAATGGGCGGTCGCACCGAGCACGCCAAAGCCGCCGGCGCGGCTCACGGCCGCGACCACGTCGCGGCAATGGCTGAACGCGAGCAGCGGAAACTCGATGCCCAGCATGTCGTAGATCGGTGATTTCATCGGCGTCAACTCCTGACGAATTTTTCTTGTTCTGTTCGAACGACGCTAGCCCATCGAAGTGCCGGGCGGAAGTAAGCCAAGGTGATGGAAGCGTCCCTCAGAGCCCGTCATTCCGGGGCGCGTAAGCGAACTATGGTGCGCAATTGCGCACCTGAGAATCTCGAGATTCCGGGTTCTCGCTTACGCGAGCCCCGGAATGACGGGGAGGTACTTGACCCGACCGTCCCCGTCTTGCTTCCATAGGCTAAACAAGAACGTCCGCTGGAGCACCCATGAGCGACGCGCCCACCTATGAACCCCCGAAAGTCTGGATCCGGAACATGGAGAGCGGGGGCCGCTTTGCCAGCATCAACCGTCCCATCGCCGGTCCTACCCACGACAAGGAACTTCCCGTCGGCAAGCATCCGCTGCAGCTTTATTCTCTGGCAACGCCGAACGGCCAGAAGGTCACGATCATGCTGGAAGAGCTGCTCGCGGCTGGTCACAAGGGCGCGGAATACGACGCCTGGCTGATCCGGATCGACGGCAACCAGTTCGGCAGCGGCTTTGTGGCGATCAACCCCAATTCCAAGATCCCGGCAATGATGGACCGCAGCGGCTCCGAGCCGATCCGCATTTTCGAGTCCGGCTCAATCCTGCTGTATCTGGCCGAAAAGTTCGGCGCCTTCCTGCCGAAAGACATCAAGACCCGCACCGAATGCCTGTCCTGGCTGTTCTGGCAGATGGGATCGGCGCCCTATCTCGGTGGCGGCTTTGGCCACTTCTATGCCTACGCGCCGACCAAGATCGAATATGCGATCGACCGTTTCGCGATGGAGGTGAAGCGCCAGCTCGACGTGCTCGATCGCCGGCTCGCCGATAACGAATATCTCGGTGGCAGCGAATACTCGATCGCCGATATCGCGGTGTGGCCGTGGTATGGCGGGCTGGTGAAGGGCCTGCTTTACGGTGGTGGCGAATTCCTGTCGGTGCAGGATTACAAGAACGTGCAGCGCTGGACCGACCAGATTGCCAAGCGTCCGGCAGTCAGGCGAGGCCGCATCGTCAACCGTGTCTCGGGCGATCCTGCGAGCCAACTGCACGAGCGCCACGACGCCAGCGACTTCGAGACGAAGACGCAGGATAAGGTCGGCGACAAGATCGGAGAGCAGGCCAAGTGAGCTTTTACGAAAAAGGTCCGATTCGTATCCATTACGCGGAGGCTGGCTCCGGCTTCCCGCTGCTGCTGATCGCCGGCGGCGGATTGAACTCGAACATCACGGGGATCACCGGCGATTATCCGCCCTTCAACGCGATCAAGGAATTCGGGGACGAATACCGCTGCATCGCCTACGACCTACGGAATGCTCCACCGGGCCAATCCACCGGCCCGCTCGAGATCGACAGGCCCTGGGACTCGCATGCCGACGATCAGCTCGCGCTGATGGATCATCTCGGTTTCGACCGGTTCATGGTGCTCGGCTTCTGCATCGGCGGTCCCCTGATCTGGAACCTGATCAAGCGCGCGCCTGACAGGATCGTCGCAGCGGTGCTGGCGCAGCCGAGCGGCTCGCGGCCTGAGGCGCGCGATCTCTTCTACGACAACAACATGAAGGGTTGGGCTCCGCAGCTTGTCGAACGCCGCCCCGATCTGACGATGGAGCAGGCCGAGAGATTCCTGACCCGGATGTATCGCACCGATCCCGATTTCGTCTTCACCGTGACGCGCGACTTCGTGCGGCAATGCCAGACGCCGGTGCTGATCCTGCCCGACGACGTCCCGGCGCATCCTTACGCGGTTGCCATGGAATCCGCGATGCTGGCGCCGAAGGCCGAGGTCAGCATGTTTCCATGGAAGGAGCCGAAGGAGCGCGTTCCGCTCGCCGTGCGTCAGATCCGCTCGTTCCTGCGCGCGCACCGGCCGGCGATGGCGTAGTTGCGATCTCAAATCTTCCCCCGTCATTCCGGGATGGCGCGTTAGCGCCAGACCACAGGTGCGCAATTGCGCACCATAGTTCGACGCATTCGCATCACCCCGGAATGACGCTCGCAACCCTTACTGCTTCTTCCTGGTCGCGTCGACGTTGATGCCGGCGACCTTCCAGATCTTGTTGTTCTGGATGAAGCGCAGGCGGTACTTCACTTCCATGTCGTCGGTCTTGAACACGCCCGCCAGCACCAGCGCGCCGTCATTGTCGATCTTGGCCTTCTCGTAGGAATCATAATCCGCCGTGACCACGTCCTCGAAATAGAGCTCGTTCTTGCGGAACGCTTCGAACGCCGAGGCCATCTTGTCGGCCGTGAACTGCGATTGAAACTCCTTCGACGCCTTGGCCACGAAGACGGAATAATTATTGGTCATGTTGGCGTCGTTGAAAGTCATCAGGGTCGTGCGGATCAAGACGTCCTGATCGTCGTCGGCGGGGATGTCGGCCGCGAAGGCAGGTAGCACATATGTGAAAGCGAGAGCGAACAACGCGATAAAGCAAATTGCTAGATTGGCTCGAATTGATTTCATGAAAAGCCCCAATGTTGGATTTGCCAGCATCCGCCATCCCCCTAGCTGTATGCGTGCGATTTGCCAACGCCCGCTTCACCGAATTGCCGGATTGGGCCCGAAATCATGCGCCAAAGCCCTCGTTCGTGAGCGGGGTCGATATGACTGCTCAAAAACACGCCCGGGACAGGAACGTGCGCCCGCGGCGGACGTTCGCATTCGACGAAGTCATAATCGGAGGTGGATGCCATGAAGTTGAATACTCTTGGCGCAGCCATGTGTGCGTTGATCCTGTCTGTTGTGACGGCATCGGCGCAGTCGAACAATTCGCCGGCCACCGCTCCCAGCGGGCAGAACTCCGGCGCGGGAATTCCAGGCCAGCCCGGCAACAAGAATGGGCCTCCCGCGCAAAAAGGAACGGTTGGTTCGACGGCGACGACCAAACAGGGCAATATCACGACCCAGGAACAGGACTCCGCCCGCATCAAGGGACTCCCTGGCAACAAGAGCGGGGAGCCGGAGAAGCGGCCACAGCCCCGTTAGCGTTCGGCGGATATCAGCCGGCCCTGCCGGTGTGCATATAACAGAGGCTGTGCCATCGAGGTGACGGCGCGGCGGGCTTTAACGCGCGCCCGCCGCCGCGGGGAACACCACGCGATCGTCAGTGCGACAATAACGGTCCGCGAACATCCGCCCCATCGGGTGGTAGCGCTCCATGTGCACGCGCATGGCCTCGTGGTCCCACAGCTCATCGCGGATATGGGAATTGATCCCTTCGCCCATGATCAGGACGCGGTCGCCGTTGACGTCGATCTCCTTCCAGGTCCTGCACTCCATCGCCCAGGGCGTGTCGGCCAGCCGCGGCACGGCGACCTTGGAGGAGGGCGCAAGCTTCAGCCCGAGATAGTTCGGCTCGCCGATGTCGGGCGGAAAGTCGCCGCTGCTCTCATGCATCGCCCGCGCCAGCGGCTCGTCGGCGAGATTGACGACGAACTCGCCAGTGCGCTGGATGTTGACCAGCGTATCCTTCGTGCCCCCGTCCGCGCGCCGGTTGACCGCGAACATGCAGAGCGGCGGATCCTCGCAGAACACGTTGAAGAAGGAATACGGCGCCGCATTGACCACCCCGGTAGGACCGATCGAGGTTACCCAGGCGATCGGCCGCGGCAGGACAAAAGAGGCCAGCACCTTGTAGCGTTCGCGTGGGGCAAGCTGGTCGGGGGCGTATTCCATCTTTTGATTTCCTCTTCTGGCCGCGACTTGGCGGCGGAGCCTAGTCTGCCGTTCAGCAGCGATAAAGAGGTGGGCCGCGCAGAGCGGATTGCGGGGCCCGCAGGTGCGGCATCCCGAGCGAAACGATCGCCCTTGCGCAGGCGTTAACGCTCCCCTGCTGGCTTACAAAAGGGTTGATCCGCTGCTGCTTGCCATTAGGTTTGAGGGTCTGAGCTGGAGTCGGAGACATGGGAAGCATGGTTCTGCTCGACCTGATGGGGGGCGTGGCGCTGCTCCTGTGGGGCCTGCATATGGTCCACAGCGGCATTCTGCGCGCGTTCGGCCCGGACCTGCGCCGGTTGCTGTCGAAGGCGTTGAACGACCGTTTCTCGGCGTTCGCGGCGGGCCTCGGGCTAACGGCGCTATTGCAGAGCAGCACGGCGACCGCGCTGATCACGAGCTCCTTTGCCGCCGAAGGTCTGGTCGCGCTGGTGCCTGCGCTCGCCATCATGCTGGGGGCCAATGTCGGCACCACCCTGATCGTGCAGGTACTGTCCTTCAACATCGCCGCGGTCGCGCCGGTGCTGTTTATCATCGGCCTGCTTGCCTTCCGCAATGGTCCGCGCTCGCGCATCAAGGACGTCGGCCGCGTCTTCATCGGTCTCGGGCTGATGCTGCTGTCGCTGCACATCCTGCTCGACACGCTGGCGCCGGCCGAGAACGCGCCGTCGGTCCGTGTGCTGCTCGGCGCCATCACCGGCGATCCTGTGCTGTGCGTTCTGATCGGCGCCGTCGTTACCTGGGCCGCGCATTCCAGCGTTGCCACCGTGCTACTGATCATGTCGCTGGCCTATGCCCATTTCGTCTCGCCGGCGGCGGCGTTCGCGCTCGTGCTCGGCGCCAATCTCGGCAGCGCCGTCAATCCGCTCATCGAAGGCGCCAAGCGCGACAATCCCGCCAGCTACCGCCTGCCGATCGGCAACCTCCTCAACCGTGTCGTGGGCATTGTCCTGGTGCTGCCCTTCCTGAGGCCGATCACGCAGCACGTGCAAATCTGGCAGCCTGACCTGGCCAAGCTGACGGCCGAATTCCACATCGCCTTCAACCTTGCGACCGCCATTCTCTTCATCGGCGTGCTCGATCCCCTCTCGCAGCTCCTCACCAAGCTGCTGCCGGATCGCGTGCAAGCGGAAGATCCGGCACGGCCGCGTTATCTCGATGAGACCGCGCTGGAGACACCGTCGCTTGCGCTCGCCGACGCCGCGCGCGAGACGCTGCGGGTCGGCGACATGGTCGAGACCATGCTGCGCAAGGTGATGACCGCGATCATGACCAACGACCGCGCGCTGGCCGATCAGACCGCGCGGCTGGACAATACGGTCGACGACATCGTCGAGGCGATCAAGCTCTATGTGACCAAGCTGACCCGCGGCAGCCTCGACGAGCGCGAGGCCAAGCGGGCAATGGAGATCATCTCCTTCGCCATCAACCTCGAGCATATCGGCGATATCGTCGACAAGAACCTGAACGAGCTCGCGACCAAGAAGATCAAGCGGCGTTTCCAGTTCTCGACCGAGGGGGCCGCGGAGCTGCTCGCCTTCCATCGCCGGATCATGGACTCGCTACGCATCGCTTTCGGCGTATTCATGTCGGGCGATGTCGGCGAGGCTCACAAGCTGCTCGGCGATAAGGCCGCGCTCCGTAACGCCGAGCTGGCGGCGACCGAGCAGCACCTCGATCGGCTACGCGAGGGCCGGCCCGAAAGCCTCGAGACGACGTCGCTGCACCTCGACGTGCTGCGCGATCTCAAGCGGATTCACTCGCACATCTGCTCGGTCGCGTATCCGGTGCTGGATGCGGCCGGTGAGCTCGAGCCTCGCCGCAGCGCCCAGTCCGAGCCTGCCGCCGTCACGCCGTCCGCCACGCATCCTCTGCCGCGGTAGTGCCCCATAATTTTCGTCATGCCCGGCCTTGTGCCGGGCATCCACGTCTTGCTTTCTCGCCGCTTCGAAGACGTGGATGGCCGGGACAAGCCCGGCCATGACGAGGAGAGAGAGGCCGCGACTGCGGTCAGCCGACCGTCTGGATCACCGCTTTGGAAACAGCTTGTCCCTGATGTAGCGGGAGGTCGCGGTGAGGCGGATGCCGCGGGGCTTGCGCCAGATCGCGCGGTCGATTTCCTTCTTGTCGCCGATCGCAAGGTGGCCGGAGGCCTTCTTGGCGATGAAGATCGCATCGCTCATCTTGCGTCCCGAATGGCGGTTCTTGGACTTGACCTCTTTCCAGAGGCGGAGCCGTCCGACCTTCAGCTTCGGCAGTTCTTCCTTGATCTCGCGCTTCAGACAATCCTTGTCGTTTTCGTTCTGGCGCTTGCGGCCACCCGGAAACATCCACCGACCGTCGCGCCGACGCCTGACCAGCAGGACCCTGCCGCGCTTTGCGGCCACGAGCTTCGATGACTTCGCCATTTCTTCCGAGCAATTGCCTTCTGACAGGAATCGCCAATGATATTAATGGGATTGGCTGCAATTTCCAGACCCGTTGTGTCAACCGACGCGATCCGTCCGCAGCTTTCCAGGGATTCGGGGGTACCGTAGCGCGTAGAAATACGGGATTTGGCCAGCGGCCGGCAGACCACTACGACTTCATCGACGCGCCTCTCGATCCCTGCCGCGACAGCTTTTTTTCGACGCTCTCTAATCTGAAGACGTTCTAGTTGCCGCTTCCAGAATAAACCGGCAGATACGAAATCAGGCTTGGTACTTCCGCCGCGGCAAAGGACGTGACGCACATCTATCATCGCATCTTCGATCAGTTCCGGATTTTCGACTCCGCGAACGCATCGAGGATCGATGATTTCGCGTTTGCCGCGCGCTGGCTCGAATCGCCGGGTTGCCTGTTTCAGCGCAACGACTTCGTGCTCGACGGCGGGCTGCGCACGGAAGGCGTCATCAAGGCCGGCCTGTTCGTGACCGTTGTGCTGAAGGGAGCGGGGCAGGGCGGCCCGCGCCGCGGCGCAAAGCGCTTTCGCTACTCGGAAAACTCGATTGTGGTGATGGCATTGCGCAAGTCCGTCGCCTGCGAGGGCGAAGCACCGGGCGGAACACATATGTTCGCGGCCGGCCTCGCTTTTCCGGAAGCGTCGATCGAGCGGCTCGGCCTGCGGCAGGAGTTTCTTGGCCTGTTCTCGCAAGACGGAGACGAAGCTTTCGTCGCGACGTTGAAAGCGCCGCCGCGGATCGTTGCGATGGCCACCGAGATGCTGTATCCGACGCTGGAGGGGCGCGCCGAGGAATTGCTGCTGTCCGCCCACGCCACGGAAATCCTCGCGCGCGTGATATCGCTTGCCGGCGACCGGGCGCAGATCGAGGCGTCGGTCGATCACAGGCATAGAAGGCTGCTTGCCGTGCGCGATGCGATCGACGCAGATTTGCGGCGGCACTGGAAGATATCCGAGTTGGCGCGGCAGGCCGGCATCAGCCGACGCTCCTTCAATACTCATTTCCGCCGCGTCTTTGGCGCAGGCGCCTTCGAATATCTGCGACGCCGCCGGCTTGAGCTGGCACGCGAGGCCATCGTCGAGCAGGGCATCTCCGTCAACGAGGCGGCCTATATCGCGGGCTATGGCAACCCCGCCAATTTCGCCACCGCTTTCCGCAGGCATTTTGGCTACGCCCCAAGCAAGACTCGCCCGGCCGCAAGCTGATCTGGCTCCTTGCACCTTGATCGCGATCCTCACCTGGCACGGTGCGCAACGTCGCGAGACCGCGACTGCGACGAAACGTCCCGCGCGCAAGACTGGAGCTCGTCGACGAGAGTCCAAAGGTTTTTTGCGCAAGCGCAAAGGCGCGGCGGACGGAATCTTTGCTTTCAATCCCGCGAGAAGAAATCGCGAGAGGCGCGTGTCTGCGTCATCCGCGAACGGGGATTGGGTGATGACATTCGAAAACAGGAAGAACGGGCGTTGGCTTGCCCTCGTCACGATTTGCGGAGCCGCCGAGCTCGCGTTTCCGGGCACACCGGCGTTGGCTCAAGGCGTGACCGGCGCGGAGCCGACTGCGCTTCCGCCGGTTTCGGTCGAGGCGCCAAAGGCGCAGCAAAACCGGCCTATCAGGGCCTCGCTGCGCGCTCGAACAGCGACGCGCTCACGTAGTACCGCCGGCCACGAGACGGCCGTGGTGCAGGATGTGAGCGCGAGCGCGGCCGGACGCGCAGGAACGGAAACGGCGAATGGTCCCGTGCAAGGCTATCTCGCCAGCCAGAGTGCGACCGCGACCAAGACCGACACGCCGATCCTCACCACACCGCAGTCGGTCTCGGTGGTGACGAAGGACCAGATCGAGGCGCAGGGCGCAACCAACATCACCGAGGCCTTGCGCTATACGCCGGGCGTCACCGTGGAGAGCTTTGGCGCCAACGCCTTCTTCGACGCGTTCAAGCTCCGCGGCTTCGACGCGCCACGTTATCTCGATGGATTACGGTTGCCGGCCGATAGCACCACCTTCGCGGTGCCGCGCATCGAAACCTATGGGCTGGAGCGGATCGAGGTGTTGAAGGGACCATCGTCCGGTCTCTACGGCCAGTCCGATCCCGGTGGTCTCTTGAACATGGTCAGCAAGCGGCCGACGGACACGCCGCATTATGAAGTGGAGGGCACGTTCGGCTCGTTCGACCGCTTCCAGGGCGCCTTCGACGTCGGCGGCCCCGTCGACAAGGACGGGCAGTTTCTCTATCGCATCGTCGGCCTCGGCCGCGACAGCAACAGCCAGACCGACTTCGTCCAGGACAACAAGCTCTTCATCGCGCCGAGCTTCACCTTCCGCCCGGACATCGACACCAGCTTCACCCTGCTGTCGCAGTACCAGAAGGTCGACAACAAGGGTTACCAGCAATATGTGCCCGGGCAGGTCTCGTTCCTGGCCAATCCGAACGGGCAGATTCCCTATAGCCGCTATCTCGGCGTTCCCGGCTCCGACGGCTACAACCTCGAGCAATGGGCAATCGGCTATGCCTTCGAGCACCGCTTCGACAGCGGCATCCAGTTCCGCCAGAACCTGCGTTACACCGAGGTCAGCAACGATTTGGCCTCCGTTCGCACCGAAGGCATGCTGACCGACAGCCTGGTTTCGCGGACCTATAATTACGTGAAGGCGAATGCCGCCAATGTGGCACTCGACAACCAGCTGCAAGCGGACTTTGCGACGGGACCGCTGGTCCACAAGGTTTTGGTCGGCGTCGACTACTTCGATCTCTGGGCCCATACCGATTATCGGACGACGCCGATCGCCCCGATCGATGCCTATAATCCCGTCTACAACACGGCGGTGCCGTCGTTCAGCTCGTTGTCGCCCTTCATCCTGCGCGACGACAGCCAGACCCAGGCCGGGCTCTACGCGCAGGACCAGGTCAAGCTGGATCGCTGGACGCTGACGATGAGCGGACGCCAGGACTGGGCCAGCACCGATTTCACGAGCCTTTCCATCTATCCGCCTGCCGGCAATTACACCCGCAACGATTCCGCTCAGACCGGGCGGGTGGGCTTGAACTATCTCTTCGACGTCGGCCTGTCGCCCTATGTCAGCTATTCCACCTCGTTCTCGCCCAACCTCGGCGCGGACTCGTCCGGCCATTCCTTCAAGCCGACGACGGGCGAGGGCACCGAGGCCGGCATCAAGTTCAAGCCCAACGGTTCGAACCTGATGCTGACCGCGGCGGTGTTCCAGATCAACCAGCAAGATGTCCTGACGGCTGACCCGACGAATCCATTCTTCAGCGTCCAGACCGATGCCGTGCGCGTCACCGGCTTCGAGTTCGAGGCCAAGGGCAACCTTACCCGCGAGCTGGAGATCACCGGCGGCTACACGCATCTTGATCCCAAGGTCACCGCCAGCATCGCGGGCTATGCCGGAAAATACATGATGAACACGGCGCAGGATCAGGCAGCGCTGTGGGGCAAACACACCTGGCATGAGGGTCCGCTCGCGGGCCTTGGGATCGGCGCCGGCGTGCGCTATGTCGGCGAGACCTATGGCGACGTGTTCAACACCTTCATCATCCCGTCCTACGCGCTAATCGACGCTTCGGTGAGCTACGATCTCGCTTATGCGCGGCCGGACTGGAAAGGGTGGAAGGCGCAGGTCAATATCACCAACCTGACCGACCATTTCTATGTCGCCTCATGCCTGACCGGCTTGCCCTATTGCGGATTGGGCAACGCGCGCACCGTGCTCGGCACCCTGAAATACAGCTGGAACCAGTAACCTTGACCGCTGCAACGCGATCCCTGCGGCGATGGGGGCTGGTCCATAAATGGACCAGCCTGATCTGCACTGTCTTCATGCTCATGCTCTGCTTGACCGGGCTGCCGCTGATCTTCCACGACGAGATCGACGATCTCCTGCATGAACAGGTCAGGCCTGCGGCCGTGCCTAAGGGCACACCGGAGGCCAATATCGATCAGGCGATCGCCAATGCCTTGGCCAGGTTTCCCGGGCAGGTCGTGCATTTCTTCATCTGGGATCGCGACGATCCGAACGCCTATCTGCTCAGCATCAATCGTTCGTTCGACGTCGATCCCTCGACCAACCGTATCGCCCGTGCCGACGCCCACACGGCCGCCTATCTCGACTCGCCCGTCGTGACCGGCCGCTTCACCTACATCATGCTGAAGTTGCACACCGACATGTTTGCCGGCTTGCCGGGCAAGCTGTTCCTCGGCCTGATGGGGATTCTGTTCTGTGTCGCGATCATCTCCGGAATCGTGGTCTACGCGCCGTCGATGCGCAAACTGAAGTTCGGCACCTATCGTTCCGATCGTCCTCGCGTCGTGCGTTGGCTCGACGTCCACAATCTTGCCGGCATCCTGCTCGTCACCTGGACTCTGGTGGTGGGCGCCACCGGCGTCATCAACACCTGGGCCGATCTCGTGATCAAGATCTGGCAGTTCGGTCAGCTCGCCGAGATGACGGCACAATACAAGGACAAGCCACCGCCTGCGCATTACAGCTCCGTCCAGGCCGCGGTCGATACCGTCAGGCGCGCGGAGCCGGACATGGTTCCCGCCTTCATCGCCTTTCCCGGCTCCTTCTTCACCAGCAAGAACCACTACGCCATCTTCATGCGCGGCAATTCGCCGTTGACGTCGCGGCTGCTGAAACCGGCCTTGATCGATGTCGAGACCGGCAAGCTCACCGACAGCCGCGACTTGCCCTGGTATGTGGCGGCGCTTTTGTTGTCGCAGCCGCTGCATTTCGGCGACTATGGCGGTCTCGCGCTCAAAATCATCTGGGCGGTGCTGGATCTGATCACCATCGTCGTGCTCGCAACCGGCCTCTATCACTGGCTAAGACGGCGCAAATCGCGCGTCAGCGTCGAGCGGATGCTCGTGGCCTCCTCAAGTGACGTACCTGTTTCAGCGAGGTCGGCATGAGTAAGGCGTCCTCTCGGCAGTCGGCGATCCGGATTTTCGCCATACCGGCGTTGGTGGCACTCGCAAGCGGCGCCGGCCTGGCCGGAGCGCTGGTGGGGGACGGCGTTTCGGATACGTTCGCGTCGGCACTCGTCGCGCTCCCCGCTGCGATCTTCTGCGTGTGTCTGGCGCGCCGCCGGGGCAGGTGAAGTGGCGTACAAGCTGCGATCAATCAAAACGCCGTATACCCGCCGTCGATCACGAAGCAATCGGCGGTGTGATAGGACGAGGCCTTGCTCATCAGGTACACCGCGATCCCGCCAAAATCGGAGGGCTCGCCGAAGCGGCGGACGGGAATGCGCGGCATCACATTGGCGACGAATTTGTCGTTGGCCATGATGCCGGCGGTCATGTCGCTCCTGATCCAGCCGGGCAGGATCGCGTTCGCGGTGACGCCATAGCGTGCGAACTCCACGGCGAGCGCGCGGCACAGCGCGTTGAGTGCAGCCTTGGTGCCGGCATAATGCTCGTTGCGCGCGGTCCCGAAGATCGAGGCAAGACTTGATGTCGCGACCAGCCGGCCGAAGGGATCGCCGGCGTTGGCGCGTTCGGTCATGTGCCTGGCGGCGGCCTGGAACGCATGAAAGACACCGTCGAGATTGGTC
>Ga0105240_10005778_pt1 | contig 18348 bp, 15 predicted proteins | sample KBSC54metaG_FD_80426 | JGI IMG/M metagenome (GOLD analysis project Ga0105240, IMG submission 80426) | Corn rhizosphere microbial communities from Kellogg Biological Station, Michigan, USA - KBS C5-4 metaG | ecosystem: Host-associated > Plants > Roots > Rhizosphere > Soil | place: Michigan, USA...
CCGGAAACAGGCGTCGCCGAGCGCACAGCAGTTATACCTTATCCAATTCCTGACTTCTGTCTTCGACAAGAAAACTCATTTGCTAACAGCTTTTTCAGCTTGAGTTGCGCATCCAATGACGATGCACCATTGTCACGGCACATGCTGGGGAAATTGGGACGCCTCCGATGTGCGTAAAAAGACGGGTATGACGCCGTCGTCGCGGCCCGCCTGCCGTTCTGCCGATCCGCAGCAATCATATACCTTAGCGGTGCAGATCACGAAAAGTTCTTTCAGCTTGATGACCGCGACTATTCGATTTTCATAAAAGGCCTTATGCCGGCACTGATCAACAAAACCGTATTTACCTCACTCGCCATTCTCACGATGCGGGCGAGCATTCTTGCCTGCAAATTCGGCCTCGTTATTTTCATCGGACGTTATCTTGATCTAGCGTCGCTTGGACTCTTTGGGCTAGCCTCCGGCGCCGTTAGCCTTGGGTCAGTCGTGATCGGCATGGGCATGGTTCATCTGATCATGCGCGATGCAGTCACGCTGTCGTTGGTCCGGGTGACGAGCGATCTGCGGCACTATTGGTGCTTTACCACCTCGGTATATGTCCTGGTGCTCATCTGCGCCGTCTCGATCACAATCACGCTCGGCGCCTCTGAATTGTGGTGGCTGGTCATCGTGATCATGCTGTTCGAGCATTTTGGAAGCGACGTTTTTCTCCTGCTCACGAGTATCGAACGTCCCGTGCTGGCAAATGTGAGCGCTTTTCTTCGCGGCGCAGCCTGGATTTTGGTCTATATCCCAATAGCCGTTTGGGACCCCGCGTTTAGATCCGATGTTGTCCTGTTCGAGTTCTGGCTGGGAGGCAGTGTATCGGCGTTCTTGTTGTTCGTATGGGCAAGCCGATCCTGGCCATGGAAAGCCGCCTTTTCGCTCCCATTCAAGCTAGCCTGGATTACGACGACAATCAGAAAGGCCTTCGTGATCTACGTCAGCGAACTCAGCTTCGTCGGCAGCCAGTATCTTGACCGCTACCTAGTTACCTTGTTTTTGGGATTGCAACTTGCCGGCGTTTATTTTCTCTACTGGTCGGTTGCTAACGCGGTCGGCACATTCGTTAGCATGGTGGTGTTCCAGATTCAGCGCCCGCGCCTCATTAGAGCCTATCACGACGGTGGAGCATTGGCTCACCGGCAGCTCACCGGCAAGTTCATGAAAACCACGATATCAGCTACCACCGTGTTCAGTATTGCAGTCGGATGCGTTTTCTACATCGTGCTGCCGGTCCTGAAGCAGCCTACGTCCATAGCGGATCACGTAACCGCGTTCTGGGTGATCATGGCTGGAATGGCATTGCGCAACATTGCCGACTTCGGTGGAATGGCCCTTTTCACCTCTCATCGCGACCACATGATGACGCTCACAAATTTGGCAGCAGTGATCGTGCTCGTGCTCGCGCAAGGATTGTTGCTGCCCTTTGCCGGACTCTACGGTGCTGGTGCCGCGATCCTGTTCACGTTTTCAGCGATTACGCTTTGGCGATACAAGCTTTTGTTCAGCCCGGCATCGGACGGAAGGCAGCCCAATCCATCACTTTGATTTACTGGCGTCGTGTCTCAGCGACTGGCTGGCCCCCGTTCCACGCCTTCGCATGCTCGCTCCACTCCCGGATGGGTTCGCCCGGTGTCTTGACGATAAATCTTTCGTGCTTGAATCGACTCTCAGCGCGGATGCTGGACCCGACTAGTTTGGAAGCCATAAATGCTGCTTCTGTACGATTGCGGGCACCGAGCGTGCGCAATAGTGCAGCCGTGTGAATTTTGGTTGTCCCTTCAGCAATATTCAAATGTGAAGCAATCTCCTTATTTGACATACCCTGCGCGATCAACGGCAGGATCTCATGTTGCCGAGGCGTTAGCCTAAGTGTTTGCACTGCAGTGCCGATGGACGGCGCAAGCTCCGGCGTCTCATCGTCACGATCCGCGATCCAACGTGGAACGTATATCCGCCCAGAAAGCAGATCGTTAATCGCCGTCAGTAACTCTTCATCCGACTGAAGCTTATGCACGAAGCCATGAAATCCGGCCGAAAGGCAATTCAGCACGTCCGCCCGCGTGTTCGAACTCGACATAACCGCGAAGCGCGTCGTTGGGTGCAGTTCGTGGAACTCCTTCAAGAGATCAAGCAACCGGTAACTCAGGGAGTTGGAGTCGATCAGGACCAGATCGAAGTATTGGCTATCTGCCAAAGACCCGAACTCGAGCGCTTCGACCACGTGCGCGTGCTGGATTGCCCCTTCGATTAACTCTCGAATGCCGCTGCGGTACACGCTGTGTTCGTCAATTACCAAGATCACACACACTGTTACTGTCCTTACAATTAAATATCCGCCCTCCAGTCCGTCCCGGAACTCCAAATTATAACGCGCTGTTTTGCAGCATTATAACGCTGTTCTGCAGCGTTGTGAGGTTCTTGATGTCGCACCCTGGTCGCACTTCGGCAATATTTTTCCGACCGTCGCCAGTCGTCCGTGAAGAATTCGGAAGCGATTGATCTGTTGCGGTGATTTGATCTGAGCAATTAATTTTTTTGCAAGAAAGGCTGGGGCGCCTATCGATTTTCTCGCGTTTTTGGATTCGGGATTTGGACGGTTCGTGATTCCTTCGCGGGCGGGATTCGCTGTCGCGGAGAACGATGAGCCAGCCGCGCGACGATCGTCAGGACGATCTGTTTCGTCCATCTCTGGAGAAGATCATCAACGTTCGACATCCGCTGGTGCGTCTGGTGGCGGGGATTGATTGGGACTTCTTGGCGGGACGCTTCAGTTCGGTCTGGGGCGATCGAGAGCAAAGACCTTGGCGCGAGCTCAAATTCCTGCGCACCCGGCTCGGAGGCGTCATTCGCGACATCCGCCGCAAGATCGAAGGCGATATCGCGCTCGAGGATCGCTTTGGTTCGCTGCTCGATCTCGCCCATAGGGTCCGCCACCAAACAGCAGCGTCAGCGTGGACCCAAGGTCTATTCGCTGCATGCGCCAGAGGTGGAGTGCATCGGCAAGGCAAGGTCCGGGCGCCCTACGCCGTTCTCGCCGCCGCCGGCTGCAACTTCAGCCTGCTCCTGCGCAGGTTGGAGGAACTCTTGCGTGTCCTGTTATGATCGTCTGACACGGCCTCCCGCCGCTGCGCCTTGCTTGGTCCGACGCTCAGAAACATTCTTCACGGACGACTCGGCAACAATTTGCCCACCGTCGCTAACGGAGCAACGTTGACGTGGTGCCGCGCAGCGGCAATCATATTCCATATCAGACTTTCGTCACAATTATGCGCATGCCGGTCACAAGCTGGCCACGGCAGGAAGCAATTCACTAACGGGAAGCATTTCGTCAATAGGCGTCCACAGCAACTTTGGGTCGAGCTGCTCGGTTCGACGCAAGTGCCGCAACTCGGACAGACGTGTGAACGGCGCGGAGTTGAACATGGCGTCATCGAGCTGAATCCGCAGAAATACGGTCTTCAGTTGCAACGCTCCCCTCTCCGCGCTCCACTGGCACTTAAAGCTCGGCATGCGTTCTCTGATCTTTGCGAAGGATACCCGGTAACTCCGATTGTCCGGACCGCTCGGACCGTACGTTACCTCGCACCCCGGAAACGTCTCGCTGGTGATTTCCGCGATCTCGCGCACGGTGTAGTTTTGCTTTTCAGTGCCGACGTTGAAAGCTTCGCCGCATACCGCCTCTCTCGGCGCCTCGAGCGCTCCAAGTATCGCCTGGCAGATGTCTTCGACGTGGACGAGTGGACGACACGGTGTCCCGTCACTCATCACCTGAATCTTGCCTGTCGTGAAGGCAAAGCCAGCCAAGTTGTTGAGCACTAGATCGAAGCGCTGCCGTGGCGATGCGCCGAACGCGGTCGCGTTGCGGAGGAAGACCGGCGTGAAACGCGAGTCGACCATTGCGCTTAGTTCGCGTTCGACCAGCACCTTGCACCGCGCGTAAGCGGTCCGTGGATCGACCTTCGACGTTTCAGATTTGAGCTCGTCGCCCGCAGCTCCATAAATGCTGCAGGACGAGGCGTACACAAACCGCGCAACGCCGGCCGCTTTACATTTTCTCGCAAACTCGACCGACCCGCGATGATTGATCTCCATCGTGATTGCGGGATCGTTCTCTCCCAAGGGATCGTTTGAGAGCTCGGCCAGATGGACTACCGCGTCCAGTCCCGCCAGTTCCGATTGCGACAGTTGGCGAACATCTTTGGAGATGACCATCGGCCGCGTCCGGCCATCGTCGAACAGCCAGCCACGCCGATACAACCCGGTGTCGATACCAATTGCTTCATGACCACGATCGAGCAATTTGGGGCCCAGTACGGCGCCGATGTAGCCGTCCGCTCCGGTGCATAGAATGCGCATTGGTGCTCCTTCAGATGCGGGCCCGAGTGGCTATCGCAGGTTGGTTGCTCTTAGAAACCTCCTTCAGCAAGGCCGCCGGCTCGTTGTTCCACACGCACCAAGGTGGTTTGCCGCTGTCCCACTGTTCCTGCAGGACCGCTTTATCCCGGAGCGTATCCATGTTCTGCCAGTAACCATGATGCCGATAGACCGCGAGTTGATCCTGCTCGCTTAAGCGCGCAAGCGGCTCGTTCTCCCAGCTCATGCTATCGTCGTCGATGAGATCGAGCACTTGTGGTTCCACAACGAAGAAACCGCCGTTGATCACCTGCCCGTCGCGTGCGTCTTTTTCGCGAAAGCGGGCAGCCCGCGGACGATCGGAAGATAGGTTGATTGCGCCGAAGCGGCCGGGTAGTTGAACGGCCGTGACGGTCGCCAGCGCACCTTGTTGATGATGAAAACTGATCAGCTCGCGAATGTTAACATCGCTGACGCCGTCGCCGTAGGTAAGGCAGAACGTCGAGTTCCCAAGATAGTCCCTGACCCGCTTGAGTCTGCCGCCGGTCATGGTCTTTTCGCCGGTATCGACCAGGGTAACCTTCCAGGGCTCGCTTCCGTTTCGATGAGTCTCGATCCGATTGCGTTGGAGGTCGACCGTGAAATCGCCCTGGTGCGCCATGTAATCAAGAAAGTAGTCTTTGATGATCGAGCCCTTGTAGCCGCAGCAAATGACGAATTCGTTGAGACCGTGGTGCGAATAGAGTCGCATGATGTGCCAGAGGATCGGCCGTCCGCCTATTTCAACCAATGGCTTCGGGACTACAGAGGTGTGTTCGCTGAGCCGCGTTCCATAGCCTCCGGCAAGGATCACCACTTTCATTTGCTTCTCCTGCCTCGTTTCGTTGTTGTTCTGGCATCGACCCAACCTGTCGCCGGCCGCGCTCGAGATAAAGCCTACGGCGCGCTTCCAGGCGCGAGTTGATAACCGTCAACTCCAATCCAAACCTGCGCGGCGGGACACGCTGTTAACAATCGTTGAGACCGGTTTCTGGACGGCGTCGAATTTAGTCGAGGCTGGGATAACGTCACGAAACGAATGGGATTGCTTCGATCAAATGGAAAGCATGATCGCGTCGCCGATCGGCTTGTCGCCGCATCGGAAGAACTGGCGGAGCCGGTTACCGACGCACTCGCCATCTCCAGCAATGACCCTCGACAATCAAAGCCTGAAGAAATCCTCGCCGCGCGCCACTCTCGCCTCCTTTTGGCAGCTCTCCTTTTGGCAACGCCCCCCGGTTCTTTTTGGCAAACCCCCGTTCAGACTTGACACCTGTCAACTCCGGCGTGCGCCTTCGCAATAGTTTTTCCCATCGTGCACACGCCTGAGCCGCCTGTGGGGCGCATATTCTGTTCCCGCGGGTCGACAGCGAGATCGGAGAACTAGCGTGCGGAACGAGACTTACAACTTCGCTCATCTCCTCACGAACATGCTGCCAATTCTCTGGCGCCGGCGGCGAGTGATCTACTCCGCCGTCCTGATAGCAGCAGGTGCGGCGTTTCTATTCTATTGCCTCATAGGTGAGCGCTACGAACCCTATACCCTGCTGCGGGTTGGACAGGGGATTAAGGACCGATCGGCCAGCGCGACAGGTGGTCCGTTTGGCGAAAACGTCGACCTTGTGAGTCGCATCGACTCGCTGGCGCGCATTGGCAAGGTAGATCACGTCATCCGGCTGGCAGCCCAAAGGGTTGGCCCCCACCGTCTGTTTCGAGTCAGCGAAGTGACCCTATCCTCGAAGCTGTACAAGGCGGCAGCAAGCCTGGATTTCTCCGGATTGTACGAACAATCCGATGCTGCCCAAACGAGACAGAACGAGAATAACTCAACCGACCTTGACCAGGAAGGCATTTCAGCCCTTCGAGACCTTGTCATTGCAAGGCCGGAGGGTCGGTCCGACCTTCTTCGGATTTCATTTCGTCATCCCGATCCTGCGGTCGCGGCAGAATTCCTGAATGAACTGGCGAACGCACTGGTGGCCACCCAAGCCGATCTCGTTCATATTCCAGGCGCCGATATCTTTTTTCAACAGCAGTCAAAACGGCTAGAGCAGGAAGCAGAAAAAGCAGGCAGTGACCTTCGAAATTTCTCGGTTTCAGCCTCGATTTATTCCGTCGTGGACCAACGCTCGCTTCTCCTCAAGCGAGCCGATGACCTTAGCTCGCAGATTGCGGCAACACGCGGTTCGATCGAAGACCGCAAAGGCCAAAGGCAGGCGATCGCAGATCAACTGCATGTGCTACGACCCGTCAACCAGTCAAAGACAGTTACCGGTATCGTGAATAACCTTCGCGGACGCGATGCGAGGGACAGTGAAAACGCCGTAGGCAACGTGCCCGCCTTTGAGGAAGCGCCGCCGCTACTTCTCGTCAAGGTATATCAGGATGCGATGGCGAGTCTGCTAAAAGCCAATACCGATCTGAATGGCTTACTCAGGCTTGAGAAATTACTTGTTGCCGAACTGGAGAAGATCAATGGCGAACTGGCATCGCTCTCGTCAAAGGAGGCCGAATACGAAGGGCTGAAACGCGTCCTCGTAAGAGCATCAGCCGCGGCAGACCATTATGGAAGCCGGGTGATCGATGAACAGATCAATCTCGACATCGCCAAAAAAGCTCAATTGTCCAGTGTGCGCGTGGTTCAGGTGGCAGAAAAGCCGATCCAGCCCGTGTTTCCACGAATGATGCACCTCGTGGCCTTGGCCTTGGCCGGCGGCACAGCGTTGGGATCGGCGATCGTGCTGTTGCTGGAGCACACACGGATGCGCCGACAGACCGATGATGAGGATGGAGTTAGGGCGATCGACGAAGTCGTCAAACGATCCGTTCGCCACCATCTTCGGGAGATTCAAGCTGCCGAGTGAGCGGGCGGCTGGGTCGGCCTCGAACCGCGGCGCCACAATGTCCGATTCGACACTCTGGCAATGCCGAGTGCCAAGCTTTTTTCGACACAGGAGTTCTAACGCCTGATGGCCTCGGATCTCGTCTCGAACTGCAAAGACTTTCCGCTCGTTACAATAGCCGTGCCCACTTTCAACAGAGCACCTTTGCTAAGGGAATGCGTTACTTCCGCACTTGCGCAAACTTACGGAAATTTCGAGGTGCTGGTGTCGGATAACGCGTCAACCGACGAAACCAGGGATGTACTGAGCCAATTCACGGACGGCAGATTGCGGGTCTTACGGCAAAAAAACAACATCGGCCTGCTTCCAAACTGGAACGCCTGCTTGGCCGGTGCAAAAGGCGACTACATCATCTTTCTCGCGGACGATGACAGAATTTCCCCGTGGCTGCTTCAACGCTGCGTTGAGATCATCAGGCGTGAACCGCAAGTCCCAATTGTTGTCACGCTAAGCAATATTTATTCGGGATCGATTGGAAAAACATTTGCCGCGCGGGTCAGCGGATCTCTTGAAACAGGAATTCGGGACGGCAGCGCGATTCTCACGGAATTCCTGACGGATCAGATCACCGTCACAATGTGCGGCGTCATGATGCGAACGGCATTGTTGCGGGACCGGGGCGGACTCCCTCTCGATTTTCCGCACACGGCCGACGTCGCGGCGTGGGCGCCGCTTCTATTGCTGGGCAATGCCGGCTTCGTCAACGAAGCTTGCGCGACCTTTGCCTACCACAACCAATCCGAAACCGCGAGGTTGAGCGTCGAGCAGATTCTGCGTGATGGATGGAAGATGGCCAACCTGATCTCATATCACGCCAGCGAAAACGTGCGCGACTCGCAAAGGCGTCGCGCGCTTCAAGTGCAATCCCGGCGCTGTTTTGCGCGCCGCGGGCTGACAGCCCTATCTCACTATCGGAAGAGCGGCGGCGGCATTCAAACGATGCTGAATTTCATTTGGCTATTCCGCGGCCACTTGAGCAACGCCAACACGGCAGCGGTCCTACAGTTTATTGCAATTGTCCTCTGCCCGCATTGGATCGCCGAACGCATTCGCCAGCTCAGGCCGACCGTGCCGGAGCGCCCAGCCTCCCGGTTCATCGCAGGAAGGTAATCGCGTAACGCGGCAGCACGTATGCGCTTATTGAGGGCCGTCAACTCAAGCATTCGCCTGACCTCTACCTTTCGGTTGCCGGAGCGATCCTCATGCTGTTCAGTTCTTATGAGTTTATATTTGTATTTCTGCCAGCCGCGGTCGCGGGGTATTTCGGCCTGCGTCTCTTTGCAAGCAAAACCGTCACGTTACTTTGGCTCATCGGCGCGTCACTGACTTTCTATGCGGTGTGGGATCCATGGAATCTGCTTGTACTGCTTAGCAGCATTGGTTTTAACTTCACGTGCGGCACCTACCTCGCTAAGCGAGCCCGCGCCAAGAAACCTACGGGAATTCTGCTGGCCGTCGGGATCGCGTTCAATCTCGCTCTCATAGGCTACTTCAAGTATGCCGGCTTTTTCGCTACCAACGTCAACGCGGCCTTGGGAACTGATATTCCCGTCCTCAATCTGGTGCTGCCGTTAGCCATCTCGTTCTTCACGTTCCAGGAGATCGCCTATCTGGTCGATTCTTCCCGCGGGGAAACCTACGGGTACCGTTTCAAGGATTACGTGCTGATGGTGGTGTTCTTCCCGCATCTGATTGCGGGCCCCATCGTCAACCACCGCATCCTGATGCGGCAATTCATGAGCAAGGCAAGGCTGAGGGTGACCGCGCCAACACTCGCGCTCGGGATTGGCCTTTTCGTATTCGGTCTTGCAAAGAAAGTGCTGTTCGCTGACGGCATGGCGCCACAGGCCAATCTGGTTTTCGACGCTGTAGCGCGAGGAGCGTCACCAGGCTTCGCTGACACCTGGATTGGCGCACTGGCCTACACGTTACAACTTTATTTCGACTTTTCCGGCTACTCCGACATGGCGATTGGACTGGGACTGCTGTTCGGGGTCCGCCTTCCACTGAATTTCAACTCTCCATACAAGGCAACAAACATCATTGATTTTTGGAGACGCTGGCACATGAGTCTGTCCGCGTTTCTTCGCGACTATCTTTATTTTGCCCTCGGAGGCAACCACCGAGGGGAAGTACGCCGATACGCGAACCTCCTTCTCACCATGCTCCTGGGCGGACTGTGGCACGGCGCAGGCTGGACATTCGTCTGCTGGGGAGCTTTCCATGGCCTTGGACTGGCTATTTGCCATTTCTGGATACGCCTGTTCGGTGCTGGTAAGCGCGGCGGCCCAAGTGGAGCCGGGACCATACTTGCTCGCGCTCTCACCCTGATCTTCGTCATTTTTGGATGGGTGATGTTCCGTGCGGACTCTATCGGGAGCGCAAGCAAGATGATGGGCACGATGATTGGACTGCACGGCGTTGACCTCAGCATCAATTCCGAGCGGCAACTGACAGCGCTACTGATGCTTGCATCGATCGCGACACTGATGGCGGTCGCGCTGTTTGCTCCCAACTCGCAGCAGTGGCTGGGCTACGATCCGCAGCGGCCGGTGGAGGAGGAACGTTCCTGGAATACTCGCCTCGCGGCCTATCCCCTGCATGGCGCAGCGTTGGGCTGCCTCCTCGTCTTCACTTTGACGCAGATGTCCGCCGTGCAATCTTTCCTCTACTTCCAGTTCTGACTGTGAGCGAGCAATTTCCCTCACACGAGCAGTCAATCGACACCGAAATCGGCGAGAAGCGCCGCGCGCGTCGCCGGATGGGTAGCTATCTTGTGGCTTTTGTCGCAGGAGGAGCCTTGTCTTTAGCGATTTTCTATGGCGCCCTCGTCGCTCTGTTCGCGCTCGATCGTCTACCTCCTCCTCCGGTATCGGGAACGTGGTGTATCGACAGCCGCTTCGCCTGGCTCAGAGAAGCGCCACCACTAAGGCAAGCCGACCTCATTGCCGTGGGCTCGTCGACAACCTGGCGGAACCTCGACCTTGATGTGATTCCTTCCGAACTGAAGGACCAAGGCGTCGTCAACGCAGCGCCCTGCTTCTTGACGATCAACCAAACCCGGTACCTGACCGAGTATTTCCTGCAACGCGCGCCGGAGACCAAAACGCTTCTGACAGTGCTGACACCGCGAGATTTTGAGGGTTGCTCGAGGAACCCTACAGCATTCTTCGATCCTGAAATCGCCGATTCGTACATCGGCGGACAGACAAGCCCGTGGTGGCTCTATTTCCGTAATTTCCGCTTTAGAGACGTGCTCCTTCATGCGATCTACGCAGGCGAGCGCCGGCTCGAAATGACTTATGACCGTTACGGGTCCGGCCCATTGACTCGGGTGTTGCAGGACACGGGACGTCCTATCAAACCCGAGCCTGCATGCTATTCAGAGTTGACGCGCCTGGCCAGCTTACTGGAATCCAGGGGCGTGCAGTTCATCGCCGTGACATTTCCGGTCATGCCGGCCTGGGCGGAACGTCACGACCCATCCGGAGCCACGCAAGCGAGCTTCAGATCCGCAGTACAAGCCGCTCTTGCCCCCACCAAAGCAATTCTGGTCGACGGAATGGCCGATTGGCGCGTGCCCGACTCAGCTTTCACGGATCCGGTCCACCTGCAGTGGCCCGAGACTGCGGCCTTCACCCGTTTTATCTGGAACGAGGCTCGGCGACGGGGCGCCGATCTGCCGCCTTTGAAGGAAGACGCAGATAATTCAGTGCGGGACGACGGACGCAAAAATCCTCGAACAAACGAAGGCGGTTCGGTTCCCAGGGCAAATTATCGAACCGGATTGAACAGCGATCTGCTGGACAAGTTGTTTCTGGAGAGACGCTCGGACTTCATATCGAGCAAGCAGACTATGACAACCGCACCGATGCTGGAGGCTATAGCTCAAAATACTTCCGGTTACAGCGAAGGATATCCCGTCGGTGTGCCCAGGAACTACGCGTGGTGTAGCGGATCGTACAAGCCTCCGGGTAACGGCAAACCGCCTCCCAATTTCACCGCGGTTACGGGATGGGGGCAGGTTTATCCGAAAGCGGGGGCACCTGTTTATTCGAATCCAGATGGAAGCATATCAATTGCAAATGCAAAAACTTACATTCACCTCAACACCACCCGCGAATGGATTTTAGTACAAGAGCAGGTGCCAGACGCGATCGGCGGCGCTCATTTCGTCTCGGACTTCGGGCCAAAGCCGGCCGTTGCGATGAAGTTAAGCGAGCAGCCGGACGGCAGTGTGGTCATCCCCGTTCCCCCGCCCGGATACAATGATCATTTCTGGATAACTAAACGAGGTACGTATCCGGCTGGAGCCGTTGATGGTGTGTATGTGCAGATGGACATGAGGACGAATGATCCGAACATGAAATTCGTCGCCAACGTTGGAGCCGATTGGTGGCGCGAGGCGACCGCCAAATATGTGCGCGGGTTTGCCAACAATCCGGGCGCCGGTATGAGCAATTGGGTCGAGCTCTCGGCCCGATGGTCTACCCTTCGTTTTGCTTCCTGGAGTGCATCCAAGCTTCTGGCGGAGCCGCCTCCACCGCTCGTCGACGCCGAGCCCGCGTCCGTTCTTGTCCTCCGACGCCCAACCAGCACCTCACCGCCTTGCATATCCAGGTTGTAACCGATCCGATCGAGACGCCTGCGACTTGCAATTCACGATTGCTTCCGAACATAACGGGCTGAGCGATCATGATTGAGGACGGTTGGCGACATAGAGCGGCCATGATTTAGACGCCTCGCCGCCAAGGGCTGCCTGTTAAACTCGAATCGGAGCTCGCAATATTACGACGGCAGCCACTGAATCGATTTCTTCGAAAACGCCACGGACGTCTTGCTGCGGCTGCTGCAAGTTGTTTTGAAGTCAAGCATTTCGGCGAACCGCGCGCAGCGCTGCGCCGGCGCCTTTTGAATTCCTTCCGCTCGCGCCGGGATATCAAACACATTGGCGACAAATTGTGCTGCGAGCGTCCCGCCGCTCACCCGCCCGCACAAATATGCATCAACGCATGACGCATGATTTGTGGGCAACCTCCTTGGGGAATCTAAATGGCAACTTCGATCTCGGACATCATAGCGCAAAACACGATCGGCTCCAGCGAAGGCTTTCCGGTCGGCGTGCCGACGAATTACGCTTGGTACGACGGCGTGTACAAGCCTGCAGGCTCTAGCGCACCTCCGTCCGACTTCACCTCCGTCACTGGATGGGGGCAAGTGTACCAGGAAGCGGGTGCGCCCGCGGATTCAAATCCAAATGCGGACGTGGAAGTTGCGAATGCAAGGACCTACGTCCATCTCAGCACCACCGGCGAATGGGTACTGGTACAAAATCAGGCGACAACCGGAATCTCCGGAGGTCATTTTGCAACTGACTATGCCGGAAACCAGGCCACTCAGATGAGCGTGACCAACTTGCCGGACGGCAGCGTGGACTTTTCCGCTCCTCCGGCCGGCTATAACGATCATTTCTGGCCAACAGCCCGAGGAGTCTATCCTGCCGGGGCTGTTGATGGCGTCTATGTCCAAATGGACATGAGGGTGAACGATCCAAACCTGCACGTCGTTGCCAACGTTGGGGCGGACTGGTGGCGCAGTCCGACCGCGGGATTTGTGGACGGCTTCGGTAATAATCCGGGAGCCGGCATGAGCAATTGGGTAGAACTATCGACCCAATGGTCCACACTCGGCTTCTATTCCACAAGCAACTCGCAATTTCAGAACGATCTCCCTCCTCCACTGCTCGGATCCACACAGCCTCTTCCGGTTGGATCCACACCCGACACAGTAGCGCCGGCAGCGCCTATGATCACGGCGTTCACACCGGACACCGGCACGGTCGGCGACAGGATCACGACCGCGAGCGTTCTGACATTGTCCGGCACTGCAGAGGCCGGCAGTACCGTTAAGATGTTTGATGGAACAACACAGATCGGTACGGCCCAGGCAAATACAAGCGGCGCCTGGAGTTTTGCTACCGCCGAGTTGTCGACGGGCAATCACAGCTTTACGGCCAGCGCCACAGACGCTGCTGGCAATACCAGTTCGGCCTCCTCTCCGCTAGCCGTGACGATGGATGCGTCATCGTCTTCGCCGAGCGGAGCGAATCTGCTGGTGAACGGGTCGTTCGAAGCCTCGTCTCTGGCGGCGAACAGCTGGGCTAGCTTCAGCTCGATACCAGGCTGGACCGCGTTGACCGGCGGCGCGATCGAACTGTGGAACAATCTCAACAACGTTCAGGCAACCGATGGATCGAATTTCGGCGAGCTCGATTTTCTCGGCGGTCGTGACGGTTTCTACCAGACCGTGAAGACCACTGCAGGGCAGAGCTATGACCTCTCCTTCGATGCGCGCTTGCGGCCTGGTGTCAGTAGCAGCACGAGCAAGATGGTGGTTTTGTGGAACGATTCGGTAGTCGCCACCATCCCGCCCGGTAGCACGTGGGGAAGCCATCACTTTACCGTTTCCGGAACCGGCGGACAGGATCGGCTCACCTTCCGCGAAGCCGCGGGCCACAGCACTGACGGGCTAGGTGCACTTTATGACAATGTCAGCCTCGTCCCGGTCGGATCAGCCAGCGGTGTTCAGCAAAGTGCAGTTACCCACGGCACTCGGGCGATGGACCTCATGACGCAATATTCGGCTATGAGCTTTCCGAGTGCCAGCGCCAGCGCTAGTCCGATCGGAGAGCTACAACGGGGCCATACGTCGGCAGCCCTGGCCCAAACCCTGGCCACGCCGCGCTGATACGGCTGAGTAAGGGACCCGTCCCATCGGAATCCGGGCGCAGCAACGTGTCGCTGCGCCCTCGGTTCCCGTGAGACCAGAGACGTTAGGAAACAAGATGGGGGCCGCTCCCCAAGTACCTTGCTCTCAGCCGGCTCAGGGGTACATTTTCAGGCGGAATAAGCGTTCGCGTCAACGCGTCTTTGTAGCCATTATGGCTCGAATTATCCCGCAACTGAACAGGCAGGGCAGGATGAACTGCGAACGTTTGGAACGATTGGCGGCACTCCTGGAGGGTCATCGCGACAGGGAGGCACCTCGCTTTGACCTTCAGAGTTGGGGGGCATCGAAGAGCCGACGGGGTGGGTTTCTTTGTTTGCGCGAGGACTCTTGCAATGCGGCGGCGTGCGCTGTGGGCCTCGCATGCAGTTCAAGCGTCTTTGCGAACGACGGCCTGTCCTACGAGGCGGACGCAAATGGCGCCATCACTCCGATATTCGGCGACTTCCAGGGCTGGACCGCAGTGAAGGCCTTTTTCGATCTCGACCAGTCTCAAGCCGCCAGACTGTTCGCTGCACATTCTTATGAGCTGACCGAAGGCGAGGCTGCAGCTCGAGCCGTGGCAACGCGGATCCGGCAGACGATCGCGCCTCAAGTCCAGGTGTTCTAGAGCCCCGCGGTCGACAGATATCAGAATCAGCTTCACTCAAATCGGCGGGGACAATTGGGGGCCGCTTGGTAGCCCGTTGCGCTGGCGTTTCGCATCCGCGAAAGACAGGTTGCGCTGGCCGCCCGAGCAGCCAAGCTTCGGGCTCACCCTCAAGTACCAGGCGATAGACGCCAATGGCGCCGTCGATTGCTTCCACGGTCCGATCAATGCCGCCATTGGAATGCCGTGCAATTGTGCATCCCAAGCTTCCCTCTGAATTACAGCATGCCCTCGAGAAGTGCTTTTCGTATGCATCACTTCGTTTTTTCCGCATGCGACAGGTGGTCTTCAGAACCACCAGCACGCGGGAGAATAAGGACTTGCGCGTCCTCGAATGAGGAACGATTGATCTGATGGAACGCAGGAAAAGTCCTTATTCAAGCAATAACCCTAGTCTCTGGCTGGCTTTGAGGGCTGTTCCTTGATTCTCGTTGACTTGTCTTTATGTCCGCGCACAGCGATTTCGCTCGATGGGACCAACTTCGCTGCCATAAATGCAGCCTCCGTACGATTTCGCGCACCGAGCGCACGGAGAAGCGCTGCTGTATGAATCTTGCTCGTGCCTTCAGCGATATTTAGCTCCCGCGCCACTTCCTTGTTCGACATTCCTCGAGCAAGCAGGTGCAGAACCTCGTTTTGCCGGGGCGTGAGCTTCAGAGTCTCCTGCTGGATATCAGCTGGTGATGGTCGACTAAGATCCTCGTCGTAGGTGTCTGCGAGCCAACCTGGAACGTAGATTCGTCCAGAAAGTAGATCGCCTACGGCAGCGAGCAATTCCTCGTCTGGCTGAAACTTGTGCACGACGCCATGAAAACCGGCCGAAAGGTAATTCAGCACTTCTGTTCGAGACTTCGAAGTCAACATGACTGCGACCATAGTCGCTGGCCTCACTTCGTAGCATTCGGCCAGCAAATCGAGGGTCTCATAGCTCAGGCTTCCAGAGTCAATCAGGATCAAATCAAAAAACCTGTTTGACCCAACACATGAAAGTTTCGGAGCTTCGACCACGTGAGAATATGGAAATCGAGCCTGTATTACTTCGCGAAGACCCGCTCGATAAACGCCGTGGTCGTCAACAACCAAAATAACAGACACGCTGCAGCCCTATGCTTCGTTTTTATCAAGGATCACCCAAATATTCATCTCGCCCGAGATAGTAGCAAATCAATTAACTTCGCTTTGGTTCCAAAATCAGCTGCTAGTTCGATCGTACCTCACTCTCATTCATCTGTCAGTTAAGTGACACATCTGTCAGTCAAGGGACACATCGCTGCGATCTGGCCGACCAGCGCGACCGTTGCGCATCCAATAGTTCGGGAATAGGCATTTCGAACGCTCGCTTTCGGCGATAGTTTCCGCTCCAACAACTCCACGCTGCGGAAGCCGGTACGTCCGGCTGCGGAACACGCGACGAGCGCAGGACGGTAAGACTTATGTTCGCTATGGCAGTGCGGCGCAGTTTTCCCAGCCTTCTGATCACTTTTCAGGCTTCTACCCACGCGGGACAATTTCTTCGAGATAGCTTCTGTGAAGGGTCTGCGCCCTCCTGGAGCCGTCGAACTTCACACGAACCTGATTTCCCATCTTGCCTGCTCCGATAACAGTACAAACGTGGTGGGTTTGCAGGGGCATGTTTTTCAAACCATGCGCACCCAGTCGACATCGCGAACCGGCCTTGAGATGCCGGTTCTTGTCGCAGCATTATTCATTTCATGCTGCCGTTCATTGGTGCGCTCCATCCTTCGATGTCCGTCGTTGTCCTTACCGTGATCTCAAAGTCGTCTAAACGCAATTGCGCGCGTTACTGCACGAGGCCGCGTTCGAACGGCGCCGCCGTCATTTCCGCTATGGACAATCCACTCACCTCCCGCAGTCCTTCCTGTTATGACACCTACGTGATGAGACCAGACCACAATAGCTCCGATCGCCGGTCCACCGGCGTTCACGCCAACGCTCGCCCACATCCGGGCGACCGCGAGACGAGGATCCGAGATGCCAAAATACTTGGCCATGTAGCTGCCGCACCACGCTCGGTTTCGATAACGTGAGTGAGCTTCGACATCGACCGTGTGAGCACATAACAACGTTGCCCCTAAAACCAGTGGCTTGAGCAAGGGTTTACTCCCGTTTCGATCTTCAGTGCGCTGACCGGGAAACGCCGTTGCGATGCATCGGACGCACCTCAGCCCTACTTGGCGTCGTTCTACATTTCGACGGTTCGAGAGCCGTCACCAACTGGCTCGCGCTTTCCATCTTCTCGAAAAGCTCCAGCCAACGATATTCGATTGCGGAAAGAGACAACCCCGCTGAAGGGAAAACGGGCTTTCCATCAAACGGAATCTGAGCATCCAGTAATTCGAACTCGCGTGTCTCTTCGGGGGTGAGACCAGCAAGAACGCGCCGCCGCATTTTATCGAGGATGTACGCATCAGAACGCAAGGCAATTTCTCCCTGGTAACTCCGCGTTTCGCAGCCCCACTTCACCATAGCTTGCTGCGGAGGCACTGTGATTGGAACACAAAGAATAACGAAAACTACTTGCGGCTGTCGGCCGTCTATTGACAGGTGTCAATAATGTCTAATGTTGGCGGCCTGACGAAGCTGGTGCCGTGGAACCGGTTAGCAATCAACTGAACTAAAATGGTCCAGCTTCGAACGCAGAGTGTATCGGCTGCCTAAGCCAACAGAACTAGGCCGATTAGCCACCGTGGGACGATAACGTTGCGGGCCGATCGAGCGCACCAAGGCTGGATGAGGCGCGCGACCTAACGGCTCCGCCAGCCTGAGATGAGAATTGCGCAGTTGACAAAAGGCCATACCGGGATTGGAAATGATCCTCGGTTTCCTGACGGTTCTATTTTTCGTCGCGGGGCTTCTGCTCTTCTATCGAATGGTGAGACCGCGGTGGCGTGACGTGCTGCACGGGAAGTATCGTGGATGCACTCACCGGTCAGGGGTTCTCGCTTTGAAGCCTATCTCGAAAATGGCTCCCGACATTACTCATGGCCGAGCACTGGGCGGCAACCTCCGCCTCATTCGACCACCTCGCCGACGCTGCTCGCCCGCGCCAACAAGGCGATCAAAACCCGATCTTGACGAATTTTGTACCAACAAGGATGCCGCTGCTTCAGCGCGCCTCGATGCCCGAGTCGTTTATCATCCGATTGCTTTTCTTAAGGAACGATATCCGGCGCTTTCAGCTCGCTACCAAGCCAATGAGAAATCTTGCGCCATGACCCGTCAAGTGCCTTGGACCCCAGGAATAGGCTCAAATGGCCGCATGGTTCCGTCATCTTCTCCAGCAATTCGGCCGGTGTGCCGACTAGCTGTGTTGTTGCGAACAGCTGATTGACCGAAACGACCTCGTCATTGCCGGCAGCGAGAAGAAAGATTGGTGCGCGAAGCTGCGCCAGATCGACCTGTTGCCCAAGGGCGACAAAGCGCCGTTCAGCGATCTGGTTTTCCTTGAATATCCATTTGACGACTTGAAGGTAGAATACCCCGGGCAAATTGAGCGTCTCGGCATACCATTGCCGAAATCGGTCACACAATTCAGGCCCTCGCGCCGAGTCG
>Ga0105240_10005779_pt1 | contig 18343 bp, 13 predicted proteins | sample KBSC54metaG_FD_80426 | JGI IMG/M metagenome (GOLD analysis project Ga0105240, IMG submission 80426) | Corn rhizosphere microbial communities from Kellogg Biological Station, Michigan, USA - KBS C5-4 metaG | ecosystem: Host-associated > Plants > Roots > Rhizosphere > Soil | place: Michigan, USA...
GGTCATACAGTTTTGTAACTTATGCCAATACAAGGCGTGGCAAGTTGTGTTGATCAATGATATTGGCGGCGATGCATCATCAATGGAAACAGAGATCTTTACAAACCACGAGTATTTGTACTTATTTCAAACACTCCTCATACTCTATCTATGCCTTTGCTACGCTCTATCCATAGAGCATCCATACAGATGGACTAGTCCTGTCCCGTCCTGAAATAGCTATACAGGTTAAGGAATAAATCCTGGAATAGCTATACACCTAAAATAGCAATTGTTCATCCATACTTTAATTTTTATAGACAACAATAATAATGTGTTTTGGAAGTCGTTTACATTGTGGCGTCTTTAAAATAAATTACGGAATAATATTTGGATAGGATTGGGGGAACATCAGAGAATTGACTTAAAAAAATAATATAAGAAGTTTCCCAGGCTTATAATAGTTTTGAAAAACCGGATTGATTCCCCGGATGCCGGATTATCGAATACAGGATACGGGTATATGAAAGATGAATCTTTAAATTTGAAAAGCTGAAACCAAGAAATAATATTTACTCTATGAACAAAATCGTATTGTTCGTTTTTTATCTTTCTTCCGCATTAACAGCAAAATCCCAGACTGCAGATTTTACTTATACAACAAGTGATGGATTATTATGTAATCCCTCTACGGTGCAGTTTACATCTTCCTTTACAGGAACGCCAAAGGGTTTTGTCTGGACTTTTGGTAATGGCAGCGGAAGTAATCTTCAAAATCCTTCCATAACGTATAGTACAGCCGGATCTTATACTGTAAAGCTAACAGTGATTTACGGCCAAACGACTGCCGTAGCAACGAAAACAATTATTATCAATCCTTCAATAACGGCGGCTATAGGATACGACCGAAACTATATTTGCAAACCTGGTGTTATCAATTTCACGGCAACGAGCAGCGGAAACATCAGTACCTACAATTGGGATTTCGGCGACGGGTCAGCCCTTAGTACTTCAACAAATACTACGGCTCATAATTTTTCAGCCCTGGGGGTGTACAACGTAAAACTTTTAGCAACAGCTGTCACGGGATGTTATAGTACATCTCAAACTGAAATTTCTGTCGAAACTCCACCGATTTCGGGGACAGTATCACCAACATCTGGCTGTATTCCGGCAAATGTTAGTTTCTATACAAATGCCACAATTCCTGCGAATAGTTCAGTGACAAACTATTTATGGAATTTTGGTGATGGGAGCCCCCTGGCATCAACAAAGACTAATAGCGCTTCACATATTTACTCAACTGCAGGTAATTATACACCCTCGTTAAATATCACAACCAGCGAAGGTTGCACCAGTAGTTATACATATAATCCTGTAGCTTTTGGAACTCCACCTACAAATCACATTGCCTATCCTGAAAAAACAGTTATATGCGGATCTGACGACGCGGTTTTAGTTTCGAAGGCTACCAATGCAAACAGTTATCATTGGGATTTTGGTGACGGGCAAACCGCAAACGTTACAGATACTGTTGCACGGCATAGATACTTAACCTTAGGACTTAAGAATGTTACGGTTACTCCTTCCTACAATGGTTGTAACGGAACGCCTATATCTTTTCAAGTTACTGTTATTGGAGTAATCGCCTCTTATAATCATACAAATAGCTGCGCGGATAAAAAGACTTTTATTTTCACAAATACCAGCCAGGGAAATTTATCAACTGAGTCTTGGGATTTTGGTGACGGATCACCAGTTGTAAACACACTTAATACAACCCATACATTCCCAACTTCCGGTTCCTTTATAACCCGGCTAACAGTCATGGATAGTATTACAGGTTGCAGCGCCTCTTATTCTCAAACCATCTTTACATCCGATCCTTCTCTTGTTAATTCGGATAGTTCAGTTTGCAAAAATACTGAGGTTACTTTTTCTGTTGTAAATACTTATAATGACCCGGCAGCAACTTATACATGGCATGTAGCCGGCAAGCAGGCCGGACCCTTTAAAGATACTTCCTATACTGTTAGTGCAACAATCTTTGGAAATTTTAATGATTACGTGATTATTGATAATGGCGCTCACTATTGCAGGGATACTATACGATTAAATCATACTCTTTTAGTGAGGGGCCCGAACCTTAGTTTTATTGCGCCATCTTCCTTATGTTTTGACAGTTTATATAGTGTTACCAATACTTCAAAGCCATTTATCCCAACAGATTCTGTCAATCTTTGGTATTGGAATTTTGGAATGAACAATAATGTGAACGATAGTATTTATCAACCGCAACCTTTTGCTTATTCCGGCCCAGGGACGTATAATGTAAAATTAACCGGCATTGATATAAACGGTTGTAAAGACAGCCTTGTAAAACCAATTACCATTCATCCATTACCCTATTTATATCTGATTCCCGCCGTAGATACCCTTTGTTCAGGAGTCGCGGATACCTTGCTGGCTTTTCACAGCGATAATATAATATGGTCACCATCCAATTCGTTAACATGCTCAACCTGTGACACGGTTCTAACTAATGCTTCAGCCAACACCAAATATTATATCAAAGCTACCACCCAATTTGGCTGCACAGTAATGGACAGTATTTTAGTAAAAGTTTATCCTCCATTTACTGCAGTTGCATCAGCAAATGATGTATATATCTGCCTTAATGATACTGCACATTTGTATGTTGATCCACCTGGAAAAAGAATCGTTTGGTCACCGCCAACGGGATTATCGGACCCCAACAACTATGGACCAGTAGTTGCTCCAAAGCAGACCACCGCTTATACTGCCACCTTAACCGATTCGGTCGGCTGCTTTACCAGCACCGTTAGTATTAATGTACATGTAAAGAGTCTTCCTACTGTGGAGGCAGGTCCTGACCAGTCTTATCCTTACAATTCCCCGTTTACAATAAACCCTGTATATAGTAATAATATTGCCAATTATGAATGGACGCCGGGTAACTTATTAAGCTGCACCACATGCCCCGACCCGTCCGGTATAGCAACTGGTATCAGCACTTTTTTTATAAACGTAACTTCTGATAGCGGATGTGTTGCAAAAGATAGTTTGACGATTTTTGTAGAATGCAAAGATGCGAATTTATTGATGCCAACTGCCTTTACTCCCAATAATGATAACATCAACGATTATTTTTATCCATTAGCACGTGGCATAAAATCCATTACCAGGTTTTCAATTTATAATCGTTTCGGCAAACTAGTATTTGAAGCAAAGAATTTTCCACCAAATGATAGAACGTATGGCTGGAACGGCCAAGTGAAGGGTGCAGATCAATCAACTTCAATATTTGTATATTATTTAGAAGCCCTCTGCTATTCAGGTGAAAGACTTTACAAAAAGGGAAGTGTTGTTTTAATAAGATAAAGAATTGGCCACCAATCGTGGAGGACAAACGTGTAATCAACAGTTTACTAGTTAGTATTTAAGCTTTCATCTCGGAAGTGAGCGTAATTAGCAGTCGAAAGAATTCGGGAAATCCCAATCAAACTCATAATTTTTATTTATCCAAAAATTAAACAATCGTTCGTTCTAACTTTACAGACCAGTAAAGGATGATACATTCAAGTGGTATAAATAATATTAAATGATTCGTATATGGAGATTCATAATTCCGCTTATATTAAAAATTTGCCTTTGAAGGTATTGCCGGAATACTCTTATTTTCTTTGTAAACTAAACAAAAAATGAGGCTGATTATATTTCTATTGCTGAATTTCATAAGCTGTGATATCTTCCCGCAGCAAATCAGAATTGATACGTTAAGGAATGCGGTTGCCAGTGTAAATTCGTACAAGTCAATACCTGTTTATGGCAAAACTTCTTCCGGGACTTTATACGGAACAGGCCTTAATTTCACTTATAGCTATGATGGCAAGCCATTGCCACTACAATTTGTACGAATCGATTTTACCAAGAAGAAAGCAACATATAAAACACTACCTGGAATACTATCAGCGAACGGAGCCTTCTGGATGGCAGCATTTGACGGAGCGGGAAATGCTTACTTGTCAATGACTGAGCCGGTAAGACAAATACTCCGCTTTAATTTAAAAGATTCTATTCAATATTATCAATTGGGTAATGCCTTCCAGGATGGAAAATCATTTGCATATTCTATAAGTTTAGGAAGAGACGGGAAAATGTATTTTGGCGGTTGTAGCGGAGCTACTTATTGGAGTAGTTTCGACCCCAGAACAAATTCATGGGATAAACATCCGCCTATTGATAACTATAACGATTACACGCTTTCAATTGCAGGAGATAGCGACTATGTATATGCCCAAACCGGTCAGCGAAATTCAGTACAATTATGGTCAATAAGAAAAAAAGATGACCATAAAAAACTATTGGCAAAAATTGCAAACACTACAAGGATACAGCTCGACACACGGGAAGATGGGATTTATGCATCATTCAATTCGGGTACGTTAAAGGGCTTATTTAAACTGGTGAATGGTGATACAGTGAGGATCTCAAAAGTGCCTGACACAAAAATATTTGCTTACCAGGAAGTAAACGCTCCAATGCTACCAAAGGTCACTTCGGTTTTTGATCCCGTTACAAATGAGTTATTTTATTCTTTGAATAATAAATCTTTTGATAGTATTACAATCCTGTCATCACTAAACCGGGTTAGCATTAGGCGAATATTTTCTTTTCCAAATGACGCTTTAAATATTTATTTCGTTGGCGATTATTATGGTAATTATTACCGGTACAATTTAAAAACCAACACCACATATTTATTAGGATCTACAGGTTATAACATTTATTCCACCCTGGCACTTAATGACAGTATTATGTTTTTTGGTGGTTATCCCAGTGGCTATTTAATGAAGTGGAATCGTAATCAACCATGGACGACGGGAAAATTCATTGGCGGAAAATTAGTCGAGCCTACAGACGCAAATGCCAATCCAAAAATTCTTGGATATTGGAAAAGCAGTGCCAAACCTCCTGCCGGGTTTCACCATACAGAACAATTACTGATGGATGCGTACAACAATATTGTGGGGGCCGGCGACGTAATACGTATAGGTAATGGGGCCTCTATTGGTGTATACAATATCGCGAAAGATAGTATGTATGGCGTTTCTTATGATGCCTATTCAGGCATGGGATATAGCAGTTTAGGAAGATGGAAGAAACTCATCATATATGCGATGAATAATCATTATGGTAAAAATCCAAAATTATATTTTTACAATTCACTCGACAACAAAATGACTGATAGCCTTGACTTAGGGTATGAAGATTATGGCCAAATTCAAGTAAAAGATGATATATTATACGGAATAGCCAATGACCGGGTTTATAAACTAGACTTATCCGCAAAGAAAATATTAGAGACATACCAATACCCTAAAAATTCCATTACAGGGGCTTATTTTTTATCGGATGGCAGCGCCATTATTAATACAAAAAATAAAATACCCTCTTCAATTTTAAAAACCTTTGACCTCCCGTATTCCAATTATTGTGAAGCAAATGGCTACGTGTATGGAATTAATGGAAACCAAATTATTCGCATCAGTAACCTGTTAAGCAAATAAAAAAAGGCTGAAGTTCTTCCAGCCTTTCAGTTTTGCCAATATTTTTGATCCGTCTGTTTCGTTATTTCAGATGATTTTTATGTCCAGAATTCTCGCTTTTAATTGTTTCTTTAGTAAGCTTATTTTTTTTTACGATATGCCAGATTGTGACAAAAATGATATGGAAATACTCTTTTACATTTTGGTTTTGGATATATCTCATGTTCAAACGAATTTTATCAGGCATAATTTGTTCAACATACACTTTCGCCGGATCAATGGCTGAACCGAGAATACTATTTTCGTCCACATATTCTATGGAAGCATAATCAGTAATACCTGGCCGAACACTTAAAACCTCTAACTGTTCTGAGTTATATAACGCTACAAAAGCACGAAGTTCAGGGCGTGGACCCACCAAACTCATATCGCCTATTAAAACATTGAAAAGTTGTGGCAATTCATCTAATTTAAATCGCCTTATAAAAACCCCCATTCTTGTCATTCTCGCATCTATTGCCCTCACAGTTATCAATCCTTGCCTATCGGAGCCGACATGCATTGAACGAAATTTCAGCAAATTAAAATCAATTCCATCCTTACCTACCCTCTTCTGAATATAAAATCCTCCCCCTTTACTTTCTGCAATAATTAATATGTAAATTATTATAAGTACCGGAAGCAAAATAATAATACCCAGGATTGAAAACAGAATATCAAATAACCGGATCATTGCCTAAGAACTACTTTTTGATAAGCCTCAATTACTGTGCTGATGACAAAATCAATTTCTTCATTAGTTAATTGTGGATATATGGGCAGAGATATTTCACGACAAAAATTTTTATAAGCCTGGGGATAATCTTTTATATCGAAACCCAACTCTTTGAAAAAACTTAGCATCGGCATAGGGACAAAGTGTACATTAACTGCCACACCTTTTTTTGCTATTTCTTCGATTACCGCATCCCTTTGTTCTTCTGTAATTTCCTTTATGCGTAAAGCATATAAGTGATAAGAAGTTTCTTTCCCTTTTATTTCCGACGGTGGTACAATAGCCCAATCGCATTGGCTAAAGCTTTGGTCATAAGTTCTAAATACACTCTTACGTTTTTTCAATAGTGCAGGGTATTGTCGCATTTGTGCTAATCCAATAGCGGCATTTACATCTGCCATATTAATTTTCATTCCCAGGCCTACTATATCATACCGCCACCCTCCAGCTTTACTTTTTGAAAAAGCATCTTTGGTCTGGCAATTCAATGTCATCTGGCGCAATTCCTTATATAAGTCAGCATTGTCAAACGAGGCAGGCAAATTCAAACAAATGGCACCCCCTTCCGCCGTCGTAACATTTTTTACAGCATGCAGGGAAAAAATAGCCACATCTGTTTCAGAACCTGTGCGCACTGACCTATGATACCACGCACCGAGTGAATGAGCGGCATCATTTATTACCAATATTCGCCCTAACTTTTGCTGAACAGCAGACGAAGGTTGAAACATCTTCAATATTTTTTCATCCTTGACCAATGACATTATCTCATCATAATCACAAGGAAATCCTGCAATATCTACTGGAATAATCGCTTTTGTTTGGGGCGTAATTGCCTTACGAATAGCCTCAACCGAAATATTAAAATCTTCCCCACAGTCCACCATCACTGGTCTAGCGCCAGCATGTATTACCGCTAATGCCGTAGCACTGTAAGTATAGGCAGGCACGATAACTTCATCGCCAGCCTTCACTCCTAACCATTTCAACATCATAATTGCACCAGATGTCCATGAATTAACGCATAGAACTTCTTTTGCCCCGCAAAACTTTTTAATTTCTTCTTCCAGCGATTTTACTTTAGGACCGGTTGTAATCCACCCCGATTTTAATGAATCAACCACTTCATTTATTACAGAATCGTCAACATAAGGTGGTGCAAAAGATATTTTCATATTAATTTATACATGTTAAGTGAATCTTTTTCTCTCTGTTCTTCCATCCATTTATTTTTTTTATAAGCATTAATTGCTTTTATATTGTTTGGATTAACTGACAAGATTATTTTTTTAAACCCTTTTTCTTTTGCAATTCTTTCAAATTGCTGCAAGATTTCCGAACCATAACCTCTGTTCTGCAGAGAGGCTGGCACACCAATCACCACTAAACCCATTGTTGCTTTAAAAGTTTCCTTACTTATAATTGGTGCATTGATTCTTTTTGAAATACCTAACCGGGTTAAAATATTTTTTTTAATAAAGCCGATTCGTTTCATGTTTTCAGGATGAAAAATCAACCATGGTTTTGATATAAAACTCAGCAGAAATGTATTGAAACTATGTTGCGTGATACTTGACGCAGCGCCCGGCAGTCCAGGTTGTCGAATTAATATGCCTCCACAATAGCCCAGATACTGATCTTCATGCTTTATATGAAATAAAATACCTCTTTCATCCAAAATATACCAGGATAACATTTTCATTATGAATCTGTTTCCAAGTTTTGACGATAGTGCATTCGGGAAGGATGCTTTATGGCATTTAGCCAAACCACGGAGATCATTCATGGTTGACATCTCAAGATTCCGGGTCATAATTCTTTAATCCGATTATAAAATTCTTTATTGATATTTTTTCTATCAAAATTTCGTAAAACATATGCTTTACCATTTGCTCCCAGTTCTGACAATAATTTTCTATTATCTGCTAACAATTGGATTCCTTTTGACAATTCCTTTTCATTCTCCGGTTCGAAGGGCATTCCGCAATTGCCATCTTCTATAAATAATTTTTTAGCTTCTCCTTCTACACCAAGCAAGATGGGTTTACCCATTGCCAGGGGCTCAAATAGCTTTGAGGGAATGGCACCTTTAAATAAATCATTCTTTTTTAGCGGTACAATATATATATCACAGGCTGCAACAATCCCCGGCATATTATTACGTTGCATATTAGGAAAAAACCGAACGTTATTAAGTTCGTATTCTTTACTAAGTTTAATTAGATTGTCCTTTTCGGGGCCATCACCTACAAGAAAAAAAATGATCTCCTTTCTATCTTTTAGGAGATTTGCCGCCTTTATGATTACTTCTAACCCTTGTGCATGTCCCAATATTCCTGCATAGAGCAAAATACAATCATTATCTCCAACATTATTTTGAAGCCTGAATAAAGAGCCTCCTGCGTTAAGATCAAATGTAGAAGTATCTATTCCATTTTTAAACCAATATGCGGGCACCATTGGATACCGGGCCTGTATATTCTTAATGATTCCCTGGGTCTGTCCGCTTACCAGGGCGGCACTTTTGTAAATTTTTTTTTCAAGCCAATAAGACGCATTCAACATTTGCTTGTTAGTAATGATATTCAATTTTTCAGCAGTTTCGGGCCAGAGATCTGAAACATTAAAAACCAATTTTGTCCGCTTCATCTTTTTTAATGCTATCGCTGTAATTCCCAAAAACAATGGAGGTGATTCACAAATAATTACATCTGGCCTTTTCACCTTAAACAAGCCTGCAACCAAAGAAGAAATTACAAAAGATATGTAATTGATTAACCGCGGAACTATTGCTTTACTCTTCACAATAAAAATCCACGTACGAATTATTTTTATTTTATTTAATACTTCTTTCTTATAAATTTTCCCTTTGTACCCCTCGAAAATTTCCATTTTCGGATAATTAGGCATTGCTGTTAGTACGGTTACATCTGCGCCTGCGTCAATTAGATCTGTTGCAAGTGAATACAATCTATTTTGCGGTGCGCCTGTTTCGGGGGGAAAGTATTGGGTAAGAATTAAAATCTTCATTTATTTAATATCTAAAATGATCCAGGAGCAATTTATGCGCAGCTTTCTCATATTCAAATTAACAACGATGAGCAATGCTTTTGAAGTTTGTTTTTTATGTAATTTGTCTTAATATCCTCTTTTTCTTTTAACATTAGATACAACTGCCTTGAATTTACCATTAAGGCTTTTGGCAATAAAAGGGACCTCATTAATTGTTAGTTTAATCTCTCCTAATTGAGAGAACATCCGTTTTTCGATTATGTTTTTTTCCTCCCGCGTTAATGCATTTATTACAACAACTTTTATTTCAAACTCATCCAACTGATGCTGAATAATCTGCCCCTCTACAATGGAATTTAGATTAACAAAAATGCCATGAAACCTCACCATTTCCCTGCCGTCCTTTCCAATAATTGTATCTTCGATACGGCCTACAATCTCTTCTACGATCGGCATATTTTTTCCGCAACTGCAACTTTGTTTATTACTTAATTTAACTACATCGCCAATGCGATAACGAATAAGCGGTTGATCATAATTAATGAACCCGGTAGAAACAACTTCTCCGGTCTCCCCCGGGTTGCAGGGAGTGCCATCTTCTCTTAAAATTTCCAAAATACCTACATCAGGGCTTATATGAAGACTTCCAGATTCACATTCAGAAATTAGCCCACAGGCTTCAACACCGCTGTATGAGTCATAAGATTTACACTGATAAACTCTTTGGAATGTCTCCCTCATATCAGGGGTTAGTTTTTCACTTGAGGTAATTACCGCTTTTAATGGGGGAGCCTGTAAGTTTATCTCCTCCATAAATCTTGCAAGGAAAAAATTACTCATGGCATAGCCTGTCATGTACTGTACATTAAACTTTTTTATGCCATTAAGATAATCTCTTGCATTTATAGCAGAGATATGATAGGCAGAAAAATAAACTTGCTTTTCAAAAAAATTATATCGGTAAAATGGTCCTTTCCCTAATCCATCCTGAACTACTCTCCTTCCTCCTATCATCCCTCGTGCATCAAATCTTGAAACCCCGGCCCAGTTTCTTATCCTTGCTTCAAACGCAGCACTCCATCGTTGATGCATGGCGTCAGAAAAAAGTATTTGCGTAGGTGTTCCCGTACTTCCGCTGCTGGCATAAAACTCACCACCTTTTTCCCGCCGGGAGGATAACAAAGATGATATTCCGAAATTCCTAAGTTCCTGCTTTTCCAGGTAAGGCAAATATCGGAGATCGCTTAACTCAATTTTTTTTATTCTATGAAGATCAAAGCCCGCTTCTTTATACTTTTTATTATATAATGGGACTGTTTCAAATGCATGTACCAGTAATTTTCGAAGTTCACTTACCTGATATGCTTCCCACTGTTGTAACGTAAACTGTTCCCGGTTTTTAAAAAGTTCCAATTCAGAATTAAAAATACCGCCAAACCGCCTTTTCTTCCATTGGTAACCATATATAGAAATACCAAAATTTTGAAGCAAAACCGGGCTTTTTGAATATAACTTATCCAACTTCATCATTGTCGTCTTTTCGATTCATGTTTGAGCTTTGCATCCAAATAAGAAATTCTTTTAAAGTATTTTTTATTCAATTTATTTCTTTTAGGAGAAAGTCAACAATCCTGGTTGCTGCTTTTCCGTCCCATAAAGCAGGAATACTTCCTTTTTTCCATTCCCCTGAAAAAAGCCGCTCCATAGCGGGCTGAATTGACCTGGGATCCGTCCCCAAAAGTTCATTAGTTCCTATGATACAGGTTTCTGGCCTCTCAGTTGAATTTCGTAACGTCATGCAGGGAATACCCATTATGGTGGTTTCTTCTGTAATACCTCCAGAATCTGTTATAACAGCTTTTGAATGCTTTACCAGGTAATTAAATTGGAGATAACTCATTGGCTCTACTACATGGAGATTCGGGTAATTAAATATTAAACTTTCAAATCGCTTTTTGGTTCGCGGATGAATTGGAAAAATAACGGGAAGATTACTTGAATTTAACATGATCTGGTTAAGTAATTCCTCCAGTTTGCTTTCATCATCTACATTGGACGGGCGATGCAATGTCAAAACAAAATATGCATTTTCTTTTAAAAATATCGCATCGTAAAAATCAGGTTTTCTCAGGTAGGGCATTTGTTTCAGCAAAGTATCAATCATTGTATTTCCTACAAAAATTATACGTTCATTTTGCACACCGGCTTTTTGCAAATTGCTATTCGCGATATCCGAAGTTGTGAAAAAATAATTCGTGATACTGTCGGTTACCAGCCTGTTTATTTCCTCGGGCATAGCCCAGTCTCCGGAACGAATCCCTCCCTCTATATGTGCTACTTTTGTATTTAATTTTTGGGCAACTATGGCACAAGCCATAGTGGAAGTCACGTCACCTACAACGATTACCAAATCAGCAGGATTTTGCAGCAATTCCCTTTCAAAACTTATCATTATAGCCGCTGTTTGTTCTGCCTGGGTGCCACCGCCACAGCCAAGATTTATTTGTGGCGCCGGTATTTGCAGTTCTTCGAAAAAAGTTTTACTCATTTTTTCATCATAATGCTGACCTGTATGCACGAGGCGGTATTCAATATCTTTACCAACAATCTTTGCCTGTTCAATAGCATCAATGACCGGGGCAATTTTCATAAAATTAGGGCGTGCGCCTGCTATCAAAGTAAGTTTCATCTATTTAGAGCCACGTTTTATATCTGAACAATAATATAATAAATTTTCCCACTTTGGGCGGATGTGTTCCCAACTAAATAACTCAGCCTTTTTTCGTGCATTCTCCTGTAAGCGAATGGGCAACGATGGATTATTTATCACCTCTCGTATTGCATTTGCCATGCCCTTATGATCTTCCGATTGGACCAACATTCCATCTTCATTATCGCTAACCAGGTAAGAAACTCCCCCGACATCTGTAGATATAATTAATAAGCCAAGTGCCATTCCTTCTATAATACTCACTGGTGTATTATCTATAAGCGGATTGCTAAGCATAATATTATATTGTTTTGATAATTCAATCCATTCCTCCTGGTTTTTCTTTCCCAATATCTTTATATGAGCACCCAATTTCAAATCATCAATTAATTTTTGTGTTTCCTGCAACGACCCGTCGATATCACTACCAATCATTGTCAACTGAATACCAGGATACTCATCACGCAACTCCATCACCACTCGAACGGTCATCTGGGGATTATACATCTTCCCAAAGCCCCTTATATAAAAAAGCCTGGGTTGAGTAAATTCACGCCGCTGAAAAGGGAATTTTTTTATATCAATAATATTGGGAATTAATTCAACTGAAAATCCTTTACTCTCAAAGAAAGATTTCAGGTAATTGGAAGGGGCAACTATTGCCTTAGCTCTTTTGAAAACCTGATCAACTTTCCTTTTAGAATTATTATACCGCAATGGAAGATTACCTCCATGGAGAAATAAAATATAAGGCTTTTTATAAATTGAAGACAACCACCCCAGCATGTAAGCAAAGTAAAAATTCTTTGTAGAATACACATCTATCATGATAATATCCGATCGCAATCCTTCTTTAAAAAAGTGGTACAGCATATCCAGAAATCTCAAATATTGATTCCGGACATTTGAATATGTTTTTACTTCGCAAAACTCTCCTAACAAGGGTTCCAATGTTTCTAAAACAGACTTTGATCTGCCATGGTTCGAAAGTTTATTTCCAAAATAAACCAATTTCATTCTACCTGATTATTCAAAAAAGAAAATAGTAAGATTTAGAAATAAATCATCATTATCTATCAGCTTCAGGGGCTGTAAAAGAAGGAAGCATCTTAATTTTTTTTAACCTCTTCACAGTCTTAGTAGAATGGGGAAATGAAAACCTTGCACAGCTTAAAGCCCAAAACAACGGGGTGATCATAGTTCGCATCGCGGAATGAAAGGATGTAATTACAGCCAAAGAAAAAAAAGCAATTAAATAATAGGCTTCTTTAACCGATTTAGCATTTCTTATTCTAAGTAAGGGATAAAAAATAAAAATAAGGCCAATCAAAAGGCCAGGTATTCCTTGCTCAGCCAATAACCGTGTAACTTCGGTATGTGATGCGGTGCGTATTCCGGTATATTTCTCCCTGGCATCATATCCACCCCCGGGGCCTACCCCCAAAAAAATATGATCAGAAAATATTGACCATTCTGCGAAAGCAATTTTACTTCGATTAGACGTAATAGTATTCAGATTCATAGATTTACTCCCATTTAAAGTTCCCGCTGTTTCACCGCGATAACGTTCTGACAATGTGCCACCCGTAATCTGATCGGTTACCAAAAAAATAATCAAACAACCTACAGAAAATAATAGTATTTGAAGGAAAGCCTTGTACAAATTTTTTTTCAACTTCCAGTTCAAATATAAATAGGAAAAAGTAGCGGCGAGAATCCCCCCTAATATCCCGCCCCTAGAAAATGTTAGCAGCCCCCGAAACAGGAATACACCGATTAAAATTATACTTATTACTTTATAGGATGAGAAGATAGTCTCCTTTCTTAAATAGGCTAAAATAAGTAAGCATGCTCCGAGACCCAAAACAGTAGAAACCTGGTTGGAGCCAAATCCGCCCGAGGTTTCAAAATTTGCTCCCAAATTATAATCAATGTCATTTAGAGATGGAGATCTTACCGAAATGTAAATTGCTATAGCGATTATTGGTAAAATGGTAACCTTAATAAAATTTCTTAAATCTTCTGATGTGTAGGTTTGACTTCCAAAATATACCGCCCCTAAACCGAGGCAAACAATTCCTGAAAATGAACTGAGAAATAGAGCAAAATAATTCTCATACGGTATCATATAAAATCCGGGAATACATAAAAGCAAGATAATTTTACCAATGGAGCCTTGCCTGGAAGAAGGTGTTTTAATAATGCCATAAGTAAAAACAACCAACATAAAATAATTACCCACCTGGTAGGGTATAAACGGGGACGCCTTAATCATTCTTCCAATTATCTCCAACCCGAAGAAATAACCGCTAAATAATAATATAGCCTTGCTCCGTGTTGATTTGTTTATAATTGAAGTAACATTAGTAGCCACTAGGAGGTAAAACCACAAAACAAAAATATAGATTGAAAATAAAGATAGAACCCCCAGAAGAACATGGATAAGCAAAACACTTATTTCCCTTTTATCTTTAATGAAATATTGTAAAATCAATGGCTGTACTTAGCTTTTATTAAAAAACAAATTGGACTTTCTGAGTTTGTAATTGTATCAATTAAGTTGCAATTAAATAGCCTTATTATTCTCTTTAAAATCAAACTTAAATCTTTCACTAAAGAATTTCTTTTACTATTCTTTCTTTATAATATTCGTAAGTAAACAAAGCTCCCAATTCAGTAGCCTTCCCGCTTATTTCTTTCAGGTTTGGATTACTGCTTATCTTATCCAGAGTATCAGCAATAGTAATTGAATGATTGTCCCTAAGAAGAAAACCATTAGTCCCGCTTGTTATATATTGATCCACAGATGAAATGTTTGTTACCAATGGTATGCATCCATATGCTGCACCTTCTGCTATTACTTTAGGAAAGCCTTCTGATTTACTGGGGAGCGCAATAATGTGCGCCTTACAATACAATTCCTCAATCTGGTGCCGTTTTAAAAATCCGGTTAACTTAACTTTTACCTTAGTTTGTTTATTTAAAGCCATTAATTGATCCATAAGTTCCCCGTCTCCCACTATAATCAATTCACTAAACCTTTCAGGATATTTTAAAAGTTCCATAGCCTCTACTAATTCAATAACTCCTTTGAAACCAGACAAAGCACCAACAAAAATTATGGTAAGTTTATTATCAAAACTTTTATTTTTAGAAAGCTGTCCCGCTTTTTGTCTTTCATCTTCATATAAGCACGGATTTTCGAAAGAGAGCAAGTGTTTTTTTTGGCCTTCCCAATACCCATTGACAGTCCCATAAACTTTAGGGTTATTAATAGCGATCAATATATGTCGTTGTCTTGCATACGACGTGGGAGGGTTAGGCTCAATCCAGTTTCCTGCATATTTATGCCAGTACGTTCTGCTTTTATCCCATTTGGAAATTAACATAGCAATCAACGCAGGATGAGATGGCGCTCTTGAATGAACATGAGTTGCCTTTGCCAGGTATTTTAAGACATAATAGAGATAAAGGGGATAAAGTAGAATAATATTTATTTTCGATAAAAATCCCTTTCCACCGGAAGGAGGCATAGAAACCAGGCGGATATTAGAAGACAATGGAGTAATAACAGCAGTATTTTTCTGACTAAACCCATATCCCAGCCATATAATTTCATCAAATAAATCTGCAATCATGTCTAATTCCCTTACAACAGGTTCGTAACCTTGTCTTCCTTCTTTCGATTCAAGAAAAACTGTATCTGAGACAACCAACAACCTGTGGCCTTTTTCTATATTCTTAGGCATTTCCGGAAGTGCTATTTTTTTCTAAATATTTTCAGATAAGGCATTTCAAATTATAAAAGCGCTTACTAAGCCAAAATCTGTTGATATATATTGAGACAATTTTCTATATACTTTTTCGCCCCAAAATATTTATTAAATAAACTCATTAACTTTTCCGGCGAGGGAGCCGTGTTTTGTAAATAGCTGATTTTTTCCTCCCACTTAGCTATATCTAATGAGTCAACAAAACATTCAGGGATTTCATCGATTAATACTTCAGCAACTTCCCCCACCGCATGAGCCAGAAATGGTAATCCCCTTGCCAGGTATTCCATTAAAACCAATGGGCCTGTTTCTGAATGCGCAGTATGAAGAGCAAATGAGTAATTTTTAAGAAAACGCTGTACGTTATTTTCCCCTTGTATTAGTTCCACATAACCAGATGCCTTAATCAATTTTAAAATATTTTCACTGTATTCATTGGCCGGCGCATTTCCATAAATTGTTAGCTTTCTTCTGAGGTGGTTTGCCAATCCGACAGCCAGTTCAATATTCTTGATTGGCCTGATATTCGAAATCATCAGTAAATCCTTATTAGACTTTAATTTAATAGAACCATCTGAAGGGATTATTGTATTCTTTAAAAGAAAAACCCGGCTATTAGCTATATTCAATTTAATGGTAGCCCAGTGTACTAAATGCTGGCTAACGCCGATATAGTATTTGGGTTTAAAAAATCCTTTTAAAGTAAATGAACTTCGAAAACTCATCTCACTTTCACCAAAGTGGTCGTGAAAAATAATCTTAAATTTTTTAAAGCTAATTATTTGAGCCAGTCTTACATAAGCATAAGTATGACGCATGTGCACATGTACAATTTTGTACCTCGAACATATTCTTGCACATTCGAGCATTTTAAATGGATCAAACTTCCATTTTCTATTTAGACAAAGTTTGCCCGCTCTTTGATCAATACACCCGAATAACGGCCCCCTGGCGCTTATTAACAGTGTATCTATCTGGATATTTTCATTCAGCAACAAACTTGTAAGATCAAGAAATACCCTTTCTGCTCCACCAACTTCCAACCGGTCAATAACCTGGAGAATTTTAGTATTATTCAATTGAATACTATGCAATTAATTCTTAATAAGTTCACTATAGATAAGAGCAAGATCGTTGTGATTATTATTCCAGTTATAGGTTTCCGAAACGGTAGTCCTTGCGTTAAAAGCGACTTTTTTCAGTTGCTCATTATTGTACTCTTTAATTTTATACAAAGTGTTTTGCAGATCCGTTATGTTCCCAGCCTTAAAAGAAAATCCATTTTTTTCATCAATGATTACTTCTGTCATCCCCTTCACATCTGAACAAATAGGAATTACACCGGCAGCCATACTTTCCAATAATTTGGTAGGAATAAAAAGATCTGCCTCCACGCAGGGAAGTCTTGGAATTATTACAAAATCAAATTCTGAATACCTCTTTTGCATTTCATTGTGTGAAAGTCTGCCCCAATAGGTACACAACCCGTCAGAATTAAGTTTTTCAACTATTGGTTTATACAGGCCATCCCCTATAAAATGAAATTCAATCCCGTTAACTTTCCGCTCGTTTCTTATGAAATCAGCTAAGAAAGGAATTCCATTCATTTCATCAAATAAACCTAAACATAACACCCTTCTTGGTTCATTTTTTTCACAATCACGTATTTGATTTGTTACCGATAAAACAGCATTTGTTACCACACCGCATCTATCTACCTCAACGCCAAAATTTCTAATAATAAAATCCTTTGAAGCATTTGTTTGACAAATAATACCATCGGCCTGCCGAAAAATTCTACGTTGAAATATCCGATTCAAACGATTATTAAGTCTTACTTTCAAATTTCCGGATTGATGAATGCCCCAAATAGCATTTGCTTCCCAAAGAATTTTAAGATTAGGCAAAAATTTTACCTGCAATTCTTTTAATACAAAAAAATTAAATAATTGAGAATGACCAAATAGCAAGTCTGGATTAATTTTATTAGTCGCAAGGTATTCGTGAATTTTTGTTGCGATTTTTTTATATATAAAGATTTGCCGCTTCTTGGATACAGGCATTTTATCAATCGGAATTTCTATAACCTTTATCGAGCCTATATTATATACTTCTGTATTTGTAATGCGTGCAGATAAAGTGAATATAATATGTCTATTTTTGTCGGAACAAATATTAAGAATTCGTCCAAAGCCACCTAACTGTGCTTTACCTCTGGCGAAATCCTGGCTAAAATGAATAATTGTAAAATGCTTCATTTTGATTTTAATCAATTTATGCAATTAATATCAAAAGAAAAATGTAAGTGTTACCAAAATATGTAACTTTTTATGCTATCTGCTAACTTGAAAATTTTAATTTCTTGATAATATTCTTGAAAAATTCTTCTTCATTTTAATAAAATACAATTCAAAATATTTATAAGAAAGGAAAGATATAATTATAGTAAAAATCAAAACATACAGTATCAATAATAAAGTATTTTGAATCTTATAATGGAATGTGTTAATTAAAACGAATTTTA
>Ga0105240_10005780_pt1 | contig 18343 bp, 21 predicted proteins | sample KBSC54metaG_FD_80426 | JGI IMG/M metagenome (GOLD analysis project Ga0105240, IMG submission 80426) | Corn rhizosphere microbial communities from Kellogg Biological Station, Michigan, USA - KBS C5-4 metaG | ecosystem: Host-associated > Plants > Roots > Rhizosphere > Soil | place: Michigan, USA...
TGCGCCTCCAGCACGATGACCTGCTTGCCGAACTTGGCTAGCACGGCCGCCCCTTCCCGCCCGATATAGCCGCCGCCGATCACGGCGACGCGGGCGCTGGGCTCGACCTCGTCCATCATCCTGTCCACGTCGGCGCGGGTGCGCACCGAATGGACGCCGATCAGATCATGGCCGGCGCACGTCAGCCGGCGGGCATGGCCGCCCGTCGCCCAGATCAGTTCGCCATAGCCGATCGTCTCGCCATCGTCGGTGGAGACGCTGTGTGCCGCCGGATCGACCCTCACCACGCGCTTGCCGACGAGCATATCGACGTGGCGCTCTTCCCAGAAGGCGGCGGGGCGGATCAGGATGCGCTCGAACGTCTTCTCGCCCGAGAGATAATCCTTGGAGAGCGGCGGGCGCTCATAGGGGATTTCCGGCTCCTCGCCGATCACCGCGATGCTGCCCTCGAACTTGCGCTGCCGCAGAGCGATCGCCGCTTGCGCCCCGCCATGTCCCGCGCCGACGATGAGAATATCGAAATGGTCTGTCATCGGGATCTAGTCCTCTGGTGCGATTGCGACCGTCAGTCCGTCGAAACGCGCGTCGAAGCGGAGCTGGCACGATAGACGCGAGGTTGGGCGTCGGTGTTCGGAGCTGTCGAGCAGGTCGTTTTCGTCCTGGCCCATCGCTGGAAGGTCCAGCAACGAACCCGATTCCACGTAGACGTGGCAGGTCGCGCATGAGCAGCAGCCTCCACAGAGGGCAAGAAGCTCGTCGACACCGGCGTCGCGGATGATCTCCATGACGGAAAGGCCCGGTTTCCCTTCGATGCTTAGTGTCGTGCCGTCCCGGCGCGATAGGATGAGTTCGGGAATGATGGGTCTCCTGTTGTTGCTCAGACTCGTTCGACCGCCAGCGCGAGGCCCATGCCGACGCCGACGCAGAGCGTGGCAAGGCCGCGCTTGCCGCCGGTCTTCTCCAGTTGGTGGACGAGCGTCATGGCGAGGCGGGCGCCGGACATGCCCAGCGGGTGGCCGAGCGCGATGGCGCCGCCATTGGCGTTGACGTGGGAGGCATCGTCGGGAAGCCCGAGGGTCCGCAGCACGGCGAGGCTCTGGCTGGCGAAGGCCTCGTTCAAATCGATCGCATCGAAATCGCCGATGGCGAGGCCCAGGCGCGCCATCAGCTTCTGGGTCGCGGGCACCGGGCCGAGCCCCATCACGCGCGGCTCCACGCCCGCGGATGCCATGCCGAGTATGCGTGCGCGGGGCGTCAGACCATGCGCCTTCGCCGCCGCCTCGCTGGTGACAATCACCGCCGCCGCGCCGTCGTTGATGCCGGATGCGTTGCCAGCGGTGATGGTGCCGTCCGGGCCGAACAGCGGCGTCAGCCTTTGGAGAACCTCGATCGTGGTGTCGGCGCGGGGGTGCTCGTCGACGGCGACCTCGATCGTCTCGCCCTTTTTGCGGTCCGGCACGGTGACGGGCACGATCTCTTCCCCGTGAAAGCCGCTCGCCTGCGCGGCGACCGCGCGCTGCTGGCTGCGGAGCGCGAAGGCATCCTGATCGGCGCGGCTTATGCCGTAATCCTCCGCGACGTTCTCGCCTGTGCGCGGCATCGTCTCAGTGCCGGTGAGCGCGTCGAGCGCCGGGTTGACGAAGCGCCAGCCCATCGTCGCTTCCTCGAGCTTCTGGGCGCGGCCGAAGGCGCCGTCGCTCTTTCCCATCACGAACGGCGCGCGCGTCATGCTCTCGACGCCGCCGGCGATGGCGAGTGCCATCTCGTCGCCGCGGATGGCGCGCGCCGCGGCGCCCACCGCTTCGAGTCCCGATGCGCACAGCCGGTTGAGCGTCACTCCCGGCACGGTGTGCGGCACGCCGGCGAGCAGCAGGCTCATCCGCGCGACGTTGCGGTTGTCCTCGCCGGACTGGTTGGCGCAGCCGTAGAACACCTCCTCGATTCTCCCCGGATCGAGCTCCGGATTGCGCGCGAGCAACGCCTTACCGGTACCGCGCCGAGATCGTCGGCGCGGACTTTGGCGAGGATGCCGCCATAGCGGCCGACCGGCGTGCGGATGGCGTCGCAGATGAAGGCTTCGGTCATCGGATATGTCCTCGATATGCGGAGGTCAGGCGGACGGCATCTTGGCGGTGTCGAGCGGCACGCCGGTCAGCCTGCGGAGCTCCTCGATGGAAAGGCCGTCCACCATCTCGACGACGCGGGCGCCGTCCGCGCCGACGTCGAACACGGCAAGGTCGGTATAGACGCGGCTCACGCAGCCGAGCCCGGTCAGCGGATAGGTGCAGGCCTCCACCAGCTTGCTTTCGCCCTGCTTGGTCAGCAATTCCATCATCACGAAGGTCTGCTTGGCACCGATGGCAAGGTCCATCGCGCCGCCCACTGCCGGGATCGCGCCCGGCTCGCCCGTGTGCCAGTTGGCGAGATCGCCCTTCACGGAAACCTGGAAGGCGCCGAGCACGCAGATGTCGATATGGCCGGCGCGCATCATCGCGAAGCTGTCGGCATGGTGGAAGTAGCAGCCGCCGGTCAGCAGCGTCACCGCCTGCTTGCCGGCGTTGATCAACTCCCAGTCCTCCTCGCCGATCGCGGGGGCGGGGCCCATGCCGAGCAGGCCGTTCTCGCTCTGCAGGAAGATTTCCCGTTCCTGCGGCAGATAGTTGGCGACCTTCGTGGGAAGCCCGATGCCGAGGTTCACGTAGGCGCCCTCGGGAATGTCGCGGGCGACGCGCGCGGCCATCTGGTCCCGGTTGAGGCGGTTCATGCGGCCTGCTCCAGTGTGGGCGCGCGGGGATCGATCTGGACAACCCGCTGGACGAAGATGCCGGGCGTCACCACCACCTCCGGATCGATTGCCCCCAGCGCCACGATCTCGGCCACCTGCGCGATCGCGGTCTTCGCGGCCATCGCCATGATCGGCCCGAAATTGCGCGCGGTCTTGCGATAGACGAGGTTGCCCCAGCGATCCGCCCGCTGTGCCTTGATGAGCGCGAAATCGGCGTGGATCGGATATTCGAGGACGTAATGCCTGCCGTCGATCTCGCGGGTTTCCTTGCCCTCGGCGAGCAATGTGCCGTAGCCGGTCGGCGTGAAGATCGCGCCGAGGCCGGCGCCCGCCGCCTGGATGCGCGCGGCGAGATTGCCCTGCGGCACCAGCTCCAGCTCGATCCGGCCGGCGCGGTAGGCGGCATCGAAATGGTGCGCGTCCGACTGGCGGGGGAAAGAGCAGACGATCTTCCTCACCCGACCCTCGCGGATCAGCGCCGCGACGCCGCTCTCGCCGTTGCCGGCATTGTTGTTGATGATGGTGAGGTTGCCGACGCCACGCGCGATCAGCGCGTCGATCAACTCGTCAGGCATTCCGGCCGTACCGAACCCGCCGATCATCACGGCCGCACCGTCGAAGATATCCGCCACCGCCGCTTGCGGACTGGCCGCCGCCTTGTCGATCATTCAGATTTCCTGATTTCTTGCGTGAACTCGATAATCGTCAGGGCAAGCGCGACCGGCGCTTCCAGGGGAGGCAGGTGTGCGGAATCAAGATGCACCGTCCGAGCCTCGGGGATGCGGCGGGCCAGGAGGTCGCCATGGCCTTCAAACGGCGTCGAGATATCGCGCCTACCTACGACGACGAGCGTGGGCGCGATGATCTCGCCGAGTCGATCAAGGAGCTCCATGTCGCGGATCGCCGCGCCCGCTCCGGCGTAGCCAGCATCGGGCTGTGCCCTGATCGCATCGCGGATGCGTTTGGCGACCTCAGGGTTTTCGGCCGCGAATTTGGGCGAAAGAAAGCGCCCCACCGCCATCTCGGCAATGGCATCGGTGCCCCGCGCACGAACCGTATCGACCCTTTGCGACCAGCTATCGCGATCCATCGCGGCCGCTGTGCAGATGAGACCCAACGCCGAAACGCGGCCCGGATCATCCAGAGCGAGTTGCATCGCGATCATGCCTCCCAGGGATACGCCGGCCACGATGGCGTCTTCGAACTGTGCATCGTCCATGATCGCAGCCACGTCCTTGGCGAGCCCTGCGAGATCGTAGTCCCCATCTGGCGCGTCGGAAGCGCCGTGACCGCGAGTATCGATCCTCAATGTGCGAAACGTCTGCCTCAACTCGGGCATTGTCGCGTCCCACAGTCCGATATCGGTCCCGATCGAGTTGAGCAGAACCAGGCGGATGCCGTCCGGAATGCCGTCGAACTCCCAGTGCAAGCGAACCCCGGCGCGAGATGTGAATGGCATGCCCAGGTCTCCAGCTCAGCGGATCGCGTATTTCGGCTGCAAGGTGAGGCCGAAGAAGGTCGGCAGGGTCGATTTCGCCGGCTTTCGGACAGCGGCCGCGCCCTCATCGACCAGGGCAACCGCCCCATTTGCTGACTGAAGCGCAAGCGAGCGTCCTAAGGCCGATCGCGCCGCTCTCGCCTCTTGGCGTGAGGGAGGCAGGGGCAGCGCCGACCCTGAGCGATATGGGCTCGACTGAACCATGCGGCCCTGCCTCCCAAATGAATATGCTGGCACGAAGACCTCTATCCGAGGTCGCCGCCGGCCACAGGCAGCACCGTGCCCGTGACGTAGCTTGCTTCATCGGATGCGAGGAAAAGGATCGGAGCAACCTGCTCCTCGATCGTGCCGTAGCGTTTGACGAAGCTGGAGGTGGTCACCTGCTCGACGACATCCGCCATCCATTCCCGCTCAGCCTCACTGTCGCCGTCCGCATTGCGCGCGATCCGTCGCGGCGGCGCGTTCGTCCCGCCCGGCGCGGTCGCGACGACGCGGAGCCCGGCCTGGGCATATTCCATGGCAAGGCTCTGCGTCAGGGCGTTGATGCCGCCTTTGGCCGCCGAATAAGGGAGGCGATGGATACCGCGCGTGGCATTGGAGGAGACGTTCACGATCGTGCCGGCCCCCTGCGCAAGCATGAGCGGGAGCATGGCATGGCAGCAATAGAGCGTAGGCATCAGCGATCGCCGGATCTCCGCGTCGATCTGAGCGGGCTCGAACTCGGCGAAGGGCCGCATCCGGATGGCCCCACCGACATTGTTGATGAGGACATCGACCCGGCCGAAGCAAGTCGACGCCTCGGCCGCCATGGACGTCGCTCCGGCATGGGTTTCCAGATCGCAGACGAAGGCGTGCGCGCGTGGACCGGCTTCAGTGGCGGTGTCGTGAACCAAGTCGGCACGATCGACGAGGAGGACGCGGCCCCCCTCTGCGGCGGCGCGGAGCGCCACTGCGCGCCCGATGCCCTGGGCGGCCCCCGTGACGATGAGGGTCTTGCCATCGAAGCGGCCGGGGAAGATGCGCGGCGCGTCCATCAGATGTGGTAGAAGTCGATGACCTGGTGGATATAGTCGTCCTTGAGGACGACCTTTTTCCGGCTGATCCGGGGATCGGCGTCGGTCAGGTCGATCGTGCAATAGGTGGTGCCGAAGAATTGCGCGGTCTGCTGCATGCGATGGCTCAGCGTATGCCAGTTGTAGCGCACGTCGATCTCGCCATCTCGCTCTTCGACGATCTCGACGTTGTTGATCGCGTGCGCGGTTCGAGGCTCCGGAGAACTCGCCGCGGAGCGGCCGGTATTCTGCCGATAGACGCGATCTTCGAGTCCCTTGCGGTTGGGATAGTAGATCAGCGAGATCTCGGTTTGCGGATCGACCGTTAATTCGTCGTCGTCGGTCCAGGCGGGCATCCAGAACTCGACGTCGGGCGAGTAGCATTCGAGCCAACGATCCCATTCGCGATCATCCAGGAAACGAGCCTCGCGGTACAGGAAGGCGCACAGATCGAGATAGTCGAGCCGCGATTGGCTGCGTTCGGCGTGCATTGTCATTCTGCCGCCTCCATCAGCGGCGGCTTGGCGTCGGCCTCGATTCCGCCCAGCATGACCTGAGCCCAATATTCGTGTTGGCGCACGAAAAGGCCTTCGTCCTCTGATCGCTCGCTCGACAGGAGCGGCTTCATTCCCATCGCCCTGGCATTCTCGTCCGGACCGGCAATCCAGCGGCGAGCACCGCGGCTGAGGTCGTTCCAGAGACCGCCAGCTCCCTCGTAAGCGGTCTGGCAGGCTCGAAATTCCTCGAGGTCATCGGGGGTGCCCATGCCCGAGACATTGAAGAAGTCCTCATATTGCCGGATGCGCGTGGCGCGGTGCTCCTGGCTCTCGCCTTTCGGAGCGAAGCAATAGATCGTGACCTCGGTCTGTTGGACATTGATGGGGCGCACAACCCGGATTTGAGTTGAAAACTGGTCCATCAAGAAGACGTTCGGGTAGAGCGCCAGGTTACGCGTCTGCTCGACGATGAAGGCTGTCCGGTCCTTGCCCAGACGCGACTCGAGCGCATCGCGTTGCGACCAGATCGGCCGCACTTCCGGATTCAGGGCGCGCGTCCACAGCAGAATATGGCCGTGCTCGAAGCCATAGACGCCGCTCACCGCTTTCGACCAGCCGTTCGCGTCGACGGCCTGGGTGCCTCCGACCGCACGGCGTGCCATGGTCGAGGCGTAGTTGGCGTGGACGGAACTCACATGGTAGCCGTCGCAGCCATTCTCCATCTGCAGCTTCCAATTGCCGTCGAATATGTAGGTGGAGTTGCCGGTCAGGACCTCGAGCCCTTCCGGCGCGGAATCAAAGATCTGATCGATGATCACGCGGGTCTCGCCGAGATGATCCTGGAGAGACAGGACGTTGGGGGCCATGCTGCCGAACAGGAAGCCCCGATAGCTTTCGAACCGGGCGATGCGGGCCAGGTCGTGCGACCCGTCATGGTCGAAACTTGCCGGATAAGCGCCGTTGTTCGCGTCCTTGGCCTTGAACAAGGTGCCGTCGTTCCTGAAGCTCCAGCCATGGAAGGGACACACCAGCATGGGCTGGTTGCCCCGCTTCTTTCGGCAGAGCTTCGCGCCGCGATGCGAGCAGGAATTGACGAGAGCGCTGAGCGAACCGTCCTTGCCCCGAGTGATGACGATGGGCACGCGGCCGATCCAGGTCGTAAAATAGTCGTTGGCCTTGGGGATCTGGCTCTCATGCGCCAGATAGACCCAGTTACTCTCGAAGATGTGCTTCATCTCGAGTTCGAACAGGTTCGTGTCGGTGAAGATGTCCCGGCGACAGCGAAAGGCTCCGGTCTCGGGATCGTCGACGACGGCCGTCTCGATGCGATGGCGCAGGCTGGCGGTCATGACCCTCTCTCCTCCAATCGGCGTCACTCGGCCGGTTCCATGGCTGGGCCGGTTGCCCGCTGGCGGCTCGAGAGTTGCTCGTCGGTCACGCCTGCGGCGCGCTGCAGTTCGAAGTCGAAGGCGATATAGGCGCTGTCGCCCTGACGTTGCGGGACCGGGAGCAGACCCTCACGGGTTCCAAATGCAAAGTCGTCTGCTGCGAAGACGTCGTCGCCGAAATTGATCTGCGTGGTCAGTTGCCGATAGCCGGGCGCCTCGATGAAGAAATGCACGTGCGCCGGGCGATTGCCGTGCCGGCCGACCGCCTTCATCAGGGTGTCCGTCGCGCCCTGCGGCGGCACGCTGTAGCCGCTCGGCATCTTTGAATGGAACGAGTATTTGCCGTCGTCGCCCAGCTTGATCCGGGCCCGGTTGTTGAACGGCGTCTGCTCGCGCGTCGGATCGAAGTGCGAATACCAGCCCTGGGAATTGGCGTGCCAGACGTGCACGATCGCGTTCCGCACCGGCTCGCCATCCGGCCCCCTGACCTGACCGGTCATGTAGAGATGGCCCGTTTCGTCATCGTCTTTCGAGAGGTTCACGTCGCCCTCGATGAGCGGAGCACCCTCCACGTAGAGAGGTCCTTCAATGGTCCGCGGCGTGCCGCCGGTCAGCCCGGCCTCTGCGTCCTTCGCGTCCATGTAGAGGTCGAGGAAGTGTTCGAGACCGACGCCCGGAACAAGCAGGCCGAATTCCGGCGCGCCGTTTTGCAGGAAGCCGACGGCGTTCCAGAATTCGCTTTCGTTCACGTCGTGCCGCACGATAATTTCCGCGCTGGCCTCAATAATGTCGCGGAGGATCACCTTCAGGCGCTCGCTGCCTCCTTCCGCCCCGATGCCGGCAGCCTTGTCGAAAAGCGCCTGAACTTCGGGGGTCCTGACGAATTCCACATCCATCTCACTCTCCATGTCTTTATTGGCGCGCCGCGCTCGGTGGCACCGCATTGCCGGTCGTCATCGATCGTCGTCGTGAAGCGAAGAGGGGTGCCGGCAGAGCGGAGTGACCTTCATCTCCATGAAGGGGAACAGCGGCAGCCCTGTCAGGATCTCGTGGAGGGCAGCGTTGCTCTCGACGTCGAAGATGCTGACGTTGGCGTAGCGTCCGACGACCCGCCAGATGTGACGCCAGATCCCCGCACGCTGGAGTTCGTGGAAGCGGGCCTTCTCTGCCGCTTTCAGACGCTCCGCCTCGGCCTTGTCGAAATCGAGGGGAAAGCGGACATCCATTTCGACCATGATCAGCATGGCTCAGACTCCCGCCGACGCGACGACGTGGAGGGTGGGCGCGGTCCGGTCCCGCCGGAAATGCGCGATCTTATCCTCGTCGAGCGTGACCCCGAGGCCCGGGCCCGTGGGTACGCCAAGCGAGAAGTCGGCATAATCGAGTGGCTCGACGAGGATCTCCTCGGTCAGCAGCAGGGGGCCGAAGAGTTCAGTACCCCATCCGAGCGTCGGGACGGTGGCGCAAAGATGGGCCGAGGCGGCGGTGCCGACTCCCGCTTCCAGCATCGTTCCGCCATAGAGTCCTATCCCAGCCGCAGACGCGATCCGCGCGACATCGTGCGCAGGATAGAGGCCGCCCGACTGGGCGATTTTCACCGCGAAGACGCGAGCCGCCGCATGCGAGGCGACCGCGAAGGCGTCGCGAGGCCCGTGCAGCGCTTCGTCGGCCATCAGCGGTATCGAATGGCGGGCCGACAAGCGGGCCATGGCAGGCAGGGCATCTCGCGAGATTGGCTGCTCGACAAGGTCGCAGCCGACCTCGGCAAGCATCGCCATCCCGATGTCCGCCTGGGCTTCGTCCCAGCCCTGATTGACATCGACACGGACACTCCCGCGGTCACCGAGCGCCTTCTTGATTGTGCCGACATGGGCGACGTCTTCGGCGACGCTGCGTTTTCCGATTTTGAGCTTGAAGATCGAGTGGCGGCGGGCCTCGATCATCGCCTCGGCCTCCTCGATGTCGCGAGACGTGTCTCCGCTGGCGAGCGTCCAGGCGACCGGCAGTCGGTCGCGAACGCGGCCCCCGCCGATCAACTCCGAAACGGGAACGCCGAGCCGCTTTCCAGCGGCGTCGAGCAGGGCTGTCTCCACGGCGCACTTGGCGATGTGGTTGCCGATGACGTACCGTCCGATCCGGGCCATCGTCTCGCCCACCCGGGCGACGTCGCAGGTCTCGAGGACCGGAACGATGTAGGTGTCGATGGCGAGCTTGATGCCCTCTGGACTCTCGTCGCCATAGCTCAAGCCGCCGATCGTGGTGCCTTCGCCGATCCCTTCGATGCCGTCCGGTCCGCGCAGGCGTACCAGGACGATCGATTGCTGATACATCGTCGCCATCGCCAGCACATGTGGCCGGATCGTGGGGACATCGACAATCAGGGTATCGATGCTCGCGGCACCTGAAGTCATTGTCCGTATCCTCGATCCGCTTTTCGTTGCGACTTGGCTAGGGTATTGCGAGAGGGAAGCCAAAGACCGATGAGGTCTTGGCCCGATACCTTTGGGGTATGATATGGATTTGCGCCAACTCCGCTACTTCGTGGCCGTCGCCAATGAGCGGAACTTCACCCGCGCTGCGGAAAGGCTGCATATTGCGCAGCCTCCGCTGAGCCGTCAGATCCAGCAGTTGGAGGCCGAGTTCGGTGCCGAACTGATCGATCGCCGCGCGCGGCCGCTCGCCTTGACCGCTGCGGGGCGACTGCTCCACGAACAGGCGGTTCAGGTGCTCGGCCGCATCGACGAGATAAAGCAGATGGTGGGGCAGGCCGTCATGCTCGAGCGGCGGCGCTTCGTCATCGGATTCGTGTCGTCGACGATCTATGCCCGGCTTCCGCCGCTGATCCGGGAGTTTCGGGCCGCAGCGCCGGATGTGGACCTTACCCTGGTCGAACTGGTCAGCCTCGAACAGATCGCGGCCCTCAAGGAAGGCCGTATCGACATCGGGTTCGGACGGGTCCGTTTCGAGGATGATGCCGTGCGTCGGACAATCCTGCGCGAGGAGCCTCTTGTCGCAGCTGTCCCGGCCGCTCACCACCTGGCGCGCCACGACGGCCCGCTCTCGCTCGCCCAGATCGCGCGCGAGCCGCTCATCGTCTATCCGCGCACGCCAAGGCCGAGCTACGCCGACCAGGTCCTTGCGATCTTCCACGATCGGGGGCTCGAACCGCGCATCGCGCAGGAAGCTCGCGAGCTTCAGATCGCCATCGGTCTCGTCGCGGCGGAGGAGGGGATTTGCATCGTGCCGGAAACGGTGCAGAAGTCGCGCGTCGATGACGTCTGCTACAAGCCGCTGAGAGAAGCCGCCACCTCTCCGATCATCATGAGCCACAGGGTGGCGGATACATCGCCGGATATTGCCCTCATGGCGCGGATCATCCTGCGTATGTACGCATCGTGGGGATACGCGCAGCCGGAGGGCCTCCTGCCCTATGCGCAGAGCCGCTAGGATAAGCCTTGCGCGGGGCAGTCGCTGCGTCCGGCTGGTCAATCCTCGCTCCACCCGCGAACCGGACGCGCCGTGTGCAAGCGGGAGAGAAGTGCGGAGAGTTGCTCACGGTCGGCCCGTGGGATGATCGACACCTGGGTCGTCCAGAAAGCCCATAGTCGAGGCTGCATTGCCTCGACTATGGCTTCGCCGGCTTCGGTGGCGATGATGTTCACCACGCGCCGGTCGGATCGGCTTCTTTTACGAATGAGAAAGCCGCGCCGTTCGAGCCGATCGATTAGACGGGTCGCTGCCGCACCCTGGAGGCCAAGTTCACGATTGACATCACTGACGCGAGCGATCCGCCCGGACCCGATCAGCTTCAAAGTGAGCCACTGAGAGAAAGCGAGGTCGGTTTTCCCGAAATGTCGCTCGACCCGTTCGACCATCGCGCGGAATGCCTCGCCGACCGGCTCTCCCATCTGGTCGGCCGATTGCATCCCGCTTGCGTTCGGATCCCGGAAGTCCCCGGGTGGTGGCTCGCTCGCAACGGACCTCATCGCGCCTGCGTAGCTGTGGCGGAATGGCGCCCGATCGTCTCTAGCGCCGGCAGAAGCTCCTCGGGGTTTGGCCGGTTCGTATAGTCGGGATTGACTTCGGCATAGGCGATGACGCCGTCCTGCCCGATCAGGAAGCGGGCGGGCATCGGGAGGGTCCAGCTAGCATCCCCGTTGATGGTGGCTAGGTCGGTGTTGAACCTATTCTTGTAGAGGTCCTGCAAATAGTCCGGCACGGTGAATCGTAGCCCAAAAGCGGCTGCGATCTCGTTGCGAGGGTCGGACAGTATCGGGAACGTGACATTGTTCTCGCGCATCGAGCGGCGGCTGTTCGGCGGGCTCTGTGGTGAGATCGCGACGAGGTTCGCCCCAAGGTCTCGGAAAGACAGTAGCGCCTCTTGCAAAGCCTGAAGGTCGAGATTGCAATAGGGGCACCACACCCCCCGGTAGAATGTGACGATCAAGGGGCCTTGCGCGAGAAGGGCATCCGACGAAACGGTGTTGCCGTCGGCGTCGTCGAGTTTGAAGGCAGGGGCAGCGTCGCCGACCTGCTTGGCGCGATCGGCCGCACCGGATGCGATCAACTCGTCGGTCGCGCGATGCATGATATCGTGGATGAAGGCGGGGGCATTGTAGGGCGGGCCCCCGGACTCGAAATTCGCCTTGAAGGCGGCGAGTTTCTCGCGAAGGCTCATATTTCTCTTCCTCATAGAGGCGCGACCACCACTTTCATCGTTCGACAGCAGCGGTCGCGCGGGGCTGTGGAGGTCAGAATTTCCGCGAGAGGGTCATGCCGTAGGTGACGGGCATACCGACGACGCGAGAAACCGTGTCGTTCGTGTGCGAGAGGTTAAGCACGTAGAACTTGTTCGTGACATTGTGGCCGAAGGCCTCCAGCCGCCAGGGCCCCTCGGAGAGACCGGCCCGCAGGTCAAGCAAGGCGTATCCCTTGACCTGGTAGATCGGCAGGTTGCCGAACGCGGCCTGTGCGGAACTGCGATATGACAGGGAGCCTCCGACAAACGCTTTCAGCCTCGCGCTGAGTGCGAAGTCGTATTGCGTGTCGGCCGAGACCTGCCATTTCGGCGTGTTCGGGAAGGCCTCGCCCTTGAAATCGACCAGATTTCCGATCGGGTCGTTTGCCACAAGATGCGATCGTACCCTGGACTCGATGTACGTGCCGCCCAACGTGATCGTCCAGCCTCGGATCGGACGCGCATCGAGTTGAAGCTCACCGCCCTTGATGTCGCCCTTCGGGATCGCGATCAGGGCAGGCAGATTGCCGAACGCGGTCGTGACGTAGCCTTGCGTCTGCTTGTTGGAATAGTCGTAGTAGAAGGCGGCGCCGGAGAGGCGCGCGAGGCCATGGAGCAGGCTCTGCTTGAAGCCGACCTCGTAGGCAAGAACGGATTCCTGTTTGACTGGATCAAACTGGCTCGGGAAGAAGCCCGGGATCGTCGGGAAGCTGCCGGCTTTATAGCCGCGGGTCACGTTGAAATAATAATTGGACCCGCTGGTCGGCTGGTAGCTGATACCGACACGCCAGGGGACGTTGTTCTCCTTGAGCGAACTCGTCACGGTCGGCACGCCCGCGAAGGTCACGGGATCAAGCGTCACACACTGGCCGGGGGCAATCGGTGCCGATGCCACTCGGCTGAAGGCTGCTGCGATCGTGCCATCGCCATTGTCGGCAAGGCAGCCATTGAAGCCGATGGTCTGCCGCGTGTAGCGGATCGATCCCTGAAGGAGCAGCGTCGACGTCAAATTGTAGTCGACGCTTCCGAATACGGCATAGGACTTGATGTTCTGATTGTTGGTATTGACGAATCCATCAAAATCGAGACCCGCAAGGGTCGTGTTGGTGCCAAGGAAGGTGCCCACCTGGTGATCTTTTGTGATATCGGACTCGTAATTTCCGCCAACCACCCATTTCAGCTTGTTGTCCAACGCTGTTCCCGACGCCCGCAATTCCTGGGAAACTGAGTCGATGTCGCCGTGGATCAGGAAGCGGATGTCATTGACAGCCGTGCCATCGTTGTCGATCGGGGCGCGCTCTCGGAACGACGAGTAAGCGGTGATCGAGGTGATCGTCACTTCGGGTGCGACGGTCCAGTCTGCACGTATCGAACCCTGGATGAGGTGATCGTTGCGTCGGAAGCTGACGCCGGGGTCCCAGTCTGCGAGACGAGCGTCGTTCGGTGTGGGCGACAGCGATTGCAGATAGGGTACGAGGGTCTGCCGCCCGGCGGGGCCGGGCGTTTGCGGGGCGAACGCGACAAACTGCGATGCCGGCGTGTCACTCTTGTCGAGCCAACCGTTGGCGTTGATCGAGATCTTGAAATTGTCGGACGGCGTCCATTCGGTCAGCAGTCGGGCCGTGGTGAAGTTCCGGCTGCCCAGGGTGTCGTCGCGGGTTGTGCTTTGCTGCCAGTCGCCACGCTGCTCAGTCCTGACGGCGAGGCGGGCTCTCAGCGTGTCGGAAAGCGGGCCGCTCAGTTCGATTTCGCCATCGACCTCATTGAAGCGACCGTAGGTCAGTGACGCGTTGCCCTCGAACCGGTCGGTCGGCTTGTTTGCGATGTAGTTGATCGCGCCGCCCGTCGAATTCTGGCCGAACAGCGTTCCTTGCGGTCCCTTCAGTACCTCGACGCGCTGCAGGTCGAGTGTCGCACCGCGGGTCATCTCGGAGAAGGGCAGGGGAATCTGGTCGGTGTAGACGCTGACGGTCGGGGACACCGCAATCGCGACGCTGCGGAGACCGACGCCGCGCAGCGTGAGGATCGGAGACCCATAGTCACTCGGCTGGAAGGCGAAGCCCGGAACCACCTTCGTCAAATCCGCGACGCTGGTAATGCCCTGCTCCTTGAGTTTGTCGCCGCTGACCGCGCTGATCGACATGGGCACCTTCGTCAGGGTTTCCGAGCGCTTTTGGGCCGTGACGACGATGTCGCCAACCGCGGCGCTGTCCGACGAAACGAGCGGACTCGCGCTTTGCACCGAAGCGCTTGGTGTCTGTCCTGCGTCCTGCGCCGATTGGGCCTGCGCCATAGAGGCGCCGGCCAGAGACGTCGCAAGGGCAAGAAAAGAGTTGGGCAGTCTAGGCAAGTGATCCTCCCCTCATCCTGTGCCAGTCAAGGCGGCACATTGTACTTTTTTCTCTTTTTCATTGTCGCCTCTGAAGCGAAATGCTTCATCACGCTTGGGTTGCACAAACTTGGATTCACGTAATTGCAATCGAATAGAAGGATGACGTCGCTTGTAATATAATCGTTGCAGTCTTGCTGCGTATCTTCTTTGCGCTTGGGCTAATGCTCAAACCAATGATGTTTTAGGCGTCATGCCTATCGTGCTCGCCATGAAAAAGGACGGTCGGTCGCCAGGCGCGCGAGATCTGCCCCCGTACTTTCGGGTAGGCAGTCCAGGCCGGGCAGGGGCGGGTCGGCGGCTATGGTTCGATGAGCGCTTCGCACGCTAAGCGGCGCTCGGGAAATCGCCAGGTGATGGGAGCCTCGGCAGCATGAGGGAGCTACGAACCTCTCACGACTGGAAAGCCGACGAATGCTCGATGATCTGCTCAAGCGTAGGTGAGCGCTCGCGGTCGGAACGATAGAGGCAGTCCGGCGCTGGACCAACGACGCTGCGGCCAGCGGCGCAACGGATGCTACGGCCGCGACCCGACCAAAGGCGGGCATTCATGGGAGGGCGGTTTTGGACCCCGGAACGGTAGCGGCCAGTCGATCGTCGTCGCCGTCGTCACGCTATCCAGATCTGATGGCCTGTCGGGAGCCGTGCCGACGGGTCGTTCGCTGTAAGGCTCGCATTGGGGCTGCGACTGACGGTCTACGCAATGGCCGCCGCACGATACGCGCAGCGGCCATCTCGGCTCATTCCTGGCTAGATTTGCCCGGAGCGGCATCTGTCGAGCCCATGGAATGGACGATCTCGCCGACGCGGCTCTGTGGCCGAGCTATTGCCTTTGACCCAGTCGGGCCATCAGCCGATCAACAGAGAGTGGCCCGGCGCCGGACAGAACGAGGCTGACGAGGCCGGCCAGATAGAGCAGATCGGTTTCATATCCAGGCTGCCCAAAATGCGCGCCGTCAGGCCCGAAAGACTGCAGCTTGATCGAACTGAAACCGTACGGGAGGTGGACGGTGAAGATGGCGACGAGGAGCACGAACGCCATCGGAATGCTGGCGAGCGCGACGAAGGCGCCCAGCAAAATCGCCAGTCCACCGCAGATCTCCACGACGACGGTTGCCCACGCCAGAAGCGACGGAAACGGCATTCCGATGGCGGCAAGGATGTGGGCAAATCCTTCCGTACCGCGCAGAAGTTTCGCGAAGCCATGCTCCATAAAGCCATAGCCGACGATCAACCGAAGCGGGATCGCGACCCAATCCGGGCCGAAGCCCGACGCAGAAATCCCCAAGCGGCGCAAAATCATATCCATCACGAACCCTCCTTCGAATTGTTCGCCGGATATACGGGGCGGCAAGCAGATCCGTTACAGACATAATGATGTCCCTATGACATAGGGGTTATATGAGTATCGAGTCGATGGATCGCATGCCGCTTTACGCCCAGGTCGAGGCAAGCCTGGAAGCGAAGGTCGCCAAGGGTGATTTGCAACCGGGGGATCAACTCCCATCGGAAGACGAACTGGTGCGCGATTTTTCGGTCAGCCGTACGACGGTGCGTTCCGCAATCCAAAGTCTCGTCAGGCGCGGGATCGTTGAGATCCGACGCGGGATAGGAACCTACGTCGCGCACCCGCGAATAGTCCAGGAACTGACCAGCCTGACGGGTTTTGTCGAGGACATGGAAGCGCTTGGCCGGACGGCATCTGCTCGTTTGCTGGACTGGCAGGAGGTTCAGGCCGATGCGACCGTGGCACGACACCTCGACCTGGCCTTAGGGGCGCTCGTCGTGCGTATCCGCCGGGTACGCCTTTCCGAAAACCGGCCGGTTTCCTACGACGATACCTATCTCCCGCCCGACCTCGGCGCTCGGGTCGTAACCGACGATCTGGAGGTCATGCAGATCTTCACTCTCCTCGAAGAAAAGTACGATACGCCTTTGCTCGATGCGCGCTACGAGTTGGAGGCGACAGTCGCAGACCATGACAGCGCGCGCGCCCTCGCCATTGCGGTGGGCAGTCCGATCTTTTTGATCGAGCGGACCAGTTATGCGACCGGCGGCAGACCGGTCGACTATGAGCGGCTGCATTATCGCGGCGATCAGGTACGTTTCGTGACCCGATTGCAGCGGCGCCCGAAGGCGGATCGCGCGGCTGCCGCGTCATGAGCCCACCGATCATGGTATGGCTGATGGCCATGGCATTCATCGCCAGCGGCGTTGGTGGCGTGCTTGGCATGGCAAGCGGGATCTTTCTCGTTCCGTTGCTCACGATCGTTGCCGGTCAGTCGATCCACGCCGCCATTGGGCTCAGCTTGATTTCGGTCATATGCTGCTCCTGCGCCAGTGCTCCTCTCTATCTGGAGGCAGGGCTTACGAATATCAGATTGGCGGTGGTACTGGAGACGGCGACCACCGCCGGAGCGGTGGCTGGCGTGCTTTGTTCGGGTCTTCTGCCGACACGCTTTCTATATGTTTTGTTTGCTGCGGTCCTGTTGCTGTCGGCTTTGCAGATGGCCGGGAAGCGGACCATCGCCCCCACGACGGCGGCGGCGCGCGGCCGGCTCGTATCAACCCTCGACGGAAGCTATCGCGACGAAGATGGCCGACAGCAATCCTATCGGGTTGCGCGCCTTCCACTCGGATTGTCGATGATGTTCGGTGCCGGATTGCTATCTGCCTTATTGGGGATCGGGAGCGGCGTTTTGAAGATCCCAGCCATGGACAAGGCCTTACGCCTACCGATCAAGGTGTCGTCAGCCACATCGAATTTCATGATCGGTGTGACGGCAGCTGCGGGCGCTACCGGCTACTTCCTGTCGGGTATGATCGACTTGGCGCGAGCGGGACCGATATGTTTGGGATCGGTCGCCGGTTCGGTCGCCGGCGCGGCCGCCCTTCGCGCGGTTCATCCCGGACGTCTGCGCGGATTTTTCGTATTGGTCCTGCTGCTGCTGGCCGCCGCCATGATGACGATCGCTTTCGGCGGCGCTCCCACGATACTTGCCTCATGATGACGGAAGCCGAAGATAGAGCGATCGATCGTACCGTTGCCCGGATCTTTGCGCTGGGGACGCGGGTCGCTACAACTGCAATCATCGTCGGCATAGGCTGCCAAGTCGTGCTGCACGCATACCGGCTTGGCGTGGACCTCTCGCTGATCGGTATCGGGCTTTTCATCTTGCTTCCGGTGACCGTGGTCTTGACGATGTCGGCGCTCTACCTGCGCCGCGGGCGCACGTTTCTCGCGGCAACCTCGTTCGGCGTGCTGCTCATCGTGTGTCTCGGAAGTCTCTTGTCGATGCTTGCGGCGCGCTAGCTTCATCGTCGGCGAAAGGGCCTCTTCCGGTAAGCAATCGTGGTGAGGATCGCGGCCAGAAGGAAAATCGCCGGTGGAACGAAGCCGCGCACCGGGTCGACATAGCCGGGGAGAACCACGACGAGAATCCAGATGCCGTCGGCCCAACCGGCCACGCAGAGATTGAGCCAATAGCCGAGTGAGTCTCCCTTCCAGTTTCGCCAAAGTCCGACGATCAGAACGAAGAGAGCAAAGGTGAGCATGTAGGCGGCCAGCTGAAACAGGCGACCCTGCGCCAAACCGCTCTGGCTCTCGCCAAGCGTCGCGATGTCCCAGGCAACTTTACAGTGGAAGGCACCCCAAGCGGCATAGCAGACTGCGCCAGCGCGTCCGGCGAGCGACGGCGTCGAGGGCTGAAGGTCGACGTTACGCAACGAAGGTCTCCCACGGTCGGTATCCTGCCACCTCAGCGATACGTGGAACACCAGTAGGCCGTTACAATCGCGCCGGTCCGGCCACCGGCCAAATCCTTCATCGACGCCCCATGGGGTGTAATACCAACGGCCCTAAACATTGACCTTGGTAGCGTCCGCGCTCGTGGTGTAATTTCCCGGTGTAGATGACGGTGTATGCCGGGGTGGGGCCGAGGCCCCACCCCGGCGTCAGCGCCTCGGTGGCCACCGGGCTCATCGGTTAAGGAGGAA
>Ga0105240_10005782_pt1 | contig 18342 bp, 20 predicted proteins | sample KBSC54metaG_FD_80426 | JGI IMG/M metagenome (GOLD analysis project Ga0105240, IMG submission 80426) | Corn rhizosphere microbial communities from Kellogg Biological Station, Michigan, USA - KBS C5-4 metaG | ecosystem: Host-associated > Plants > Roots > Rhizosphere > Soil | place: Michigan, USA...
AGCTACGCGACTGCGATCTTCCCCACCGATGCCAACTGCAACATCACCGGCGGCGGCTCGTTGCTGTTCACGATCACGCAGCCGACCGACAACTCGACGTTGCAGTTGCCGGTGCCGCGCGCAGGCACGGCCGGTCTGGGTCTGACGACGACGAACCCGCGCCTCAAGTATGTGGTGCACTACTTCGGCACCGACGGCTCCGGCGCACAATTGCCCGGCGTCGGCAGCTTCAACGCCTTCACGCCGGCGGTGACCTTCTCCGCCGCGCCGACGGTGGCGCCCAACGGCAGCGGCACGGCGACCTACTCGGTCAACGCTGCCGAACTCGCCAACACACCGGCCCTCGGCGTCATGGTGGTGGCGCCAGACAACGTTTCGGGCGCAGCGCAGGCGGCCTTGCTGGCGTTCTGACCGCAACGCGCGACCGGAGACGCCGCTGGCGCGTAACGAGCGCCGGCGGCGAAAGTCCGGCATCCGCGCGTTGGCGTGTCGTCGATGCCCCAACCGGCGTAACTTGTTGATTTTAATGGTGCCGCTTGTCCGAATCGAACGGACGACCTACCGCTTACAAGGCCCGGCAAGCCAATCTTGCGCAACTTTTGCCAACACGTAACCGCATGAAGGGATTCGCCTTGTTGTTGCGGTATGTTGCCGAATTCTTGGGGCAATCGGGGCGGACTGACTGTCCCAAAAGTGTCCCCGCGCCACAACGCCTGATTCTTGAAGTATGCTCTTCCTCGCCAGCGGGGTCGGGGGACGCTAACGGGCATCGGAACGCTCCCGTCTCCATTTTTGAGACGAGGAGAGGACACGGTATGTCACGTTCTGCAGCGCAGAAGCGCATTCACTACGTAAGAGCTGTTTACGCCAATCATCCGGGCATCTCGTTAGAGAAGTCTGTGCGGAAGGCGCTGAACAAATTGAGCAAGGTAGTGGATACGGAGGTGCCACATCCGCAGCTCGGAGTCATCGAGATTCGCCACCGCGATGTGACACAACGAGATTTTTTGCGTCTCGCTATCGGCGTTGGCGTTCCGAACGAATCAATGAGCACTTTGGGCATTGGTGTTGCCGCTACAGCAGATTCGGATCACCCTACATCTCCGCCGAACCGCCGGGCCTTCAAACTGTCCGACGCATTCTGCCTGATTGACGACGACGATCTCCTTGTATGCGCCGACGGTGGAATTCGTCTCTCTGCGGTGAACATGTATCTAAGCCAGGTGCTCGGCAAGGCAAACGCCTCGCCTGCGGCGCAGGCATTTGAATTGCGTGCACGGCTCAATACCGATCGCACGAAAACCGTCGAGGCTGAGGGCGTCAAAGAATTGAAAATCTCGGCCACGGCGTACAGCGCTCATGCAGAAGACGGTGCCTCAAATTGGTTGCATGCTGGATGGCTACGCATGATTGAGCAGTTGCGCGAAGCCTTCGAGAAGGAAGCGAAGAACGATGCGGAGCGCGATGCCCTTGCTCAGCACTGGGGGGAATTGAATATCAGTGCCACCATCAAGGTGAAGGGTGGTTCCCATGGCGAACCTGTCGTGGTGAAATCTTTGGAGGATGTAGCCAAGGACGCCATCGAGGAAGCTCCCGACGGAACAGATGTTGTACTGGTCACCAGACGAGGCAATCACGTTGGGACGAATGAACTGACACTTGGTAGGACCGTCTCGATGAAGAGGCTGAATAAGCAAAACGACTTGGACTATACCGATGCGTGGGACAAGCTTGCCGCATATCGCGAAGAGCTGAAAGCTTCTGGGCGCTGGAAGAAGTGACCATACGTTTACCCATCGACCGCTGGAAGATCGTGAGCACGATCGCATGCATCGCGACCGCGATAGTGATTGCCTATTACGCACAGCCCGGATATCACGATAACCAGAATGCTGTGCAAGTTGTTGCCACGGTCTTTTCGGTTTTGGCTGGTTTTCTCGTGAACGTGATGGTCCTGAGTTCGGACGAAAAAGCGCTTCGCGGCAGCAACATTCGGCAAGACAAAGTTCATTTGAATCTGCTGCGAAGGGACCTTCAACGCCATCGAAACATGTTCATCCTGTGCTTGGTCGTGCTGATGTGCGCTTTTGCCGCTTCATTGACGAAGGCCCCACAGCAACCGCCAGAATATTGGCGGTTGTGGATGGAAAGAGCGGTGATTTTCTTCGGTGCCCTGGCGATCTTTTGGTCTTTCCGACTACCGGGCTACTTAATGCGTCGGCACCTCGATCTTTTGAATCGCCGACTCAATGAACGGCACGATACAGCCAATCAGCTGCCCCCGACACACGCCCCTGAACGTTGAATTTTCAACGCCATCGCGCACGCGCTTTGCGCGCGTCGTCCAGTGTGAGCACGGTGTTGTAGGATACGCATGGCAGGCTCACCGTCAGAGACAGCGTAGGAGTCTTACTACAGCGCGCCGAGCAGTTCTGCGATATCGCCAGTCGGTTGGCGCTGACACACTCTCCACGGCCCGCACGTCAGGCGCATCGCGTCCGATGGCCTTCGGTCGCTCGGCACGGAGCCCAAGCCGCCGATGTGCGGGCCAGAGAATGTCGATCAAGAACGGAGGACGTTTTGGAACGGCATATCGGGGCCGAGAATTCCTCGGCCCCTCCCCAATTCCGATGACCCTAAAGGGTTACGCTCGGACCAAGAAGCACCAGGCTTCGTATCCGTACTCGTGAGCATCAAGCACCTTCGTCGAGTTTTTCACTCGACGATATCGGCAAAACACCCAACGGAACCCCTTTGGAGCTGGCTTTTGGCTATTAGCCATCGGCAAACACCTCCTTTGGAGCCCAATTTTCTTGCCAGCCTTTCCCAGTTGGTGTAGTCTTCTGGGTGCTATTTTTCGGTCTGACAAGACCCGGTGATAGCTCCATCTCACCGAATTCTTACTTTAGGCGAACCCGAAACGGTTCGCCTTTTTATTTGCCTCCTGTATTTAGCAATCCCATTTGGCTGAGCACCTTGAGCCGAACGCTGGCGGCGTCGACACTCACGCCGCAAACCTCAGCAATCTCGTACGGATCCCGCGAGTCCACCGCTATATTCGTTGGGATCAGTAGCGCTCCCGCGAACGTATTGGCCTGCCACTCGGAATTGACGTACGCCTTGATGCTCGACGCAGGTTTCATTTTTCTCGCCATGCCTGGCAGATTGTGCAAAAGCAGATGTCCCAGCTCATGCGCGATCGTGAACCTGTCTCTACCGTTGCCTTGACACGCACCATCGTAAACGTCGGAGCGGATCCACATCTCATTGCTTTCGGGATGTGTCAGGCCATGGTTGTCTCCCATCTCGTCTGCCTCCTTGACCTCAAAACTGAATTCCGGCATCACTTTTGGGAGCATCAACTCCACTACCTGCAGAATCGGAAACTTTGGATTCGTGATACGCAAAGCACTGCGCACGCCATCCGCCGCTTCCATAATACTTTTCCTACTCCGCGGGGGAACTTCGAAACAAAATTGGACCATAGACTCTTCCTTCGATTTTCAAAGCCTGTTCAAACCATCCAGCACCTCATCAACTTCGTCATCACTCATCGTTTCAAATCGCCGGGCAAAAGCCACCGCGAGCTCGCGCGCGCGGTCACTCCGCTGGGTTAGGCCCATTGAGATTTCCTTGGCCTGTTTCGCGGCAGCACTTTCCAGCTTCCGCACCTCCAAATCGTTCAGCTTCAACTTCACCTTCAGTTCGTTGAGAAATGTCGGCGGCACACTCTTCTTCCCGGTCTCGATCGCGGAAAGGAAGGTTGGGCTCTTTCCGAGCAGCTTTCCCAAATCGCCGAGCGTCAAACCATGCTCGATACGCAGGATGCGTAGAGCTTTGCCGAATTCAGTCAACATAGCGGGCCCCGTCTTTTGTTTTATCGGTTGTCAAAATAGTCGTTTCACTAGTGGTCACAGGCGTGGTCTTTTACGGGTTTCGCTGGTCACAGTACCAGCAGGATGAATTATGTCACAGATCTAGCAATTTTTCAACCTGTTGGGTGATTTTTTCTTCTGACCGGTTGCCAGATTGGGCGGCCGCTGCCAATACTATTGTCAGCTCGGGGTCCAGCCATGCCACTTTCGCCGACCTTCACCGGAGAGACCCTAGCGATCGGCGTTGGCGTCCTTGCCGGTGCCGCTGCGAATGCTTTGCAGTCGCTGCCGGAGCTGGGCCTGTTCCGTAGGCGGAAGGTTCTTGAACGGCGCGTCGAAGGGCTGAGGCCCCATTGATCTGGGCAAAAAGAAACCCGGCACTAGGCCGGGTTGTCGTCGTCACTTCGCGCGCGATTAAGGGGGCAGCGCCGGCAGCGACCTCGCGACTTCCTCGCAGCGCGCCGTGAATTGCTCCAAGCTCTCACCAGGCTCGGGTTGGATGTTAGGCCCGCCGATGACCAGCGCGGAAAAACTCGCAATCTCGCCGTCGCTGCCGACGCCGCATAGCGTGATGACGCGCGGCCACTTCGCGGCGGCCTCGCGCTGCGCTTCCAACGCGCTCAGGCGCGCGTCCAGTGTGTCGAGACGACGCTTGCTCGTTCTCATGGCGCGTACTCCTCCAGCGCCCGCAGGCGACGATCCATTCCGTCCAGCTCGATCGCCTTCGCCGCATCCGCGACCGCGCGCAAGAGTTCGGCCGCGGTATCGGCCGCGACTGCGCCGGCAGCGACGGCGGCGATCACGGCGCGCGCTTGGTCGCCTAGCGTAGTGGCCTTGGCCAGTTCGGGCAACGCGGCGGGCTCACGCGATGGGCGCACGGGCGGGCAACAGCGCGACAAGATCAGCGCAGCGGCCTGCACGTCGCCGGCAAGCGCGGTCGCGGTCAGCTTCGCCATGATTGCCGGCAGTTCGTCGGCCAAAGCGGTGCGCCATGCCGTCCGGCGATCCTTCGCCCCTTTGGGCTTGCCGGCGGGATTGCCGGACTCGCCCGGCTTCCACGGGCCTTTTCGTTTTTCGTTTTGCATTGCATATGCCTTGAAAAATTCTGTTCGGTAAAAAAGCCCCCGCCGTGCAGTGCGCGACGGCGAGGGAAGGTGGCAACGATCAGGCGGCCAATTTGTCGGCGTCGTCGTTCTTGCCGAAGCGATCGCTCGAGATCGCGCGCGATGCGTAGCTAATGCCGATTAGGTTCACCGTTTCCGGCGCGGCTTGCAGGCCGTGCGTCCGCCATGCTTCAAGGCAAAGCTTGCCGACAAGATCGCGGAAGTTTTGCAGGGCTGCATCGACCAGTGCCGCGGCATTGCGGATGTCCTCGGCCGCCTCGTATTGCTCCGTGCCCGCGACTTTCGCCGCGCGCAACTTGGCCCGGATTTCATCGCTCTGCGCTTTCGTGACGCCGTGGCAGATTTCGGGTGCGACCAGAACAGCCCAAGCGAGGCGAAGCTCGCCCTCGTCGATCGCGGCGAAGATCGCGGCGAGTCGCGCGCCGGGGTCACGTTTGAGCAGCGCGCCGCGCATCTCCGCATACAGCGCTTGATCGGCGCGAGCCGCTTGGGTCATCGCCTCGTTGGCGTCGGCTTCGAGAATCTGCGCCGTGCGGCTCGCGTAGCCAAGCGCGGCGAGAACGTCCTTGACCGCTCCGGGGGCGACGCTATCGACCGCCTTCAAGACGCGGATTGTTTGACCAATCGGGCTCAGGTGGCGGTCTTTCTGTGCGGCCTCAAACTCGCTGACGAACAAAATCCACGAACTCGCGAGCGTTTCGCGTGCCGCGGTTAGTTTTTCGAGCGTGCCGGCGGACACTTTCGGGATCGGTGTGGCGAATGTGCCGCGCCTGAACACGGCGGTAATGTATTGGTCGCTGGCGTTCAGGGTGAAGGTCGGTTGTTGTGTTGCCATTGTGAGTCCTTTTTCTCAGTTGTAGGAATTCGCGCGGAAGCCGCCGCGCGGCGGGTGTAACTTTCGATTTCTGCGCCTATGCGCCAAATCTGCGCCTAATTGAATAGGTGCAGAACCGCAATTTGGGCGTATCCCGGCTGCGCCGAATTGCAGGGGTATAAGGGGAGAGAGCGCGCGCATCATTCGGCGCGCTCCGCGACGATTCGGGTGCGCGTTTTGCGGTCAGGCGTCTTGTATTCGGCGCACGTTGCGCGACCGTCTCGCAGCAGAGCGTCCAGCGCGCGCCAGAAGCGCGCTTTGCCCCGCGCACCCTTCATGCTCGCCGGTAGCTCGCGCAGCGTCCCGAGCGCGCTGAACGCCGTCGCTGCGCCAATCCGTCCGGGCGGCACGTTGAAGCCCGCCGCCTCGGCTGCGCGCAGAGCAGCCAGCATGGCGTCAGCGTCCGCGGCGTCAACCTGCCCGGCGACGGGGTCGATGCCGGCAGGCATTAGCACGCCCATGGGACTGCGGCGCAAGCGGAGCGGCTCGGCCTTCGCAGAACGATTCGCCTTTTCATGGTCAAGCCACATACAGCCGTCGCGTTCGGACAACGCCAAGCGACTGCGCGTGGAGTTGTGAAATTCGACGCTGCCAAGAAAAGACTGGCCGCCCGTCCCGTTGCGCGCGCCTGCTTTATCGACGTGACCGATCAGCAAAATCGCGCAATCGTGTTTTTTTGCGATGCCGCCAAGCTTGCGGCGAATGAAGTCGCGCACGATCACGGGATCGTTGATGTTGCCGCGCAGCGCGTCGCCCACGCCGTCAATCGCGATAAGCGACACGCCTGCGGCCAGCTCGTCCAGTTGCGCCAATGCAGGATCGGGTATTAGTTCCTGCGCGCCATACTCTGGCGATTCGTGCGCTAGCGCGACATCGCCCGATGCGCCGTCGAGAATGCGCAAATTCTTTGCGACCTCACCCGCGTCAAGCTCGAACGCCTCGACGACGTTGCGCAACTGGAAGCGGATTTGATCGCTTTCGTCTTCCAGCGAAACAAAAATCGTCTTGCCTTGTTCGACCTCGAATGGCCCGAACGGACGCCCTGCCGAGACGTGCGTCAGAAAGCCGAGTGTGAGCCCTGTCTTTCCGAGGCCGCCCGGCGAGTTGATCGCAGTTACAACACCGCGCGGAAGGTATTGAGCGACTACGAAACTCGGCGCCTTGACGTTTGCAGCGGACAAGTCGCCAACCTCGACCACGCGCAACGTCTGTGCATCGGCATCGTTCGCGGCTGGTGGCGCGGGCGCGCCTGTCGCCGGCAGACTCCATTCGCCGCTTGCGAGTTTTGCCAACGCGCCGTCTACCGCGCGCTCGGCCTCGCCGTGCTCAAGATCGCGCGACCAGCGCCCCGCGGCGGCGGCGGCTTGAACATCGGCGAGCGCAGCACGGCGCACGGCCTGCGCGCTGAATTTCAGCAGGTCGGCGTGACGGTTCTCGGCGGCGACGTGACCGCGCGACGTGTCTGGTTCTCGACCTGGGCCGGTCAGCAGCGCGACCGCGGCGGGATCAGCGAGCAGTTCGGCCAAGCATGCAGGCTCGCCCTCAAGCGTGAAGGTCTGCGACGTTTCGGTGGGCAGGAAAAGCGGTTGCTCCGGTCGGTCGCATGCGGTATCCCACTTCGGCGCGTTGTGCCCATCGGCCTTCATCGCGGCATCGATGCGCGCCCGCAGCGCGACGCTGGCAGCGATCAGTTCCGCGCGCGGCGCTGGCATGTCCAGCGTTACGAGAATGCGGCAGCGCATCGCGTCAGGCTTTGACGATGCGGTCGTGTAGATCGCACCGTGCCACTGGTGCGCGATCAAAACTAGCGCGCTGAACGATTCGGCATCGAGCCCACCGTCGACATCAAGCCCGATGAACTGCCGCGGCAGGGCGAGCGTCGCGAGCCGGTGCGGTTTCCCGATTGCACGGTGCATGCTCGGGCTCGCACGATGAAGTTCATCATCAGGTGCGACGGCGAACGGTGCGGCGATCCAACCCGCATCCTTGCGGGGCTGGCGGTCGGCGAGAACGGCAGCGATGAATGCATCCGCATCGTCCGCGACGTGCTGCGTCGGCGTGTTGTCGTGGCGCCCGTTGCCGCGCGAGTAGGCGATTGCAATTTCCACTTGTGGAATTTTGCACAATGCTGCATTCGTCATCGAGCCTCCTGCGCGCTTGCAGCGCGGCGGCGGCTTGGGCGCGGCTTGGGCATTGCCGCATGCTGCAGCGCGCTCAGGGCGCGTCTGGCGCGCTCCAGATAGCGGCCCGCGCGGCGCATGGCGCCCTCGATCGCCCGCAGATCGCTTTCGGCGACGGTGTTCACGCGCAATGCTTCGGCGATAACGCGCTCAAGCCAATCGCAGGAAAATAGCGTGTGCTGAAAGTCGTCCAACCCGATCCATGCGTCGTGGTCAAGATCGTGAATCGTGTCGGCGCTGGTGCTACAATCGGCGCAAGACTCGTGGTTGTGTCTTGTAGTTTCGAAGCCCGGCCTAACGGCCGGGCTTCGTCGTTTTGCGGTCTGCATCATGCAGCCCTCGCTTCGCGCTGGTCGCGCAACCACGCTACAAGTTCGGTTTCGTCGATCAGCACGCGGCGGCCAACGCGCACGACGCAGCGCGCGAAGCCGTTATGCTCACGATTGAATAACAACCAGCGAACGCTCCCTTGCGTAAAGCCTGCTTCCGTATACTTTTTTGCCGTCTTCTCGACGGTGAGGAATTGAGTTTCGTTTTGCATTGCCGCCCCGCGTTGTGAAGTACGGGGGGCATTAAAATGCGCGATTGGTTTGCGTTAGCGACGCCGAACTAGATGAGTCGGCGTCGCTTGTATTTCGGTTTGTTGGGGCATGGGAACAGCACGTCGTCCTCCGTCACGCCGCGCCGTTTAAGCCATGCAGTCCAATGACGTTGGATCGTTCGCAGGCTCACTCTCAAATTCTTTGCCGCCAGTTTCTTCGCATCGTCCCAACCCGTCACGCGCGGATCATCACTCCAAGCGGCGGCATTGACTTCCTCGACCGCGCGCAGCATGGGCATCTCCTTTTTTCGCCAGTCGATCAGCTCGCGCCCATCGTCGCCGACCGCGACGTGCTCTAAGATTCCCGCCGCAAGTTCCAAGATCACCTGACTCGTTCCGAGCATTCGCCGTTGCCCCGGCGGACGCTTCGCATCGGCGCGAAGCAATTTCGCAAGATCATTGAGTTGCGCGATTGCAAAATCACCCGCGATACGCTCGTTCGTTCGTTTTCCCGTCATGCAGACGCCCCGAAAGCCGCCTTGTTCATCCGTTCCAGCACGCCGCGGGTGTGGCCTTCCGTCAGGTGCGTGTAGCGCTTCACCATCGCAAGTGTCTTGTGTCCAAGAACCTCGGCAATCTCTGCCAGCGTAGCGCCGTTCATAGCAAGCCACGACGCGGCCGTGTGGCGCAGATCGTGGAACCGAAAATTTTCCACGTCAGCGCGTGCGCAGGCTTCGCGGAACATCTTGCCGACTTCCAACGGTCTGCCGGTGTCGCCCGGAAACACTAGGCCAGTGTCCACTCGCCGCACCTTCGCATGCTCCGTCAACCGGTCGCGCGCCACGCCGACGATTGGAACGGTTCGCTTCTCGCCGTTCTTCGTCTGATGGAACGTCATCAAGCCGCGCTTCATATCCACGTCGCGCCAGTGCAGTCCGAGCAATTCGCCCCGGCGCGCGCCGGTTGAGAGAGCGCAGACGACGATCGTATGAAGCATTGGGCTGTGCGCCTTGCATTCACGGAGCAGGGCGTCGCGCTCGTCGTCGGACAGAAACCGCGTGCGTCCGCGCGGCTCGGTGAGGCGGGTAAGCTTGCGCATGGGTGAGTCGTCGAGCCATCCGTAATTCTTGATTGCGGTGGTCAGCAGCGAGGACAGCGCCATCAATTCGCGATTGACGCTGCCGGGTGATACCGGCGCGCCAAGCCGCGTGATGCGTCCGAGCATCCCTGCGCGCGCCTCATTGATCTTGGGGCCGGTCAGGTCGGCCAGCGTGATATGCCCGAGCCGTTCGCGCCAGCGGCGCAACAGCAGTGCGCGTTCGCGCTTCCCACGTACTTTGGCAGTCGGCAGAGTTTCGGCGATGTAGCGATCTACTAAATCGGCCAGAGTGTGCCGCTTGGCCTCGACTTGATCGAAGTAGCGCCCGGCGCGGATCGATGTTTCTGTTTCAGACGCCCAACGCTTTGCGTCTGTGAGGCGGTCGAAGGTCGCCGATGCCGGGCGGTGTCCGCGCAGGCGTAGCTTGACCCGGTACTGGGCTTCCCCTTCTTTCCCGATGCGCTTTTCGATTGTTGCCATTGCCAGCCTCTTGCGGCCTGAATTTGGGAATTACTGTCCCAAAAGTGTCCCAAGAGCGCAATAGGCGAAATGCCGTTGCGGCATAACTTATTGATTTTAATGGTGCCGCTTGTCCGAATCGAACGGACGACCTACCGCTTACAAGGCGGTTGCTCTACCAACTGAGCTAAAGCGGCAAAAGGGTGACAACCCCTACTCACGCCTGGGGGCGCAGGCGGACGCATATTTTCGCACGAAATCCGCCGCTCAAAAACAATCGATCGGCTGCGCATGCAGTTCACTGCGCGCCGGCACCTGTGCGCGCCAGTCGATCGGCGCGTCGCCTACCTGCGCGTAGTCGATCCAGTAGATCGGCACCTCGTCGCTGCGTTGAACGGCCTCGGGCTTGAAGCCGAGCGCGCGGATTTCGGCCAGGCGCTTGTCGGCGTTCGCCTGTTCGCGGAACAGGCCAAGCGAAATCGCGTTCGGTTGCTCGCCCGCGGTGACGACGTAGTAGTCGCTGATGCCTTTGCTCGAGAGTTGACGGGCGATGTCGAGGGCTCGCTCGCGGTTGCCGGGCGCCGGCAGGTAGACCCAGTAGCCACGCACTTCGGTGACGCGTGTTTCACGGAACTGGATGCGTGCAACGAGCGGCGTCAACGCCTTGACCGCCGCGCGCACGTCGGCCTGGGTCGCGAACGCACCGATGGAAAGGCAGGTTTCTCTGGTCGAATCGGACGCAGGCTTCGGCGGCGCGGGCATCACGGCGGGCGCGCCGTGGTCGGTCTCGCTGAGCAGCACGAGCTTGGCCACGCCGGCATCGGCAGCCGGGGTTTCGGCCAGCGGTGCGCGCGGCGCGAAATACAGCCAGCATCCAGCGCCGATGTCGAGCGCGAGCAGCAGCAGGAAAAGGACGCGAACGAACATCCGTGCGTGACTGGTTTGCGAAAGTCGAGGTGGACGGATTCTAGCAGCGTGCGACGCCGATCATTTTCCGTCGGCATCGGCGAAGTAGGCGAGTCCGCGCAGGACGAGGTCGGCTTCGTGGTGATGCTCAAGTTCGAGCAGCGGCGCCAGGCGCCTGGCGCCGCCGCCGCAGAGGATCAGCGCAGGCGTCATGCCAAACACCGCGTGCGCGCGCCGTGCAAAACGTTCGACCAGCGCGACCGCGGCCAACCAGGTGCCGGACTCGACCGCGGCGGCGGTGGTGTCGGCGAACTCGGCAATCGGCGCCGGGGTCAATTCGCCCAGGCGCGCGGTGTTTTCGAGCAGGGCCTGGCGCATCAGCGCCGGCGCGGGCGCGATCAGGCCGCCGAGATGGCGGCCGTCGCTGCCGACCGCATCGAGCGCGAGCGCGGTGCCGCAGCTGGCGATCACGGCCGCAGCGGCGGTTTCACGATGCGCAGCGACCATGCCGAGGAAGCGGTCGATGCCGAGCCGCGCCGGTGCCGAATAGGCGTTGCGCACGCCGCAGGCCGCGGCGGGGCTGCGCGCGTAGCGCACGGGCACGGCGAAGTGCTCGTTGAGCGAACGCGTCAGCGTCTGCTCGAGTGTGCTCGCCGCGACCGAGGCGATCCAGATCGCGTTGACCGCAGGCAGATCCTTCCACAACGCGGAAAAATCCACCGCAGCTGCGCCGCCGTCCGCGGAGTCACCGTCGCTGCGCGCATGCGTCAGCGTCGCGCCGCGCTGCAACTGTGTGCCGTCCCACAGCGCCCACTTCAGACGCGAGTTGCCAAGGTCGATCAACAATTTCATGCGTTGGTGTCCGGATTCATGCCGCGCGCACGGAGACTTCCGCGCTGTCGTAATGGGTAGCCGTGTTGCCATGGCGGACGATCAGCGCGCCGCGCTCGTCCACACCCGCGCCGACGCCTTCGTGCGCTGCGCCTGCGGCGGCGATCACGCGCACGTTGCGCCCGCGCAGCAGGTCGTGGCGCGCATAGGCGTCGCCGAATGCGGCGAAGCCCTGCGCCTCGAAGCGGTCGAGCGCATCGACCAGGCGCATGATCAGTTGCGCCGCCAGCGCGTTGCGTGAGGGAACTTCATGGCACAGACTGGCGATGTCGATCGCGGGCTGGTCGATGCGGCCGCGCGTCGCGGCAGGCAAACGCAGGTTGATGCCGACGCCGATCACTGCGTGACAGGGGCCGAGGAATTCACCCCCGAGCTCGACGAGGATGCCGGCGAGTTTGCGTCCATCGGCGAGCACGTCATTCGGCCACTTCAGGCCGACGCCGGCGACACCGTAGTCGGCGAGCGCGGCAACGACGGCGACACCGACGACGAGACTCAGCCCGGACAATTGCGCCATGCCCGCCTCGAAGCGGCGCAGCAGCGAGAAGTAGAGATTTCCGCCGAGCGGTGACTGCCATTCGCGCCCACGCCGGCCGCGGCCCGCGCTTTGAGTTTCCGCGAGACAGACCTCGATACCGGTCGCAGCCGCGGCGCGGCGCTGCAACTCGCTGTTGGTCGAGTCGATCCGCCAGTGCACGTCGAGCGCGGCGAGGCGTCCGCGTGTCGCCGCGTCGAGCCGCTCGCGGATACTGCCCGCGGCCAGTGGCTCGAGCGGCCAGGCGAGGCGATAACCGCTGCCGGCCGCGGCTTCGACCGGGGCGCCGAGTTCGCGCAGGTGTTCGATTTGCTTCCACACCGCGGCGCGTGTCACCTGCAATCGGCGCGCGAGCTCGGCACCCGAGACCGCGTGTTCGGCGGACAGCGCGGCGAGCAGTGCGGAGGGGTCGATGGCCATGGGCCGATGATAGTGCATCGATAGTGCACCGCAGCGAGGGACTGGGAATGCAACCTTTGGCGTCGCTGCCGCATCTGTATCCGGTAATCGCCATCGATGTGCCTGTCCGACTGTCCGCAGCGGACACACGGACGCGCGGGCGGATTTCTGCGGCACATTGATCGGAAACGTTTTTTCCTGGTGGCACGATTACTGCTTCTCTGCTGAGATCAGACACTGGCGTGTGCCTTGCCGGCATGCGACCATCCACAACCTGCAAGATGAGTATTCCGATGAACCGCACGCACTCACGCTACGTCGTTCTCGCCGCCTTGCTGGCTTTTTTGGGCGCCGGCTTGTATTCCGAAGCCGGGCATTGCTGCGACGCCGACGGGGTCGGCACGGCCAAGGCTGTTGCCACGCCGCTGCCCGCGACGGTGACGCCTGCGGCGCCGAAAGTCGTTGTGCCCGTCGTCAGGCCCGAGATCGCCTCGGCTCAGCCTGCGGTGACCGCCGGTTCCTCGGCACCGAACGACGATGCCGGCAACAATCTCGGTGACAGTCCGGTAGGCACGCACAAGCGTGGCTTGCGCTGGCAGTCGTTCCTGCCCGGCGTCATCAAGTAAGGCACCTCCAAAAACCTGCTGCGCTCGATATTGCGAGCCGGCGGTGCTCGGACTGCAAAGGCAGGATGCCGAAGCGAACATTCGCGCAGCGAATGGCCTTGGGGCGCGGATGCGGCGAGTCATCCTCACATACTCGCGTGTATGTTCCGGTCCTGCGCTCCGGCGACGCGCCCGATCTTGGTTGGGATCGGCTCTTCGCTCGCTACGGTTTTAGCGGCGCCCTAGTCGTCTACAAAGTCGGAATGTCGAATTCGGCAGCGATCGTCGCGAGCCAGCGATCGCTCGCGGCGCTGCCGCGCGGGTGCACCGATTCGATCGCGTAACCGACCAGCCACTCGCGCAGACGCGTTTCGACACGCGCGAGCGCGGTTGCGTCGCGGCCGAGTTCGACGGAATCCTGAGCATGGAACGTGGCGCCTTCGAGCCGGTACAGGCCGACGCGGTCGCCGTCGTTGCGCAGCAGAAAACATTCCTGATTGCGTGATAAGGTCGCGAGCAGTCTGGCCGTGCCCGCGTCCTGTGGATCGGCCGCGAGCAGCAGGCGCGGCTTCGGCGGCTGCTTCGCGTAAGTCGCGTCGCCGTCGGCGTAGATGCGGCGCACGCGCCAGTCGAGCACGCGCCGCTCGAAACTCCACAGCGTCGCGCCAATCTCGTTCTCGTAGTCGGGATAGCGTTCGCGCAACACGGCCATGCCCTGCGCGCCGAGCGCGGCGCGACGCTCATCGCCGAAGCTCGCGCTGCGCTCGTGATGCACGAGCACGTTGCCGGCGATGATGTTTCGATAACCGGCGCGTTCGGCGCGTTGGCAGAAGTCGTTCTCCTCGCCATAGCCTTGCGGGAACGCGGCCTCATCCATCGGCCCGATGCGCGCGAGCAGCACGCGCTTGACGTACATGCAGAAGCCGTTGCCGGTCGGCAGTTGTGGATAGCGCATACCGGCCTGTTGCAGCACGGCGCGCTGCGCCTGGGCGAGTGTCCAGCGCGCGGGGATCGGGCAATGCCGTTCCAGTTCGGGTACGCTGAACGCGCCGGCGTTGTCGGACACCGCGGTGACCGTGCCGATGTCGTCGGTGCCATAGGCGGCGATCTTCAGCGCGGCCAGCCAGCGCGGGCCGACTTCGGTGTCGCTGTTGAGCAGCACCACATCATCACCGCCGGCGAGGCGCATGCCAATGTTGACGCTGCCGGTGTAGCCGCGGTTGCGCTCGTTGCGGTGGACATGAACCTGCCGGTGCTTCGCGGCGTCGTCGAGGATGGGCGCGATGCGCGCATCGGTGCTTGCATCGTCGATCAGGATCAGTCGCACATTTGGCGAATGGCGCAGAACCGAAGCGATGCAGTCTTGTACACTTTGCGGCGAATTGTAAATCGGGGCGATGACGCTGACGCGCGGCAATTCGGCCAATGGTGCGGCCGGCAGGCTCGGCGTGCCTGCGAGCGCGACAAGGCGGCGCAACGTTGCCGCCGACGATGCGGTTGGCGGCGCGTCAGCTGCATTCAGACGAACTTCCCAGCCGGGCAGTAGATCGAGCGCCGGGTCGGCTCCGGTCACAGTCAGACCGAAACGCAGTTCGTCGTGGCCGCTCGGTGACCAGGGAAACTCGAATTCGAATTCGCGTTCACCGGCAGCGTCCGCTGCGAAGCGCGCGAAGGCGACGCCGTCGAGCGTCAGCTCGGTCGCCGGCAATCCGGCGAGATCGCCGGCGATGCGCCAGCGCAGTGCATTGCCGTTCCAGCCGAGCCATTCCGCGCGCCACTGCGCTGCTTCCATCGCCCACCTTGCCCGCTCGAAATACCTTTGCAAGCATAGCGGACTTGGGAGCGCATGGCGTAGTCGTTCGCCGCATGCCCCGGAACCTGTTCTCAGGCGCGTTCGATGCGTGCGGCGTAGCAGCCGGGGCGTGCGATATGCGCGTGCAGATACGCGGTGTGCGGATCGGCGAGCTGGCGCGCGATCGCCGCTTCGAGTTCGCGACCTTCGACGACGTCGGCCGAGGTCATCATGCCGTCGCCGTCGAAGCCACGCAGCGAGAGCAGGCGCCGGCGCAGCATGTCGGGCACTACATCGACCGCGTCGAACTGCGTCTCGTCCGCGCGCACATAGATCGCGTGGCGCGAGCGGTACGGCGAAGCGACGGCGAGATGTTCGTAGTTGACGAGGATGACTTCGTCCCCGATTTTCGCGTCGGTCAGGCTGATGCGGCAGGGATAGCCGTGATCGGCATCGACCGTGCGGCGCACGATGCAGCGTTGCGCAAGTTCGGCGTCGGTCAACGCGAACAGATCAGCGAATGGTTCGGCCGGCAGGCCGCGGATACGGAAATGCATGGCAAGTGCTCGATGAATGAATTCGGCCGCAGTGTGCCGCGCCGGCGCCGTGTGCGAACTCCGCTTCTTGCGCGCGAACTCGACGCCCGCATGCTCGTCGTGTGCGGGGTGCCTGCTCAAACCCTCTCGCCGACGATCAGCCAGTTGTTGAATGGCAGGTGTCCGCTCAGCGGGGCGAAGTGGGCGCGCAAGCCACAGCGCGCAAGCAGCGTTTCGAGCTCGGCGCGTTTGGGGTAGCGCTTCGGCGCGGTGTTCATCCAGCCGATCCGGAGCGAGAACACGTCCATCGCGCGGGTGAAGCGCGTGCGTGCGTCGGCATCGTCGAGGCCGCTGCGGATCACCAGGCGCGCGCCCGGCACGATGCAGGCTGCCGCGTGTTCGACCAGTTCGGCCGCCGCCTGCGGCGGAAGGTACTGCAGCACGTCGAGCAGTGCGACGCTGCCGTGATGTGCGGGAAAGGCCTCGGTGGCGAGATCAACGCAAGCGAAACGTGCGTCGTCCAGGCCCGCGTGTTCGGCCGCTACACGCGCGGCCGCGATCTTGGCCGCATCGTTGTCGACGCCGAGATAGGCGCCGGAAAAACCCTGCATCCGCAGCGTGTGAGCGAGCAGCCCTATACCGCAGCCGAGATCGAGCAGCGGCGCGGAGGTGTCGCGCAGCGCTGCGCCGACACCCGCATACAGTGGATCGGTAGCCAGCTTGCAGCGCGCATACCAGTAGTGCGAAGGTTCGACGAATTGTCGGGCAATGAGCTTAGTTGCTGGGGTAGCCGGCATCAACGCAACAAATTCACTGTGCGAAGCCCTGGTTTCTGCGCAGCGCAAATGCGCCTGCTATCAACAAACTGGCTGCGCTGAGCAACAAGGCCGATAGGCTGACTGGAGCGGAAACGCTGGTAGTCGGCGCGGCAGATATGGTGAGCCCCATTGTTGCTAGCGTCGGGATGCTATCGACCAAATTCTCCTGCCAGGTGATGCTGTAGGATCCAGCGGGGAGGATGCCTAGGGAGACGTTAGGAAAGGTCCAAGGCGTGCATATCGCGCAGATCGGCGGCGGAGTGCCCACACAATTGCCATACGTGGTGAGCGTGATGACATTGCCGTTTCGCTGTACGTTCGTTGCGGCATCGGGTGGGCAATAGTACTGCAACGTCGCTGTCACCGGCGTGCTGGAGTTCGGGTTGGCGGGCGAAAACTGTATCGGTGCGATTGCGCCCTGAGCGAACAACTGGCCGCAGATGCATATAAGCAGCAAAGCATATAGCGCGTGCAGACAGCGTTTGACCGCCATTGTGCTTCTCCCTTCTGATTGGCTCAGTCTGCCTCACACCGTCAGCGGATTTGGCTTGTCTGCATCGATCTTCCAGGTCTTGATCGCACGGGCTACGTCCTTGGGGCTCATCTTGCCTTCCGCGGCGAGCGCGGCGATCGCGGCCTGGGCGATGTAGTAGCGATCGACCTCGAAGAAGCGGCGCAGGTTCTCACGCGAGTCGCTGCGACCGTAGCCGTCGCAACCGAGCGAGGTATACTTTTTCCCGTCGGGAATGAAAGCTCGGATCATGTCGGCGTACTCGCGCACGTAGTCGGTCGCGGCGACGACGGGGCCGGCGCGGTCGGCGAGACAGGCGGTGACATACGGCATCCGCGGCTTGTCCTCGGGGTGCAGGCGATTCCAGCGCTCGGCGTCATAGCCGTCGCGGCGCAGTTCGGAGAAGCTCGGGCAGCTCCAGATATCGGAGGTCACGCCGAATTCCTTCTCGAGCAGTTCGGCCGCGGCGATCGCCTCGCGCAGGATCGTGCCGCTGCCGAGCAGCTGCACGCGCGGTTCGTTCTTCTTCGGCTTGCCCGCATCCTTGAACAGGTACATGCCCTTGATGATGCCTTCCTCCGCGCCTTTCGGAAGATCCGGGTGCGGGTAGTTCTCGTTCATCACGGTGACGTAGTAGTAGACGTCTTCCTGCTCCTGCATCATGCGGCGTACGCCGTCCTGCATGACCACGGCGATTTCGTATGAGAAGGTCGGATCGTAGGCCTTGCAGTTGGGGACATTGGCGGCGAACAGGTGGCTGTGCCCGTCCTCGTGCTGCAGGCCTTCGCCGTTGAGCGTGGTGCGGCCGGCGGTGCCGCCGACGAGGAAGCCGCGCGCGCGCATGTCGCCTGCGGCCCAGGCGAGGTCGCCGATGCGCTGGAAGCCGAACATCGAGTAGTAGATGTAGAACGGCAGCATCGGCACGTTCGACACCGAATAGCTCGTCGCCGCGGCGATCCACGCGCTCATCGCGCCGGGCTCGCTGATGCCTTCCTGCAACACCTGGCCCTTGACGTCCTCGCGGTAGTACATGAGCTGGTCGGCGTCCTGCGGACGGTACTTCTGTCCGAACGGTGCGTAGATGCCGATCTGGCGGAACATGCCTTCCATGCCGAACGTGCGCGCCTCGTCGGCGACGATCGGCACGATGCGCTGGCCGAGGCCCTTGTCGCGCAGCAGCAGGTTGATGCCGCGCAC
>Ga0105240_10005783_pt1 | contig 18340 bp, 18 predicted proteins | sample KBSC54metaG_FD_80426 | JGI IMG/M metagenome (GOLD analysis project Ga0105240, IMG submission 80426) | Corn rhizosphere microbial communities from Kellogg Biological Station, Michigan, USA - KBS C5-4 metaG | ecosystem: Host-associated > Plants > Roots > Rhizosphere > Soil | place: Michigan, USA...
ATGCGCGAAACGGGCGTCCGCCTCGTACATGTCGGCGAGACCGCGATGCATTGCCTTGCTGCAGGGGTAGAACCAACGATCGAGCAGCAGGCGATGGCGCTCGGCTACGCTCATGGCCGCCGGATCCTCCGGCGGCGTGCCGGCATTCATGGCGGTCGCCGCATCGTTGTAGATCCGCTCCTGCTCCGACTCGAGCCGCTTCCAGTCCTCTTCGGTGTAGCGGCTCGTACGATGGGCAGACTCCTTGCAGGCGTCGGTATCGCCCCAGCGCTGGCGCACCTCCTCCTCGTACCTGGACGGATCGAAACCGTCGAACAGAGCTTTCGTGTCCACGCTGCCTCCTCTCTCGGCATCCAGAATGGCCAGAGCAGCGTCCACCGACCGAAGCATCGCCGCCGTGCGCTCCGCACGCCCCTGCAGCTGCTGCCTCTGAGAACGTAGAGCCTGTGCGAGATCGAACCCCGGCTCATCGAGCGACCGGCCGATCTCCTGCAAGGACAAGCCCAGCTCGCGGCCGATGAGGATCTGCTGCAGCCGCAGCAGATCCTCGCGGTCATAGAGCCGGTAGCCCGCGGCCGAGCGCCGCTTCGGGACCAGCAGTCCAATCTCGTCGTAATGGTGCAACGTACGCACCGACACCCCGGCGAGCCGGGCGGCTTCTGTGATCTGGCAAATCGGGCGCTGCTTCATGAGAATCGCAGTCTGGGCCCTGCCGCAACGTGAGGGTCAAGTGTATCTCGCGATGACCATGCACACGATCGTGATCGCAAGCAACCCCGCGGCGATCCGCTGCGCCGACGCCGGTGATCTGCGGCGCAAAGCTCCCTGCACGCCCGCGGCCGCGAGCGCGCACACCGCCCCAAGGGCCAACGTGTGTTCCATGGGTCCCTGGGCACCGCGGTGCAGCAGCACCATCAGGCCGATGCCGGCGAGAACGGTGAGCGTCGCCGCGCCCATCTGCGAGCGAAACATCCCGTCCGCTCCCGCGCCTCCGGAGCGCGCCAGAACGAACGTCGAGCCGGCCCAGAACACTCCGGGCAGCACATGCAGAACCAGCAACAACATGACCCAGTACGCCATCGAGCTCCCTCCCGAATTCGATATACACTATGTATACCTAATATCGGAGCCGCTCGCAAGGCAGCAGACATGACCCCCCGCGCCTACGCCAGCCCCAAGCGCGCAGCCACCGCCGAGCGCACGCGCCAGCGCCTGGTGCGTGCTGCGGTCAAGCTGATGAAGTCCAAGGCAGGACCGCGTTCGATGTCACTCGATTCCGTAGCGCGCGCCGCAGGAGTCTCGCGACTCACGGTCTACAACCAGTTCGGCTCGCGCCGCGGGCTGTTCGAGGCGCTCTTCGACGAGCGTGCCCGGCGCGGCGGCATGCATCGCATGGCGCAGATCATGGCGGGGCCCGACGCGCGAGCCGGTCTCGAGCAGCTCATCGGGTTGTTCTGTGAGTTCTGGAGCAATGAGCACTCCATGATCGCCTGCCTGGTCGGCGCGGCCGCTTCGGACAAGGAACTGAGCGAGAGCTTTCTGGCGCGCAACGAGCGGCGCCGCCGGGCTCTGACCGTCCTCATCGGACGCATGGAGGCGTTGCGTGGCACATCTTCGCAGGCGCTCGCGGAGCTGGTGGACGTGTTGTTCGTGCTGACGAGCTTCGCGGTATTCGCTGAGCTGGCGCGCGCCGGGCGCGACGGTGAGGCCGTATGCCGCCTGATAAAAGACCTCGCCTGCGCGGCGATCGAACGGTGCGCGAGATCGCCTGCATCCTGACCCTCAGGCGCCGGCGCGCAGCAGGTGTGTCGAGCTAGCCCGACCCCGCCACCCGGACGGGCTCGATGATCCGGCCGAAGCGCCGGTCGCGGCGCGCGAACTCCGCCAGTGCCGCGTCGAATTGACCGACATCGAAGTCCGGCCACAGACATTCGAGGAAACACAGCTCCGCGTAGGCGCACTCCCACAGCAGGAAGTCGCTCAGGCGCTGCTCACCGCCGGTGCGTATCAACAGATCCACCGGCGAGGCCGGCCCGATGGAGTGATCGACCGCGCCGAGCTGCGCCGCAAACCGTGCAGGGTCGACCCCGGCTCGTCCCTGCAGGGCGCGGCAAGCCTCGAGCAGGGCATGTTGCGCCGAATAGTCAACAGCGATACGCAACTGCATCCCGGCACAGTGCTCCGTGGCGCGCTCACTGTGCTCGATCACGCGCACGAGCGCGGACCCGATCCGATCGCGCCTGCCGATCACATTCAGACGGATCGAATGCTCCAGACAGCGGCGCGTCTGCGTCAGCAGTTGGCGCCGCAGCAGCGCGAACAGGGTACGCACTTCTGCCGTCGGCCGCTGCCAGTTGGCAGCGGAAAAGGCATACAGAGTGAGTGTGTCGACGCCGCGGCGTGCCGCCGCCGTCACTATGGCATCGACCGTCTTCGCTCCGGCGCGGTGCCCGGCGCTGCGCGGCAGGTTGCGCCGCGCCGCCCAACGGCCGTTACCGTCCATGATGATCGCGATATGCATCGTCGATTCACTCTGTGATACAAAGTTGATGGGCAAAAAAAAGCTAGCCGCCGCGCGTCGCCTTGATCACCGCCTCGACATGATCGAGGTAGCGGTTGAGCGCGCTCCTGCCCAGCGACGTCAGGCGGTAGACCGACTTGGGGCGCCGCTCCTCGAAGGACTTCGTGCAGGTGAGGTACTTCGCTTCCTCGAGCTTGCGCGCATGCGCGCTCAGATTGCCGTCGCTGACTTCGAACAGCGCTTTCAGCTCGTTGAAGGTCAGCTCCTCGCGGACCGCCAGTGCGCTCATGATCCCCAGGCGCACACGCTCGTAGACGAGGCGATCGAACGCGGCATCGCTGGTTTCGCGCGGCGGTGTCGGCACCGGCGCCAGCTTCGGCCGCCTGCGCGCCGCAGTCTCGACCGCGGCGCGCGCTCTAGATTTCGCAGTCACGTGTCTTTCTTCCAATCAGCAGGCCAAACAGAATGTGCAGACCTCCGAACCCCGCGCCCAGCATGAGCACCTGCGCCTCGCTCCCGAGCAGCAATGCGAGCACGCCCAGCACGACGAACGATGCTCCCATGATCGCGATGGTGCGCGTCGTGGCGACACTGGCGGAGATCAGTGCGCAACCGTAGAGGAGCAGCCAGGTTCCGGGTATCGCGTGCAGGTTGCCCGAGCTCCAGTGCACCCCCGTCATGACGACTCCGCCGAACAGAGACGGTAACAGGCACAACGCAAACTTTCGCACCGGAGTACCGGAGAGGGTCAGGCCCCGCAGCGAGGCCGGCTGCGTGATCAACGGCAGGCCCACGCCGGCGGCGACCACGGCGGCGACCAGCCAGATGCCGAACCAGTGCTCGTGCAGGCTCGGGACGTACGACAGCGCCGTCGCGAGCAGACCTACGCTGCCCATGGCGATCCCCGCGGATCCGGGTACGGCCACGGAGGCCGCGCCGTCCATCGAAGCGCGAATGTAGCGCAACGTGGCGGCCGCGTGAGACTCGATCTGGACGGTATTTGCGGACCGCATGCGGGCTCCCTTGACTGTCGCAAGCCACGCTACCGGCATGTTCGGTGCACTGTCAAGTCCTTTGCAACGCAAAGTGAGCCGCGTCGCTCGCGCTCCGCGCGATCCGGCAGTGCCGGCGCGCATGGATTACTCGGCGCTCACGCGCCTCGCCCCTCCGGGGCCGCCCTACCGGGCGTTATCACGATTGAAATGCAGGGAGCAAGCTGAGAGTATCCGCGCGCCGCCGGGCGTCCCCGGCGAACAGGCCCAGAGGAACTCCCGCATTCGCCAGTCCGATCAAGCTGCGCCGCCGTCTCGCACGCAGGCGGCGACCCGGGTTGGCGGCCTGCGCAGGGTCGCCTTGCGCGTTCGCGAGACCCTCAAGTCTCTGCGTCGCAAGGCGCGGCTGCGCATGGGACGGGTGCTCGCGCGAGTCACGGGTCCGCGGACCTCGACCGGGCGTCTCGATCCGGGGGAGATTTCCACCGTACTCGTCATCCGCATCAACGGCCGCATCGGCAACACGCTGTTCCTTACTCCGTTGCTGCAGCGGATTCACCAGATCCTGCCGCAGGCTTCGATCGACGTCGCCACTTCCTATTCGCAGGCGCACGAGTTGCTGCAGAGCCTCCCGGGAATGCGTGACGTCATCACCTTCCCCCACAAGGGCGCGCGCCTCGTCAGCGGGTATATCGGTGCACTTTGCAAATTGCGTGCACGGCGCTATGACCTCGTCATCGATCCCGTGCCGGAATCCACCAACGGACGCATTGCGCTTTCGATCTGCCGTGCACGCTATCGCGTCGGCTTCACTTCCGGCTCCCAGTGGGCGCCCCTGACCCATGCCGTTCCGGAGACCCAGGCCATGCATCAGGGGCTGCAGCCGGTCTACCTGCTATCGCGCGCGTTCGATGTGCCGTTCGATCCGCACGGCCTGCAGCTCTCACTATGCCTGCGCCCGCAAGAGCAGGAAGCCGGGCGGTCAGCCGTGGCCGGTGCGCTGAGTCGCATCGCGGGCACGACTGACACGAAGCGGGCATTCGGGTTCTTCGCCCACGCGACGGCCACGAAGACCATTCCCCGCTCGTGGTGGCTGGAGTTCTGGAAGTCGTTCCTGGAGTTGCAGCCCGATGCCGTGCCCGTGGAATTTCTGCCGCCGCGTACCGCTCCCACCAGCCCGAGCTTTGCGACTCTGCAGTTCCCCTCGACCCGCGCTCTGACCGCGGCGATGGGGGCTACGCGCATGTTCATCTCGGCTGACACTGGCCCCATGCACCTGGCGAGCTCCACATCGGTGCCGACGGTGGCCCTGTTCCAGGCGACCGATCCTTCGCTCTACGGACCGCTCAAGGCTGCGGATCTCGCAATCGACATCACCACTTCCTCACCGCAGCGGGTCGCGCAACGCTGCCAGCGGGTCTGGCGCGAGTCAGCCACGGGCTAGCCGCCCGCTCCACCGCCGCATCCCGGTACGCGCCTGGCCCCTGCAAGCTGCCATCGCCCCGCGTGGGTCATCGATACGGATCGCTCTGGGCCAGGTACTGCCGGACGTAGTCTGCGACACCCTGTTCGAGGGAAGTGAATGGCTCGCGATAGCCGGCGGCACGCAATCTCTCCACGCGCGCCTGGGTGAAGTACTGGTATTTCTCCACCAGCTGCGGCGGCATGTCGATGAACTCGATGCGCGGCGGACGATGCGCGGCGCTGAACAGCGCATTCGCCAGATCGAGCCAGCTGCGGGCCAGCCCCGTTCCGACGTTGAACAATCCGCAGACCGCGGGATTCGCAAGCAGCCAGGAGATCACCGCCACGCAATCCTTGACGTAAATGAAGTCGCGGACCTGGCCGCCATCGGCATAGTCCGGGCGGCGGCTGCGAAACAGGCGCACGGCTTCACCCCGCTGCACGGCCGGGAAGTTCTGTGCGATCACGCTACGCATGCTGCCCTTGTGATACTCGTTGGGGCCGTAGACGTTGAAGAACTTCAGTCCCACCCACTGCGGCGGAAGCGGCAGGCCCTCGCGCGCAAGCCGCCCAACACGCCGATCGACAAAGTGCTTGCTCCACCCATACGCATTCAGCGGCCGCAACCTGCCCAACGCCTCACAAGCCGGATCGTCGTCGAACCCCGCGCTGCCATCGCCATAGGTAGCGGCCGAGGAGGCGTAGATGAGGCGCTTGCCGGCGTGGGTGCACCATTGCAGCAGATCCAACGTCGAGCGCACGTTATCGCGCACGATCAGATCGACGTCCGTTGCCGTCGTGGAGCTGATTGCGCCCATGTGAACGACGGCATCGACTTTGCCACCGTGCGCGTCCAGCCAGCCGAGCAGCGCCTCGGGGGCAATCAGATCGACAATCTCGTGCCGGGCCAGGTTGCGCCAGCGCTCGTCGTTGCGCAGCCAATCGCACACGACCACCTCGGCGCCGCGGCCGGACAGCTCTGCCACGAGGTTGGAGCCGATGAATCCAGCACCGCCGGTTACGACGTACATGTGAGTCTAGTTCCCTTGCCGGGCACCGCGCCGCAGCTGTGCGGCGGGAGTCTCGAGGAGCCGGGCCGCTTCGAGCAGGTCGCGAACCACGTAATCAGGAGCAACCGGCTTGTCATCGCTCGTACGACCGCTGGCGGAGATCAGCATGGTGGTCGCTCCCAGGTTTCTGCCCAGCTCGATATCGCTGCTCTTGTCACCGATGACCACCGCGGCGGCGGGCTCGAAGCCGAGCTCGGAGGCGGCCTGCAGTGCCAGCCGCGGCTTGGGCTTGCGGCACTCACAGCCGTCTTCGGGGCGGTGCGGGCAATAGTAGATGCCATCGATTGCGGCCCCGGCCGCGCGCAACATCTGCCCCAGGCGGGCATGGACCTCTTCCACACGCTCCAGCGAGAACCGGCCGCGCCCGACACCGGACTGATTGGTGACCACGACGAGGCGATGGCCGCGCTCACGCAGCAGCCGCAGCCCCTCCAGCGCGCCGGGCAGAAATTCCAGCTGTGCCGGGTCGTCCAGATAACCGCGATCGATCACGATCGTACCGTCGCGATCGAGAATCACCGGACGGGGGGCCGGGTCGAGGGTCACGCCTTGCCAACGCCAGCGATGCGCTGAATCGTGTTCGTCGTGCTCTGCGAAGGAACCAGGTCGGCGAGCACGACTTTGCCGCCGCGCGCGAGCACCAGGTCCGCGCCCACGACGCTCTCGACCGTGTAGTCCGCGCCTTTCACGAGCACATCCGGTTGAAGCGCCGCGATGAGCTGCCGCGGAGTGTCTTCCTCGAAGATGACAACGGCGTCGACCGCCTTCAGCGAGGTCAGCACCATTGCCCGCGCCATCGCACTCTGCACCGGTCGTCCGGGGCCCTTGAGGCGGCGCACCGACAGGTCCGAGTTCAATCCGACGACGAGCCGGTCGGCGGTCTGCTTCGCCTGGTTCAACAGCGAGATGTGGCCGGGATGCAGCAAGTCGAAGCAGCCGTTGGTGAACGCCACGCGCAATCCGAGCTGGCGCCAGCGATGCACCATCCCCTGCACGGCATTCAGGGCGAAGCGCATGCGGGACGCATGGGCATCGTCGAGTTGCGCGACGATCTCGCCGGCCGTCACCGTCGCGATGCCGAACTTTCCGACCACGATGCCGGCGGCAGTGTTGGCCAGGTGCACCGCTTCGCCGATATCGGCACCGCCGGCGAGGCCGACCGCCAGGGCTGCGACGGCTGTGTCACCTGCGCCGGTCACTTCATACACCTCGCTGGCTTGGGTTTTCATGTGGGTCGCCGTGCCGTCGGCGCGCACGATGGACATCCCGTCCTTGCCGCGGGTGACGACCAGCGTGCTGCAGATGCCTTGCGAGAGAATCTCGAGTGCTCCGGCAACCACCTGTTCGTCGGTCGAGCATTCGTGGCCGCACGCACCCTGCAGCTCATGGCGGTTGGGAGTCAGGACCGTCGTTCCCTTGTACTTCAGGAAGGAACGGCTCTTCGGGTCGACCAGGATCTGCTTGCCGGCGGCGCGGGCCGCGGCGATCGCTTCGGCAACCACGCCATCGCACAGCACACCCTTGGCATAGTCCGACAACACCACGATGTCGGTCTCTGCCAGTGCGGCTCGAAATTGTGCCAGCACCGCCGCCGTCACCGCACCGGACAGCGACTCCCGGCTTTCCGAGTCAGTGCGCAAAATCTGTTGCCGCTCGCCGATATAGCGACTCTTCAGCGTCGTCGGCCGCCCCGTGTCGACTACGAGCTGAGCCTCCAGAGACGGTACCTCTGCAAGGCGCTCACGCAGCTTGTCTGCGGCCTCATCGACGCCGACGACTCCGATGAGCACCGCGTGCCCGCCGAGGCCGGCCACATTCCTGGCGACATTGGCGGCGCCACCAGGGAGGTCGGAGGTGCGCTCGACGCTCATGACAGGAACCGGCGCCTCCGGCGACATCCGTTCGACCGAGCCGTAGATGAAGCGGTCCAGCATGACGTCGCCGAACACGAGAACGCGCGCCCGCGAGAACGACTCCAGTATCCCCAGCAGGTCCGAGTCGCTCACGTGTGCGCCTTCACCAGGCCGAGGCGGATCTCCAATGCCTTGCACAGCATGTGGCTGACCAGCAGGTGCATTTCCTGAACTCTCGCAGTCACTGTTGAGGGCACGACGATGGCGGCATCGCACAACGCGCACATCGGGCCGCCGTCACCGCCGATCAGTCCCGTCGTCGCGAGATTTCTCCTCCGCGCCTCCTGCAACGCCGCGAGCACGTTGGGGCTGCGACCGGAGGTTGAGATGCCTACTGCGACATCGCCGGGACGGCCCAACCCCTGCACCTGTCGGCTGAAAACCGCGTCGAATCCCATGTCGTTGCCGGCTGCGGTCAAGGTCGAGACATCCACCGTCAGGGCCACGGCCGCAATCGCCGCCCGGTCGGTCTTGTACCGGATCACCAGCTCCGCGGCGATGTGCTGGGCATTGCCGGCGCTGCCGCCGTTGCCGAAGATCAGCAGCTTGCCCCCGCGGCGGATCGATGCCTCCCACAGGGAGAGTGTCTGAGCGAACGGCGCCCGCAGCCCTGCCAGGCAGGACTCGAACGACTCGCGGTGCTCGGCGGCTTCCGCACTCAGAAACGCATCGAGCTCGGCGTCCGGATCGCGAGCGGTTGCCAATTGTCCCGGCATGAAGGGGTTCCGAGGCCTCTAAAGCCTCAATTGTAGACTGAAATCCGCAGCTCACGCCCGACGCCCGATACACTACGCCCCAAAATTGTGGGAGCACCGGCTTTGCCTGACCCTGCCATCCCCCAGGCCTCTTTCAGCCGTCGTCCTGGAGTCTGCTACGCGCGCACGGCGCAGCACCTCGAGATCCCTGTCATCGACGTCTCGAACCCGGCATTCACCGTCGCGGACGATGCGCAGTCCGTCGAGGCGTTGCGGCAGGCCTCGGTGGGCATGACGCGCCGGAATGCCCGCATGCCCCGCTTTCTGCTGCGCTTGCTGATACGGGCGGCCGCGAAGCGCTCGTCCCTGGCGCAGGCCATGCTCCGGAACACCGACAAGACATTCCTCCCGGGGATGGACACTTATCTGATCAAGCTCGGTGCCGACAATCTGGTACCCCCCTTCGATACGCCCGCAGACCGGCGATTTGCGGCATACCCGGGGATCCTCGGCGTACGAATCCGCCTGCAGCAAACCGCGAGACTGCTCGCCGAAGGCCTGGAGCTAACGCTCTCCGCGCGTCCCGGCGCACCGCTGCACCTGTTGAACATCGGCGGCGGATCGGCGATCGACAGCTTGAATGCCCTGATCCTGTTGAGGCATCGTGCAGCATCCCTTCCGCAGCGTCCCGTGGTCATCCAGGTTCTCGATCCGGATACGAACGGACCCCTCTTCGCTTCTCGAGCATTGGCGGCGCTGGCGGCGGGGGACGCACCCCTTGCGGGAGTGGACGCACGCGTCCTTCACACCAGCTACAACTGGGATGACCCTGCGCCCCTGCAGCGGCTCGTCTCCACCCTGACGGCCGAGGGTGCCATTGTCGCGGCCTCTTCCGAGGGGGCGCTGTTCGAATACGCCAGCGACGCCTCGGTCGTCGCGAATCTCGAGGCCCTCTACAACGCCGGCAAGGGGGCCAGCGTGGTTGTCGGGTCGGTCACCCGCGCCGATGAGCTGACGCGCGCCGGCCTGCAATTCACTCACTTCCAGCTCATGCCCCGCGGAGCCCATGCCTTCGCGGAGCTCATCCGGGGCAGCGGTTTCCGCATCGAGCGTGTGTACGACTCGCTCGCGAGCGATCAGGTGCTGCTGGTTCCGGAGCCACGCGCTTGAGACCCCCGGCCCCCTTGAGCCCGATCGTCATTCGCTTCGGCCGTCTGGGGGACATGATCATGATCACGGCGGCGCTGCACCTGCTGCACCGCCGCTATGGCGAGCCCTGCCAGCTCTTCGGGGCAGGCGCCTGGAATTCCCAGATCTATCGCCACCATCCGGACGTCGCCCGGGTAGCGTCGTTTCCGCGGCACACGCCCTTCATGCTCACCCTGACCTGGTGGCGGGTGCTGCGGATTCTGCGCAGCACCCATCCCAGTCCCATCTACGTTTGCGAGCGCCACCCGCGGCAACTGGTTCGCATCCGTCGCATGCTCGCGTGGAGCGGCATCAGTCCGGCGCGGTGTTTGTTCGTCACCGATCTGCCCGCCGATGGCGATGAGGCTTGGGTAGACCGCTTTTTGCGCTTCGGCCGTCAGACGCCTCCGGCGCTGCGCGTCGGCGACTATCCTGTGCCTGATGCGAGTTTTTTATCGGCCCCATGCTTGCAGGTTGCCGATAGTGAGCGTGCGGAAATCGATGCGTGGGTCAACGCGCGCGGCGGATCAGGGCGGCCGCTCGTGCTGATTCAGCCAGGTAACTTCCGCAGCATGAGCAAAGGCCGCAGGCGGTGGCGTCAGCGCCGACCGGACGACAAGGCCTGGCCGATCGGAAACTGGGTCGAGCTACTGCAGCGCGTCCGCGAACGTATGCCGGACGCGTTGCTTCTGCTGTGCGGTGCCCCACCGGAAGCTGCCATGCTGCAGCAGATTCAGGCGACGGTCGCGAGTCGGGACGTTCTCGTCGCCGCGTTGCCGTTGCGGCAACTGTTCGCGCTGTGCACGCGCGCTCACAGCATGATCTCGGTGGATACCGGGCCCGCCCACGCGGCCGCGGCGCTCGATCTGCCGCTGGTCGTGATATTTGGAGCGGAGCCGCAGCGCCTATGGTTGCCGCGCGGCCCCTCCTCTGCCCCCGTGTTGGGTGTTGGCGGCCCACCGGATTCGGAGCGAGTGGATCAGATTCCCGTCGAGGCGGTATTCAGGACGTGGTGCGCACTCCTCGCGAAGCTCGAGACTCGCTCAGCGTGCGGCGCCGTAGGTCGATGACACGCTATCATGCATTCATGCGGACTCCGATCCTCAGCGCAGCCTGGTGTCTGATCACAGCCGGACTCGCCGTACCGGGGGTCGTGGCAGCACAGGCCATGAGTGCAGCCGACATCCAGGCGGCCACCGAGCGCGACCACCAGCTGATGATGGACGAGCTCGGAATACGCAAGCTGCGCCCGGGCCCCAGCGGCGATGAGAAAGCGCCCAATCACGCCAACTACGAGGAAAGCAAAGCCAACCCGTTTCCCAACTGGCCGGACCCTCTGGTGATGAACGACGGCCGCGCCGTCAGGACGCCGCAGAGGTGGGAGCGCCTGCGGCGACCGGAGATCGTCGAAGCATTCGAGCATGAGGTGTTCGGACGCGTGCCCGCAGGAGCCCCGCGAGTCGATTGGCAGCCCGGTGAGTCCGAGGCGGAACGGATCGGCTCGATACCGGTGGTCGCCACCCGGGTGATCGGGCACGTCGACAACTCCGCCGATCCGGCCATCACCGTCGACATCCCCATGATGTTGATCAAGCCGGCCCGCCACCAGGGCCGCATGCCGGTGCTGATCATGTTCGTGCTGGGGCCGCCCGCCTTTCCGGCGCCCGTGTCGCCCCCGCCCGAGGCCATCGCACGCATGAACTCGGCGCTGAAGGCAGCGATGACCCGCCAGGACCCCTCGTTGGAGGAAGTATTCCGCCAGCATCCGGCCTGGGAGCCGATTGCCACTCCGCCCTTCTTCCCGCCGCCGCGCCCTCCCGGGGATCCGATCCAGCAGCTGGTGGCCGACGGCTGGGCGGTGGCCCAGATCAATCCGACCAGCATCCAGGCCGACAACGGTGCCGGTCTGACTCGCGGCGTCATCGGGCTGGTGAACAAAGGGGCCGCGCGCAAGCCCGACGACTGGGGTGCTCTGCGGGCCTGGGCGTGGGGCGCCAGCCGCGCCTACGACTACCTGGCCAAAGATCCCGAGCTGGATCCGCAGCACATCGGCATCGAGGGCGTGTCGCGCTATGGCAAGGCCGCCCTCGTGGCCATGGCCTTCGATCCGCGCTTCGGGATGGTTCTCGTGGGCTCCTCCGGGGAGGGTGGCGCCAAGCCGCATCGGCGCAACTTCGGCGAGGCCGTCGAGAACCTCACGGCCTCGGGTGAATATCATTGGATGGCCGGCAACTTCCTCCGGTACGGGGCCTCGGATGCGAAGGGCGGTGCGCGCACGGCGGGGGACCTGCCGGTCGAATCCTCCGAGCTGATCGCGCTGTGTGCACCCCGACTGACCTTCATCAGCTACGGCTCACCCGAAGCGGGGGATGCACTGTGGCTGGATCAACAGGGCAGCTACATGGCCACGGTCGCCGCCGGAGCCGTCTTCCGTCTGCTGGGCGCGAAGGATCTCGGTGTCGGGGATGACTACCGCCACGCTCGCAAGCCACCCGTCGGCACCGGGCTGCTCGGGGGCCAGCTCGCCTGGCGGCAGCACGAGGGCGGCCACACCGACGCCCCCAACGTGAAATATTTCATCGCCTGGGTGGACCGCTGGATGGGGCGGCCGGCGCCGCAATAATTTCCTCGCCGGCGTTGTCGGCTGCCCGCACGGCCACGCGTCCTTGGGGTGGCTATTCCTCTTCTACCCCGGGAGACGCGCAATGCAATTCTTGAGTCTGTATACCCCTGCCGTGCCCAGCAGCGGACCGCCGGATGCACAGCACATGGCCAGGATGGGGAAGCTGATGCAGGAGATGATGAAGGCCGGCGTTCTGGTGACGACCGGCGGCATTCTCTCGCGGCAGACAGGAATGAAGGTCACACGACGCAACGGCGAGATCTCAGTGGAGCACGGGCCCGTGAACGGGTCCAGCCTCATGCCCGCGGCCGGCTACGCGCTGTTGCGCGCGGCCACACGCGAAGAGCTCGCCAAGCACATCCAGACATTTCTCGAGATCGCCGGCGACGGCACCTCGGAGATCATCCAGGTCATGGACAGCCCCCCGTGACCAACACCCGGTGATCAAGCCTGTGCGCGCGCCCGGCTCTCAGTGCGCGTGGCGCGCGAACAGCCTGCAGTAGATGCAGTCCGTGTCGCTATTGTTCTCGACCCACAAGTAGCGGATCCATGGACCGTCGTGATGGGCTGCCGCGTGCTCGAAGGCCTGGTTTGCCAGATCGTGCTCAGCAAGCTCCGTCAGATCGCGGTCCCGGAGTATCTCCGTAGCGCGGGAGGTCTCGACCGCGCCGCGGGGATGTACGGTCACTGTCGCCGCGCCCCTCTCGATACGGTCCGCCAGAATTTCCGCGTAGTGCCGCTCGCCTTCGAAGCAGAACAGCGTGCGGAAGTACTGGACGAACTTCTCGTGCAGCGTAGCCGCCGGCTCGATTCCCGCCCGCCCCAGCTCCAGGCAATCGGTGAGCTCGACACGATCGGTCGGAAACCCATCCATGACCAAGTCGGTTCGGACCCGCTCGGCTGCCTCGTGATTCGCGTATACACCAAGTAAGACAGCGCTCATGTCTTCCTCCGCGCAACCCTGCAGCATGTGCACCGATACTACACCTGCAATGCAGGAACGGATCCTGGGGGTCCTGTTCCCCGCATCGCGGGCGTAATCTTGGGCGCAATCGGCGCCGGCCTTGGGCGCGCCATCGGCCGCGGGCTTGGGCGCAATCGGCCACAGCTTGGGCTTCGCTCGAAGGCCCTCAGCGGCGGCGCGACCCCTGGTCGCGACCCTCGATGACTCCCGACTCCGCCCTCGCCTGGAGTGCATGACAGCTCGCAGACATTGCGGTCTGCATCGAAACGTGAGGACGGGTGTGGGTGCTAGCATCCTTCGCATGTTCATGTTCCACACCGGTCTTCACGGCGCGCCAGCCGCGTTGCCTGCGGCTTACGCCCCAAGCGTCCCGCGCATTGAAGGAGCGGCTCGGCATCCAGCCCGTGTTGCTTTGAAGGGCAAGCGTTTCCCCCGATGGTGAGTCGGGGGCGTAGCCGCTAGAATGGCGCTCACCTGACTATATCAAGAGGGCTCAGCCCCATGTTGTTCGAGCAGGTTGCCACGGGGGGTTGCAGGTCCTACCTCATCGGTTGCGCACAGAGTTGCGCCGCCGCGTTGATCGATCCGGAGCTGAGCCAGATCGATCGTTATCTTGCGCTTGCGGCCCATCACGGGTTGCGTCTGCGTCATGTGATCGACACGCACACACACGCCGATCACTTCACGGCCACGCGCGAGCTGGCGCGCCGCCTCGACGTCGCCATTACGATGCATCAGTCGAGCAGTGCGCCGTTTGTCGACATGCGCGTCGGCGACGGCGAATCCATCGTGCTCGGCCAGCTGCGCATCAAGGTGATGCACACGCCCGGCCACACGCGGGACTCGATGTGTCTGCGCGTCGAGAATCGGCTCTTCACCGGGGACACGCTGCTGATCGGCGCCACCGGCAGAACCGACCTGCCTACCGGCGACCCGGAGGCGCTGCACGACAGTCTGTTCAATCGCGTGCTGCGCTTGGATCCGTCGCTGGAAGTCTACCCGGCGCATGAGTACAAGAACCGCAGCCACACCACTCTCGCTCAGGAGATTGAGCAGAACCCGCGCCTGCAGAAGCGCGATCGCACCGAGTTCGTGGCGATGATGAACAGTCTCAACCTCTCGATGCCCACGCACCTGACCGAAGCGCTGCGCACGAATCTCTCCGGGGGCAAGACGATCTCGCAGCTGCTCGCGGAAGCCGCAGCAATCGTGCCGTTCATGTCGCTCGAGGAGCTCAAGGCGCGCATCGACGCGCGCGATTCGGATCTCGTCGTGCTCGATGTGCGTGAGCGCGACGCTTACATGGCCGGCCACGTTCCCGGCGCTCGGCTGCTGCCGCGCGGTCAGTTGGAATTGCGCGTGAACGAGGAGCTGCCTGACCCGACCGTGCGCATTCTCACTGTGTGCGAATTCGGCCGGGTATCCACACTTGCCGCTGCTACGCTGCGCCAGATCGGTTTCCAACGCGCGATCGCGTTGGACGGCGGAATGAAAGCTTGGCGCGAGGCCGCTTACCCGCTGGCGATGAGCTGACACTCGACGTCTTTGCGAATCACACGCTCGCGGTGCGCGCAATGCGGCCGCACGATCGCGATTCGCTCGAGCGCCGCCGCAAGCGCATGCGCTGCAGTGATGTTCCCCACCACCGACTGCGCGGAACTTAGGAACCCCTAAATCATTCGCCTTGTCAACGACAGCACATGTCAGCGCGTTACCATCGCGCTGATCATCAGTTGCTGTCGGCCCGGAGTGGTGCCGTCCTTGCCCTCCGACCAGGGAGAGTTGCCATGCGATCCTCTGGCTTCTTGCACGCCGCCCTCTTCGCAGCCTGCCTCCACGCCGCATTCGCCTACGGGCAAGTGAGCGCCAAATCTGCGCAGGTGCAGCCCTATCACCAGCATCACGATACGCGCAACGGCCACGATCACTATTATCCGGACCGAGGCTCCATCGTTCGTGACCTGCCACAGGGAGCGACCATCGTGAGCTACGCCGGACTCTCGTATCGATTCCAGGATGGCGTGTGGTACGAGCCGCGCGGGCCGGCGTTCATGGTCGTCGATCCTCCGGTCGGCCTCATCGTTCAGACTCTTCCAACCTTTGTCACGGTCATTGCGCATCACGGGGAGACTCTTCTATATGCCAACGACGTGTACTACCGGCCGCGACCGGACGTCGGTGGCTATGAAGTCGTGAACGACCCTGCGGAGCCGGCACTGACCGCGGAGGGCGGCAGCTCAGAACCCTCCGGCGCTACCGGCGCCGTGGCGGCAACACATGGTGCCCCCGCAGCCGCCCCCGCATTGGCGGCGGGCGCCGCCGCCGCGGCAGCCGATGCGGATGTCCCGGCAGTTTTCGCCGTGCCGGCGGAAAATGCAGCCCCGAGCGGAGTCGGCAAGGCCGCGACAGCGATACACCACACTCCTGTGACCCCAACTGCTGCTGTCGCGACTGGTCCAGGTTCCGGGGGAACGGCAGCGCCGCCCGCTCCCGCGGCGCAGCCGCCATCGGCAACTTCAACTGGACCGGCCGCGGCGAGCACAGCGCCCAACAGTCAGGCGGCCGGTGCCGCCGCGGCTGTGCCGGCTGTTGCGGCAACGACTGCGGCCGCGGCTGTGGCACCCACCGCGGCAACGACTGTGGCCTCCGCCGGCCCGCCGCCCACCGCGGCAACGACGACCGCGGCGACGCACCCCCCCGCGCCGGTTGAGACGCGCACCTCCGCGTCGGCGGCGACACCAGCCGTCAGCCCCGCGCCCGCGGCAACCCCGACCGCAACCTCGACCGACACAGGACCGCCACCGCCGACACCGTCGCCGCCGGCGCCAGCGGCGTCAGCGGCGTCAGCGGCGTCACCGACACCAGCGGCGTCACCGACACCAGGAGCGGGGCCTGCGGCCCCGCTGCCCAATGCCCCGGTGGCTGCTGCGCCAGCCGTAACGACTGCAGCCGCAACCCTTCCACCCGACAACACGACCACTGCAGCAACTCCAACATCGGCGCACGCCGCGACGGGTCCGGGACGGCCAACGCGAGTTTCGTTGCTCCCGCGCAATGGGCAGTCACAGGACCAGGAGGCGCGTGATCGATACGAGTGCTATCGGTTCGCAGTGACACAGAGCGGGTTCGACCCGCTGCGCTGGGGGAACCCTGCCAACAGCGCATCTCAGGACTATGACCGGGCACAGGTCGCCTGCTTGGACGCACGCGGCTATACGGTGCGGTGAGAGCCCGCTCTCACAGGTAGGAATTGAACCAACCGGCGACGGCTGAACGAACCTCCGCCAATCCCTGCGCCTGGGTCCAGTCGTGGGCCACGTTCGGCGTGAGCAGGATCTTCAAGCGCTGGTCCTGGCCCCGTCGGTGATAAAAAGGCCGCAGAGCCTCCTCCAGCGTTGCCGCTCCATGGGCACTCACAACCGTATCCTCCGCACCTTGGATGATCAGCATTGCCGGATCTCCAGCCGCGATGTCCTTGGCGTGCAGAATCGCGTCCGAGTGCGCGGCAATCTCACGCGTGTGCGGCGTCCATGCATAGCTTCTGTTCGTCGCGTGCTCCAGCGCATCGATGGAGGCGTTGAGTCCGGGAGGCGCGTTGATGACGACGGCGGCACGTACCGCCACCTTCCTTTGTATGAGCGTCATCAAGGCGGCGGCGCCTCCGGCGGAGAATCCGAACAGACCGATCGGATCATGCCGGCCGAGACAGCCCTTGCTCCGGAGATCGCGCACGACCGCAGGCAACTCCTGCGCCGCTCCGAGCACCACAGGCTCGAAGAGGCGCGAACCGTAGTCCTCTGCCTGCCGCTGCGCGAGCGATTCCTCCGTGCTCTTGGGTGCTCTCGCGCCGAAGAGCGGTAGACCCAGGTAGATTTTCACTGCGGGGACGTCGTCGAGCGGCAGCGCCCGCATCAGGTCGTCTTCGCTGGCGGGAGGGCCGAACCCGTGCCAAAGGAGGATCGGCGCCCGGGTCGTCGCACGCGGCACACGTACGATCGCCGGCACACCGGCGAGTGTCAGGCGCAGCGTACTCACACCACCGACGGCCGGCGCCGCCGCGGCGCAAGTCTCGGCGGCGCACACAGGCGGTGCAAAAATGCAAAGCAGGACGCCGAGGATGAAGCACTGTTTCAGCACAGGTAGCGCGGAACTCTACGTCGGCATCGACACCGGCACCGACAATAAAAGTACAAACAACAATACCGCACCGCGGTCGGTCTTGCTGAAGTTCCCCATTCGCGCCAAGCTACCGCGATCGATCAGGGGAGAGATGGCTCATGCGAATCCTGCTGCAGGCGGGCCTTGTGGGGCTCGGTATGTTGGCGGCTGCCACCGCTGCCCGCGCGCAATCGGACGTGATCGAAGGGCCGTTGATCCGCCCGGCCGTCTCTTCGAGCGACCCGCGGGATCTGTCCGGAGTCTGGTTCATCCGGCTCTACAACCGTCAGATCAACTCGACCCTGGGACGGCTGCCGCCGTTCACCGAGAAGGGCAAGGCCGAGTGGGACAAGCGCGTCAAGGCGGAGAAGGACGGATCGCCGATCGCCGACGCTTCGGCATATTGCTGGCCACACGGCGTGCCGCGCGTGATGAACTCCCCCTACCCGATCCAGATCATCCAGACGGACGGGGAGACCACCATCGTGCACGAGGTCGCGCACAACATCCGGCACATCTACATGGATCAATCGCATCCGCAGTCGATCACGCCCTCCTTCATGGGAGATTCGGTCGGACACTGGGAAGGCGACACGCTGGTGATCGACACCATCGGGCTGAACGATCTCACCTGGATCGATGAGGTGGGAGTGATCCACGGCAAGCAACTGCACGTCATCGAGCACATCCGCAAGATCGAGGACGGCCACGCCCTGGAGAACATCATCCGCATCGAGGACCCGGAGTTCTTC
>Ga0105240_10005785_pt1 | contig 18338 bp, 12 predicted proteins | sample KBSC54metaG_FD_80426 | JGI IMG/M metagenome (GOLD analysis project Ga0105240, IMG submission 80426) | Corn rhizosphere microbial communities from Kellogg Biological Station, Michigan, USA - KBS C5-4 metaG | ecosystem: Host-associated > Plants > Roots > Rhizosphere > Soil | place: Michigan, USA...
CCAGAGGCTCCCAGGCCGGGATGAAGGGTATTGCGTGTGTATACCACCTGGGTAATGGACCTTATTTTAAATCCTTTGAATAATTCTGTACCCAGGTTGGCCGTCAGGTTGCTCCTGTCCAGCACCCCATTCTTCATGATGGCGCTGACCGTGCGGTTGTTGGAGGCCGTGATCGAAAAATCGCCGCGTTCGGAGCCTCCGGAGACATTGATGCTGTTATTCAGGGTATTACCTGTCTTGAACACCTGCTTGAAATGATCGTAATATTTGAGATTGGCATTGTAAGGAGTGCTGTTGGTATTCCGGGGATCCAATATCCCATAGCGGGTGGCCCCGCCATATTTATAAGATATGCCCGTCAGGTATCCGGCGGAATTGATGGCCAGCGTGTTACCGCTGCCGTCCACCAGGTTGTTGCTGCCATCCGTCAGATAAGGATGAAGCATGGACTTGTGGACATTCCCATTGTTGAGGAATTCATTCAGGGCATATCCGCTGGAATAGTTCACCTGAACCTGACCTTTTCTGCCTTTTTTGGTAAAGATCTGTATGACACCGTTAGCACCCTGTGCCCCATACAGAGCAGCAGATGCGGCGCCCTGGACAACTTCGACATTTTCTATATTGCTCAGGTCAAGAGAGTTAAGGTCAGTATGGATCTCCACCCCGTCCATCAGGATCAGGGGTTTGGTACCATTCTGTACAGTGTTGATACCCCTGAGCACGATATTGACCGGATCGCCCGGGTTGCCGCTGATAGAGCTAATTTGAGCGCCGGCGATCTTACCGACCAGGGCCTGGTCGATACTTGCTGTAGGAGCCTGAGGCAGCTTATCGGCCGAGACAGATTGTACGGCGATCCCCAACTTCCTTTTACTGGTGGCGGTCCCCGCACCCGTTACCACTACCTCACTAAGGGATTTGGAGTCAGTATTGAGCTGAATGATCAGGTTGGTGGCGTTGCCTACCTTCACTTCCTTGGTCTCATAACCTATACCACTGATAATTAAGGTATTAGCATCTGAAATATCCAGCTTGAAGGCGCCTTCGAAGTCGGCGCTCGTACCTATTTTGGTACCCTTGATCTTAATAGTAGCTGCTGGAACGGGAGCACCGGAGGCGTCCGTGACCTTACCGGTGATCTGCCTCTTCTGGGCGAATAGTCCGGTCGTGACGAGCAATAGAATGCCCGTCATCAGTTGATGAAGATTTCTCATGTGAGTAGTGTAGTTTAGTTTAAATACAAATGAATAGGCAACGCAAAAGCGAAGTGCTTAGCAAAATTTGACAGAAGTGAAGAGGATTATTCGTATCGTAGGATAGGCATAAGGCAAACATATTAGTAGATAATATATGTTTGTTTTCCTGAACAAAAATACTAAATTTTAATGCCGTTTTAACTTTGTACCCAAAATATTTTTTTTCATAATCTATTCCAAAGTTGCCTACATTTGACAAAAAGGCAGGCTGCCGACCAAAAAGACAGGGAAATTTGGAGGCATTTCGAAGCCCTCTTGCGCATGTTAATTTTCAATAGTTTACCCGGCTCTATTTTCTTTGCCTCCCTCGTACCCTTTTCCATGTCTTACCTCATAAATAAATGATTATCAATTAGTAGTGTGGGTGTTTTTCTGTCTTCAAAGCCTCATTTTCAGGGTTTTAAAGTTATTCACACCCTCAAAAATTTATTTTGTTATGTGGTGCTAATTTGTAATTTAGTGCAAGAATTTAATGGGTTAGTAAGTAAGGGGCCGGCGATTTAGCTGGCCCTTTTACTTTTTTAGACAACACACATTCATTGTCTCTTTTTCTCACCGCATTCATTTCATTTTTCAACTTCACTGCGTCCGTTATTTGCTTTATTTCCTTCTTCACGCGCATCATCTGACCTGATTTGTTCCTCTTTTAACACTTCTCGCTCCATTTCATTCCCTTCTTGCTCATCTTCTTACTATCATTTACACCTCGCTCTTCATCTTCTCGTTTAATTATTCCTTTATGTTCGTCTTCCACTCAACTTATTCACTTGTTGTTCACGTTCTCGATCTATTTACTCCTTCTTCGTTCATCCTACTCCATCTCCTCCGGAAAAATGTGACCTTTACTACATGAGTAAAATAAAAACAGCCTTCTTCTGTAGCAATTGTGGTTATGAAAGTGCGAAATGGGCAGGCAAATGCCCATCATGTGATCAATGGAACACTTTTGTCGAAGAGGTCATCACAAAAGATAACCGCCTGGCTGAAACTGATTGGAAAAAAAACACCACCGGCAAAAAAGACGTCCGCACCATATCTCTCAATGAAGTAGTCAGCGCGGAAGAAAAAAGGATCATCACCGCCGACGCTGAGCTTAACAGAGTGTTAGGAGGCGGTATCGTAATGGGAAGCATCGTCCTGGTCGCGGGAGAGCCAGGTATTGGTAAAAGTACCTTGTTCCTGCAGATTGGATTGCTTTTGAAAGACCACACCATTCTTTATATCAGCGGTGAGGAGAGCGAGCAGCAGATAAAGATGCGGGCTGACAGGCTAAAGATGCAGAACGATCAGTTCTATTTGTTAACAGAGACGTCTACACAAGCCATATTTCAGGAGATAAAAAAATTGAAACCCAGCCTCGTGATCGTAGACTCGATCCAGACACTGCAATCTCCTTATATCGAATCCTCCGCGGGTAGTGTATCGCAGATAAGAGAGTGTACATCGGAGTTTCAGCGATTTGCCAAAGACAGCCACACCCCGGTGTTCCTCATCGGTCATATCACCAAAGACGGTGGCATCGCCGGTCCAAAGATCCTGGAACACATGGTCGACACCGTCCTGCAGTTCGAAGGGGACAGACATTACGCCTATCGCATATTGCGCACGTTGAAGAACAGGTTTGGCAGCACAGCCGAGCTGGGTATATACGAAATGACGGAAGATGGGATGCGGGGAGTAAGTAATCCCAGCGAACTCCTCATCACGCAAAAAGAGGACCAGCTCAGCGGTATTGCCATTGCCGCCACTATCGAAGGACTGCGACCTCTCCTCATCGAAGTACAGGCGCTGGTGACGCCATCTGTTTATGGTACGCCTCAAAGGACAGTCAGCGGCTTCGACCTCAGAAGGCTGCAACTATTGCTGGCGGTTTTGGAAAAGAGAGGAGGTTTTCACTTTGGAGTAAAAGATGTCTTTCTCAATATCGCCGGCGGACTAAAGGTGGAAGACCCCTCCATCGATCTGGCAGTATTATGCGCTCTTCTCAGCTCCTATGAGGACACACCCTTGTCCTCTCACTATTGTTTTGCTGGCGAAGTAGGGCTCAGCGGCGAGATAAGAGCCGTGGGCCGGGTCGAACAACGGATAGCCGAGGCCGAAAAGCTGGGCTTCGAAAAGATATTCGTCAGCAGGTACAACCTTAACGTCCGGAAAACCGGTTCTCTCAAAAATGTATCCGGTTTTCCGGAGATATCTAATGTCCGTCCTTCGGACAACGAACCTGTGGTTCGTTCTGGGGGACTGAACAACCAGAAGTTCAACATCGAGATCATCCCCGTGGGAAGAGTAGAAGAGGTATATCAATATCTCTTTTAGAAGGCTGTCTCCGCACAATGAACGGCCCATGGGTACGTTTTCATAACGGGCCAAAGGCCCGCTGACCGACATTTAATTTGTACATTTATCACAATGCATAATCTCCGCCCGTTTATACTGTTGATCGCCACCCTTGCCCTTTTTTCCTGCAGGAAAGATAGTTTTATCACCAGTAAGGATGCCATCGTCCGCCTGAGCTCCGACACCTTGTTCTTCGATACAGTATTTGTCTCCACGGGCAGCATAACGGAGGCCGTGAAAGTGATCAATGGCAATGACCAGAAACTGCGTTTGTCCGATGTAAAGCTGATGGACGGCTCATTTTTTTCCATCAATATCAACGGGGCGCCGGGACCACAGCGCCAGAATGTCGAGCTCGCGGCCGGGGATTCCATCTACATCTTTGTCGCCGTCCGCATACAACCCAATGCAGCCAATCTGCCATTTATTGTACAGGACAGCATACAGGTAGCCTTCAATGGCGTGTCTCAATATATTCAGCTCCGGGCCTGGGGGAAGAATGCTCATTTCCTCCGCAACCAGGTCATCGAGGGGAATGTCACATGGGATAATACCTTACCATATGTTATTCAGGGGGGCCTACAGGTAGATACAAATGCCACCCTCACCATTCCCGCCGGATGTCGCATCTATCTGCACGCCGATGCACCTTTCCTGGTGGATGGCACCTTGCAAATACAGGGAGCAAAAGGGGACAGCAATCATGTTATCTTCCGGGGGGACAGACTGGATGATCCTTACCGGGATTTCCCCGGCGGCTGGCCCGGCATTTATTTCAGACAGACGAGTAAAGCAAACAGCCTCGCGTACACGGATATAAAGAATGCCTATCAGGCCATCGTGGCGACAGGTTCGCCATTGGGTTCACCGCCTCAGCTAACGCTCGACCAATGTATCATCGATAATAGTTATGATGCGGGCATAATGGGAATACAGACCAGCATTCAGGCCAGCAATTGTCTGATCAGCAACTGCGGTAAGAATATAGTACTGAGTTACGGAGGGAACTATCAATTCCTGCATTGCACCGCGGTAGGGTTCTCCAATGATTATCTCACGCACTCGCAACCCGTTCTCGCCGTCAGCAATTATATCACGCAGGACAACGGGACATCCCTGAACGCAGACCTCTCAGCCGACTTCATCAACTGTATCTTCTGGGGCGCCAGTGGAACAGTGGACAATGAAGTACAGGTCACCCGCCAGGGATCAGGATCTACAGGATACCATGTAGGCTTTTCCAATTGCGACTGGAAGGTAAAGACCGCCCCCACGAATGCCACGGTTTCCAATATGATCGCGAATACGGACCCGCTGTTCGATAGCGTCAATAATTCAAGACGTTATTACGATTTTCATCTCCGGGCAGCATCTCCACTTATAGATAAAGGTATCAGCTCATCCCTTACCATCGACCTGGATGGTAATCCCCGGCCCGTTGGATTGCCCGACCTGGGTTGTTACGAGCTTCAGTAGGTCCACCCGCACTCATCGTTCCTCTTCTCACCGTTGGAACGTCCTTTCCCGCCGTCCGCCCACCCACCGCCAGCCGGCCGGCACACACCCCAACCATCCGGAGGAAATGCCGCCTGTCATTCAAATTTGTCTCTAACTTAAAGATTAGCGTTCCCACTGTATAACACTTTCGCAATATCAATTTACCTTTATCGTCTAAAATCAACTTTCTATGTTACGTGCATTATTGCTCTCGATGTTCCTGCTGGCAGGTGTGACAAGCGTTTATGATTTCAAGGTACCGGGACTGGATGGAAAAACCATCGATCTTTCCAAGTTCAAGGGCAAAAAATTACTGATCGTCAATACCGCGTCGAAATGTGGATATACACCGCAATACACCGACCTGGAAAAACTGTACGAACAGTATAAGGACAAGCTGGTCATCGTAGGCTTCCCCGCCAACAATTTCCACCAGCAGGAGCCCGGCACCAATGCAGAGATCAGCGAATTCTGTAAAAAGAACTATGGAGTCACTTTCCCCATGGCCGAAAAAGTGGATGTCATCGGAGAAAATACACATCCTCTTTTTAAATATCTGACCGAAGAGGCCAAAAAGATGGGGGTTGCAGATCCCGTCATCGGCTGGAACTTCACCAAATTCCTCATCGATGAGAATGGGAAGCTGATCGCGGTATTCCCCAGCAAGATCAAACCCATGGATGAGCAGATCACGAAATACCTGAATTAATCAAAATATTCTTCCACCGCAAACCCCTGGCCGATGCCGGGGGTTTCTTACTTTTGCCCCTATGTCATTCACAAATGTCATCGGGCAGGGCGAGATCAAGGAAAAGCTGGTCGAACTGGTCCAGCACAATCGGCTGAGTCATGCACTTCTCTTCCTTGGTAACGAAGGCAGCGGCGCCCTGTCACTGGCACTGGCATTTGCCCAATACACCGTTTGCGAAAAAGTAAACAAACCACAGGCCGCTCCGGCCGGGGGATCACTATTTGGAGAACCGTCCTTGTTTGGAGCCGAACCTGCCACGGCCGGCCCCGCCACCTCCAGCCCCTCCTTGCCAGCGGCCAAGCCCACCTCTCTTTCCGATGCCTGTGGGGTCTGCCCCGCCTGTGTCAAGGCAGCGCAGTTAATACACCCGGATATCCATTTTTCCTATCCCGTCATTCCCCGCAAACCAGGGGATAAACCCGTGAGCACCGATTACATCAGCGAGTGGCGGGAGTTCGTCAAACAATACCCTTATGGCAACGCCTATGACTGGCTTCAGTTCATAGGGGCCGAGAACAAACAGGGGAATATCACTGCCCTGGAGTGTAATGACATTATCCATAAGCTAAGCCTCAAAAGTTTCGAGAGCGGCTATAAGGTCCTGGTCATGTGGATGCCCGAATACCTGGGCAACGAGGGTAACAAGCTGCTCAAGCTCATCGAAGAGCCTCCGGCCAACACATTATTTATATTGGTAGCCGAAAATGAGTCGCTCATCCTTCAGACCATCCTCTCCAGGACCCAATTGGTAAAAATACCCCTTCCGGATACAAAAGATATTGAAAAGGCGCTTATTGAGCGGGCAGGGGTCGGGGCCGAACAGGCCCGGCAGATAGCCATCCTTTGTGAAGGGAATTATCACGAAGCGCTACAGCTGACCCGGCACGCCGAATACGATTGGCAGGGAATCCTCCGGGAATGGCTAAATTCCATTCTGAAGAACGGACCCATCGCCCAGGTCAAATGGATCGACGAGATCAGCAAGTCCGGAAGGGAAAGGCAAAAACAATTCCTCCGGTATTTCAACCACCTCCTTGAGCAGGCCGTCCGCCTCCGGTACATGGGGGACTCCGCCCCGGCCATACCCGAGAATGAGCGGGATATTGCATTGAGATTGAATAAAATAGCCGATATTTCCCAGCAGAGAGCCATCATCGAGGAGCTGGATAGGGCCGCCTATTACATCGAACGGAATGCCCACGCCAAAATGCTTTTCCACGCCCTGACCATTAAATTATATCATATCCTGGCGGACCGGACCGTCGCATTCGTTAATTAGAACCTAGCCAGCAGCGGTCTATCACCCGGCAGCCGGATCCGGCCGTTGATCAATTCTTTGCCAATTGGGTATTTTAATGTAGGTTTGATAATGGCCCCGGAACAGGGCCTGTGAAAAGAGGCGGACCCGGACGAATAGATTTTGTGTGAAAAGGGGAGGCCGCAGGAACAGAGATACATTGCACCTGATATATTTATAAAATATTACTTCGTACGTCAGTAGCATTCTTCTGCCTGCACCGTTATTGCCTTCTTTCACGCCTGGCAGACACTTGATTGGTCCGCACAGGCACAATTCCTTAATTGTTAATTTGTTTTGGATATGGGATGTAGCAATTGCGGTACAGCCAAAGGGGGAAAACCATCCGGCTGTAAGAGTAACGGAGGGTGTAGTACAGGGGGATGCAATCGACTGAATGTCTATGACTGGCTTGCAAATTTGCCGTTTAGCGACCCCGAAAGCAGCTGCCGGATCGTAGAAGTGAGCTTTAACAGGGGCAGCCGTAAAGATTTTTACCGGAATACAACTACCCACATCTTTGAAAAGGGGGAGATGGTCAGTGTCGAAGGTATCAGCGGTTTTGACGTAGGCGAAGTGTCGATGACCGGCGAAATGGTCAGGCTGCAAATGAAGAAAAAAGACGTGGATGAGAGGAATCCGGAAATAAAAAAGGTCCTCCGCCGCGCCTCCGACAAAGACCTGGAGATCATGCAGCAGAACAAAAGCCGGGAACGGGACGCCCTCACCCGTAGCCGCGCCATCGCCCGCCAGCTCAAATTGGACATGAAAATGAGCGAGGTAGAGATCCAGGCGGATGGCAGAAAGGCCACATTCTTCTACATCGCGGACGATAGGGTGGATTTCCGGGAGCTCATCAAGATGTATGCCGGCGAGTTCCGCCTTAAAGTAGAAATGCGGCAGATCGGCGCCCGCCAGGAAGCCGCCAAAGTGGGCGGCATAGGCAGCTGTGGCCGGGAATTATGCTGCAGCACCTGGCTCAGCGATTTCAAGTCCGTAAACACGACCGCCGCGCGGTATCAAAATCTTTCCATCAACCAAAGCAAGCTCAGCGGTCAGTGCGGCCGGTTAAAATGCTGTCTGAATTACGAGCTCGATACCTATCTGGATGCATTACAGAATTTCCCGGACAACGCGGAAACCCTGCAGGTAGCAAAAGGAACGGCTATTCTTATCAAAAAAGATATCTTCAAAAATCTTATGTGGTATGTCCTGCCGGACAGTAATAAACAATATCCACTTACTATTGAGAGGGTTAGAAAGATCCGGCAGCAGAACCTCCAGAACGTCGTGCCAGACAACCTCGAACCCGTCGAAGTGAACACCGGCAAGCCAAAAGAAGACGAGAGCGGTTTTGTAGATCTTGTTGGGCAGATCAGCCTGAAGACGCTGGAAAAGGCGGACAGGAAAAAGAAACACGGCCAGCACAGCAAGCATGGCGGACGTCAGGCGCAGACACAGCCACCATCCGGCCCCGGTCCCGGCCAGGCCGGCAAGCCCCCTCAAGGCGGTGGACAAGGTCGTGGCAGTGGCAATGGCCAGGGCGGCAACAGCGGTAAAGACAAGGAAGGTAAGACACCCCCTCCACCGTCCCAACGAGGCCGGCGCAGGTAAACGCGACTACTTATACTGTTAAAGTTTCCACCGGCCCAACCACTATGGTCCCCGCTTGTTAATTTTATGTATTGTTTGTACTTTGCAAACGCTTAAAACTCTAAAACTATGGCACTTTTTGAATCCGGAAATCCAACCCTATCGGAAAAAATTTTTAGTAAATCCCTACAAGGAAGCGAAGCCTATGGTCAGATGACTGTAAGAGGCTCGATGCAGAAATTTGGTTTATTGTTATTGCTGGTAGTGGCCGGCGCAGGCTATACCTGGAAATTATATTACTCCGGCGCAGGTGCAACGATGATGAGCTTTGTCCTGGGCGGGTTCATCGGTGGCCTGATATGCTACTTTGCGATGGCCTTCAAACCCGAATGGTCCAAGTTCCTGGCTCCGGTCTATGGCATTTTAGAAGGCTTTTTGCTGGGTGGCCTTTCAGCCATCATAAATGATATGTTCAAGAAGAATTACCCGAACATTATAGTAACAGCTGTGTTGCTGACATTCGGTGTAGCCTTCGCCGTATTCCTCCTGTACAACTTCAGGATCATCCGCGCTACCGAAAAATTCAAGGCGATCATACTCTCGTCCCTGGTGGGCATCGGTATTTTTTATTTAATAAATATTGTCCTTTCCTTGTTCCACATCTATATTCCCTTTATGCAATGGGGCAATAACAGTATGCTGGCCATCGGTATAAATCTTTTTGTGGTAGTTATCGCGGCATTAAGCCTCGTACTGAATTTCGACCAGATCGAGACAGGCGAAAAGATGGGCGCTCCGAAATATATGGAATGGTACAGCGCGTTTGGACTGCTGGTGACGCTCGTGTGGTTGTACCTCGAAATACTCAAGCTGCTGAGCAGGTTTTCTAACAACAGAAATTAATTTGTAAATAAGCAAAATTAAAAAGGGGCCTCTGGCCCCTTTTTAATTTAAAACCCATCCCCATCCAATAAATTCCCCAACCCTCCCAGTATACTACCCTCCTCCCTCCGATGCCCGAATTGAGGACTGTACTGAATGATACGACTGGCCAGCCGGCTAATAGGCAACGACTGCAACCAAACCTTACCCGGCCCACGCATCACCGCAAAGAACAACCCCTCCCCGCCAAACATCCAGTTGCGTATCCCACGGATAAATTCGATGTCGAAATCCACAGTAGGCTGAAAAGCCACCACACACCCCGTATCCACCTTCAAGATCTCCCCCGCCCGCAGCTCCTTCTCAATAATATACCCACCCGCATGCACAAAAGCCATCCCGTCCCCATCCAGCTTCTCCATGATAAACCCCTCCCCGCCAAAGATCCCTGTACCCAGCCTGCGTTGAAAGGCAATGCCGATGCTCACCCCTTTCGCTGCACAGAGAAAAGCATCCTTCTGTGCAATAATAGTCCCACCCAGCTGCTGCAAGTCCAGGGGAATGATCTTACCCGTATACGGCGCAGCAAAGCTCACTCTCTTCTTACCCTGCCCGATATTGGTAAATGCGGTCATAAACAGGTTCTCGCCCACCAGCACACGCTTCCCCGCATTCATCAATTTCCCTAATAGACCACCCTGCTGAGACTGGGTCGATCCGTCCCCGAAAATGGTTTGCATTTCAATGCCATCATCCATCATCATAAACCCACCCGGCTCACCGATGACCGTCTCACCCGGGTCCAGCTCCACCTCTACAAATTGCAGCTCTTCGCCAAATATCTTATAGTCTATTTCATGATTGTTCCGCATAAAAATATTTTTATAAGGTAAGTTAATATTTCCCCGACCAACAAAAAAGCCGTCCATCATTCGATGGACGGCTTTTAGTTTTTCCAGACTATACGGCAATTCCTTCCTAAAGGAGATCCATTCTACAAAAGTTTTCGCAGACAGGCACAGGTCGTTTAAAACCAGCTGCCTATCCAGGCCTCATTCACGCGCTTTCCGCTCAGTTTTCTTCTCCTCCTTATTTTTTCAAAGGAGTGACGTATTATCGTAACAAACATCAACAGCAGGAAAAGAATAGTAAAAGGCGGGATACCCAAAAACGATATCCACTTACCGCCCCAGTGACGACGCATAGGTCTTCTCAGCCTTTCCGCGATCAGGTACATGCTCGGCACGATCACCAGGGTCATAAAGAAGGCGAAGGCCAGACCAAAGATGATGGTCCAGGACAGTGGCTTCCAGAACACCGCGTTGTCCCCGCCAAAATAAATATGCGGATTCAGCTCGGAGAACAAGGTGACGAAATTGATATTGAACCCGACAGCCAGCGGTATCAGGGCCAGGATCGCGGCCATCGCCGTCAGCAATACGGGAATAATACGTGTCTTACCCGCTTCGACAGCCGCATCGCGTGTCTTCATCCCGCGTGACCGCAGCTCGTCCGTAAACTCGATCACCAATATCCCATTCTTTACCACAATACCCGCCAGACCCACAATACCAAGACCCGTCATGATCACAGAGACCTCCATCTTCGTGATGGCAAATCCGAGAATAACTCCGATGACGCTGAACAATATCTCCGTCAGGATGATCACCGACTTGCTCACCGAATTGAACTGCAATACCAGGACGATGAGGATCGCCATGAGGGCAATGATCAGCGCCTTGAAGAGGAACTCACCCGTCTCCTTTTGCTGCTCCCCTTCACCCGTTTGCTTGATGGTTACATCATCGGGCTTATGCTTAAAGTCAGCAATGGATTTTGCCAGATCGACATTGACAGCCGTCGGCGTATATCCATTCAATACATTACTGCGCAGCGTAATGACCCTCTTCTGGTTCTTTCTCTTCACGCTTCCCAGCGTACTGGTATAGTCGATCTTCACCAGCGAGCTGATAGGCACATTCTTGATCCTGCCCTGGTTGGCCATATCCCTGAACGTGATATTCATGTTCAGCAGGTCGACCAGGTTCTTTCTTTGTTGTTCCTTATTCCGTATCTGTATCTTATATTCTTCTTTCCCCTCCTTTATCTTAGAAGCTTCCAACCCGAAGAGTGCTGTGCGCAGCGTCTGACCCACCTGGGCCGAGCTCACCCCTTCCGTGTTGGCTCGCTGCCTGTCCACCGTGAGCGTGACCTCTGGATTGGTGAGGTCGATATCCATTTTAAGCTCTTCCACACCCGGCGTCTGGATAGAATCCAGATAGTTCTTCAATGACACTGACGTCTTGATCAGGTCGTCGAAATCCTCGCTCGCTATTTCAATATTGACAGGCGGGTCGGTAGGAGGGCCATTCTGTTCCTGGTCGACGGAGATCTCCGCACCAGGTATGCCCTTCATCACGTGCCGGATAGAATCCAGAAGGGGCGCCGTATGAACGCCATTACGCAATCCAAACTCCACAAAAGACACCTGTATACGACCCAATTCGCTACGCGTGCTCCTGTCACCGCTGGTAGGATCGTTGGCGCCGATGGCCACGTTGCTGATGACGCTCTCCACCACCGGATTCTTTTTACCATTCTCCATCCCCAACACCCTGTACACTCTTTGCTCCAGCACCTTGGTCACCGAGTCTGTATAATCTACATTGGTACCCACCGGCAGCTTGAGATATACATATACCTGATTGGGATCACCCTTGGGAAAGAATACTACCGCGGGACCCCGGACGCCAAAAAGTACAAAAGAGAAGATCAGCATGCCGAATGTACCCACCAGCAGCCAGGCCGGTCGCCAACCCTTCAGCGCCCAGCGCAACAGACTTTCATAATGCCCCATGATCCAGGGCAGTACCCTGTTCTGGAAGGCGTGTATCAATCCTTCAAAGACAAATTTGTTCAGAATGGTAAGAATAACCAGGAACAGCAGCAGGTTACCCAGGAAGGGAATGCCAAACACGTCGAACAATACGCCAAAGATCACTGCGATCCAGAAACCCGGAGTTCTGAATATAGCCGCTTTTGACTTTTTACCCTCCCCTTCCGGATGATTCATGAAGTCCACCGCAAACACCGGGTTCATGATAAAGGCCACTACCAGCGAGGCTGTCAGCGTAAAGATCAGCATGGCGGGCAGATAGACCATGAATTTACCGATAATACCCGGCCAGAACAGCAGCGGGAAGAAGGGCGCCAGGGTCGTCACCGTACCAGCCAGCACCGGGACAAAGACCTCGCCCGCTGCCATCATCGCAGCCCGTGTAGAGGTGATCTGCCCCTTGCCCTGTGTGAATATGCGGTGTGTGTTCTCGATCACCACGATGGCGTCGTCCACGATGATCCCCAATCCGAAAAGCAATGCGAACAGCACGATAAAGTTCAGCGTCACATGCGTGCCGATGATCAGGTCCGCCGCGGGTAGGAACACAAAGGCCACGAACATGCTCAATGGCACCGACAACGCCACGAAGAAGGCGTTCGTCACACCCATAAAGAACATCAGGATAATGAGTACCAGCATAAATCCAATGACGATGGAGTTTACCAGGTCGTTAAAGGAAGTGCGGGTCTTGCTGCTCATATCGCCCGTCACCGCCACCGTGAGGTCCTGCGGCAGGTCCTTCTTCATCTCTTCCACCGTTGCCTTTACCTGGTCGGAGGTCTCGATAAGGTTTTCACCGCTACGCTTGATAATGTTCAATGTCACCACATTCTTGCCGTCCAGACGGGCATAGCTCTCCCTGTCCTTGATCGTATCCTTGATGGTAGCAATATCTTTTAAATAGACCGCACCACCGGCAGGGTTGCGGATGATGATCTGTGAGATATCCTCCGCAGTATGGAACTGTCCCTTCAGCTGAAGATTGCGTTTCATAGTACCCACATCCAGCAGGCCGCCCGAGATATCCAGGTTTTCTCCCTTCACGGCATTGTCGATATCGTCAAAGCTGATATTGGAAGCGCGCATCTTATAATTGTCCACGTTGATCTGGAACTCACGCTCCGGGGCGCCGACGATGTCCACCCTGTTCAGCTGAGAGAGGTCTTCCAGCTTATCTTTCATGTCGTCGGCAAATTTCTTCAGCCGCTGCTGGTCATAGTCGCCGCTGATATTGACATACATGATCGGCTGGTCCGAAAAGCTTACTTCAAGGGCCGTTGGCTCCTGTGTCAGATTGGTCGGCAGGTCCTGCTTCGCCTTGTCGATGGCATCCTTTACTTTCTGCAAAGCCACGTCGACCTTTACGTCCGTCTCGAACTCCACCATGATGGCGGAGTAATCCTGTTGGGAGGTACTTGTGAATTTATTGATCTTGGCGCCCGTGATAGATTTGATCTGCTTCTCTATCGGACGGGTAACAAGATTTTCCATGTCCTTTGGCGAGTTGCCCGTATAGATCGTGGACACATAGATAGTAGGTATCACGATGTCCGGGAACTGTTCCTTCGGCAGTGTCATGAACTGGAATACACCCCAGGCGCTGACGACCAGCATCAGCAGGTAGATGGCTGTTTTATTCTTTACCGCCCATGTAGTGGCGACAAAGTCCTTGAACTTGCCGGTGATATTTTCTAAAGCGCTCATACAGTTATTTTTTGTGGACCATTGGTCCGCTTGTCAATATTGTCGGCCGGCGAACACGCGGTCCGCCCGGGCACTGCTATTGTATTGTGATCGGCTGTCCTTCGTACAATCCCTGAAATCCATCCGTGATCAGCTGATCCCCTAAGTCCAGTCCGCCGGTGACCTCTACCTTGTCGGCATAGCTTTGACCAATGGTAATAGACTTCTTATGAGCCATTAGCGAACCATCCTTGTCCTTCGTAGCCACCATCACATACTTGCCCTTGTCATCATTCTGCAGCGTATTCACCGGGATGGTCACCACCTTCGACGCAGCATAATCCTGCAGCTTTACAGTAGCCACCTGGTTGCTGCGGATGTCCTTGTCATGCGGGAGCTTTATCTCTACCGTGAACGAGCGGCTCTCGGAATTGATCGTCTTGCCGGTGGTCCGCACCATACCCGTCACCTCCTTGTTGTTCAGTCCGGGGAAGTCGATCTTTACAGGCGTACCCACCCTTACTCTTTCCTGATATGCTTCAGGCACCTCCAATTGCACCTTCAGATCATTGGTATTTACCAGACGCAACGACTGGGCGCCAGGAGTAAACACTTCTCCTACCTTGACGGTGATATTGTCCACCGATCCATCGATGTCCGCATAAACATTGGTAAAGTCCAGCTGATCCTGGGCTAGCTTTAACTGCGTCTCCGACTGATCGACTGCATTTTTGGCATTGATATAGTCTACCTCCGTTCCTATCTTCTGGTCCCAAAGGTTTTTCCTGCGTTGATAGAGGTCTTTGGCGTGATCCAGCTGGATCTGGGCATTGGCAAGGCTATTACGTTGTACAGCGTCATCCAGCTTCAATAGCAGCTGCCCCTTGTGCACATTGTCCCCCTGCTTGACCAGCACGCTTCTCACGACACCGCCCTGTCCCCGCGGCGAGATCCAGGACATGTTCTCCGCATTCACATTGCCCTGCAGGTCGATATAGTGGGTAAAAGCGGAATTGGCCACCGGGGCAAGGGCTACCAGCTTCGCCTTTTTAGCGACTTTCGAAGTAGTATCCATCCGGCTGATCTGCGCTTCCAGGCTGTCGATCTGTTTTGAAATGCCATCCTGCTGACCCTTCAGCTGCGCCAGCAACGCCTTTTTGCCATCCAGTGTACTGGGGTCCTTTTTGGAGGCACAGGAAACCAGGAGTGAAAGAAGGCTTATTGTTACTACAGTCATTATCTTTTTCATATACCAGTTTAAAAAGTTTTATTAATTCTTGTCTGCGTTGATCAGGGCAGCTTCCCGATAGCTTTTAGGAAATCGATCTTAGCCACAATGGCATCGTACATGGCGCTGACAAAATTTGTCTGTGCCGTCACCAGGTCCGTTTGTGCAGTGGTGATGTCCGATGTCGAACCCAGACCCGCCTCGTATTTTTTCTTGCTCTGATCATACACCTCCGCTGCCAGATCCATATTCTTTCGCTGACTGGAAAGGGTGGTGATCGCTGCAGTATAAATGTTCCTGGCTTGCTGCACATCATTGTCGATGGACAGCTTCAGATTCTCCAGCTGATTTTGCGTCTGCTGCTGTTGCAGCCTGGCTTTCGCCAGATTGGATGCACGGGCAAATCCATCGAATATGGGAATATTGATCGTGAGACCGATATTCCAGATGCTGAACCAATCCCCCTTTCCAAAGAAATCAAACTGTCCTCTGAAAGCCTGTTTGCTATAGGTGCTGTTGAGATTGGCTGTAGGCAGATAACTGTATTTGTACCGCTTGATATTATATTCATTCAGCGCGTTGGCAGCTGACAAAGCCTGGTATTCCTTCCTGTCGCTGTATTGATAATTGCTATCCAGCGGCGCGGCCTCCTTGATCTGGTCTTCTGTGATCTGGGTGGTCAGTACGACGGAGTCGCTGATAGGCATCCCTAGCAGAAGCTTCAATCCATAGTAGCCATTGTCGATGTTGCGCTGCGTAGTAAGCTTCTGTGTCTGCAGATTAGCCAGTTGTACGGACAGCCTGTTCATATCCAGATTCTCTGCAAAACCGTTTTTGACGATCTCCCGGGTGTCGCTCAAAAGCTTGCTGGCCCTTTCGATATTGGCATCTATCTGCTGCATCTGCGTTTGACTAACCACCAGTTGGTAGTATACCTTGTAGACATTGGTCTTGATGGACTCCCTGGTGACCGCGACATTGCTGCGGGCATAATCCAGGGAGGTACGGCGGGCCTGCAGCCCTACAAAGACCTGGCCGTCAAATAATATCTGGGACAGGCTGACCGAGCCGCTGGCATTCCACTTCGTTCCAAAGCCTGCCGTGATATATCCGAAATCAGTGGGCATCTGGATAGGCTGGCCGCTCCCATTCTTTACCCCTTCCTGGGTTAGCACCTGGTAAGTAGCCATGCCGATGAAGTTGGGAAAGCTTTGGACAGGTATCTTGGGGTTATAAGTAGTCCCGAGACTACCGCTCAGCTGCGGGTAAGCCGCCGAGGTGATGTTACGGTTGGTCTCTTCCTGAAGCCTATAGTCCAGTAAGGAATTTTTGACCTGGAGATTGTTCTTCTCCGCAAAGGCGACGGCCTCTTGCAGGGAAAGACTGCGTAGCTGGGGAGCTCGCTGCTGTGACATAGTAGTTCCGCCAGGCGATTGTTGCGCCTGTACGTTTGTCACCCATAAGGCCATAGCGGCCACCAGCCAGATCTTCCCGTACTTAAACCTTCTGTTCATGAGATGATTTTTTGTTACGTTCTGTAGTGTATTTCTCGATTAGCATTCTGCCTTTGTCGCTTGCGACGCCGTAGAGGAACATAATGGCCAGCTCATAGGCCACTTCCGCTACTTTGTACCGGCTATGAGGGAAAACATCGGGGTTGAATACCAGAAAGGCGTTCTCGATCCTTGCCTTTACCACGACATCCTTATCCATCCCCCCTCTGTACAACCCCTCGTCCATCCCCCATTGAAGGTTGTCAGTAAGTATTTTATAAAGGAATTGGTACTTGAACTCCTTCAGCCGCTGATAGGCCCTGGGGTGATGCTTCTCCAGATCATACAGCATCAGGGGGTTGGTATATTTCAGCATTTCCTCGACGGAGTCCTGGGCCATGAATATCTGATGGACAGCATTTTCCGCCTCCTGACGGAATTGCACACATTCCACTTCGTTCTTGTGTATCTCCCGGTCGATGACAGCAGAGACCATATCATCCTTGTCCGTAAAGAACTGGTAAATGGTCTTTTTGGAAATACCCAGCTGGGCAGCGATCTCGTCCATGGTGATAGACCGGATACCGTACCGCAAAAAAAGGTCGGCGGCTTTACCCAATATTCTCTCTTTTACATCCATAGTTGCAGGAGACGGTCTGAGCGTCTCGGAGTGCAAAACTATGGAAACTTTTTTCGTTACGAAAGTTTCCGGACGGATTTTTTTTATCCTCCATCCAGTTTGGGGGGTCCCCAGGTCGTACTTTTGGGGTGCTAAATCCCCTGCACATGAAGTTCCAAAAAGTTGCTAAACGATTGTTTCACTTCTTTTTACAGGGGGTACTCGTACTGGCCCCGATATCCATTACCATCTGGACAGTCATTGCCGTGTTCAATTGGATAGACGGCATCCTGCCCAACCTCGTGCATAACCTTTTCCCCAGCCTCATCGGGATGGACCAGTATGGCACTCCCAAACGGATCCCCGGCCTCGGCTTCATCGTATTTATTGCGATCGCCCTTTTCGTGGGGTACATCTCCCCCTCCTTTATCGTCAGCCGGCTGATGGACTTTGCCGACAAGGTCCTGGAAAAGACCCCCGGCATCAAGCTGATCTATAGCACCATAAAGGATTTCTTCGAGGCATTCGCCGGCAACAAGCGGAAGTTTGACAAGGCCGTCCTCGTCAGCATCGATGCACCGGACATCTGGCGGGTAGGTTTTATCACCCAGGAAGAGTTGCATGAATTTGGCCTGCAGGAATATGTAGCCGTCTACGTCCCGCAATCCTATGCGTTTGCAGGACATCTTTACTTTGTAAAAAGAGACAGGGTGCGGGTCGTCACCGACATCAGCTCGGCAGATGCGATGAAGTTTGCGATCTCAGGTGGAGTGGCCGAGGTGGATGAACACGAGCACGCC
>Ga0105240_10005786_pt1 | contig 18338 bp, 9 predicted proteins | sample KBSC54metaG_FD_80426 | JGI IMG/M metagenome (GOLD analysis project Ga0105240, IMG submission 80426) | Corn rhizosphere microbial communities from Kellogg Biological Station, Michigan, USA - KBS C5-4 metaG | ecosystem: Host-associated > Plants > Roots > Rhizosphere > Soil | place: Michigan, USA...
CAGCCGGTGGTGGGATTTTATACAGACCGGCATCCCAAACCCTATTCACTCGTGGTCGGGATGGGAATCACCCTGGTTGGACTCATCGCGCTCGCGCTCGCACCCAGTTACGCTACCGTGCTGGTGGCCGCTGGGATGGTGGGTTTTGGTTCGGCTATCTTCCATCCGGAATCCTCCCGCATGGCGCGGCTGGCTTCCGGCGGAAGCCACGGATTTGCCCAGTCTTTGTTCCAAGTCGGTGGCAATGCCGGCAGTTCTCTCGGTCCGCTACTCGCGGCCGGCATCATTACGCGTTATGGCCGGCAACACCTCCTTTGGTTCACGCTGCTCGCGCTGGCGGGCATGTTCATCCTGGGACGCGTTGGTTCCTGGTATCGCCAACATCTGAATGAACCCCGAACCGGCAATCACACCCACGTTCACCATCATCCGATCGCGCGGGCACAAGTGCCCTTCTTGTTGGGCATACTACTGTGCCTGATGTTCTCCAAATTCTTTTATCTCGCCTCGATGACGAATTATTACACGTTTTATCTCATCCAACGGTTCGGCCTGACCGTGCCGCAATCGCAGATTTACCTGTTTGTATTCTTATTTGCCGTGGCGGCGGGCACCATCGCCGGCGGGCCGATCGGCGACCGCCTGGGACGGAAAATGGTCATCTGGATCTCCATTCTCGGCATGGCGCCGTTTGCGTTGCTCTTGCCGCATGCCAATCTTTTTGGGACGGCCGCTTTGAGTGTTATCAATGGGATGATCCTGGCTTCAGCGTTCCCGGCGATTCTCGTGTATGCCACCGAGTTGTTGCCCGGCAAGGTCGGCACCATCGCCGGCTTATTTTTTGGGTTCGCGTTCGGCATGGCAGGCATTGCCTCGGCGGTGCTTGGAAAACTGGCTGACGCCACCAGCATCGTTTACGTGGTAAAAGTCTGTTCATTCCTGCCGCTGATTGGCCTGCTCACCGCCTTTCTGCCGGAGCTTAAAGAAGAGAAGACTACTAACGCTTAATCCTGGCGCAGCGCAACGGTCGGATCCACGGCCACGGCGGCTGTTCCTGACAAATCAATGTCATCACCCAGGGGCAGGGTCCGGAAGGAGCTCTTCCTGAGGCCGCACTCTCGGACACCGGGTAGTCGCGAGCTGCGGTGGAGGGATGGGGAGCGACCAGCTTACGCGAGCATTTCCCCCATCCAGTCCGGCACCGATTTCGACAAGAAATCCGCTTTGCCATTTTGAAAGACTGCAATCTGGCGATAGGGATCCGAGAGGTCGCTGTTATCAAACACTAATACATGAGGCAGCGTTCGAATGCTCTTACTCAGATTCGTAAGCGTCCTCGGAAAACGCTGAGCGAGTTTCTCACCCGGAACATCGTGCCCCCCTTGAGTAACCCGCATGGCCACTCGCTCCTCAGACATGGCCGGATCAGAGATTCCGATGAAACACAGAATCACGTTGTATCCAACCCGGGCTGCCCTTTGAAGAAAGCTGGCTTTATCGCCAACAGGATCCGAAAAGACTGTTTCGAAGATAAAGCTCTCCCGTTGCTCAAGCAGTTTCTCTCGAAGCGCGCCTGCCAGTTCCGCAGCCCGGTAAGCATCGACCTCCAGTTCTCTGGCTAAAACATCGGCATTGATGAAGCGGAGGCCGGTCGCTTTCAGGTGGGCGCCGTAAAACGTGGATTTGCCCGCCCCGTTTGGTCCAGCGAGAGCGACCACCACCGGGCGTTGGTTCAACCCCGGTATCACTTCCGGGTAACCGCCGCGCGCCGAGGTTCCATGGGCTGGAATTTTCGGTTCACGAATCTCCCGATCGTGCGCTTCCCGTCGGCCTCGATCCGAACCAACAGCCGCGGCGTCCCTTTTGCCTGTTCATAATGCGGATACGGCTGGGTCTCCAGGTATTTTTTGACGCGCTCTTTTCCTTCCGGGGTGTCAACCGTTTCGAGACATTCTGACAGGGGACGTGCGCTAGCCTTTTTACAGAGAGCCAATGCTTGTGTTCCCTGCAAAAGAGGCTCAATGGCCCGGCCCAAATTCGCCCAATACTCGATTTGACCCGCGATCGAGCGTTCCGCAACTTCACCAATCAGACGAGCATCGAGAACCAGAACATCGGAGAGCTTTACGGGCTGACTCATATTATCAGGGTAGCATTTTGCCACCAAAATGCAAACCGGATCGTAACCTCAAATGCCTGGTCCCAAACCATCCCAATCCCCGGATGGCTCCAGATTCCGTATAAATTCGGACCCGAAACACATGGGGGTCGCATCTTGTCATGCGTACAATTGGTTTTGGTGCGCGGCGAATTGTCTCAACACGCAGGCGCGCCGACCCCAATGCTTCCAAAATGTTGGGATGTGCGGCAATGACCCCTTTTCAAACAGGAGAACGCGGCCGAGGGTTAGTCCTGCCGCAGCGCGACGGTCGGATCCACCGCGGCGGCTCGGCGCACGGGGAAATAGCACGCTGTGAGAGCCGCAACGAGGAGTAGGACCGCCGCCCCGATGAACGTCGCTGGGTCGGCGGGGCTGATTTCGAACAGCAACCGGGCCAGGAAATGAACGCCGACCAGGCCGAAGGCCGTACCGGCGGCGATGCCGAGCAGCACGTGGCCAACGCCTCGATGCAGAACCAAGCGATAGATGCTCAGCGCCTGGGCTCCTAATGCGATGCGGATTCCGATCTCCCGGGTCCGCCCAGCAACGGTAAAGGAGAGCACACTGTAGATGCCGCCCATGGCCAGCAACAGAGCGATCCCGGCGAAGCTGCCCAAAAGCAATGACTGGAAGGTGGTGGCGGAGAACGATTCTGCCGAGAGTTGCGTCATCGTTCTGGGTGGCGCGATGGCGAGAGTGGGGTCAGTGCTCCGCACCGCCCGAGACACAGCTTCAGTCACCAACTGCGGACCGATTCGAGTGCGTACGGTGATCGAGAGACCACGCGTGGGGACTTGCAGGTAAGGATAGTAAACCTCCGGCCGCGGCGGCTGTGCGACGCTTTCGTTTTTGATATTGGCGACGACACCAACAATGGTGCGCCACTGCTTGTCCTGGAAAAGGTCGGGACGGATTTGCTTTCCCAGGGGATCTTCGTTGGGCCAATACCGGCGGGCCATGCAGGCATTGATAACCACTACCTTTTGAGCCGTTTCAGTGTCCGAAGCAGCCAGGTCGCGGCCGGCCAATACAGGCGCGCGCAGGATTCGGAAATAATCGGGGCCGACGCCTCGCAGGTGCACCATCGGGTACTCGCTGGCGGCAAAAGACCGGCCGTCCAATGCTGCTCCCGATAAATCCATGTCATCACCCAGAGGCATACTATTGCCGAAGGTTACGTCTTCGACTCCCGGAATACCCTGGAGACGTGTAGAGATTTCGCGGACCGTGGCGCGCCGGATTGGATCGTTGTCGTTGTAACGATTACCGGTAAGCCACGTTTGCACGGTCAGCAGATTGGCCGCATCAAAGCCCAGGTTCACCTGGTGCAAGCGGCCCAAACTCCGCACCAGAACCCCGGCACAGACCAGCAAGGCAAAGGCAAGACTCACTTCCAGCGCAACCAGCAGGTTTCGGTGACGCTCGGCTCCGCGGCTGGCGCTCACACTGCGGGCACCTTGCTGGAGAGATTCGGCCAGATTGACCCGGGAGGCTGTCAATGCCGGGAACAGGCCAGCCAGCAAGCCCGTGAGCACCGAGGCAGCCAGGGTGTAGCCCAGCACGCGAAAATCCAGAGATAGATCCGTGGCTTGCGGCAGCCGCGTGGCAATTAACCCCTGGAACAGGCTGACCGCTGCCATGCCCAGAGCCAAACCGGCCGCGCCTCCCAGAACCGACAAGACCAGGCTCTCCACCAGTTGCTGGCGCACCATACGACCGCGGCCGGCGCCCAGGGCGGCACGAACGCTGAACTCCGCGTGTCGTGCGGATGCTCGAACCAGTGTGAGGTTCGCCACGTTGACGCAGGCAATCGCCAGGACGCAAATCACCGCGCCGATCAATACCATCATGGCCAGCCGCATGGGGCCGGCGAAAAAGTCGTGGAGGGGCACAACGCTGAGCTTCAGATCGGCATTTGACCACGGGTCCGCCGCGCGGAGCTGAGCCGCCAGTCGTTGCAGATTATAGGATTCTTCCGCGGCGAAAACCCCGCTTCGCAGGCGGGCAATCACCGTCAGGCCGCGCTGACCACGACCGACCTTATCGAGGTTCAACCGCAAAGGCAGCAGCAAGTCGGGATTCTCGTCGCCCAGGCGAAAACTCTTCGGCAGGACCCCGACAATTCGAAAGGCTTCATCATTGAGACGGATGACGCGATCGACCACTGCGGAATCGGCGTGAAATTGCCGGCGCCAAAGATGGTCGCTCAGCAGGGCCACGCGTTCCGCCTGAGGTCGATCATCCTCCGCGCGGAAATCATGCCCGAGCGCCGGTCGAACGCCCAACGCTTCAAGGAAACCGGAAGACACTCGGACCGTGCCAAGTCGCTCCGGTTCGGCGACGCCGCCGAGGGTATGCGCGCTTAAACAATAAGCGCCAGCGGCAGCGAAGACGCTATGATCAGCGGCTAAGTCAATGAAGTTAGGAAACGAGAAAGTCTCCCGGGTCGACTGACGGTTGGGGTAGGTTTGCCAGACGGTCACGAGGCGACCCGCGTCAGAAAAAGGCAATGGCCGCAGCAAAACCGCGTTGATAACGCTGAAAACGGCCGTGTTCGCGCCGATACCTAACGCCAAAGTCAGGATGACCAGCAAGGTAAAACCCAGATTCCGGCGCAGTTGTCTAAGAGCAAAGCGTAAATCGTTCATCCGCGGTCGCGTGTTGTAATTGGTTTCGGCATGCAGGAGCCTTCCAAGTTATTAGGACAGCTACAGTCGAATATGCTCACGCGGAATCTTCGCCTGACTGTGATGCAAACAGAATCGTAATCTCGTATGGCGGTCGCAGGGCCATCCCCATCCCCGGATCGTTCCAGATTCCGTATAAATTCGGACCCGAGGCCGCGTGATGCTGCTGGATCTTTTGGCCGTTATCGGCGAACCATTTAGACGATGTACCCACTGGTTGGCTCTGCCTTGCTGCCCCGCCGGAAGTATGCCAAAGCGATTTGCCATTAACTCGGCTCGACTCATGGAAAACGCGGACCTTTTCGGCGACCTCCGAACCTTCGGGTCCACATCCGCAACGGTGGGCGCGCGGCCAGGCGCGGCTGTGGCGAGTCTTCAATGTTTTTTGCTCTTCCTTTGTCTGAGCGCTTTTATCCAGACCTCCTCGGCAGCGGTATTCATCAGCGAAATGATGGCCGCAAACTCACAGACACTGGCCGACGAAGACGGCGAGTTCTCGGACTGGATCGAACTGTTCAACAGCGGTGCGGCGGCAGTGCCGCTGGACGGCTGGTTCCTCACGGACGAGCCGGGCAACCTGGCGAAGTGGCGGATGCCGGCCACCAACCTGGCCGCGCAGGCATCATGGGTGGTTTTCGCTTCCGGCAAGGACCGCCGCTCGCCGGGCGCGCCATTGCATACGAATTTCAAACTCAACTCGACCGGAGGATATCTGGCGATCGTCCGACCGGACATGAGCATTGCCAGCCAGTTCACCTACCCTGCTCAGCGCTCCGATGTCTCTTATGGAACCGGGCGCGAACTGGACCCCACGCCGCTCATCCCCCAAGGCGCGCCCGTTCGGGTTTTCGTGCCGGGCGATGGCAATCTCGGGCTGCAATGGACGGGTGGTCTGGAACCGTTCGACGATGCCAATTGGCTCGCAGCCACGAATGGTGTGGGCTTCGATCAATCGACGAACGGTGGGCCGAGCCTGATCGCCTGGTGGGACTTCAACGACGCCAGCAACCCTGCCGTGGCTCGTGATGTGGGCGGTAGCCATCATGACGCCTCCATCACAGGCGGGCCAATTTACACTGCGGATGCGGGTGGAAGGACAGGCCACCCCAACGATCGCGCGCTGAGCTTCAGCGGGCTGGGCTATGTGCAAGTACTGGACGCGGCTCAAGGCATGTTCGACACCGGGACCGCCCATAACGCAATCACGCTCAGCTTGTGGATCTTTGGTGACTCCTCGGAACCGCAAAATGCCAGCGTGTTTTACGGAGGCAGCAATGCCGATGGTTCCGGCACCCGTTCCGTCAACGCGCACTTGCCCTGGAGTGACAGCGTGATCTATTGGGATACGGCGGGCTGCTGCGACCTGTCCTCGACCCGCGTTTTTGTCAGCGAGCCTGACAGCACAAAGTGGAAAGGCCGGTGGAATCACTATGCTTTCGTAAAAGCCGCCGACACGAAGCAAATTTGGCAGAATGGCACGCTCCTTTTCCAAGGAGTGAACAGCGCGGCCCTGACAACCCTGCGCAGCTTTTTTATTGGTTCCTTTGGCCAGGGAAATATTTATCACGGCCTGATCGACGATTTCGCGGTTTGGGATCGAGCCTTAACTCCTACCGAAATCCAAGCGCTGGCTGGCGGAGCAACGCCACTTGGCATCGACGATCTGAATCCGCTGATCGGCACGGACCTGGCCGGCGTGATGCGCAACCAGAACGCCTCGGCTTACGTGCGCGCCCCATTTGTGCTCGCCGGGCAGCCCAATTTCGACCTGCTTCTACTGCGCATGAACTACAACGATGGGTTCGTGTGCTGGCTTAATGGCACCGAAGTGGGGCGCCGCAATGCGCCGGCTCCGATCCTGTTCGACTCGAAGGCCACGGCGCAGCTCAGCCACGACGACTCGCGTCGGGCCGAAGAGATCGATCTTTCCTCCTTCGTCAATTTGCTGCACGCCGGGACCAATGTGTTGGCCATTCAAGGATTGAACTTTAGCGCGAGTGATCCGGATTTCCTGGTCATGCCCGAACTTCTCACCGGCCACTCGCAACCTAACCGGTTCTTCACCACTCCGACGCCCGGGGCCGCCAATGGAACCGGGGTGTTTGGCTTCGTGGGGGATACCCATTTTGAGCCCAATCGCGGCTTCTATTCTACGCCCATCGATGTGCGGATTTGGACCGACACTCCCGGGGCGACCTTGGTTTATACGACGAACAATGACGAGCCAACGTTGGCGAATGGCATTGTTGCCAACGGCACAAACGCAGTTGTCCACGTTGCCATGACGACTGTCCTGCGCGCTGCAGCCTTCAAGTTTGATTACCAGCCAACCGATGTGGACACCCATACCTATATCTTTCCGGCGAGTGTTGCCACCCAGAGGCGGCCCACGAGCATCCCCGCCACTTGGCCGGACGGCTCCGCGACGGATTTCGCCACGGATGCGCGGGTGATCAATAACCCGCTGCCCGGCTATGACCTGACGAACGCCTTGTTGGATATCCCCAGCTTGAGCCTCGTCATGCCGGCCACGGACCTTTGGGGCGCCGCCGTCGGCCTATATGCCAACCCGCTTCTGGAAATCGAGCGCCCTGCCAGTGTCGAAATGCTCCGTGCGGATGGCCAGCCCGCTTTTCACGCCAACGGCGGCCTGACCTTGCGCGGGAGTAGTTCGGAAAACGACAGCTTGACTCCCAAACACAGCTTCACGGCCACTTTCTCTCGGGAATATGGCCCGAGCAAAGTAGACTACCCCGTGTTCCCGGATACGAGCGTGGAGGAATTCAATGCCTTGGTTTTGAGAGGCAATGTGCTCGACAGTTGGGTGAACTCGGAAACCGCTTTCAACCACCTGATTGATGGCGAGCTGCGCTGGTACCGCAACCGGGCAAGTTATGTCCGGGACCAGTGGATGCGTGACTCTCAATTGGCCCAGGGCCAGCCGGGAGGTCACGGCCGCTTCGTTCACCTTTATCTGAATGGCTTTTACTGGGGCCTATATAACCTCGATGAGCATCTCGACGACCATTTCGCCGCCTCTTACTTAGGGGGTTCCCCGGCGGATTACGACGTGATTCATGATTCAGAATTGAAAAGCGGCAACATGGACGCGTGGAATCAACTCCTATCGCTGGCGGGGGCCGACCTCTCCAACAATGCCAATTATCAGCGTTTGATGGGCAACTACGCCAACGGCACGCGCAACCCCGGTTTTCCTGTCCTGCTCGACGTGACCAATCTCGTTGATTACATGATTCTACATATCTACGCCGGGGCGGACGATTGGCCGTGGCATAACTGGACCGTGATTCGGCAGCGCACGGCCGAGAGCACCGGGTTCAAGTGTCTCGCGTGGGATCAGGAAATCTCCATTAATTCCCTGGTCAAGCAGCACACCGATTTCGGCCAGCTTTATGCCGAGGTGGATTCGGCCGCTTCCCCGGCCTACCTATATGCGCGCTGCCGAGCCAATGCGGAGTTTCGGCAATTCTTCGCCGATCGCGTGCAGCGGCACATGTTCAACGGGGGCGCTTTGTCCATAAGCAATAATATCAGCCGCTACGATGCCCGCGTAACCGAAATTGACCATGCCATCGTGGCCGAGTCCGCACGCTGGGGCGACTTTTATCGGCCCGCTCAGCCGTACCGCCGCGAGGTCGAATGGCTCGGGACTAATCAATGGATGCGCTCGACCTTCTTTCCCTCAAACCAGGTTATCGCGCTGAAGCGCTTTCGCGACGCCAACCTCTTTTCCTCCCTGGTCGCCCCAGTCTTTAGCCAATTCGGCGGGGCGGTCCCTACCGGCTTCGCGTTGGCCATTACCAATCCAAACTCGACCGGCACGCTTTATGTCAGCACGGACGGCGCCGACCCACGGCGGACCGGTGGCAGCATTGCGCCGACAGCGCATGTCTATTCCACCCCGCTCGTGGTTGCTTCGCCCACTCTCATTCGCGCGCGCATTTTTAGCGCTGGACTATGGAGCGCACTCGTTGAAGCCACGTTTTTCCCGCCACAAGATTTCTCCAGATTAGCCCTCACGGAGATTATGTACCATCCCTTGCCGGTAGGGGCGACCAATGGTGACGAGTTTGAGTTCATTGAGCTCCAGAACACCGGTAACAACGTATTGGACTTGTCCGGATTTAGTTTCACATCCGGTATCAGCTTCACTTTCTCGAACCGCGCTGTCCTGGACGCCGGCCAGTTCCTTGTCCTTGCGCATAACCCCGCGGCTTTCGCGGCCCAATATCCGGGCATTGTTCTCAATGGTAGCTACACCGGGAAGCTTAATAACACCGGAGAAACACTGACGCTCTCTCAGCCAACCGGTGAACTGGTTTTCTCGATTGCTTACGCGAACCAAGCGCCCTGGCCACCCGGAGCGGATGGCGGCGGGCTTTCGCTTCAGCGGTTGAACCCGTCCGCTGATGGGAACAATCCCATCAACTGGTGGGCAGCTATCCCAACACCGGGACGTAGCTTCACCACCGCAGACACCGATGGCGACGGCTTGCCCGATTGGTGGGAACTCGCTCATGGCACCAACCCGCTCGTGCGCGATGCCGACGACGATCCCGATGGAGACGGGTTTACCAATCTCCAGGAATACCTTGCCGGCACTGACCCGCAGAACCGGCAAGACGCTCTCCGCCTCACCGCCACCATCGGCTTCACCAACAATACTCCGGCAGTGACGCTGGGCTTTTTTGCCGTCTCCAATCGGGCCTACACCATTTTTTCTTCTCAGAGCTTGAGTTCCCCCTTATGGAGCCCCCTCATCACGTTGCCGGCTCTACCTTCGAATCATTGGGCCAATATCCCCGTTGTGAACTTGCCAAGATCGCCTTCCGTTTTCTTCCGCCTCTCCAACCCGTAGGATCAAACCGCCCATGCGGCTTGCCGGTAACAAAACCTCAGCAAGCACCCGAGTCGTTCCCGCGTGCGCACATGGCCGTTGGACCGGGCTGGACAGAAATGAGTTCACCGAGAGTCGCGGCTTCGCTTTTGGAACAGAACCTGCTTTACACCCCGTATGATGTCCTCTGGATCGCCAGATTTAATTACGCAGCCGACAACCCAAGATGGCGCTCCTAATTCTCGAAGATGTGAGCGAGTTGCTGACATTGCGGGGGCTATTGCCGATTTGCGCGCAGTGCAAAAAGGTGCGCGACGATGACCAGTATTGGCATGACATTGACGCCTATCTGCACACGCACATGCACATGAAACTTACGCACGGGCTCTGTCCGGCATGTTTCGCCGAGCAGATCAAAGCGATCAAACGGCTGAATTCACCATCCCTGCGTGTGGAGCCCGCAGACCAAGCAGAGGCTAACAAGCCGCAATAAAGGGTGGAAATAAGCGGCTCCGCTGCTGTAACACTGTGTCGTTCGGTGACGGAACATTTCCTTATGCGGCGTTTCCCTCCGGACGGCCCGGGAAAGCGAATCAAGCCGAAAACCGGCTCAGCGCATCATTATTCGCCCGATCGCCAGCTAACCCACCAGCTTTAAACGCATGTTCAAAACAAACTGCCCCCGAAGTCGATCTCCCGGCCGGGCACGCCGGGCCGTTGCCTATTGTACGTTCGCGGCCTTGGCGCCTCTGCTGCTCGTTTCGGCGAAGGCGCAAAGCCCGAGCCCTTCGGTGGTCGCATGGGGCGACAACAGCTACGGTCAAACGACTACTCCGGCTGGCTTAGGCGGGGTGATCGCCGTGGCGGCAGGGAATGGTTTTACGGTCGCCTTGAAGAGCGACGGCACGGTGGTGGCCTGGGGCCTCACCAATTTAAATGAAACGATCGTTCCGAGCGGTCTGGCCGGCGTGGTCGCCATTGCCGCTGCCGACGGTTGCGCGGTGGCCTTGAAGAGCGATGGCACGGTGGTGGCCTGGGGCAACAACTTCTCTGGTCAAACCAATATTCCGGCTGGCTTGAACGGAGTGACGGCCATTGCAGAGGGTGGTTCTCACACCGTGGCGTTAAAGAGCGATGGCACCGTGGTGGCCTGGGGGAACAACTCGTCCGGCCAAACGAACATTCCTGCCGGACTGAGCGGGGTAACGGCCATTGCGGCAGGCGAAGACCACACGGTGGCCTTGAAGAGCGACGGCACGATGGTGGCCTGGGGCGCCGGGGCCACAAACGCACGATTCCCGAACTTCGGGCAATCCATGATTCCCTCCAACCTGAGCGGGGTGATGGCCATTGCCGCCGGTGCTTATCACACGGTCGCTTTGAAGAGCAATGGCACGGTGGTGGCCTGGGGAAGTAATAACTTCGGTCAAACGAACGTCCCGGCCGCCTTGAGCGGGGTGACGGCCATTGCCGCCGGCGAGTATCATACCTTATCCCTAACGGGCAATGGCACGGTCGCGGCCTGGGGAGCCAACTTCGATGGGCAAGCAAGCGTTCCCGCCGGCTTGAGCGCAGTGACGGCCATTGCGGCTGGCTGGTATCACAGCGCCGCGGTAGGCAAGGCTCCGCCGAGCGTCACGCTGCAGCCTCAAAGCGTGTTGGTCAACCTGAGTTCCAACGCCACCTTCAGCGTGGCCGTAGTGGGCACATCCCCATTCAGTTATCAATGGCGATTTAATAGCGCAGATATCCTAGGGGCCACTAACGCGACCTATGACATCAACAACGTGGAAACAACCGACGCCGGAATATATTCAGCGCTGGTGGCAAATGCGGTTGGCAGCGCGACCAGTTCGAACGCAACGTTAAGCATCAACATCGTCCCTAGCTTAAGCAACCTGGCACAAAGCTACGATGGCACGGCCAGGAGCGTCGTAGCCACCACCACACCCGCGGGCCTGATGGTCAGGATTACGTATGATGGTTCGTCCAATGCTCCGACCAATGCAGGCACTTACACCGTCATCGGGAGCATCGAGGACCCGTATTACCAGGGAAGTGTGACCAACCTGCTGGTCATCAGCAAAGGGGCCGCAACGATATCCCTGGGAGGCCTGGCGCAAACGGCCGATGGCACGCCCAAGAGTGTCACGGTCATCACCGTGCCGGCAGGCCTGCTGGTGAGCGTGACGTATGACGGTTTGGCCACGGCCCCGACCAGCCCAGGAAGCTACAACGTGACCGGGGTCATCAATGACCCGAACTACCTGGGCAGTACGTCCAGCCTGCTGGTCATCGGGCAAGCCGGCGAGAGGAGTACACAGCTAGCCTTGTCCTTCACCACTTCGGTTTTGCCCTCGGGCGACCAATCCTTCGTCCTGGAAGGACACGGTCCGGCCGGAACCGATGTACTCCTCGAGTATGCCACCAATTTGATGAAGCCCAACTGGGCCACCTTAACCTTCTTCACGCTGCCGGGCCAAATCGAAGAAGCCTACGATATTTTCGACAGCGCTCCGGTTCGCTATTACCGGCTGAACGCGGGGAGCAGCATGTTCGCTAATCCAATGTTTCAAGGGATCATTCGCTACGCGGGGAATTATCCCAATCCGACGAATATCGCGTATCAGGGGATTGACGGCACAGCCCACACCGCGGTTGGCGCGTATCCGGGCTGGCTGGAATTGATCGCGGACACTTCGGTGACCGTTCCCCTCATCACTAATTTCATTCAGTCCATTGGAGGAACCGTGAGGAGCGCTATACCCGCAGCCGGCCTGTATTGGGTGCAAGTCGCGGAGGGAAGCGAGGCGGTGACCTTGTCCAATTGCTTTACCCAGGCTTGGTTGAGGGATGGTTTTCCAGCCACGCCGGCGGTCTTTGGATCGCTCGATACGTCCATCGACGTCCTCGACTGGGATGATCCGCACGGCCCGTCGGGAGGATGCGCACGCAGACACATGACGGATGTGGCCGACATCGCCGGCAGCCGCCGGCCTTACGACCTGTATGACCGCAATGATCCACAAACTTTTGATGTGCACGACCGGACCGCGACTTTGCCGGCCGAGGTGCTCTTGCGGATGAAGGAAGCCTACGACGCCCACAAACGGGTGACCATCAACCTTTCCTTGGAGTCGCCGGATTCCGCCGTCTCCATGGGCGACGCTTCCGGGTGTATGAGCGCCTACTGCGGAGACGTGCGCACGGGACAATACGGCTTCTTCGAGGGCCTGCTGCAGATGCTTGAGACAACAAGCGCGACGCAGGCCGGGATGGCCGACAACACCCTCGTCAGCATTATCGCAGGCAATGCCGGAGTCGACCTGGACCAACAGATCGCCCTGCTCAAGGCCAAATACCCGAACGGTTTTGCCCGGATGGTCATTGTCGGGGGCACCGATCTCAACGGCAACATCTCAAGAGATTTCAATCACCTGACCGACAACACGGTCCCGAACATGGTGTATGCGCGCGCTTGGGCCGTGCAAGGCTGTAACGGCACCTCCTTTGCCGCACCCGAAGTGACCAGCGTGCTCGACACAATTTGGTCCCAGGCAACCAATAAGACTTCTGCCCAGATCCTGGCGGCCTTCCACCAGGCAATGGGAACCAACAACATTATTCCCGCCGGTGCCACCGGACGAGTCACCACCAATTTCATCAACCAGGTGGTCGGCCTGCTCACCAATTCTTTTACAATTGAGATCACCACGGCGGGAACGGGGACCGGAGCGGTGACAGCATCGCCACCAGGCCCTTTGTATACCAATGGCGCGATCGTTACCTTGACAGCCGTACCCGACAGCGGGTCCCAGTTCGCCGGCTGGAGCGGCGACGCCACAGGAAGCGCAAACGCCACGGTAACCATGAACGCAAGTAAAGCGGTCACCGCCACGTTTAACTCTGCGCCAGGAGCACCCGCCATCGCCATCACCTCGGTCATCAAGACGATCACGGACCACAATTCACTATGGACCGACTTCTCGGTGAGCGTTCAAGGGACCACATCGGGCCAGCCCTCGGCCTATACCTACGAGGCTGGTTGGGGAATCTACGGCACCATCAACAGAACGTTAACCGCCAATCCGGAGAGTTGGAGTTTCACCTTCACTTTCACCCAGTTCCCCGGGCCAACCAGCACCTACCAGATCTGGTGCGACGAATACGACGGGCTGGGGAAACTGGCGGCCAGTGACAGCCAGGCCATCACTTTTAGCTATTAAAGCCCTAGGCAGCAACGAAGCCGGTCAAAAACCAGCAGAAGGAACATTGCCAGCTCAAAACAACATTCGCTCGAAGTGAAGCACGGAATGTGTGGGAAGGTCCCTCGCCGCAGGACCCCCCCACGCAAAATAAGAACCGCTCCTACTGCATGGGCAGGATGTACGGGTAGGCTGGGTCCTTCGCCAGGCGCACGGATTCAGCCGTCAAGGTGCCTTTGCCAAGCACCGCGGCGGCCGTGAACGTTCCGTTTTGGTTGTCACCCTGTGCGCTGATCTGGGCCTGGATTTGGACATCATGAAATCCGGAGGAAAGATTCAGCGCGCCAAAGATGAAGGAGTTGGCGGAAACCGTGTCCTGGATCAGCCCGATGACTTCAGGCTGAACGCAGTTAGTATTCAACACAATCTGCAGGCCGCCGGCGGAGTTGGTGATGATGCTCAAGCACCCGGCGATGGCTCCCTCCAGAGTGGCCGTGAGCTGTTGCGTGCGTTTGCCGTAAACCACTTCACCCGGCGCCGCTTCCACGCCGTCCACCACTGCCCTTACCTTCACGCTCGCCGTTGCAGTCGAGGTGTCCTGCACCATGAGCTTGCTGCTGACGGTCGTTTGCGTGTAAAGCCCCACCTCGAAGGCCGCCGTGAGCAACAGGTCATGATTGTTCGCCATCTTGATCTCTTGCTCAAGCACCGTTTGCCAACCGGAAGCGATGGGGCCCGATCCGGCAGTGCTGTTCGTCACTGGCCCAATCACGTTCACGTATGAACTTTGCAGGGTGACCTTGGCCGAGGCGTTGGTGCTGTCAGCCAGACTTGCCAGTGGGAGCGTTACGGCCAGGACGGCACAGGTTGTGAGGAGTTGTTTTTTCATACTGCTTGGGTCTTTCATACACCCCTCCCGCAAACCGGCTAGCCAATACTCTCGATGCCCTGCGGCTTGGCAGGAGGTAGGATTGTTGTGAGGAGGGCATCGAAATGGGTTCCGCTCTCAGGCTTGAGCGGCAGTAGGAAATCGGCCCGATCCCGGCCGTGCGAGAGGCGGCGCCGGCCATAGACTACGGCTAGAGTTCTCGCGGGACTTCTCAAATGGTCCCTGGGTTTTGGCGAGAAACCGACACCCGGGAAACGCAATGGACACAGGCCACGCCACGGTAGCACCGTGATCAGTTCCAAAGGCTCGGCCCTCTGTTGCCGATGGCCAATACTGGCCTGCGCCTGTGTTCGGTGTCATGCCGAAAACCTATAAGCCCTCACCCACACTCCGCGCCACTAGGAGATTTCTGACCGTGCCCGGGAAAACCCTTGCCGAGTTAGAGGATCAGGTTTGAGGCAAGAGATGTATCCGGTGTTGGCTGCCAACGATTCCCGACCGATGTCGCCGTGGACTTGGGGGCGAAGCGGAGCGCTCTCCAAGGCGATACCCCGGCAGGGTTCTTCCTCCTCCGCTCGCCGTAGGCCGATACGCCGTTCGGCACAATAAAAGACTCTTTAAGAAAACTGGCCAGGTTTGGCGGCGAATTCCGCCTTGTGTAAGTGAAAGCACGGTTTGAGCTGATTTTTGCTCAAAAGACCGATCATCTCGCACCGGCAGAAAATTTTGTCGGATTTTCCTCAAACCGGGTGTTAAATGGGTGAGATGCAAAGCCTCTCTGACGCACAGCTTCTGCGTGAGTATGCTGAAAGCGGCTCTGAAGCGGCGTTCCGGGAGATTGTGAGCCGGAACACCAACTTGGTCTATTCGGCTGCGCTCCGGCAGTTGGATTCGAGCGATCTGGCGCGGGACGTTGCGCAAGGCGTGTTCATCGACCTGGCCCGGAAGGCCAAACCACTGGCTGATTCGATTTCTGACACCGCTCACCTCGTCGGATGGCTTTACCAGAGCACGCGGTTCGCAGTGCTGAAGCTGCTGCGGGATGAGCGCCGCCGCCAATCGCGGGAAAGGCAGGCCATGGAACAATTCGAGAACCTCACCCATACCACTGAACCTTCACCGGACTGGGAGAGAGTCCGACCCTTCCTCGATGAGGCGATGTCCAACCTCTCCGAGCAAGATCGGGACGCCCTGCTCCTGCGCTTCTTCCACAACCGTGACTTCCGGACTGTGGGAGCGGCTTTAGGCATCAGTGATGACGCGGCGCAAAAACGAGTCTCACGCGGCCTGGCAAAACTGCGCGAAGAACTCGCCCGTCATGGCATCGAGGCAACGGTTGGCGCTTTGGGTATAGTGCTCTCCGCCAATGCCGTCGAGGCCGCGCCGGCCGGGCTGATAGGAGCCATCGCATCGAGCGCCATCGTTGCCGGAACCACAACTGCCATCTCCGCAAGCGCAAACCCAAGTGCAGCCAAACTCATAGTTATGACAACGCTTCAAAAGGGATTGGTCGCTACCACTCTCATCGTGGCCATTGGCACAGCCGTTTATCAAACCCATCAAGCCTCGGTGTTCCAGCTTCAGAATCAACGCCTCCAGCAGGCCCAAGCGCCCCTTGTCGAGCAAATCCAGCAGTTGGCGCGAGACCACGAGGATTCCACCAATCGATTGGCCGGGTTGCTCGCGGAAATGGAGCGGCTGCGCCGCGAGTCCACTCAAAACTCCAAATTGCGCGGCGATCTGCGGCGTGCCTTATACGAGCTTGCCCAACTGAGATCAGGGAATGACTTCGAGCCCAGTCCTGATGCCGTGGTGGAGGACGCCTGGGGCCGGAGAGTCGAATCTCTCAAAAGGTGGTTTCAACAAAACCCGGCCAAGGCAATCCCTGAGCTGCGCCTTCTGGACGAGAACAACTGGCTATTCACGGCCGGCAGAAACCTGGAGATTGCTACCAACGATATGCAGAAAGCAGACCACAACACCTTCGCCATGATCGCTTCAGATCTGCGCGAGACGGCCAAGAACCGGTTTGCGGTAAGCCTTGGTCACGCCTTAAGTGGGTTTCTCGCCGCCCACGCGGGGGTCTTACCAGATTCATTGGGGGAACTCCTGCCGTATTTCAATCAACGGGACACCGCCTCTCTGGATGGTGCAGCACAGATCGACGATTCCATTCTCCAGCGTTATCAAATCCTCCAAACCGGGCCGATTGGCAAAGTGGCTCCGGACGAACCGATCATCGTCGAGAAGGCTCCTGTGGACACGCAGGTCGATTCGCTCCTGCAAATTAAGCTGGGCAGCTTTTCTTACAAGAGCGTCGGTATAATCAATAACATGGCTGGAGAACCTCAATCCTGGGCAGCCCAGGACGCTTATTTCCTAACCTCTCTGCTCAAGCAGCCATCCGGTTCTCGATGAGGGCAACCGCTTTGTCAGTATCCTGCGCCAGAGAGCAACCCCGAGTCCTGCTCACCGCATCTGTAGACGATAAAAACGTTGTGAAAGCATTAGGGTCGCATCTTGTCATATGGATTCTGCTGAAAAACCCGGTGGCTACTTTTTTGGTCCCCGGGGCAGCTTTTTAGCAGCCAGCCTACGTAACCGCAGGTCCGTGCGCTCCAGCAGTTGCCACTGGACCTCCTCGCCGGCTTCGAGATCCAGAGCCGCGGCCAAGGGCAGCGGAATATTGACGTAGAAGCGGGGCGGCTGCTTCTGGGAGCGGATCACTTGTACTTTCATCACATATTCGGCTTGCATATTTTGTTAGCTACCCCATAGGGCAGCTGTAGTCAATGTTCCGTCGCCGCCCACTATGAGCCTGCCGGAGTTCTCCACCCACGTGCGGGCTGGGTCAGGCCTCGACTTCGATCCTGGAACTTGTGTTGGCGAATTTTGTGATTTTACGTTCTGAATCCAGTCCGATCTTTCCCAGAGGCTCACCGCCCTTCTCGCCGGCGACTCTGCTCCGGTCCAATAACTTCAGCCGGTCGGGGAACCAGCAACTTTGAGGCCGATGAACTGATGTTGGACGACACCACCCGCCGATTCACGAATCGGCTCAGCCTCTTTTCGTAGCACCCTGTAGCACCCGGGGCGGGGTCAGAACAGCTTATTTTTAGTGCCGGGGTTTTCATCGTCTTTAGGATAGAGAAGACAGGCGACGTAACCGGGGGTGCCCATGCGCAGCCGCTGGGCGATCCAAGCCAAGCTCATCGTGGACTCACGCCTGAGACGAGCGGCGATTTTGACTTTCCGCGGCTCACCTTTGCGGCGCGCTTCCAAATCTTGCACAGCCCAGCCCAGCCGTTGAAGTTCCTCCTGGCCGATGCGTTCAGCCTTGGATTGGGCCGAGTCGGTAACCTCCGGCCCAGTGTGCCTCGGGCCTGCTTGTGCAACGACTTGCGCCAAGAGCTCTTGGCGGAATTCCTCGCTGCCGACACACCAGCCCTCCGGCTCGTAGTCGTCGCCGCCCTCGGCCCGGCGACGGTCTTCCATTCGCCCGGCGAACTCGTGCCGTCCGGCCAGGCTCTCCACAGGG